>Ga0210405_10003113_pt1 | contig 16556 bp, 13 predicted proteins | sample IncBWH11MmetaG_FD_155492 | JGI IMG/M metagenome (GOLD analysis project Ga0210405, IMG submission 155492) | Forest soil microbial communities from Barre Woods Harvard Forest LTER site, Petersham, Massachusetts, United States - Inc-BW-H-11-M | ecosystem: Environmental > Terrestrial > Soil >... | reverse complement strand
GCGGTCTTGCCGGAAGCGGAAGACATCGACATTGAATTGAAGCCCGAGGATTTGCGGATTGAAGTTTCGCGCGCAGGTGGTCCAGGCGGACAGGGCGTTAACACAACCGATTCGGCAGTTCAGGTCCTGCACATTCCGACAGGGACGATCGTTCGTTGTCAGGACGGCCGAAGTCAGTTGAAGAATAAGGAGAAGGCGATGTCGATTTTGCGGGCGCGTTTGCTGGAACGGAAACAGCGCGAGGAAGCAGAAAAGTACAGCGCCCAGCGTCGCGGCCAGATCGGCACCGGTGGCCGGGAAGAAAAAATCAGGACCTACAATTTTCCCCAGAATCGTCTTACCGATCACCGGATCGGCTTGACTCTCTATAATTTAGATCGGGTGATCGATGGCGACCTCGACGAGCTGATCAAGACGTTGCAGTCGGCCGACGTAACAGAACGACTCAAGGAATCATCCGTTTCGTGAACCAAACGAAGACGGTGCTGGAGGTTTTGCAGTCAACCACGGTGTATTTCGAAAGGCACAAAATCGAGAATCCGCGGTTAAACGCCGAGCAATTGCTTGCGCACGTGTTCGGTAAGACGCGGATGGACCTCTATCTAGAGTTCGAGCGACGCCTTTCGGAAGCCGATCTGGCGCCGCTCAGAGGATTGGTCAAACGCCGCGGGCAAGGCGAGCCGCTCCAGCATTTGTTAGGCACGGTAGAATTCTGTGGACACATATTCGCAATCGACAAACGCGCTCTGGTGCCACGACCCGAGACCGAGCAACTCGTTGAGTTGCTCGTGTCAGAAGTCAGAAGTCAGAAGTCGGAGGTCAGGATTCTGGATGTTGGAACGGGGAGCGGGGTAATCGCGCTCTGCCTGGCGACGAAGTTTCCAAAGGCGGAAGTTTTTGCGGTCGACATTTCGGAAGATGCGTTGTCGCTCGCGAAGGAAAATGCGGCGCGACTCGGTTTGGGTTCGCGAGTTCGATTTCAAAAAGGCGATCTGCTCGAGAATTTGACCGAAAGATTCGACCTGATCGTTGCGAATCTTCCGTACATTTCCATGAAGGATCGAAGTCTTCTTGCCCGCGAAGTCCTGCACGATCCGCAGGTGGCGCTTTTTGCCGGGCCGGCGGGCGACGAACTGGTTCGTCGCCTGATCGAGCAAGCGCCGGCGTATCTCAATCATGGAGGGTTGCTCGCCCTGGAAATCGGAATCAATCAGGCTGAAGGATTGACCGAATTCTTGGGTCAGAAGAATTATCACGACATCGACGCGAAAAGGGATTATTCAGGTATCACCCGTTTTCTAGTAGCTAGGTATGGATAAGATCCGCATTCACGGTGGACGCCCGCTGAGCGGTTCGATCAAGGTCAGCGGCTCGAAGAACTCTGCCCTGCCGATTTTGGCGGCCACGTTGCTCACGAAGGACCCTTGCACCATCCGGCGCGTCCCGGACCTCAGCGACACGAATTACATGCTGCAAATTTTGAAGCATCTCGGCGCAGAAGTGGAACGCGCCAGCGGTACGGTGACGATCGCGGCTGCGAAAGTTGATTCAATCGCCCCATACGATGTCGTTCGGAGAATGCGTGCGTCAGTTTGCGTGCTCGGCCCGTTGCTCGGCCGCTGCAAGGAAGCAACTGTCTCCATGCCCGGCGGCTGTGTTATCGGCGATCGTCCGATCGATTTGCACTTGAAAGGATTTGAAGGACTCGGCGCGGCTGTGCGCGTCGAGGGCGGTAATATCAAGGTTTTCGCGCCGAAACTGAAAGGCGCCGTCATCGACCTGCGTGGGAAGTTCGGGCCGACTGTCCTCGGAACGGACAACGTGATGATGGCCGCGGTGCTGGCTGACGGTACGACGGTGATCGATGATGCCGCGCAGGAACCGGAAGTTGTCGATCTGGCTAATTTTCTAAACAAGATGGGCGCGAAGGTCGAGGGCGCCGGCACCAGACGGATCATTATTGAAGGCGTAAAGGAAGTGCACGGCGCCGAGCACGACATCATTCCGGACCGAATCGAAGCCGGAACGTTTCTGGTGGCCGGCGCGATTTGCGGCAAAGGCGTGACAATCAAACGCGCTGAGCCTTCGCACCTCACGGCGGTAATCGACGCGCTTCAGAACTGCGGATACCGAGTTGTTGTCGACGACAAATCGGTCTCCGTTTCACCAAATGGCGTGGCGAAACCGGTGGAGCTTGCGACCGAGGCGTATCCGGGCTTTCCGACCGACATGCAGGCGCAAATGTGCGCGTTGCTTTCCACGACGCGCGGCTTGAGTTCGATCACAGAAAATATTTTTCCGCAACGCTACATGCACGTTGCCGAGCTGAAACGAATGGGCGCACACGTGGAATTGGAAGGCGCGACTGCTCGCATCGAAGGCGTCGATCAACTTCTCGGCGCGCCGGTGATGGCGAGCGATCTGCGCGCCTCCGCCGCGTTGGTGTTAGCAGGCTTGAAAGCCGAAGGAATTACCGAAGTCAGTCGTGTTTATCACATCGATCGTGGTTACGAACATTTGGATGAAAAACTGAGCGAGCTCGGAGCCGAGATCGAGCGTGTGAAAGGATAATCCATGAGCGAAACACAACCCACATCACCGCAACCACCGGTTCCGGCTTCCTCAACCTCCTCTGATGTCCGCACCTGGTCAGTGCTTTGTCACGCCAGTGCGTTGCTCGGATTGTTCCTCCATTTCTTTGGCCATCTACTTGGGCCACTCATCGTGTGGCTGATCAAACGCGATATGTCGCCCGAGATCGACGCTAACGGAAAAGAATCGCTCAACTTCCAGATCTCGATGCTGATCTACGACGTGATCGCCGGGATCCTCTGTATCGTGGTGATCGGGATTCCAATCTTGATCGCGCTTTGGATTTTGAATACGGTCTTCGTGATCATCGCTTCAGTTAAAACCAGCGAAGGCAAATTCTACCGGTATCCGTTCACGATCCGGTTCATTAGCTAAATGACGAATGACGAAGGAATGACGAACTCAGGCAATTTCGTCATTTGAACATTCGAATTTGTTTCTTCATTCGTCATTCGGATTTCGTCATTGTTTCTGCGAGAGGCGTCGCAGGGTCCCGAGGTTAATCACGTCTTCGCGCATTTCCTTGCCTTTCGGCGTCTCGAGAACCTTCGGAATCTTTCGGAATCGACGGTCGCGCATGATGAACCGAAACGCGTCGAGACCAATCTGACCTTCGCCGATATGCTGATGTCGATCGACTCGTGACCCGAGTGCGGACTTGGAATCATTCAGGTGGATCGCAGCGAGTCGATTTAATCCGATCACGCGATCGAATTCGCGAAATGTTTTCCTTGCGCCGGCTTCGCTTCCAATGTCATAGCCGGCCGCGAAGACATGTGCCGTATCCAGACAAACGAAGAGCCGCTCCGGTTCGCGCACATTCTGAATGATGCAGGCGATCTGCTCGAAGCGGTGGCCGAGACAGGATCCCTGGCCGGCGGTAGTTTCGAGCGCGATCCGCGTTTTTACTTTCGGGATCTTGCCAAACACGCGGTCGACTGATTTCGCGATTTTGGTGAGACCGGCTTCCTCGCCAGCGCCGAGGTGCGCGCCCGGATGCAAAACCAGGAAGGGAAGCTCGAGCTGATTGGCCCGGGTTAATTCTTCGGACAGGGCGCGAATCGAGTTCGCGAGAAATTGCGGGTTCGTGGCCGCGAGATTGATCAGATAATTCGCGTGGCCAAAAATCGATAACAACTCGCGGCGTTGTTGATGTTCGAGAAACGCGCGGATTTCTTCGCGCGTGAGCGGACGCGCGAACCATTGCATGTTGTTCTTCACGAATATCTGGATCGCAGTGCAGTCGATTGAACGGCCGCGCTCGATCGCGGTGTGAACGCCGCCGCCGATCGACATATGCGCGCCCAACAAAATTCGTTGTGTCATTTCGTACGATGCTGAGCCAGAAATTCGAAATTCGAATATCGAACCTCGAAACAAACACGAATCAACGAAACTCCAAATTCAAAACAACCTGGCTATTTCGATTATCTGAGTTTTTGAATTGTTTCGGATTTCAGATTTCGAGCTTTCGAATTTGTGAGGGGATTGTCTCTGCCTTAGCCTGTGAGGCTCAGGTGATCTTCGACAAATAGGACGGCAGCATGTCGCGCCAGTAATTCCAATCGTGGCCACGCCATTTCCCTTCATCCAGCCAGTGCTGGATGCCTTTGGAGTTGAGGATCTCGGAAATCCGATACGATTCGTGTCGGGTGTTGTCCCATTCGCCGGTGCCGAGAATGATTCCCATGTGATTGTATTTCCAGGGGTCGGTAATATTCGGCAGATATTGGTAAGGGCTGTTGAAGTAAATGTTGTCGTCCCAATACCCGTCGAAGAAATCGCTGATGTCGAACGAGCCGCTCAAGGAAATGACGTGGCTGACCAAATCCGGATGGCGAAACGCAACATTGGCCGCGTGATATGCGCCGAGACTGGCGCCGCCGACCGCCACCCGGTGACAACCACATTCTTTTCGGGCGAGATCCAACAGGTCATTCACAATGACGCGCTCGTAGGCGTTGTGCGTTCTCATCCGATCGGCCGGATGAATCGCTTTGTTGTAAAAACTGTCCAGGTCGATCGCGTCCGGACAGTAAACGGTCACTTTTCCCGCATTGACGAAATCCGCGACCGAACCGACGAGGCCGAAGTCCTTGTTCTGGAAGTAACGGCCGAATGAAGTTGGATAAAGGATCAACGGCAGGCCGCCGCCGTTGCCGAAGGCGAGCATTTCGAAATCGCGACTAAGCCAGGGTGTGTACCAACGGATGTAACGTTCGTTCATTGGAAAAGCTGGAGAATAAGAAGAACGGGCGATTGAGGTCAATCGCCTCTACCTAAAAATCGCAATTCAATGCGGACATGCGGTGGACAAGGTGGAGATCTTCAACGAAGCATCTCGTTTTCCATGCCCAAACACACGCTTACCGGCAGCATTCGCCGGCATCGAAAGTTTCCGTCCAAGATTCTTGGAAATCGACGGGACGTGCTGGTCTGGTTGCCGCAGGGGTATTCGCGTTTTTCGCGAAAACGCCACCCGGTTTTGTATTTGCAGGATGGCCAGAACGTTTTCGACGCCGCAACGTCCTTTGCGGGCGTGGAGTGGGGTGTAGACGAAACAGCGCAACGCCTGGTCCGCGAAAATTTGATCGAGCCGTTGATTATTGTAGCAATTGCAAACACCGGTGAAGAGCGAATTCATGAGTACGCGCCGACGACGGGTGTGATTGATTCAAACGCGAAGCGGAAAAAACGCAGCAAAGGCTGGGCGCGAAGATACGGGCGTTTTTTGATCGAGGAGCTCAAGCCTTATATCGACAAGCAGTATCGAACGAAACCGGAAGCGGAATTCACAGGGCTCGGTGGCTCATCGCTGGGCGCCTTGCTCACGCTTTCGTTGGGTCTTTGGTTTCCCAATGTGTTCACGCGACTGATTGCAATGTCGCCATCGGTCTGGTGGGACAATGAAGTGATCGTGAAAATGGTGAACGACCTCGATCACAAACCGCCATTGAAGATTTGGCTCGACACCGGAACACACGAACCAGGTTGGGAACGGGCGCGAACCTTGTGCGCGGCGTTGATCGAAAAAGGCTGGCACCCGTTCGAAGATTTGCACTATCACGAAATCGAAGGCGCCGATCACAGTGAAGGCGCGTGGGCGACACGAGTCGATCCGGCACTAAGATTCTTGTTTCCGCCTAGGTAGCGGCGGTTCACCGAACCGCCATGGCGATTGAGGTCAATCGCCGCTACCTATTGCAACGCTTTGCCGTAGATCTGAAACACGCGGGTGAAGCCGCCGACGAACTCCTGATCTTTCTCGAAACTGAACTCGCGCTTTCCCGGATTCCAGTCCAGGTGCCGCGGCCCGTCGGGGTGATTTGGATCGTAGACCAAATAATGATTGCTGCCGTCGGGAGGAGTTGGGCGGGAGTATTTGTAAACAAGAACCGAATGGTTGATGTGCAGAATTGGGAAATCCGACAAGTAGGCGACAAAAAATTCTTCGCGAGCCAACGCCTGATTCAGTAATCGATGCGTCTTTTCCTGGTATCGCCTGTCGTGCAAATAAAACATTCGCGCATTTCCAGGCCGCAAATAAGCGACCCAGCCGAGACCAATGTTTCGCTGCATCAGCCGCGTATTCGCCTGACTCATCTCCCGCAAATTGTGATAACCCGGAAATACGATCCGTTTTTCCCGCGGCAGCGGATCGCGCCAAGGCTGTATCCGGGTAACTGCTCGAACTCGCTTCTGCAGCTCTGACTCACCCAGACGCGGAGCATTTGGCTGGAACCGGGCGAACTCGTAGAATTGTTCGACCGTTCGGGTCATCACAAAACAGCGGCGAGTATAGCGATCAGATTTCCTGCTCCAGCGAGAAACGATTTCACCTTGGTGATACTCGAACACAGTGGTGTTGGCGAACGCGAGAGTGTCGCGATTGAAATTGAAATCCGCGCTGGTTCCAGCTCTGGCGGATGAGAGAGCGAACAAAATCGCCGCAAAACATCCCCAAAATGGACGGGTCCCGGATCGCATCACGAAAGTATCAACGTCCGGAATTCGTTTTCGATTCGGCGAAATTTCCAAGGCCGCGGAATTTTTTGTAGCGCTTCCTCAGCAGCTGGTCGATCGGCGTTTCAAGTAATTTTGCCAGATTTCTACGGAGTGCGCTGCCGAGATTGAACGCGGCAGTTTGGTAGTCGCGATGCGCGCCGCCTTCCGGTTCGTCCACCACTTCATCAACAACTTCGAGCCTCAAAAGATCCTGAGCGGTTAGCTTCAACGCTTCCGCGGCTTCGGCGGCGTGCTTTCGGTCCCGCCACAAAATGGCGGAGCAAGCTTCCGGACTGATGACCGAGTAATAAGCGTTCTCCAAAATCAACACGCGATCGGCCACACCGATACCGAGCGCGCCACCGGATCCGCCTTCGCCGATGACCGCCGCGATCGTCGGCACTCGAAGGTTCATCATCTCGCGCAGATTGACGGCGATCGCTTCCGAGATATGACGTTCTTCGGACCCGATTCCCGGAAACGCGCCGGGCGTGTCGATCAAGGCAATCACCGGCATGTTGAATTTTTGCGCGAGGCGCATCAGTCGAAGCGCTTTGCGATAACCTTCGGGATGCGCGCAGCCGAAATTTCGCATCACGTTTTCCTTGGTGTTGCGTCCCTTTTGGTGAGTGATTACGACGCAGCGCGTCGAATCGAGCATCGCGAGTCCCCCCGGCATTGCTTTGTCGTCAGCGAAACAGCGATCGCCGTGCAACTCCGTCCAGCCGGTGAAACAACGTTCGACGTAATCGAGGGCGAACGGGCGTTGCACGTGGCGTGCAATCTGAACGCGTTGCCACGCACTCAGGTTTCCGTAGATCTCGCGCCGGGTATCGCGCAATTTCGATTCAATCGCTTTCACTTCCGAATCGAGATCAACATCGTGTTCGCGCGAATGCTCCTTCAATTCCTGAAGGCGCCGTTCCAATTCGAAGATTGGCTTCTCGAAATCGAGCGGTTGCAATTCCATCGGGCTAATCGGTGATCGTGACCGGGGTCTTATTATTGACCAGACTGCCGAGTTCTTCCACGTCGGCTGCAGCGAGGCCGATTCCCTGCGGGGGAGGCGTCTGGACGACTTGATGCGCGGAATCTGGCACTGCATAAATCGTGTAGGCCTGACTGCTCAGGCGGACCCAGCGGGTGCTGCCGATAAACTCCTTCGTGCCAAATCCGACGCGTTTGCCGTCCCGCCACGCCATCACCTCAGCGACCTTGGTCGTAACTTTGGATGGCGTTTTGCCCGGCAACTTCTCCTCGCGAATATGGTACTGCTTGAAAAATCCGCCGTGATTGAGAAGCACGAGCAATTTCGGTTTGCGCTGGACCACGATCGAGAAATCGGGATGCGAGACGAGCAGGTGTTCGCCGATGTGCAGCATTGTGCCGTTTAAGTTGTTCATCCGCATAATCAGCTCGGGTGTCGACTTCACTTTGCGGGCGACCTTCGCCAGAACGTCGCCCGGTTTAACGATGTACTCCTCTTTTTCGGGAGACGGCGTTCGCGAGAGAAAGATGTCGATGTTGATTTCGCCCAACAAATCTTTCGCTTCGTCTGCGTGCGGGCTGGTCGGATATTTTTGGACGAACCCGGCGAGCGCGGCCCGCGCCTCGGGCAATTTTCCATCCTGCCGCAGCTTGGCCGCGGCCTCGTAATCCGGCAGGGTCAGGTCGATGCGCGGCTCGGGCGTCACTTCGCCGCGTTGTTCTTTGGCGACCTGAATGTCTTCTTTGAAGACGAAGTTGTACCCGAACCAGGCGGCGCCTCCGAAAATGATGATTGCTAGAAAAAGGACAAAAAGCCACTTCATGGGTCGGATCGAATCACGCGATCGGTAATTTTGATGCGGCGGCGGCCAATTTCCAGCCTCGTCGCGACAAAACTAGCTCGCTTTTTCTTCTCCCGGGAAGAACCGATGCCAGAGCCGGCCGATCGTGCGTTCTTCCTCGTTGCTCCAGGTATAATGGCAATCCTGGCAATAAAATTCCTTGGGAATGATTTTGATCGCGCAAAGCAACGCCACCAATGCCGGAGTCAAAAATTTTCGCGTCATCTGCGGATACTCAATGTTCGACGACCCGCACTGCGGACAGCGAATCATCGCCGCGGCGATTTCGGGATCGCTGGCTTCCCACTCGACCATTAGATTCTGGGCGCGCTCGAAATCGGCATCGTCCACCAACACTTTGGCATTGGCCATTGGGCGGGACATGAATGCCATCTGCAAGTGGCCCTCGTTGTGAATGTCCGCCTTGATCCCACCTTCCTGGAACCGCTGCTTCAAGCGCTTGGCTTTCTCCAGCTCATTAAATGTCGCGATCGTCACCATAGTCTAATTGTGCCTTGCCGCGGCCTACTTCAGCAAACATCAACTAGCGGCGAAGTGCAAGAGTCTGAGCCCGGACTGGCGCTATTGCGGCGGGAACCATTGGTAAAGCATGAAATAAACGAGCACGCCCGTGACCGACACATAAAGCCAGATCGGCATCGTCCAGCGGCCGAGCCGGCGATGCTTGTCCCACCGGCGCTGGAAGACGGGCACCAGGGTCACGATCACCAACGGTAGGGTCACGAACGCGAGCAGAACGTGTGAGATCAGCAGGGGAAAATAGATCCACGCGATCAAACCGGAGTAACCGGAGGATTTTTCACCCGCATAAGCGTGATAGGTAATGTAGCCGATAAGAAATCCGGTTGAAGCAATCAGGGCGACAATCATGCACGGCACATGCCGTTGCCAAACGTTCCGCCTAATCCAAAACCAGCCCATGGCAATGAAAACGGTGCTGACCGCATTCAGCGAGGCGTTGATCGCCGGGAGATCACGAATCGTCATTGACGGCTACTGTAGCGGCGCTCTATGACCGTCGCACTTTTGATTTCGACGCTCGCGGAGCGCCGCTACAGCTTGAAATCCGTTCAGCGCATCGTAGCGGTGAAATAATGCCGCCGGTCCTAGAACAGCCGCAAATCCAAACGAGTCGCCCAACTCGACCTTCTCGGCGGAGGCATCCGCTCGTTCATCTGATTTTGCGGCTCTCCCTTGTCTTGACGATCGCGGGAACGATTAGCGGCGGGTGGTATTTGGCGCGCAAAGGTTTTCGCGGGCAATGGCGTTCGCGGGTAGTCGAAGAATTGCACCGGCGCGGCGTCGAAGCATCTATCGGCCATCTCACCCTGGATCCTTTTCGTGGCCTGGTTGCGCGCGACGCGCGCATTTTCAGCTACAAGGACCGTAACGAGACGCTTGCCTTCATCAGCGAGATCGCGCTGGACATCAATTACGCGGCGTTTTTTCATCATCAACCGTTTCTCAACGCGCTCGACATTCGCAACGCCGAAGTGACTCTGCCGCTGAAAGCGCCCGGCGGAAAAAAAATCGAGCAACCGCAGCTGCGGAAGTTTTACGCCCACATCTATTTCCCGCCGGAACAAATTCACATCAGCCAGGCGGAGGGAATTTTTTGCGGCATTCATATTTCGGCGACCGGGCAACTGATCAAGCGCGAGGATTATCAAGCATCGCCGCCACTCTCGGAAGAGGAGCGCGAAAAGCGCTGGTCGCTGTTGCGCCGCATTGTTGCCGAACTCCAGAAATTCAGTTTTCCGGGCGGACCGCCATCGTTACAGGTAAAATTCAGCGGCGACCTTGCCAATCTCGAAGACGCGCGCGCCGAGGCAACGTTACAGGGCGCCGTGTTGAAACGGAAAAATTACGAAATGCGCGACTTCAACGCCGCGGCGGAGTGGAGCGACCAAACTCTTAGTATCACGCGATGTGAATGGAGCGACCGTCTGGGCGGTCTCGCCGCGACCGCGAATTGGAGTCGACAAACCAATCAGGGAAACTTCGAGGCCAGAAGCAGCCTCGATCTCAAAACGCTGCTCGATGCGGCGGACATCAGCGAATCGCTTGCGGACGTAAGTTTCAATGTGCCGCCGATGATCGACGTTTCCGGTTCAGCGAATTTCGCTGGCACGCATCCTCAGATAAAACTTATCGGCCACGTTGCCGCCGAGAAGCTTGCCTATAAGAATCTCCCGCTGTCGGATTGCCGCGCCGAGTTTTCGTGGGACGGCGAGCGGACCTGGATCCGCGACATTCACGTTCGCCATCAAAACGGCGAGCTGCGCGCCGAGGTGTTCGAAGCGCCGGACGAATTTCGGTTGAACGTCAACGGCCCGGTCGCCATCGGCGCGCTGCGTCCGTTTGTTTCGCCTGAGATACAGGAATTTCTGGGCGAATGGGAATTTTCGCGGGAGCCCGTGATTCAACTCGCCATTCGCGGAAAAGATCGGGAGCCGGAAAACTGGCAGGGCGATGGAAGCATTTCCCTCGATCGCACCCGGTTTCGTGGTCAGTGGATGAACAGTGCGACGGCGAAAATTCATTTCGCGAACGGCGCCGTTACTTACGAAAACTTTCGCGTCACGCGGGATGAAGGCGTCGGCACCGGCACTTTTGTCTACGACTTCGCCAATCACGAAGTTCGGGTCTCGAACATCAAGGCGAACGTGCGGCCCGTCGACGTCGCCTGGTGGATCGATCCGGATCTGCCGAAAACAGTCGCGCCTTACAAATTTCATCAGCCGCCGACAATCACAGCGAGCGGGGTGTATCAATTTCGCGGCGGCACCGGCACCCGGCTCGAGATCAACGTGGAGGGACCTGCCGGGATGGACTACGTGTTTCTTGGTAAAACACTGCCGTTCTCCAAGATCAACGGCCGCCTTCTTTTCACCAACGATCGTCTCCAAATTGTCGACCTTCATGGTGGATTGCTTTCAGGAAACGTCCGCGGAAGCGCCGACATTTCGCTGGCCCACAACGATCAACACTATCGGGCGAACTTGACCGTCGACGCGATGGACTTTCCGCGTCTGACCGATCTTTACTGGGGATATAAGACAGCCCATGGCGAGTTAAGCGGTAGCTACGATTTCACCGGGATCGGCGACAATGCGCGATTGATGCAGGGAACTGGCAAGGTGAACGTGGCCAACGGCGACGTCTTCGCGATCCCGGTTTTCGGTCCGCTTTCGGGACTCCTGGGCGCGGTAATTCCCGGCGTTGGATACAGCATTGCCCGAAACGCGACCGCCAGCTTCGCGATCAAGGGCGGAACGATTCACACTGAAGACCTCGAAGCGGCCGGTAAGCTCTTTTCAATGGTCGGCCACGGTGATATTCACTTCCTGGACGACAAACTCGATTTCGATGTGCGGGTCGACCCGAAAGGGCCGGGTATCCTGCTCACCCCGGTCTACAAATTGTTCGAGTACAAAGGCGAGGGCAGCCTGAAAAATCCGGATTGGCATCCGAAACGGTTCTAGACATTTCCAATTGCCAATTGCCGACTGTATCTGCGTAAATCTGCATTGTCTGGGGACGCCTCCTTATGAAAAAGATCGGAATTCTCTTTGGCCAGGAACACAGCTTTCCGCCGGCATTCGTCGAGCGAGTAAATCAGAAGACCGGCGGTAAAGACATCGTTGCCGAGTTTGTCCGGATCGACAAAGTGATCCAAGGCGAGCCGTGCGGTTACGATGTGGTGATCGATCGCATTTCGCAGGACGTGCCGTTTTATCGTGCGTGGCTGAAAAATGCCGCGCTTACCGGAACGGCAGTCGTGAACAATCCGTTTTGGTGGAGCGCCGACGAGAAGTTTTTTAACAATGCGCTGGCTATGAAGATTGGCGTCGCTGTTCCGCGCACAGTGTTGCTGCCTTCAAACCAGCCGCCTCCTGACACGAACGATAAATCGTTTCGTAATCTGGCTTATCCGATGAACTGGGAGGAAATTTTCGCCTACGTCGGTTGGCCCGCGTTTTTTAAACCGTTCGCCGGCGGCGGTTGGAAAAATGTTTATCGCCTGCACAATCCCGACGAATTTTACCGCGCCTATAGCGACACCGGCCAACTGGTGATGATGTTGCAGGAGGAAGTGAAGTTCGACATGTACTTCCGCTGTTACTCGATCGATCAGCGTAATGTTCGCATCATGCCGTACGAGCCGCGGCATCCTTATCATTTGCGTTACCAAACGGAAGGGCAGGCGCCCAACGAGATTTTGGACAAGGTCGAACAGGGCGTGCTGCGACTAAATCAATATCTCGGCTATGATTTGAACACGGTCGAGTTCGCGATTCGCGATGGCGTTCCGGTGGCGATCGATTTTTGCAATCCAGCTCCCGATGCGGAAGCGGGGTCAGTCGGTCAGGCGAATTTTGAGTGGGTGGTCGAAGCCATTTCCGAAATGGCAATTCGCAAAGCGCGGGAACACGTCCCGGGTCGGGACAACTTGAGCTGGGGCAAATACATTCAGGCGGCAGTGACGAAGCGTTCACTAAGCGAACTCGCGTAGCATCGACAATCGTTTGATCGCCGGCAAATCAGGGCGAACAGGTCTGTCGGCCATGTCGCACAGGTATTTACGGCAAAATCATTGACGCTTGTTGATTAAAAGTGTGTGATGGCGGCGCCTGATGAAGTTCCCTGAATGAAGTTTCTCCCCCGGTTGCCTTGCATCCGTCTACTTTCGTCAGCCATGGCACCTAAGAAAGATAGTTATATATGCGCCTGTTTCTCCGAGGTTTACTGCTGACGCCGGTTTTATTGCTCACGTTGAGTGCGAGCTCACCCGTTCCGCGGCCCTCAGCACCGGCGACGCTACTTCAAGCAGATCGCGCAAAAGCGGAAGGGGAACCTCGTTCTGAATCGCCGGCAAAGTTCTTCATTGAAAATTTGCCGCCGACTCCAAACTTGCCGCCTTCAACTCTCAAGGCCGCCAGCGTGCCCGCTTTGCAACCTACAAAAGAGGTGGCCACTCCCTCATGGACTGCGCTCGGCCCATTTCCGATCCCTAACGGACAAACTGAAAACAGGACCGATCCGGTGAGCGGACGCGTTACCGCCATTGCCATCGATCCGGCGAATCCCAGCATCGCCTATGTTGGCGCTGCGCAGGGCGGCCTCTATCGCACATTGAATGGAGGAACGAGTTGGACGCAGTTGATGGACAACGCGCTTTCTACGGTCATTGGAACGCCACTCGCCATCGGTGCGATCACGATTGATCCGACCAACTCGAGCAATGTCCTCGTCGGCACCGGCGAAGGCAACCTTTCCCAGGACAGCTTCTTCGGTTCAGGATTCTATATCATTACTGGTGCCAATGGCGGAAGCCCGGTTGTGAATGGGCCTTATAACCTGAGAGCCAGCGACAACGCGGATATCTTCACCGGTCGCTCCATCGTTTCGATCGTTGTCGATCCGGCCAATCACAACAATGTGTTTTGTGCGACTTCTTCGGGAGTGGGCGGCATTGTTGCATCGGCTTACTCGACGCTGCCGCCGCGCGGGCTTTATCGCTCGATCAACGCATTCGCGGGCGTGGATGCGACTGGGACGCCGGTTTTCACGCAACTAACCGTCAATGCGTCCGAAACCAACGCGATTACAACCGCGGCGATAGCCGATCCGAGTAACGCGAACAATCTTGTTTGCGCGATCTTCAGCCAAAGCGGTACCAACACGACCGGTGGCATTTACCTCAGCACGAATGCGCTCTCCGCCACACCCGCTTTTACCCGTACTCAAGCGCTTCCGGACTTCACTAATGTAAAGCTCGCCATCAATAAAGTGGCCAGCGTCGTCACTGTTTACGCCACAGCTGATCAGAGTTCAGGTACGCTCTACAAGTCCGTCGATGGTGGCGCGACCTGGACGAATCTAGCCAGTGTGAATGGATTTGCCGGCGGCCAGGGTTTTTATGATCTCACAGTCGGGGTGGATCCCACCAACGCGAACAACGTTTATGTCGGTGGCAGTGTCAGCCCTAGTATCTTCAGATTTTCCACTGACGGGGGGACAAGTTTCGGCACCAGCGAAACGGGACTTCATGCGGACGTCCACGCGATTACCGTTGCCCCGTCCAACCCGGCAGTCATTTATCACGGAAATGATGGCGGCATTTGGAAATCGACCGATTCAGGCGCGAACTGGACGCCGCTCAACAACAGCACTTTCAGCGCGACGCAATTTCAAGCGCTAGCCGTTCATCCGCACGACCGCCTTTTCTCCATCGGTGGAACACAGGACAACGGCACGGAATTTCTTGAACCAAACTTTACCTTTACCCGGGCTGACTTTGGCGATGGCGGTTATTCGTTGATCGATCAAAACGCGACCGACACTACCAATGTCACGATGTATCACACCTATTTCAATCAGACGAACAATCTGATCGGGAGCGCACGAGATTTAACTGTGCCTTGCGCGAGTGACGGCAATTGGTCCTTTAAAGGTATTTACACTGGACCTGTCAGTCCGACTATTCATTGCGATGGCACGACGGACTCGTTTAACGGGATCCTAATTAGTGACACGGTAAATTTCTATGCTCCGCAAGCGCTCGGACCAGGAAACCCAAACACGTGGTACTTCGGCACGGACAAGCTCTACCGCTCGATTAATAAAGGTGATACTGCAGTTGCAGCCAGTCAGTTGCTTGAGAATGGCGTCGCTGTAAGTGCAATCGCCATTTCTGCTCAAGACGACAATTTCCGAGTTGTCGGTTTGAATGATGGCAAGGTCTTCGCAACGACCCTTGGCGCAACCCCGCTCCTGCAAATCGCAGGCACCGGAGCAACGAACGGAACCGCTACTACTCCTGCCACCGGTCTCGGCCGGATCGCAATTGATCCGAATAATAAAGCGATCGCTTATCTTTGCTTTAACGGTTTTGGCACCAACGCCACGCCGATCGCCCACGTTTGGAAAACGACGAGCCTCGATGCGATTAATCTTCCGGCCGGGATGGTCACCTGGACGCCCATGTCCACGGGATTGCCCGATATACCGGTTAATGCGATCGCGATCGATCCGGTAACTCTTTCCTGTGGCGTTTCCACCGATATCTACGTCGGAACCGACGCGGGTGTTTATCATTCTTCTGACGGCGGCACCTCCTGGAATATTTACGGAGGCGGCTTTCCCCATGTCGCGGTTTTCGGTCTCGAAATTGAGAACCCGTATCGCCTTATTCGTGCGGCCACCCACGGCCGAGGGCTCTACCAGACATCCACCGCAATTTCTGCTCAAACCGTCGCAAACTATCCTTTCACCGGAAACTCATTGGCTTCGACCGATACCGATACGAATTCCAACGCGAGCAATTTCTCCGCCGGCACAGGACTCTCCGCTTTCGCTAACTTCTTCGCTTTCTTCATCAATTCCCCCGCCTATGGCATGACCTCGGATCACACCCCGAGCACGGAAGCACTGGCGATCAGCGGCAATGATTACTTTAGTTTTACGGTAACTCCGTCGAGCGGACTTTCGCTCGCCTACTCCAGTCTCAATTATAACCTCGACGTTCAAAACAATAGCAACGCCATTAATGCAAACATTTCTGTTCGTTGGAGCGTGGATAATTTTGCTTCAACGCTGACCACGACGACGTCAGCCGTTGGCTCCGGCCAAAACAGCGCCAGCGGGGGTGGTGTCGATCTTTCCGCATTTCCCGCGCAGAGCGGGCCGGTCGAGTTTCGTTTCTATTTCTTCGACGATCAGGATAGCTCTTTTACCACTGTGGGTATCGACAGTATCACTTTAACCGCGACGGAGTCAGGCTGTGCTGCATCACCAACACCAACTCCCACGCCCACAGCTACCCCCACGGCAACACCAACCGCTACACCTACTTCAACTCCAACGCCTACTCCAACTCCCACACCCACGCCGACTCCTACCCCGACCCCGACACCTACTCCCACTCCGACTCCGTGTGGACGTGGATGTGGCCCAAGCCCGACACCAACCCCGACTCCTACTCCTACTCCTACTCCTACTCCTACTCCAACACCCACGCCGACTCCTACCCCGACCTCGACCCCGACACCTACTCCCACTCCGACTCCGTGTGGACGTGGTGGATGCGGCCCAAGCCCGCCTCCA
>Ga0210405_10003111_pt1 | contig 16562 bp, 20 predicted proteins | sample IncBWH11MmetaG_FD_155492 | JGI IMG/M metagenome (GOLD analysis project Ga0210405, IMG submission 155492) | Forest soil microbial communities from Barre Woods Harvard Forest LTER site, Petersham, Massachusetts, United States - Inc-BW-H-11-M | ecosystem: Environmental > Terrestrial > Soil >... | reverse complement strand
GCCCAGGTTTGCAGCATTACGCAATTCCCAGTTTCCGCCGCAGTCGCATCTCGATGCGTTCCATCTCCCCGCGGTCGGTTTCATGATCGTATCCCAAAAGGTGCAGGACGCCATGCAGAATCAGCACCTTCAATTCCTCGGGCAACCCGCGCCCAAGCGCCTTCGCATTTCGCCGCGCCACCTTAGGCGCAATCGCAACATCCCCCAAAAATCTTCCGCGTACTTTCCGCACTTGCTGCTTCAGATTCCTAGGCTTCGTTGATTCCTCGACAACCGGAAACGACAACACATCCGTCGGCCCCTTCTTCTTCCGATAAGTCTCATTCAACCGTGCCATCTCCGCGTCGCCAATCAAACGCACCGCCACGCACTCCGGCCCCAGCCCGATCTCCTCCCCAATATTTTGTAGGAACTCTTCCAGTGGTCGCAGCCTCACCCGAACCACCCGCTGCTCATTCTCAATCAATCTCATCTCATGTGGCACAGCCATTCTTGGCTGTGCTCTTCGTTACGCCGACGACCAATTGAACTTGAAGGTGCCCCACCCTTGGTTTGTAAGGGTGGGTTCTTACGATCGATGGCCACAACTTTCCGGCTCTTCTCTTAGTATTCCTCTTCTCTGCGCACTCTGTGCTCTTCCTCAGTGCCCTCTGTGTGAAATCTTTCTCTTCCCGATTTTCGATTTTCCAATCTACTCCGCCGTCTCTAATTTCACCGGCTCCTTAGCCGCAGCCACGCTCGCCTTCCCTCCGCGCTGCGGATGCGCCGCATCATGCTCCTCATACGCCCGGATAATCTGCTGCACCAGGTTGTGCCGCACCACGTCTTTCTCCCCAAATTGCACCGTGCTGATCCCCGGAATCCGTCCGCAAATCTCCATCGACTCAATCAACCCGCTCTTCTTTCCGCTCGGCAAGTCGATCTGCGTGATGTCCCCGGTAATCACGGCCTTCGAATTAAATCCCAGCCGCGTCAAAAACATCTTCATTTGTTCGCTCGTAGTGTTCTGTGCCTCATCCAGAATCACAAACGAATCATTCAAAGTCCGCCCGCGCATGAACGCCAACGGCGCAACCTCGATGATTCCCTTCTCCAAAAACCGCTCCAGCTTGTCCGCGTCCAGCATGTCGTAAAGCGCGTCATACAACGGCCGCATGTACGGATCAATCTTCTGCTGCAACGTCCCCGGCAGAAACCCCAGCCGCTCCCCCGCCTCTACCGCAGGCCGCGCCAAAATAATCCGGTTCATCTGTTTGGTCAGCAGTGCGCTCACCGCCATCGCCACCGCCAAATAAGTCTTCCCCGTCCCGCCCGGCCCAATCCCAAACGTCATGTCGTGCGATTCAATCTCTTCCATATACTTCCGCTGCGTAGCCGTCTTCGGCGTAACCACTTTCTTCCCGAACGACCGCGTCCGCCCGTGCTCAAACATCCCCCGCGGCGATTCATGCGGCTCTTCCGTCGCCACGCGCAGCAGCGACTTCACCTCAGCGCTCGTAAGCTCCCGCCCGTGCCGCGTCAGGTGGTTGTACTCCTCCACAATCCGCACCGCCTGGTCCACGCTTTCCTGCTCGCCTTCCACGGTCAGCCGCGTGTCGTGGAGATGCGTCCGCACGCGCAGGAAGTCCTCTAAGGAACGGATGTTCTCGTCCAAAGTGCCAAAGAAGGGTTCAATTTTTCCGGTAATGTGTATGGTGCGCTTCATCCACTTGGAAGGTACTTCTGCCGAACGTAACGGGTGGCCGATGGGATTCCTCCTGCGAATTGCCGGCTGCGTCGAAGCCCGAACACGGAGAAACTACAAACAACCTAGCGCAGCCCCGCCCCCCGGTCAAGTTACACCCCTATAAATTTCCTCCGCTCGCAGCACAGCCATTCCTGGCTGTGCTCTTGGGTTCCTCTTCTCTGCGTAACTCCGCGCTCTCTGCGCCTCTGCGTTATCCGTTCGCTTCAACTCTTGAACTCTTGAACTCTTCAACTTCTTGAGTCTTGACTGTCGACTGTTGGCTGTCAGCTGTTAGCTTCCCCATTACCTGTCCTTTGGTACGAGCGTCCTATGGACGCAAACTTCGGATTCCGCAAAACTTCACTCATCGATTGAATGAGATTTTCCAAAAAGATTCCTGAGGGAGGTTCGGCCATGTCTCTGTCCCCAAAACACCTGCTCTTCGGTGCGGCCCTGGTTCTTGCAAGTTCTCCGCTATTCGCAAACGAATCCGCCGCCACTTCCGGCGTTGCCCCATCGCCCCGCGCCTATGTGAATTGCCCCGGCATCTCCAACGTGCCCATGACTGCCGACGCGGAACAAGCCCTGCCGATGCGGCAGATCGCCACGCTCTCCTGCGGCCAACAAGTCGCGGTTCTCGCGGACAACGAAGGCTACACCGCGCACATCCGCACCACCGACGGCAAAGACGGCTATGTCGCGCGCATGTATCTCACCACCGCGACGCCCGCAGCTCAGCCGGCGCTCGAATTCGATGAGCCCGCACCGGTAACCAACGCCACGCCCGTGAACGGCATCGTCCGCTGGAACGCCGGCGCCCCCGGCTGCGACCAGTTCACCAGCCGCGGCCGCAAGGTCGAATCCGCCACCGCCAACGGCGTCACCGTTCAGGTCGCCCTGCAGGACACCGGCTGGAAGCTCCACGCCAGCGTCGCCGTCTCGAACGGCAGCAACTCCCAGGTCTTCGTGCTTCCCGCGCTCGTCACCCTTGACGAATTGACCCCGAGCCTGCGCAACTTGCGCGAAGAAAATCCGTCGAAGCTGGCGCATAACGAAGTCAATCACCAGCTCATGCACAGTGAATACATAGCCGTGCCGCCGCCCAGCGCGATCGTGTTGCACAAACGTTCCGCCCCGCAGGTTGCACCCGTGGCCGACCACGCCACCTCCGTGGACGACTACCTCGGCTTCAACGACGAAACCGCTTCCGTCCGCGCCGTGGCTCTGAAAACCGCCAACCTCGCCCCAGGCCAGAAAACCTCCGGCGAACTTTGGTACGTCCGCGACGCAAAAGCCCACGAACTTTCCCTGCGAATTTCCGTCGGCGACCTAGTCTTCGACTTCCCCTTTTCCTTCGAATAACAATTTCCCTCCCCCAGACAAAAAGGCCCGGCGCGTCCCCACGCCGGGCCCTTGTTTTTCCGACTCTCTTCCTTCTTAAATGTAGCGCTGGTCTTTTTAAGCCAGCCTCTTCCGCTGTGGGTGCCGCACCCTGCGATTTTCAGGGTGCGGGTTTTTCTTCTCCGACTCTTGTCTGTGCCCTCTGTGTTCTTCCCTCTGTGGCCTCTGTGTTAAAACTCTTCCTCTTCTCCGCCCAATTTCCATTTACCAATTTCTATTTTCCAATCTAATCCGCTGGCACAGCCCGGCTCTTTGCCCAACCACGGATCGCCGTAATCTCCTCCGCCCGCGTCACACTCAACGGCTGCGTCGCCTCAATCTCCGCCAACAAAATCTCCGTCGAAAGCTGCTGCCTCAGCCCAAACGCCGTATACAATCCCGCCGCAATCACCTGCTCAATCTCCGCCCCCGAAAACCCATCGCTCGCCCCGGCAAGTTTCCCCAAATCAAATCCAGCCGTATCCCGCCCGCGTTTCCGGATGTGCAAAGCAAACAGCGCCGTCCGCGAACTCACTCGCGGCAAATCCACAAAAAAAATCTCGTCGAATCTTCCCTTCCGCAGCATCTCCGGCGGCAGAATCGTGATGTTGTTCGACGTCGCCGCCAGAAACACGCCGCTCTCCCGGTCCTGCATCCAAGTCAGCAGCGTCGCCAGCAATCGCTGCGACAACCCCGCATCCGCATCCCCGCTCGATCCCGCCGACGCAAACGCCTTCTCAATCTCGTCAATCCACAGCACCACCGGCGAAATCTTCTGCGCCACGTCCAACGCCTTCTTCAGCCTCTTCTCGCTCTCCCCCACAAACTTGTCGTAAAGCGCCCCGGCATCCAGCCGCGCCAGTTCGTAGCCCCACTCCCCGGCAATCGCCTTCGCCGCCAAACTCTTCCCGCACCCCTGCACGCCGGTAATCAAAACTCCCTTCGGCGGTACCAGCCCAAACCGTTGCCCCTCCGGCGTCAGCGCGCTCTTCCGTTTCCCGATCCACTCGCGCAATCTCTGCAGCCCGGCCACATCCCCGAACGACGTATCCCTCTTGATCGTTTCCAGCAAGCCGCCCGTGTGCATCGCCTGCCGCTTTGCTTCCAGCACATCGTCCAGCAACCCCGCATCCGCTTTCCGCCGCGCCAGCACCGACTGCCGCAACACCCGCAGCGCATCCTCTTCCGAAAGTCCCGCCAGATTCTTCGCCAACTGCCCCAAGCCCGTCGCATCCAGCGAAGTCGCAATCCCCTGCGCGCGATTCAATTCCGCCAGCGTCGCCTTCACCCCGCTCACCAATTCCTCCACCGAAGGCAGCCCCAGCTGAAACGTCACGGCATCCGCATCCAACTCCGGAGGCAGTTGAATGGCTGCACCAAGCAACACGATCGACCGTCGCCCCGTCCGAAACCCATCTGCCAGGTCCCGCAACCTCCGGCTGATCCGGTCGTTGTCGCAATACCTGCAAAAATCCTTCAGCAAAAAAATCCCGTCACCCTGAATCGACGCGATCGTCGTCAGCGCCTGCTCCGGCTGGTCGGAGTTGTACAATGCCGCTCCTCCGAATCTCCCCAGCCCCGTTGTGACGCTCCACACATAAAGCGGAATCCCAAGTTCCTCCGCCACCCGCTCCAGCAAACCCGATAACCGCGCCTCCTCGCTGGTCTCCACGGTCACAATCGGATTCCGCGAATTCACCAGCAGCGCCAAGGCCTCACGTTTCGCGCTCCAGGCGGCGCCCGCAGGTCCAGTGTTTGGTGGCGCTGGAGCCTGCACGGCCCTCAGCGGCGGTTTTACTTCGTTTGACAAAGCAGTAGGCCTCGCCTCAAACTAATAGTTTGAATTCAATGCGTCAAAATGCTTAAGGAGCAATAGATGGCTCAAGGTCAGGCTACCAAAATAAAGAAGAAGAAAAAGTCCGTTTTAAAGCGCGCGGCGCAATCTCGCCAACGGGCCGAAGTCAATCGCGCCAACCGCACGCGCGTTCGCACCGCCATGCGCCGTCTCCGCACCGCCATCACCGCCGGCGACGTCACCGCGGCCACCAATCTTCTGAATCCCACGCTTTCCGCGATCGATCAGGCAATCACAAAGGGCGTTCTTCACGAGAACACCGCCAACCGCTACAAGTCCCGCCTAACCCTGGCCTTCAACCAGGCCAAAGCCAAATCCGCCAAGTAGCCTTCGCCGCGGTTTCCGATCTACAAGTGGGTGCCGCACCCTTCGGTTTTCAGGGTGCGGTTTTTTTCCCTCTTCTCCGCGAGTCTCTGCGCCCTCTGCGCCTCTGCGTTATCTTTTCTCTTCTCGTTCCTCGAGGCCCCGCCCCAATACCGACAGCGAAGCCCCGCTCCCCTAAAATCTCCCGTACCACATTGGCTCTTCCACAAGCCCCCGCAATTAAGCCATTCTTGTCCTTAGTCGCTTCTCTTCCGAACCGAGGTCAACATGCTCGCAACCATCTCCCTCACCCGCACCCCGCAATCCCGCCTAACCGAAGATCTCCGCGAAAACTCCCCTTTCGGCACCAACTACAGCGACCACATGTTCGTCGCCGACTACGCCGACGGCAAATGGCAGGACCCACGCATCATCCCGTTCGGCCCGATGCAACTCTCCCCAGCCACCACCGCGCTGCACTACGGCCAGTCCCTCTTCGAAGGCTTCAAAGCCCACCGCACCGCCGACGGCCGCGTAGCCCTCTTCCGCCCCATGGCCAATCACGCCCGCCTCAATCGCACCGCCGCGCGCCTCGCCATGCCCGAAATCCCCGAAGAAATTTTCCGTGAAGGCCTTCTCGAACTAATCCGCGTGGACAAGGATTGGACTCCGCACAACGAAGGCGGCTCGCTCTACGTCCGCCCCGTCTATTTCGGCACCGACGACAGCCTGATGGTTCGCCCCGCAACCCGCTATCGTTTCGTGATCATCACTTCCCCCGGCGGCCCCTATTTCGCGCAACCCATCCGCCTCCTCGCCGAAGAAACCTACGTCCGCGCCTTCCCCGGCGGCACCGGCGATGCAAAAACCGCAGGCAACTACGGCGGCGGCCTGCTCGCCGCAAAACTCGCGCAAGCCAAGGGCTATCACAACGTGATGTGGCTCGACGGCAAAGACCGCCGCTTCATCGAAGAATCCGGCGTAATGAACATCATGTTCAACATCAACGGCACCGCCATCACTCCCGCCCTCTCCGGCACCATTCTCCCCGGCGTAACCCGCGACTCCGTCCTAACCCTCCTCGGCGACATGAAAGGTAAGTTGGAAGTGCGTCCCATCTCCCTCGACGAAGTCCTAGCCGCCCATTCCAACACCACTCTCCTCGAAGCCTTCGGCATCGGCACCGCCGCCATAATCGCCCCCATAGCCGCAATCGGCCACCACGGCAAAGACCACGAAATCCCCACCAACTCCCCCACCGGCCTAGCCCACCAACTCAAGCACACTCTAACGGCCATCCAAACCGGCCGCGCCCCCGACACCCACAACTGGCTCCTCTACATCTAGCGATTCATTCCGGGGGCTCCCTGATTCATTTGTAGGGGCAGAGCTCGCTCCGCCCTCTTGGGGTTGCACGTGTAGGGGCGGCTTTACGCCGCCCTCCTAGCTTTCTCCTCGTAGCGGCCACCTTCAGGTGGCCCCGTCTTTCTTCGTCCATCACTTTCCGCCGCAACGCCCGCTCCTACGCCCGCAACCAGCGCCGGAGGCGCGGCAGAATCTAGCCCAGCCCGTAAGGGCTGGGAACCCTTTCCCCGTACCTCCGAGCGCCGTAGGTGCGGCACGCTCTTTGCTCACCACTCCAACAAATCGCAACCCATCCCCGCCCCGCGCGGCCGCCTCACCTTCGCTTAAACACCCGTTACAGCAGTTTGTGCAGGTCTTCAGCGCTCAGGCCCGCATCGCGCATGATGCTTTTCAGGACTTTGGGATGGAGAACTTTCGCCGCGTGAAATGGAACCGTGGCCCGCTTGCCTTCGGCATTCTTGTAGATCATGTGGCTGCCACTCTGGCGCGTCATCGAAAATCCCAGCTTTTCCAGTAGGGAACAGATTTCGCGGGCAGTCAGGCGTGGGAGCTTGGGCATTAGACAGCAATTTCAACGGTGGACAAGCTCACGGAAACCTGGGGGATCTCCTCACCGTCGGCGAGACGATCAGCAATGTGTAGCTTAATGGCATCCTTAATGTTCTCGACCGCTTCTTCATAAGTGTCGCCTTGGCTGTAGCAGCCCTGGAGCGTGGGACAGGAAACGAAAAAGCCATCTTCGTCCGCTTCGATGACGATGGGAAGAGTTAAGTTCTTCATGACTTAGGCCATTATAGGTCGGGCATAGGGTATGACAAAAGAGAATTTGCGGAGAGGCGCGAAGCGGACAGGGTCTAATAAAGGGATGCAGGAAAAGTCAAAGACCTCACCCTTTGAAATACCAAACTCCAAAGGGTGCGCCACCCGCCCTCTTGCGTTTGCACGTGTAGCCCTAAAGGAGTGCGGCAAGTTCTTCGTACGCCGTAATGATGTACGGCATCTGCGGAACAATCGTCTCCATCGCGACGCTGACCTTCGGATTATGCGCGGCTGTGTCACCTAGGAATTTTATCCCTTTCGTTTCCTTCGCAGTTTTACCGGTAAGAAAGGGCACGCCTCCATGTTTTTCGCGGGCAGCAATCTCGATCATCGCTTCCAACCCTTTGAATCCGCCGGGCCTTGCAGGGTCTTCAAGAAGCGCTTCCTTACCGTTCTTTCCGAATGTGATGATCACCAGTTTTTCCAGAATTTTTCGCAGAAGGAACGCCGTGCAATTCCCGTGCTGCCCAAACACGTCCTCCAATTCATCCATTTCCTGCCTACAATAGGGTTCCAATTTCTTTTTTAACTCCGGAGAAAATAGCTCAGCGCGCAAATCAACAATCCTTTTGCTTTTTCCGATAATACGGGCCGCGTCAGTTCGGGATACCGAGGCGATTATCCAGAAGTTGCCTGGAGTACCGTCAAGCTTGATAGAGCGTAGTACGTCAGCTTGTTGGAATTTTGCCAAGTAGGTCTGAACGTGTGTCGTTTTCAGCCGCTTACCGCTTCTCTCAGAAACATACCGTGCTACATCTTTGCTTGATATTGGTTTGTCAAAGAGACCCTCGACAATCAGTTTCTGAATGACCGCAAATCGGGAATCAGGGTCGAACTGCATAGCAGCCGCCCGTGATTGCGGCGTGTCACCAGACATATGCTGCTTGTGTTTTGCCGTTTACAGTTTTGGAAGCCTTCCTTAGTTGTTTCCGCGCGACCATTCTTGGGAGTTCCACTTCTACGCGATTTAGTAGGCAGGGATACGAAGACTGCAATTTCTCATGAACCTCGCGCGTCGTTTGCGGTTCCGAAAACACAGCCTTGCCCCGCAATTCCAGGATGTGATCAGACAAGGTTTTCTTCTTTGTCTTGCCAACTGAAATAGCTTGGCGTCGGGTTACACGCTTAGCCTCATTTGCATCCACCACACCGTTGCACTTTTCGTAGGCCGAAAGGATCCTGGAAACTTCCTCCTCACTACCTTCGACGGTGATCACTGCGCCCGTGCTTGACTTGATGGTCGCCTTGGTCATATTTACTCCTTGGCACTCGCCCTAGAATCCACCCGCTTGCCGGAATCGACATTCTTGTCTGGTAGGGAATCCAGAAACTTCTCCACCTTGAAAGCGATCGCCGCATAAACCCCGGGTCTCGTTGACTCAACCAACTTGTCGCTAATCAAATCTTTGCTCCTTGCTCTGACTTGGTTTTCCGGCAAGGCAGTAAACTTTGAAATCTCTCCCACCGTTACTTCCGCTGCAATTCCGGTCTCCAATTGTGAAGCAATCACTCTCGCCGAAAGGATCAACATTATTCGATCCCGAGCGGACAAATCGGCGGAATTTATGTGAACCTGCCCGCTGCGATCCACAACGCAGTACCTTAGAGCCTTTTCAATGATGGACTCCAACCTCGACCTCAAAACGTCTTCGTCAACGATGAACTTGTTCCTTAACTCATCCAGACCCATTCTTGCCACCTTCCCGTGCCTAGCCTTTTCTCTCGGAGGGCAGATCAAAAACCACTGTTCGCTCCCCGTGATCCGTAAGTTTGAAGCGTCCTGGTTCGCTACCCTGTTTAATGAAATCTTTCAGATTCTTCGCATCGCGAAGACTTTGAGCGACGACCTTAGGTGGCCGAATTCCGACTCGAAGATAAGCACGACGAACGTCATCAGCCGTGAACTCGGGCATTCCGTTCTTCATGAGGCAGTAAGCTAAGACAGCTACTATTTCCAGATGTCCCGACGGTCTCTTTTTTTCAACGAAATCGCGCTCATTCAATGGAGACGCTTCGTCAACTACATGCACACGCTCCGGCTCAGAACCTGAAACAGCAGGCCTGCCAACCACGCCCGCCACCAACAGATCCGAGACTCTTTGAACCTCGGTTTGGACAAAATCCTCCGGACCCGACAATGTCATCGTTCGGTCGCCGAAGGAAATTGTTACTTCAATGCGCTTCGACATGGTTAGCACTCCTGCCACAAGACTGCCAAAACTACTCTCTGTAGTCAAGTTTTTCTATTTCTCACAGTACGTCTTGCACCAGCATCCGACCGCCCAGACGGCCGCCAATCCATAATCGACCAGAACGAGTGAAGATGTGGATGTTTTCCGTGAACAGCCGTCCCCCCGTGCTACCCTCCCCGCCGGAATCAAAACTCACGAAAAGGTCATTTTTCCGGGCTTTCTCAGGTTCGGTGCCAATTGGGCACCGGGCAAGAGGGATCGAGCAACTACGCGCCGCAGCAAATTCCACTGGAAATGCTCACTCTTCTCAGCCAAAAATGAATTATCGATTTATAGCATTTCGCCATCGCTACCCGCATACATGTCGTACTGCAAGTACCATATGCTCTCATCCATCGCGCAAGTTGTATTAATTCTAAAGGAGATACATACACTTGCTGAGCACGACAGTAACTGTTCTTGTGTACGAATGGAAATCTCAACAATTCAGCATTCCCATCGATCCGGCATAATCGACCAGAACGAGTGAAGATGTGGATGTTTTCCGTGAACAGCCGTCCCCCCGTGCTACCCTCCCCGCCGGAATCAAAACTGAAGTAATCGGTGAGACGGTCGGCGCACCCTTCGAGCCAGTCTATATTTTGCGTATTTTTGAGTCCCGGATGGATTTGCGGGACGCGCTTCTTGGGCGCCTTTTGAGTCCCGCTGTTTTCTACCGGAGTGTCCCGGACGATTTTTGGGGATCGAGGGGTTGGGCCCTCTCTTGTCTAATTTCCAATTTCCATTTTCTAAACTCTCGCGCCGCTCAACTGCCACACCAGAAACTCCATCACCGAATGCGGATCCTTCGTCCCGCCCTTCAACCGGTCATCCGCCTCGCGCAGCGCCTTTAATCCATCCAATAATCTTTCCTTCGAAATCTTCCGCGCATTCTGAATCGCCAATTCCGCCTGCTCCGGCCGCATCCCCAGCGCTTTCGCCGCCTGCCAACCGTTCGTCGCCCCGCGCACTTCCGATGCCTCAATCAATTTCCGGTACATCCAAGCCATCGCCCCAAGCATCTGCACCGGTTCTTCGCCCTCGCGCAGCAATCGCTCGAAAAACTCCAACGCCTTCTGCGGCTGCCGCGCAGCCAGAAAATCCGCCACTTCCCAGATCGTCGCGCTCTTCTCCGAAATCACCAGCAACGCCACATCCTGCCGTCGCACAATCTTCCGCTCCGCCGCAAACGTAGCCAGCTTGTCCACTTCCGTCTTCAACCGCATCAGGTCGCCGCTGACAAACTCCGCCAAATCCTCCGCCGCGCCCTTCTCAAACTCAATTCCCTGCTCTTTCGCCAGTGACTTCGCCAGCACCGCCGCAGCCGCCACCCGCTCATCCATGTTCTCGCCCAATCCCACCTCGACCACCAGCGCCTTCTCCATCAGCAATTTCGCCAGCCGCATCCTCTGGTCCAGCCCGGAAGCCTCAATCACCAGCACGGTGAACGGCGCTGGATTCTCCAGATACGCCTCCAAAGTCTTCACCGCCTCCTCCCGAGCCTTCTCTCCCAATTTCTCGATCGCTTCCCCATCCTCCAAAAACACCACCTGCTGGGGCGAAAGCATCGGCAAAGTCTGCGATTGATCCACCGCCGCCTGGGTCTCCCCGTTATCCGCCGAAAAACGCGATATCGCCCACGTCCGCGCCGCCTCCGGCACATATTTTTCAATCAACTGTTTCCGGCACTCATCGCGCAAATACGGCTCATCGCCCAGCAACAGCACCGCCGGCACTGGTTTCCCCTTCTGCAACCGCTCCAGAAAATCTTCCGTCCTCAGCCGCGCCATCAGAAATTCTCCGTCACCGCGGCCACCAGCCGCGCCGCAAAGTCCTGCGCCATGCGGTCCAGCGCGGGATCGCCTTCCTGAAAGAAATTCCGCACGTCGGTAGACAACTCGTATTCATTCCGGAACACAAACTTTTCGTTGTGGTACAGCACTTTCTCCGTCGCCCGGTCCGTCAACGTCACTTCGCACGTCATGGTCACCAGCATCGCCGTTGCCTGCGCCGTGCTGGTCGTCGCCGTCGCCGTCGTCTGGAACAAAAGCGGCACTACTTCCATCTTCAGCACCTTCCCGGTCAACACCGCGTCCCCGCCATTCGCGTCAGACACCACGCGATAGTTCGTCTTCGCCAGTAACTCGTGAATCGTCGCCGCCGTCAGCTTCTGCTCCACGCGATACGTCGAAGTCTTGTTTTCCATCGCCGGCACCGCAATCACGTGAACATTCTTCGGCATCGTGCTGAAGTGCCCGGCCGTGTGATACCCGCAGCCGCCGAAACCCAGCACCACGATCATCGGCACCGTCAAACTCAATAATCGCCCGCGCCTCATCCTTCCAACCAATCCGCAAGCTTGATCCCGCTTGCCGCCGGCATCCGCAAATTATCCGCCGCGCCCCAGAACCACCACGCCCCCGCCCGCGACAAATCCGCCCGCGGCTCGCTCATAAACAATTGGCTCTCGCCCGCCACGCTCACATTGCTCGGCCCAGCTTCCGCGTCTCCCGTCACTACCCAGCCCGCTTCCCTGCAGGCCGCGATCAGTTTCGCCGAGTCCACTCCCTCGCCCAAATCCGCGCAAGCGCTGAACGTCAACCCATAAAACACTGGCGCATGAATCAGGTTGAGCGAAATCTTAGCATCCTCATTCACGTCCCCCAGCGCCGCGGACACCTCCGCACGGAGTTCCAGCCCCTCGCGCGCCAAATCCTGCTTGCTCTCCGCTCCAAATCGCGGCAACAGATTAAACGCCGTCTGCGTTCCAAACACTTGGCTACCAATACTCTGGAACGACAACAGTTGCGACGTCTGCGTTTCCAACTCTTCAATCCCGTTCCTGCCGGTTTCCGATACCGCCCGAAACATCACCGCTACCAGCCTCTGCAATCCAAACTTCTGCAGCACCAGCGCCAGGCTCGCCGCCGCCGTTCCTCCCGCCGAAAACACGCTGAACGTTTTCGCATTCTCCGCGACGCTCTTGCCGGTGAGGGCTTCAATCTTCGGAAACCACGGCGTCGCATCCGGATCCGACAGAGTCGCGTGCGTAAAATCAATAACAGTTGCGCCAGCTTCTCGCGCCGGCCCCAGGCAAAGTTTCCCAAACCCCGTCGAACCCGCCAGAAACGCGTATCGCGCGCCGCGAAACGTATCTTCTTCCACCCGCTGAATCACCGCCGCTTCCCCGCCCGCCGCCGTCAGCGTCCCGGCCACATTCTCCTCATCCACCAGCCGCAAATCCCAACCCGCAAACCGGCTCTCTTCCATCAGCGTTTTCAATTCGCCGCCCAGCAGCGACGACGCACCGGCAATCACAATTCTCTGGGAATTTCGGTCCGCGGACATGAATCAAGCCGTCCTGGTCACAAGACGCTGCCGCAAGAATCGCACGATGTGAAGGATCAAACCCGCAACTGCATACGTTCCCGCAATGATCACCAGAGCCGCTTCCGAATACCTCCAGATAACCGCCACAAGCAAACAAAGCAAAATAATGGTGATGGACGGCTGCTTTCGTGTCCACGGAATGTCTTTGAAACTGTAATACCTCACCGTGCTGGTCATCAGCCCGCCCAAAACCACCAGCAGTGCGAACCACGCGATCGCCCAATTCCTGTCGCTGATCGGGTCGAAGAAATGCCGCGAGTGCACAACCGCCGCAACCACCCCGGCAGCCGCGGGCGTCGGCATGCCCACAAAATTCTTGTTCCCGCCGGGTTCCATGCCCTTCACATTGAATCGGGCCAGCCGCCACGCGGAGCAGATCAAGAAGGCCAGGCAGCAGATCCAGGCGAACTCACCTAATTGATGAAATTCTCCGCTCGTCCCGAACGCGTAGCGAAAGCCCCACGCATACGCCAGAATCGCCGGCGCAATTCCAAAACTCACCACGTCCGCCAGCGAATCCAGCTGCACGCCAAATTCCGTGTTTGTGCCGGTCATCCGCGCAATCCGCCCGTCCAGCGAATCAAACAAAATGGCGATTCCCAGGGCCTTCGCGGCGTGGTCGAAGTCTTCTCTCCCGCCAACCAGCGCGGCGATCGACGCGTAGTAGCCGCAAAGCAGGTTCGCCACCGTGAACAGGCTGGGAATCAAAAAAATGCCGCGCCGCAGCCTCGCGCGTCTCGTGGGTTTTTCTATAAACGGCATCTGGTGCTGTTCAGGCTCAATCATGTCCCGCCCATGTGGCACAGGCTTTAGCCTGTGCGCCTTTAACTTCTACGCAAAATTCTCCACGCACCATACTGCTAGCTCACCGCAACACTCTACTACGCGCCGTGCCTCGATTCCTTAGCTTTTCTGCGTTCCCACCGGCATCCGCGCGATCACGCTCGACCCGCCTTTCACGTTGTCGCCCAGCTTCACCGCAATCTCCGCGCCCTCCGGCAGCCAAAGATCCACGCGCGAGCCGAAGCGCACCAGTCCAACCAGTTCGCCGCGCCCCACCGCATCCCCGGTTTTTTTCCAGGAAACCACGCGCCGCGCCACCCATCCCGCAATCTGCTTGAACACAATTTCGCCATACTCGCTCGAAAGCGTGAAAACATTCTGCTCGTTTTCGAGAGAAGCCTTTTCCGCCCAGGCCGCCAGAAATTTTCCCGGCTTATACTCCAGCCGCGTAATCGTTCCCGCCGCCGGCGAGCGATTCACGTGCACATTCCAAATGGCCAGAAAGATACTGACGCGCTTCCCGGGACGCCCCGAGTTCGTCTCATCCTTCACGACGACAACGCGGCCATCCGCCGGAGACACCACCACTCCCGGCTCCATCGGAATTTTGCGATTTGGATTACGAAAAAAATAGAAAACGAAAAGCGCCAGGAAAACCAGCACCGCGCCTATCGTTATGCCCAGCGAGCTTCCGAACGACAGCGACACTCCGCCCACCACCAGCAGCGGAAGCCCAAACCAGTACCCTTCTTTGACCATAGTCTCCCCGACCCCGTCGCGATCGCTGCTCGCGGGAGCACCTTGGCCATTCTACGATAAATTTTCCAGGGGCGTAGTTCCGGACGGGCTACTGCGAACTTCTAGCGCGCGCACTGTGAACGCGGGAAGCAATGCGTTCCATTTCATCCTTCACATGGAGCTTTAACTTTTTCAATCTGATTTCTTCGATGAGGTCTTCACTATTGAGGTAGGGCGATCGGAAGAGTTGCTGAAGTTGTGCATCGTACTGCCGGTGCTGCTCTGCCAGACGCTGATACTCGGCGTCTGTTTCACCAATTACGTCCCGAGGGCTCCGCTGCGCTGTGGCCATGCGTTCCTCCTCTTGCGTGGATTTGTGAATGGGGTGTGAAACTCACATGAGCGCAGAGTAGCACCGGGAATCGCGGAGTCAAGAGAGAGTTCGTACTAATTTGTGGATTTTATCAGCAAGAGCTCCATCACCGTCGCCGCCTCCTTGGGATCCTGGTAATAGTCCCTGCGTATGCCAACCGCCTGGAATCCCAGCTCGCGGTAGAAGGCAATCGCCCCCGCATTCGACTCGCGAACCTCTAAAAACACTCGACTTACCTGAAATTCCGCGAATCGATTCAGCAGTTGCTGCACCAGCGCCCGTCCCTCTCCTTGCCGCCGCATCCGTTTTGCCACCGCGAGGTTGAGAATTTCGGCCTCATCCAAAACTCGCCGTCCCACCACAATTCCAGAAATGGCACCGCCCCGCTCGCTGACAAAGGCGGCCACTCCCGGCAGCTTCCCCGTTTCCCGCAAAGCCTCTTCCGACCAGGCCGCAGCTTCTCTCGCCTCCAGCAGAATTTCCGCTACTCTCGCGGCGTCCCTTGCGCCATCAAAACCGCGAATCACAAATTCAGGTCTCGGCTTGCCTTCACTTTCCATGGTTCGCTGGATCCTTCCAGAAAATCTCCGCGTCCGAGCGCCGCACATAATTTGCATCCAGCAGCAACGGGTCTGTGAACTTCCCCTCGCGTGCTCGCTCTTCCCCCAACTCCGCAATACCCACCGCCAATCCGTCCGCCGAAAGAGTCATCCTCTCACCCTGCTTCACCCTTTCGTTCCATCCTGGAACCTCGCCGAACAATGCCGGGTCCAAGGTGATCCACTGAATCGATTCCCCGGCCGCATGCTGCTGGACCCACTCCACGAATTTTTCCGGAGCGATCACCATCTCTTCCTCAATCAGCCTCCAACCACGGTTCTCTTCGCGCTTATAAAGCCCGCCAAAGACCTGTCCACGTTGCGCATCAAAACTCGCGGCCACAAATCCCGGAGCATCCTCCACCTGCCGCGCCATCACTTCCAGTCTTGAAACTCCCACCACCTTGATTCCAAACAGCTCGGCCCACGCCTTAACCGCAGTCAGTCCCACCCGAACTCCTGTGAACGATCCCGGTCCCGAAGCCGCCGCCAAAAGATCCAACTCACGCAGAGTCGCTCCAGCGGACCGCAACCCGCGATCCACAGCCGGCAACAGCCACGAAGAATAATCCTCTGAACTTTCATGCCTTTGCAAAGACACCAGCGCGCCGTCCCGCCGGACGGCCACGCTGCCCCGCGCTTCGCAAGTGTCAATCCCCAACGTAATCAGTTCCCGCTCCTCATCCCGTGTACTCTCTCGCCATTCCCGTTCCTGCGGCTTAAGCCATCAAACAAAAGGGGTTGCCGGGGGTCCAAACCCCTTTTGGCAATTCCTAATCGATGACAGTCTGGTTACCAGGAATAAATCTGCAGAGAACTGCCTCGCCGTAGAGCAATTTCAATGCCAAAATGGTCCGACCATTTCTCTATCTTCCTCATTCCACTGGATATATCTTGACTCTTGCAACACACTACCCTAAACTTCTCTTATCTTCTAGGGGGGACTTCCGAAGCTATGGACTATAAGATTGGCGACAAAGTCGTTTATCCGAACCACGGC
>Ga0210405_10003109_pt1 | contig 16565 bp, 15 predicted proteins | sample IncBWH11MmetaG_FD_155492 | JGI IMG/M metagenome (GOLD analysis project Ga0210405, IMG submission 155492) | Forest soil microbial communities from Barre Woods Harvard Forest LTER site, Petersham, Massachusetts, United States - Inc-BW-H-11-M | ecosystem: Environmental > Terrestrial > Soil >... | reverse complement strand
CGCCGACGCCGCCCAGGCGGTGCTCACCGGCCGCGCCGACGCCAACATCACCGGCGACACCAGCGCGGCGTGGGCGGCCAAGCAGAATTTGCAGCTCAAGGCGTCGTATCTGTACTCGACCGGCCTCGTCTATTCGGTCGCCATCCGCAAGGACAATGCGCCGATGCGGGCGCAGCTCGAGAACGCCATCGAGTGCATGAAGCAGGACGGGACGCTCGCCAGGATCCACGAAAAGTGGCTCGGCTATGCACCGCGGCCGGGCTCGGCGGCGGCGACGATCTTTCCCGGGACGGGCGTGCCGGGGATTCCCGGCTACGACCCGACGCCGCGCACGCCAACCTGCGGCTGAGCCGACGCGCCGCGCGTGGCGTGACCGCGCCCGCGCTGTTTGCTATCGTCGCGCCTCATGCCCGCGATGCCGACGAGCCGCACCATCCCGGGCCTGCTCGACGAGCAGGCGGCCCGCTTCCCCCAGCGCGAGGCGCTGGTCGGCGGCGAGCGGCGTTACACCTATGCGGCGTTGCGCGACGAGGTGCGCGCGTTCGCCAAGGGGCTGCACGCGCTCGGCGTGCGCAAGGGCGACCACGTCGCCATCCTGATGGGCAACCGGCCCGAATGGGTCATCGCCGACCTCGCCGTCTGTGCGCTCGGCGGCGTCATGGTGGCGATCAACACCTGGGTCACGACCCGCGAGCTCGCCTACGTGCTCGCCCATTCCGACGCCACCGTGCTGATCGCGAGCGATCATTTTCTCAAGTACGACTATTTCGCCATGCTCGGCGAGCTCGAGCCGCTGGCGCAAGCGCTGCCGCGGCTCGGGCGCATCGTCCACGCGGGCGCAAGATCGTATCGCGATTCCATCCCGTTCGCCGACGTTTACGCGCGCGGGGGTGCGGTCGCGGACGGCGAGATCGACCGTGCCGCCGCGGCGATCGACCCGCGCGACGTCGCCTATCTGCTCTACACCTCGGGCTCGACCTCGACGCCCAAGGGCGTGCAGCTCCAGCACTTCGCGCTGATCGAGAACATGTGGCACATCGGCGAGCGCATGCACGTGACCGAGCACGACCGGCTGTGGCTCGCGGTGTCGCTGTTCTGGGGGCTGGGCTGCGAGAACGCCCTGTTCAATCTCCTGACCCACGGCGGCTGCGTGGTGCTGCAGGAGAACTTCGAGGCCGGGGAAGCGCTGCGCCTGATCGACACCGAGCGCTGCAGCATTTTCTACGGCACGCCCAACATGGCGCAGGCGCTGGCCGAGCATCCGCAGCGGACCGCGCATGATCTCACCAGCCTGCGCTCGGGCGGCACGGTCGGCACGCCCGAGCAGATCGCGCGGGTGGCCGCGCTCGGCGCCCGCGACATCTGCAACATCTACGGCCTGACCGAGACCTACGGCAACTGCGCGGTGACCGACGCGGGCGAGCCGCTGGAGGTGCGCCAGACCAGCGTCGGGCGGCCGCTGCCCGGGGTCGACCTGCGCATCGTCGATCCGCGGACCGGGCGGCCGCTGGCGCAGGGCGAGGTCGGAGAGATCCGCGTCAAGGGCTACGTGACCGTCGGCTACTACAAGGACGCCGACAAGAACCGCGCCGCCTTCGACGCGGACGGCTATTTCGTCACCGGCGATCTCGGCTTGCTCGACGCCGCGGGGCGGCTCTATTTCCGCGGCCGCATCAAGGAAATGATCAAGACCGGCGGCATCAACGTGGCGCCGGTCGAGGTCGAGGAAACCCTGATGGCGCATCCGGCGGTCAAGCTCGCCTGCGTCACCGGGGTTCCCGACCCGCGGCGCGACGAGGTGATCGCCGCGCTCATCGTGTGCCAGGCGGGGCAGAGCGTCGCCGAAGCCGACCTGCTCGCCCATTGCCGGCGCGCGCTTGCCGCCTACAAGATTCCCCGCCTGCTGAAGTTCGTGAGCGAAGCCGAGCTGCCGCTCACTGTCACCGGCAAGCTGCAGAAGAACCGGCTGGCGGAGTTCTTCACCGGCGGTAGTTGAGATTGTAGCCCGGATGGAGCGAAGCGAAATCCGGGAGCGGTGGTGCCGCGAGACTGTACCCGCATTCCGCTTCGCTCCATGCGGGCTACGACTCACGAGGAATCATGGTCGAGATCGCCTGCGTCGCGCATACCCGGGACGTCCTCGGCGAGGTGCCGCGCTGGCATCCGCTCGAGCGGGCGCTTTATTGGATCGACGCGTTCAAGCCGGCGGTGCACCGGCTCGATCCTGCGAGCGGGACGCTCGCCAGTTGGACCCCGCCGGAAAAGCTCGGCTCGTTCGCGCCGTGCGCCGGCGGCGGATTGCTGATCGCCGGACGCAACGGGCTTGCGCTGTACGATCCGGCGAGCGGACGCCTCGACCGCATCGCCGATCCGGAGGCGGGCGGGGCGGTCAACATCCTCAACGACGGCCGCTGCGACCGACGCGGGCGGTTCTGGGTCGGCTCCATGAGCAGGACGATCGCGAGCGCGAGCGGGCGCCTCTATCGCCTCGCGCGCGGGCAAGTCGACGCGCTCGACGACAATATCTGGGTCGCGAACGGCGTGTGCTGGAGCCCGGACGACAGGAAGATGTATTTCGCCGACAGCCACGTGAAGACCATCTTCGTCTACGACTTCGATCTCGCCGGCGGAACGATCGGGCCGCGCCGGGTGTTCGCCGCTATGGGCGAGAGGCCGGGCGTGCCGGACGGCTCGTCGGTCGACGCGGACGGGTTCGTGTGGAACGCGGTGTTCGACGCCGGCTGCCTGGTGCGCTACGCGCCGGACGGGCGGATCGACCGCACGGTCGCGCTGCCGGTCAGCCGGCCGACCGCCTGCGCCTTCGGCGGCAATGATCTCGCCACCCTCTACGTGACCACGGCGCGCTTCCGCCTGGCGCCCGACAAGCTCGCGGCCGAGACGCAGGCCGGCGGCCTGCTGGCGCTCGACGTCGGCGTGCGCGGCCTGCCGGAGCCGATGTATGAGGGGTGAGGATATCGCTTTGCGCGAAGGTTTCGCGTAATGTCGCCTGCACGGAAGGGAGTGACCAACAGCCATGACGGCGCATCCTCGCATTACGCTCGACCCCGACGTGCTTGTCGGTAAGCCCGTCATCCGTGGAACGCGGCTTTCGGTTGAATTCGTGATCGGCCTGATGGCGGACGGATGGAGCGAATCCGATATCTTGAAGAATTACCCGGGGATTGCGCACGATGACATCATCGCGTGCCTTGCCTATGCGCGCGATTCGCTGAGCGCGGAGAAGGTGTTCCCGAGCGCAGCCTGACATGCGCTTTCTCGCCAACGAGAATTTTCCGGGGGCAGCCGTTGCCGCCCTGGAGGCGCTTGGTCACGATGTTGTTTGGGTGAGGACCGTTGCGCCAGGTGCGGTCGATCGTGACGTGCTGGCCTGGGCGGTGCGGGAAGGGCGCATCCTCCTAACTTTCGACAAAGACTTCGGCGAACTCGCCAAGGCGTCGAACCTGCCGTCTACCTGTGGGATCGTGCTTCTCCGCACACCAATGCCGAAGCTCGGCGAAGTCGGGCAGCAGCTCGCCGATATCATTACATCGCGTGACGATTGGGCCGGATGTTTCTCCGTCGTCGAGCCCGGCCGCATTCGAATGCGTCCCTTCGGATAATTGACGCTTGAAACGACGATAAGATTCTGTCTTCCGCCTGACAGGGGTCATTCCGGATCGCGAGCGAAGCTCGCGAGTCCGGAATCCATACTCGCCGTTCGTGGTTATGGATTCCGGCCCTCGCCGCTGTCGCGGCTCGGCTGGAATGACGGCGGCATTTGATGAGACGCGGTTCCCATGACGGGGCCGCTGGAAGGCGGCCCCTGTCGTTGGTCAATCGCGGTGCCGCTCAGTTCCCGTCCTTGTCGGGGAAGGGCGGGATCTTGGCGGGGAGCCGGGACACCGTGTAGCCCTTGACCTGCAAGGTCCAGGCGGAGTCGATCGCCACGTTGCCGGGATTGGGGTCCGCAAACGGCAGGAACAGGGTCAGGTTCGAGACGTAGAGGGTCGCGCCGTCCCGGCTGAAGGCGAGGCTCGCCGGGAACAGAAAGCCCTGCGCAATGCCCTTGTTGTCGATGCCGCGGAAATCGCCGAGCTTGGCGATCACCTTCCCGGTCTTGTCGATGACGACGATCTCGTCCTCCTGATTGGCGCAGATCCAGATGTTGTCGTTGCGGTCGATGGCGATGCCGTCCGGCGCGTTGATGCCGCTGACGAAGATCGACGCGGCGCCGGCGCTGCCGCCGGTGTTCACCGCGATCTGGATGAGCTGATGAAACGCCGTATTGGCGACGAACATGGTTTTGCCATCGTTGCTGAACTCGACGCCGTTGGCGCCGAAGGGCGGTGTTAGAGCGCCCCCTCCATTGCCGAGCAGCGGATCGGTTTTCCAGGCTGTCGCGCCGCCGCCATGCGGGCCAATCTTCCAGATCGTGCCGTTGAAGGAATCCGATACATAGCCGTTTCCGGCGCTGTCGAAGGTGAGCGCATTGAGCCCGGAACCGGCGATCGGGCCCGCCAACACGCTCGAAGCTCCGGTGTGCGGATCGACGTTGAGAACGTTTCCGGCCCCGAAGTCGAGCACCCACAAGGCGCTGGTGACCGGATTGAAGCGGAGCCCGAGCATGTGACCGCTGGAGGGTGCGATGGTCACCTTCCTGACGATGTTGCCGTTGGGCGAGATCACGAACAGCGTCGCGGGCCCGCTGAGGAGGCCTGTCGTGTTGAAGCCGAAGGTCGGCACGTAGATGTTGCCGTCGGGCCCGACCGTCAGGCCCTCGACGCTGCCGGTCGCCGCCGGCAGCGTCGCCAGCACGTCGACGTCGCCGCGTTTCCAGGCATTGGCGGGCGCCGCCGCGAGAACCGCAAGCACGAGCCCGAGCGCGGCCGCACCGATCTTGAATCGTGGCATGGACTGCCTCCCCGTGATGATTTGAAAATTCCCGGACGAGCACCGGGTGCGCGCGCACGATAGCATCGCGCCGGGGCGTGCGGAAGCTGAGCGGCAAGCAGTCACTACACTTGTGATTGTCATCCTGAGGCGGCCGCGCGAAGCGCGGCCCTCGAAGGATGACGGCGAAAGGATGGCTCGCATCACCCCGTGTACTCGACGATGTGCATGCCGGCGCCCCAGCGGTCGATGAGGTAGAGCCGCCGGTGCTCGTCGGTGCCGACGTCGTTCGACTGGATCGCCTCCTGGCCCTCCGGCGTCTGCGGCACGTAGTAGCCGACCTCGGTCGGCCGCAGCGGGTCGCGCACGTCGACCGCGCGCAGGCCGGCATTGAAATAGGTAAGGAACACGAGGTTGGCCCACGGGCCGTCGGCGGGAATGTCCTCGATGATGTTGTGCGCGCCGAAGCGCCCCGGCCGATCGAAGTATTTTTCCCGCTCCGGAAAGAACGTCGCGACCGGCAGCGGCTTGGTCTCTTCGCGGATGTCGATGATCCACATGAACTGGCTGTCCCAGTATTTCTGCTTGCCGCGCGCCTCGTCGGTGACGACGAGATACGGGCGGTCTCCGATCGGCCAGGCGGTGTGGTTCGATCCGGGGAACGGCGGTGACCAGCTCAGGTGACCGACGAGCTTCATGTGCTTGAGGTCGCTGCAGTCGATCACCGCGATGCCGCCGCCCCAGAACGCCGCGAACATGCGGTTGCCGCGGATCATCGGCGGCCCGTGCAGGGTGCAGGCGGTGTCGGCCGGGCGCGGGTCGTTGCCGGAACCCTTGCCTTCGGCCTTCTGCCACGGCAGCCCCCAGATGCTCACGACCTCGGGCTTGAGCGGGTCGCGCACGTCCATGGTCCAGATCACGCGCTTGTTCCACCCTTCCGCGTCGTTGGGGAAGAACGCGAGCTTGCGGGCGTTGTCGACGCCGAAACGGTGCGGGCCGCTGCCGGGCATGTCGTAGAAGCCGATCTCGCGCGGCGCCGCCGGCTTGCCGATGTCGAAAATGTAGAACCCGGCGCGCGCGTTCCGGCCGGCCTCGCCGGGCAGGCGCTCGGAATTCACATAGAGAATATCCTCGCCGACGATGCGCAGCTTGTGCATGTGGACGCCGGGCGGCGCGCGGAACTCCGCCACCTTGCGCGGCTTGCGCGGATCGCTCACGTCGTGGACGGTGAAACCCTCCGCGCCATTGAAGCTGGAGCCGCCGACCGCGCCCACGTAGGCATGGCCGTTCTTGACCTCGACCAGGCTGCCGCCGCCCCAGGCGGCGGAGGGATCGTGGCCGAGCAGGCGGAAATTCTTCGCTTCCTCGGGGTAACGCATCGTCGATCTCCATGCTTCGCCGCGGCTGGTCCCGCCATAGCGCAGGTTGCCTGCGCGCGCCAGAACACGACGCGTATCCACTTGCCGTCGTTCCGGAAGCCGAGCGAAGCGAGGCTGTCCGGAACCCATATCCACGAATCGTGATTATGGGTTCCGGGCTCGCGCCTTCGGCGCGCCCCGGAATGACCGTTCGGTGGTGGTGATGACTCGTCAACTATGTTTGTCAGCGAATCCGCAAGCATGTTTATCAGCGAATTCGCAAGCTGTTTTGGCTATCGAAGGGTTACTCGATTACAGACATTTTGAGAGAGGCTTCGCCATGAGGCCGTCGCAACCGGCAAGGCGCGTGCCGCACGATCGGGGGCGGCGTCACCCCGCCGTCCGGCCGGACTACCTGCAACTCTACCGGATGAAGGCGGGGGCGGAGGCGAAACCCGCGGAGGAGGCGGCACCCGCGGCGGCGGACGCCGGCGCCACGCAACCCACGCGCAGCCGCGGCGCGCGGGTTTTCCTGATCGTGCTGATCGCCGCGGTCGGCGTGAACTTCGGGGCGATCCTCGGCCTGGTGGGGTGGGGGGTGCTGCAGGCGCTCGGGGTGTTCGGCGAGCCGGCGATCGAGACGGTGCAGCGCGCGCAGGGCGCGTCGATTTCCCAGCTCGACGCCGCCGTCCAGGCGTTGAACGCCTCGGTCATGGGATTGGGCGTCCACGTCAATGCCGCCGGCGAGCGGGAGATGGCCGCCAGCCGCCGTATGGCGGAAATCGGCGACGCGCTCGGCGTCCTGCGCAGCGGCATGAACGACATCCGCGGCGGCATCAACGAGGTGCGGACGGCGCAGGCGCACGAGCCGTGGCGCCAGCCGGTCGCGGACCTTGCGGCGAGCGTCGCCAAGGTGCGCGGGGAGGTGACGGGCCTGCGCTCGTCGCTCGACGAATTAAAGCCGCGCCAGCCGGCGGCGGCCGGCATCGGCGTCCGCCTCGAGCGCATCGAGCAGGCGATGATCCAGCACAACCTCATGGGCCCGATCCGCGGCGCGATCGAGCCGGAGGCGCGGCCCGCGTCGCCCGCGCTGGCGCCGGCGGCGGACGGACACATCATCAGCCTGACGCCGGCGAATTAGCCTCGATAGCGTGTAGGGCGCATTAGGCCGAAGGCCGTAATGCGCCGGTTGGCTGCGGGACGGCGCAATACGCTTCGCTATTGCGCCCTACGGCCGGCCTCGCCCCTGCGACCTTCGTCGCATGCGCAGGACGGCAAAATCCGCTAAGATTCCCCCATAACCAACCTGCCGGCGCCGGTTTTAAGGCGGCGGCCTTCAACCCGGGAGGAATTCCTTGACCCGCACCACGTCGGTATTGCGGCCGCTGAGCCGCCGCGCGCTGCTCCGCGCCGGAGCGGCCGCCGGAGCGCTGCAGATCGCTTCGCCCTTCATCCTGAGCGCCCGCGGCGAGGCGCCGATCAAGCTCGGCCTGGTCGACCCGCTGACCGGGGTGTACGCGGCGATCGCCAAGAGCGAGGTGGAAGGCGCCAAGATCGCGATCGAGCACCTCAACGCCAAGGGCGGCATTCTCGGCCGCCAGGTCGAGCTGCTGGTGGAGGATTCGGCCAACGACGTCGGCACCGGCGTGCAGAAGACCCGCAAGCTGATCGAGCGCGACGAGGTCAACTGCATCATCGGCGACGTCAACTCGGGCATCGCGCTCGCCATGGCGGGCGTCACCTCGGAGAAGAAGGTGCTGCACATCGTCTCCGGCGGCCACACCGACGTGATCACCGGCAAGGACTGCCATTGGAACGTCTTCCGCGTCTGCAACACGACGACCATGGGCGTCAACGCGATCGCCGACACGCTGATGGAGAAGTTCGGCAAGAAGTGGTACTTCCTCACGCCCGACTACGCCTACGGCCATTCCGTGCAGGCGTCATTCGTCAAGAAGCTCAAGGCGGCGGGCGGCGAGTTCGACGGCTCCCTCGTGCCGCTCGGCACCCCGGACTTCTCATCGCATCTCATCCGGGCCAAGGCCTACGGGCCGAAAGTGCTGATCAACGTGATGGGCGGCGGCGACCAGGTGAACAGCCTCAAGCAGTTCGTCAGCTTCGGCCTCGACAAGCAGATGGCGGTGGGCGGCACCCTGTTCGAGCTGGAAAGCCTGCGCGCCGTCCCGGCCGAGGCGCTGATCGGCTGGTGGACCATGGAATGGTGGTGGGACCAGCCGGACAACGCCCACGTCAAGTCGTTCGTGGCGGACGTGAGCAAGGCGATCGGCCAGAAGCCGTCGGCGCGCCACTGGTTCGGCTACGCGTCGGTCTACACCTTTGCCCTGCTGGCCAACCAGGAGAAGACGGTCGACGGCCTCAAGCTCGCGCACGCCATGGCGGGCTTCAAGCTGCCGCCCGAGATCGCGATGCAGCCCGGCACCCCGTTCTACCGCGCCGGCGATCACGAATTGATGAGCGCGGTGTTCGCCGGCGAGGCCCACAAGGCCCAGGGCGATCCCGACAACATGTTCGCGGTGCGCACGATCGTGCCGGGCGAGAAGGCCGCCGGCCCGGTGGAGGAGACCGGCTGCACCATCAGCTGGCCGAGCTGAGAGTTCAGATGACGGATGACGCAGGACGGACCCCTGAGGCTCCTCCGCGCGTTTCGTCTGTCCTCCGACGTCTGTCCTGCGTCCTTCGCGTGCCCGGTTTTCCTTGCGCACGGGGACCCGGCTTGTTAAGGGCTGCGCACCCGGGGCACGGTCCCGGGCAACAATCAACAGCAAAACCACCGGGAGGTGCCGCATGACGCTGCCAACCTTTGCCAAGCTCGATCGCCGAACCGTCCTCAAGGCCGCCGGATTGGTTGCCGCCTCGCAGGTCGCCGCGCCGTTCGTCATCGCGGCGCGCGGCGAAAGCCCGGTGCGCATGGGCATGATCGATCCGCTGACCGGCGTGTACGCGGCGCCGGCCGGCAACGAGGTGATCGGCGCCAAGCTGGCGGTCGAGCAGCTCAACGCCAAGGGCGGCATCCTCGGCCGCCAGGTCGAGCTGCTGGTGGAGGATTCGGCCAACGACGTCGGCACCGGCGTGCAGAAGGCGCGCAAGCTGATCGAGCGCGACCAGGTCGACTTCATCATCGGCGACGTGAACTCCGGCATCGCCGCGGCGATCGCCCAGGTCACCAGCGAGAAGAAGATCCTGCACGTCGTCTCCGGCGGTCACACCGACACGATCACCGGCAAAGACTGCCACTGGAACGTCTTCCGCGTCTGCAACACCACGCGGATGGAAGCGAACTCGGTGTCCGACCTGCTCTACAACAAGTACGGCAAGAAGTGGCACTTCATCACGCCGGACTATGCGTTCGGCCATACGCTGTACGACGCCTGCGCCGCCAACCTGAAGAAGCTCGGCGGCACGGTCACCGGCAACGAGCTGACCCCGCTCGGCACCACCGACTTCTCCGCCTATCTGATCAAGGCGCGCGCCGCCAATCCCGACGTCATGCTCCTCCTGGTGCAGGGCTCCGACATGATCAACTGCCTCAAGCAGATCGTGCAGTTCGGCCTTGACAAGCAGATCCACATCGCCGGCACCCAGCAGGAATTGGAATCGCTCGCCGGGCTGCCGCCCGAGGCGCGCATCGGCATCTGGATGTTCGAATGGTACTGGAAGCAGGCGGGCGTGCCGCACGTCGACGCATTCGTCGCCGACATCCGCAAGCGCAACGGCGGCAAGGTGCCGACCGCGCGCCACTGGTTCGGCTACACCTCGGCGATGACGTTCGCGCTGGTCGCCAACCGGGAGAAGACCCTCGACGCGGTGAAGCTCGCCCGCGCGCTCGGCGATTTCGAGCTGCCGCCCGAGGTCAAGCTGCAGCCCAACAAGTGCTACTACCGCGCCGGCGATCACCAGCTGATGACCTCCGCCTTCGTCGGCGAGGCGGTGTCCACCGGCAAGGACGATCCGGAGGATCTGTTCCGGGTCGACTCGGTCGTGCCGGGCGACAAGACCTCGCCGCCGGTCTCCGACACCGGCTGCTCGCTGCAGTGGCCGGCCTGAACCGACGCTGATCCCTTCCGGCCCGGAGCCGCCGCTCCGGGCCGCGCCGTGTTCCCCCTGCTTCGGGCGTCATGACGCAACTCCTCCTCTTCAACGTCACCAACGGGCTGATCATCGGCGCGTTCTACGTGCTCATGGCGCTCGGGCTGTCGCTCATCCTCAACCTGAGCAACGTCATCAACTTCGCCCATGGCGGCTTTCTCGTCATCGGCGGCTACATCGCCTACACGATCACGCCCTACGTCGGCTTCTGGGGCGCGCTGCTGATCGCGCCGCCGCTCACCGCCATCATCGGGCTCGCGGTCGAGCGCGTGCTGATCCGGCCGCTGTACGGGCGCGATCCGCTCTACAGCCTGCTGCTCACCTTCGGGCTCGCCTTCATCATCGAGGACGGAACCCGCTTCATCTGGGGCGCCCAGGGCAAGCCGGTGACCATCCCGGCGTTCCTGGCGCAGCCGCTGAGCACCGACTTCTTCTTCATCACCGGCTATCGCCTGTTCATGGTGGTCCTGGTCGTCGCCGCGGTGGCGCTGCTGTTCGTGCTGCTGCGCTTCACCCGGCTCGGCATCCGCATCCGCGCCGGCACGCTCGACCTGGAGACCGTGGCGGCGCTCGGCGTCAACGTGCGCATGCTGCGCTCGCTCAACTTCGCGGTCGGCATCTTCCTCGCCGGCCTGAGCGGTGTGCTGGCCGCCGGCCAGCTCGGCCTCGAGCCGACCATGGGCACCGGCCTGCTGATGCCGAGCTTCATCGCCATCATCGTCGGCGGCGTCGGCAGCCTGACCGGCACCCTGCTGGGCGGGCTCGCGATCGGGGTCGCGTCCGGGTTGACCGCGGTGTTCTTCCCGGCGGCGAGCGAGGCGATCATGTACGTGCTGATGGCGGTCGTGCTGCTGGTGCGGCCGCGCGGGCTGCTGGGCGAAGAAGGCATGATGACGTGAGCGCGGCGCAGCTTCGCAAGGCGGCGGTGCTGGCGGCGATCTGGGCCGCGCTGCTGCTCGCGCCGTATTGGATGATCCCGCTCGGCGGCTATACCGCGCTCGCCACCCGGGTGCTGGTGCTGGGGCTTGCCGCCATGTCGGTGAACTTCCTGCTCGGCTTCACCGGCGTGCTCTCGTTCGGGCACGCCGCCTATTTCGGCCTCGGCGCCTACGGGGCGGGACTGGCGCTCAAGTTCGTGGCGCCGAGCACGCCGCTCTCGCTGCTCCTCGGCATGCTGCTCGGCGGGGTAGCGGGCGGCATCCTCGGCGCGCTCATCGTGCGCCGGCGCGGCGTCTATTTCGCCATGGTGACGATCGCCTTCGGGCAGGTGTTCTACTACATCGCCTTCCAGTGGAGCTCGCTCACCGGCGGCGACGACGGGCTGCGCGGGTTCGCGCGCCAGCCGCTCGACTTCGGCCTGTTCACGATCGACATCCTGAGCAACGCCAACGCGTTCTACTACTTCGTGGTCGTGTGCTTCGCGCTGGCGGTCGGCGTCATGGGCTTCATCCTGCGCTCGCCGTTCGGGCGCACCATGATCGCGATCCGCGAGAACGAGCGGCGCGCCCGCTTCCTCGGCATTCCGGTCGAGCGCCACATCTGGATCGCCTTCACGCTGTCGTGCTTCTTCATGGGCTTTGCCGGCGCGCTCTATGCGCTGGTCAACAACTTTGCCGATCCGCGCGGCCTGCACTACAGCCAGTCGGGCGACTTCGTCATGATGGCGGTGATGGGCGGGATGCGCAGCTTCTGGGGACCGCTGCTCGGCGCCGCCGTGTTCGTGGTGCTGCAGGACTACCTGTCGAGCGTCACCATCAACTGGATGTCCTTCGTCGGCATGCTGTTCGTGCTGGTCGTGCTGTTCTTTCCGCGCGGGCTGCTCGGATTCGTGCGCTCGCGAGGGCAGTCATGAGCGTGCTCGAGGTCAGCAAGATCAGCAAGCGCTTCGGCAGCCTGGTGGCCGTGCGCGACGTGTCGATGCAGGTGCCGAAGGGCGAATTGCGCGCCGTCATCGGCCCGAACGGCGCCGGCAAGACGACCTTCTTCAACCTGATCAGCGGCCTGTTTCCGCCGAGCTCGGGGTCGATCGCGTTCGACGGGCGCGACATCACGGCGCTGCCGCCGCACCGGCGCGTGACGCTGGGCATGGCGCGCACCTTCCAGATCACCGAGATCTTTCCCGAGCTGAGCGTGCTCGAGAACGTGCGCATCGGGGTGGAGGTGGCGAGCGGCTTTCGCCTGCGGCCGTGGATCAGCGCCGCCGAGAAGGAGACCGTCCACCGCCGCGTCGAGGACATCCTCAAGCTCGCCGGGCTGGCGGCGAGCGCCGACCGGCTGGTCGGCGAGCTGGCGCACGGGCACCAGCGCGCCGCCGAGATTGCCATGGCGCTGGCGCTGCGGCCGCATCTGCTGCTGCTCGACGAGCCGACCGCCGGCATGGGCGACCAGGAGACCTATGAGATCACCCAGCTGATCCGCCGGCTGCACCGGGACGAGAACTTCACCATCGTGCTGATCGAGCACGACATGCGCGTGGTGTTCCACCTCGCCGACCGCATCTCGGTGCTCGACCAGGGCGCTCTCCTGGCCGAGGGCACGCCGCAGGAGATCGCCGCCAACGAGGCGGTGCAGGCCGCCTACCTGGGGCAGGCCGCATGACCGCCGCGCTCACCGCCGAAGGCCTGCACACGTATTACGGCAAGAGCCACATTCTGCACGGCGTCGGCCTGGAGGTGGCGGAAGGGCGGATCACGGCGCTGCTGGGGCGCAACGGCGCCGGCAAGACCACGACCCTGCGCAGCCTGATGGCGCTCACCCCGCCGCGCGAGGGGCGCGTGTCGATCTTCGGCGTCGACACCACGCGCTGGGCGACCTACCGGATCGCCGCGGCGGGCGTCGGCTACGTCCCCGAGGGCCGGCGCATCTTCGCCAACCTGAGCGTCGAGGAAAATCTCAAAGTCCCGCTCGAGCGCGCCGGGCCGTGGACCATCGCGCGCATCTACGAGCTGTTTCCCCGGCTCGCCGAGCGCCGGCAGAACCGCGGCCGCCAGCTTTCCGGCGGCGAGCAGGAGATGCTCTCGATCGCCCGCGCGCTGCTGCTCAATCCCAAGCTGCTCATCCTCGACGAGCCCTCGCAGGGCCTGGCGCCGCTGATCGTGCGCGAGGTCTTCCGCATCGTCTCGCGTATGCGCGACGAGGGGATCTCCATCCTGCTGGTGGAGCAGAACGCGCGCATGAGCCTGGAGATTTCCGACCACGCCTACGTGCTCGACGACGGCGCCGTGGTCTATTCGGGATCGGCCAAGGAACTCGCGGCCGACGAGGCGCGGGTGCGGGCGCTTGCCGGCGCCAGCGCCGAGGAGTGGGAAGGGGGGCGGGGGTAGGGCGTAGCTTCGTAGGGCGCAATAACGCAGCGTATTGCGCCGGTTGCCGGGATGCGGCGCATTACGGCCTTCGGCCTAAAGCGGGATGACTTTTCTTCGAATCGTCATCCCGCTTTAGGTTATTGTTGGAGCATGATCTTTTCCGAAAACCGGTACATCAAATGAATTTCACCGCATCCCCAGCTTGCCGGGGTCCGGATTTTCCTCCCGGTATGGCTCGCGCCGGTCTATCATGCCCGCGCGGCGGCGACCGGCGGGAACTTATCGGCCGGTCGGGCGTTCGCGATGAGCGTGAAACCGCGGTGGGATTTGGGAGGCGACGTTCATGTCCGGTGAATCCCTTCTCGTCATCTTGCTTGTCGGCCTCGTCGCCGGGTGGCTCGCCGGACATTTCGTCCGCGGCACCGGCTTCGGCATCATCGCCGATATCTGCATCGGCATCATCGGGGCGCTGATCGCCAGCTGGCTGTTTCCCCGGCTGGGCATCCACCTCGGGGCGGGCATCGTTGCGCGCATCGTCGCCGCGACCATCGGCGCGATCCTGCTGCTGCTGGTCCTGCGGCTGGTGCGCGGCCGCGGCCGCTGGTAGCGAAATCAACGGTTGGCGGCGGTCAGGGCGGCGACGTCGATCTTGATCTTGGCCAGCACGGCGTTGACCGAATTCGCATTGGCGTAGACGGCGAAGCGGTAAACGAACACGGACCTGTCCTTGATGATGGTGACGGCGAACATCGTCACCTGCGTCTTGTCGGTGCCGGCCTCGGTCCTGATCTTCTGGATCAGCGCCGCGTAGCAGGCGCCCGGTTCCTCGGCGAGCACCCCGAGGAAGTTCGTCTCGTTCATCTTGATCTTGCTGAGGGTGCTCTCGACCCGGGCTTTGATGTCGGGCAGCTGGTTCGCCAGGATCTTCTCGCCTTCCGCCCGCAGGACGGCGCAGGTCTGCGCGACCGTTTCCGTGGGCGGGTTGTCCATCCCGGCAATGGGCGTCTGGTACTGCGCGTAATCGTCGAGCAGCTGGCGCTTGCCGGAATGCCAATCGGCGAGCTGCCGGCAATCGGCGGACATGCCGAGGAATTTGTTGCCCGATTTGCCCAGCAGGTCGGTCAGCGTCGTGATCATGCGCTTGTCCGACGCGTTGCTTTCCGTCATGTCGCAGAAGCCCCCCGGCGGCGGCAGAACGACCGAGACGCTCCCGATCGTCCCTTGGCCCGCCAGCGCGCTCGACGCGGCGGCGGCAAGGGCAAGCACGGCGAAAGTCAGACGGCTCGACATGGCAACTCCTGTGTGCGTGTAACCGGCGAATGTCTTATTGTTCGAGCATGATCTTGTGCGAAAACCGGTTCCCATTTTTCGGGATGATGCGCTAGACGAGCGAGGCGACGCCCATGGCGCGGCCGTAGCGCCGGCCGCACTCGAGGAAATCGCCGTACTTGCGGTGCACGGCGGTGTGCTGGACGCAGGCGAGCAGGATGCGGTCGCGGTCGAACCCGCGGTTCTTGCCGTAGTCCTCGAGCAGGCACTGGGCGATTTCCTGGTTGTGCGGATCGTTGCCGATGCGGCAGGCGGCGAGCGCCAGTTGCGCCATCAGCGGCCGGCGGTCGCCGCCGCCGGCGAGATAGGCGCGGGTCCAGGCGACCGCCTGGGCGCCGTCGAGGGCGACGATGGCGGCCATGACCCGCTCCATCAGCTGGGCTTGATCCATGCGCGCGGCGCCGGCTGGCGGCTCGGCCGCATCGGCGCGTCCCTCGCCGATCGCCCGCTGGCTCCAGGCATTGCGGTTGAGGAAGGCGGCCGCGCAGTAGAGCAGCTTGAGGCGCTGCGGATGCGCGAACGTGTCGTAGAACCAGCCGAGCGTGTTGCAATATTCGTAGCAGTGCTGCGGGGTGGAGAAGTTGAGGTTGTCGCGGGTCTCGAGCAGCACCTGGGCGGCACCGATCTGCAGCACGTCGAGGATCTGGCGCGGCCCCTTGCCGGCGAGCAGCAGGCGGCTGAGGTGCTCGAGATAGGCCGGCTCGTGCTGGTGCAGCACCACCTCGAGGAAGGCCTCCGCCTCGGCCGCGCTCAGCGGCGCGGTATTTTGCAGCAGCGCCAGCTCCTTGGCGGTCGTGCCCGCATAGGGGATGGCGGCGATCTTCTGCTGCTCGAGGTAATGGGTGATGCAGTTGCTCGCCATCTCGTAGGTCGAGTACCAGCGCGGGCCGACGGCGATATCGAGCGCGCCGGCGTAGAGCACCGGATGCGCGTCGTCCCAGCCGATGGCGGTGCCGAGCTCGACCGTTGCGCGCGCCCGGTAGGACTTGTGGCCGGTGGTGTAGGAGCGGTTGAGGTAGACCCGGTCCTGCAGGTCGATCAGCCCGGCGAACACCAGCTCGGCCAGCACCTCCTTGCGCTCCGCCGGGTTCCGCATCAGCCCGAGGAACACCCGATAGGCTTCGAGCACGCGGCCGCGGTGCACCAGGGTGAGCCAGTGGTCGAGGCGGTCGCGCAGCGGCCCGTCGAGCCGCTCCGGCTCCTGGTCCGGCCAGTGCACGATCGGCTTGGGCGGCGCGCCCTGCTGCGGGCCCATGCCGCGTGCATAGTGGCCGGGCGCCTTGTTGATCTTCTGGTTCCAGATGTCGAGGCCGGTCGGGATGTACCAGATGGTCTGCGCCATCGGCAGGCCCGCCGCCTCCGCGGGCAGCCATTGCGACAGGTGCAAGGTGGCGCGCGCGCTCAGCAGGCAGTGGTCGTTGTTGACGAAGTTGACGAAGCCGTTGTCGATCCGCTCGTGGTAGGGGACGTGGGTGTAGGGCCCGTGGATGCGCACCGCCTCGCGCAGCATCTCGGGGAGGGGGCGGCCGCCGCGCGCGAGGTCGTAGTAGGTCTCGCTGGCGCCGACCTGGTCGCG
>Ga0210405_10003108_pt1 | contig 16566 bp, 8 predicted proteins | sample IncBWH11MmetaG_FD_155492 | JGI IMG/M metagenome (GOLD analysis project Ga0210405, IMG submission 155492) | Forest soil microbial communities from Barre Woods Harvard Forest LTER site, Petersham, Massachusetts, United States - Inc-BW-H-11-M | ecosystem: Environmental > Terrestrial > Soil >... | reverse complement strand
CCAGTTTTGTTTTTTTTCTGCCTACTTCATTTTCGCGATTCCCTCCGGCAAGCTTATCGAGCATACCGGCTACAAACGATCGATGACGGCTGGTCTTCTGACGATGGCCCTCGGCGCTGCACTCTTTATTCCGGCCGCCAGCGTTCCATCGTTCCCCCTGTTCCTTGCGGCATTGATTGTGCTCGCGGCAGGGATGACGGTCCTGCAAGTCTCAGCGAATCCGTATGTTGCAGTTCTGGGCCCTCCGAAAACGGCCGCTAGCCGGTTGAATCTGGCCCAAGCGTTCAACTCCCTTGGGACCACCATCGCGCCGCTACTTGGCAGCCTGTTTATTTTGAGCAGCGCGCCGAAGACGTCGGAGGAAATGCGAGGGATGACGCAGCTCGCCCGCGATGCGTACAGACTGCACGAGGCCTCGTCAGTAAAATTGCCATATTTGGGGCTGGCCCTGACGCTGCTTCTGTTGGGCGTGGCCATTTCCAAATTTAATCTGCCGGCCTTCGCCGCGGCTAGAAAGAGTGCATCGATCAGCGGCATCAAGGACAGCGTGTGGCACCATCGCCGCCTCGTTCTCGGAGCGATCGGAATCTTTGTGTATGTCGGGGCGGAGGTTGCGATCGGGAGTTTTCTTGTGAACTATCTCAGCCGGCCGGAAATTGGCGCGATGTCCGTTAAGACGGCTGCTCGCTATGTTTCGCTCTACTGGGGAGGCGCGATGGTCGGGCGCTTCATTGGATCGAGCGTGCTGCAAAAAGTGCGCACGGGCATCGTGCTTGGCGCCGCCGCGATCGCGGCGTTTTTACTGGTCAGCACTTCTATGCTCAGTCTGGGCTCGGTCGCTGTTTGGAGCATCCTTGCGATTGGTTTTTTTAATTCGGTAATGTTCCCAAGTATCTTCACCCTGTCGATCGACGGACTCGGCCCACTTACCGAGGCAGGCTCGGGAGTCTTGGTGGCAGCAATCGTCGGCGGCGCGATCATCCCCGAGCTGCAAGGAGTATTTGCGGATCGGATCGGAATTCACCATGCCTTCTTTCTGCCTGCGCTCTGCTATATATACATCGCATACTTCGCATTCTATGGCTCCCGAAGTGGGAGAACGGCGTCCCTCGATACAGCTTAGGGAGCTATAGTGCCTGGGCGTCGCACGCGAGCCTCGCACATGCGCAAATCTTCCAACAATCCGGATAGCTTTCAATAAGTGTAAATACTCAGTTAGAAAATCGTTATTTTTACTTGACAAGAGGTAGGCACTTGTCGCTAAATTCGCATCCATTGAAGTAATCAGTCGAATTCGAAATGTTTATCAAGATGAAGCGGCTCTATTGCTGGTTACGCAGCGAACTGTTAGACGGCTTGCAAGCGACTAGGCGTTGCGACCTTAGTGCCTTCTGGGGTGGGAGGATGAGGAAAATGCGCAATCTAAGCGTTCGTAATCTCGTTGTGTCTTCACTGGCTTTTCTTCTTGTTCTGTGTTGCCTTGCTCCGTTCAGTGCTCCCGTCGCCGCACAATCGACTTTCGGTTCTCTCTCTGGTGCGGTGACTGATGCTTCAGGTGCCGCTATGCCTGACGCCACCGCCACGCTGACAAACAGCGCCACCGCAGCAAGGCAAACCGTGACGACCGGCCAAGACGGGTTGTATTCGTTCGTGGACCTGACTCCGGGTTCCTACGTTTTGGAAGTCGAGAAACAAGGCTTCAAGCACTTCAAACGAGATCCCGTCGTCGTCCAGGTGCAGCAGGCGATTCGCATCGACGTCCCGATGGAAGTAGGTGCGGTAACACAGACAGTTGAAATAACAGCAGAAACTCCCCTTCTAACTCCCACCACCACGTCGCTCGGCCAAGTGGTCGATGAACGCAAGACCAATGAGATTCCACTAAATGGCCGCAATGTTTTTACCCTCATCACGCTTTCTCCAGCGGCCATCGCGAATGGCAACGGCTCGGGCTCCTCGGCCGGCAACTCGCCGGTTGGCCCCAATCCGTTCAGCTGGGGCAATTACCAAGTAGGCGGCTCGTTCGGCAACGAGAGCGCCGAATACGTCGACGGCCAGCCAGTGAACATTGGCTACATCAACTTGCCGGTTCTGCTTCCCGACCAGGACGCGATCTCGGAATTCAAGGTGCAGTACAACAACCTGGGGCCCGAATGGGGCAAGTTTGCCGGCGGCGTCATCAACCTCAGCACGAAAGGCGGCACGAACCAATACCACGGTGAAGTGTACGAGTATTTCCGGAACAAGGTTCTCAATTCGCGGCCGTGGTTCTCCACGACGAATCCTCCTTACGTGCAGAACCAGTATGGCGTCACGGTTGGCGGCCCTGTTATCAAGGATAAGACGTTCTTTTTCTTCGCGTGGGATGCATACCGTCAGCGGGCATCCACGGTATTTACTACAACAGTGCCCACTGTTGCAGAGAGAGGCGGCGTGTTCCCGGCGGACATTCCCATTTTCGATCCGCTCAGCGTTACCGCAGCTTGTGTTGCGCCTGGGGGTAACAATGCAGCGAATTGTGGCCGGACTCAGTTTGCCAGCAATACGATTCCCACTGCGAGAATCAGCACTGCAGCAATGGAAGAACTGAAGTTCATCGCGATGCCCACGAACGGCAGCGAAGTCAATAACTTCACCGCAGCCGGGGCGTCGGGCGGAAATGCCAATCAATATGTAGCCCGTGTGGACCATAACCTAACCGCGACCCAGCATATTTTTGCGCGGTACAACTTCTGGAATCTGCTGGATCTGCCACTCGATCCCTTCAAGACGGGGTTGTGCGCTGACAAATGCTCGGAGAAGTACCAGACGAACGCCGCGGTCATCGACTACAATAACATCATCAGGCCGAATCTGATTCTGGACCTCAACTTAAGCGGCAGCCGCTTCCATTACCTGCGTTCGCCGTCGAACGCGAGCTTTGACCTCACCCAGTTTGGCTGGCCTGCGGCTTACAATACCGAAATTCCCGCTGGCGGCCGGTCGCCTTTCTCGCCGTGCTTCACTCCGCAGGACCCGACCGTTACTTGTTCGCAAGGCCAAAGCTTCATCACCGACCACGACACGCAGTGGGCTTTCTCGCCCAGCCTTACGTGGATCAAGGGACGTCACACGTGGGTGTTTGGCGGCCAGCTCATAGAGACGTACGACAACTACGCCCAGACGAACATCGCCAGCGGCGCCTTCGCTTTTGATGGCAGCTGGACGACCAGCAATGCCGTTTCCGGCGGGACGGGCGGTATTTCCTTCGCCGATTTCCTGCTGGGATACGGCCTGAACCAGTCGAGCCTGTTCAACCACAATTACGGTGAAGCGCAGGTGCCTGCGCTGGTCGCACAAAAGGAGACGTACCGGGGCTTCTACTTTGGAGATACGTGGAGGGCCACGCAAAAGCTGACGATCAACTACGGTCTGCGTTACGACTTGCCGGGAAATTTCTCGGAGCGTCACAACCTTTCCAGCTATTTGGATCCATCCGCCGTGAACCGCTCGGTTAGCGGCTGTCTCACGACCGTGAATCCCGTGACTGGGCTTCTAAATGGGGTTCCCGGCAGCCCGTGCCCGGGCGATACCTTCTTCGTTAGCACCGGCATTAACCCCGGCCGGACCGCGGTACCTCTGTACAAGAAGGAATTGATGCCGCGCATTGGGGTTGCTTATAGCTGGGACCAGAAGACCGTTATTCGCGCGGGGTACGGCATCTTCTACATCCCGAACTGGCTGTTGTTCAACCTGAACCCGAGCAATGACCCGCTCAACCTGGCTTCGACTCTGTGGGTCGCAACCACAAATGGCGGGCTCACTCCCAATAGCACGCTCACTGCAACGAACTGCGCGTTCACACCGGGCGCACCCTCTGGAACGTTGAATTGCCCATCAAACGGGCCGTTCGGTCCGAATGTCAATGTTCCGCTTACCAGGGCAGGCAATATTTCGGCTTTTAACGCCGGTGAAAACCCCTTTGAGGGTCCCTACAGAAGCTATTCGCCGGGGTATGCGCAGCAGTTCAACCTAGACCTCCAGAGAGAATTGCCGTGGGGCATCTTCGTCGATGCCGCGTACGCTGGCTCCCGAGGCGTGCATTTGTCGAGTTCGAACAACGTCTCGATCAACAATATTCCCGACTCGTTTTACGCCCAAGCAGAACAACAAACTCTAGCAGGCCAGCAGGTCACAATTACTACGCCGATTCCGAACCCATTCACGGGAATTACGGGTGTAAGCGGGCTAAATCCGACGACGAACAAAACGATTCTCGAGGGTCAGTTGGACCGTCCCTACCCCCAGTATAGTGGCCTGTCCCTTGTCGGGTTTGGCTGTTGCGGTAGCAACTATAACTCGTTCCAACTCTCGGTCACAAAGCGGTTCACGAGTGGCGGCTCGCTTCTTGCCGCCTACACCAATGCTAAGTTGCTAAGCAACACAGATACTCTAACAACCTGGTTAGAAAGCGGCGTCGGCGCACCTCAGGACTGGAACAACCTCAAGGGAGAGAAGTCGCTCTCCTCGCAGGATGTGTCCCAGCGTCTGGTGATCAGCTACGTCTACGACCTGCCTTTTGGCCGCGGCCAGAAGTACATGTCGGATGTTTCGGGCGTCGTGGGCAAGGTAGTTTCCGGCTGGGGCGTCGATGGAGTCACGACGTTTCAGAAGGGCTTTCCCCTGCCAATCAATTTTGGCGGGTCCACGCCTCTTTCAAGCGCCGGCTTCTCACAAAACTTTCAACTGCGTCCGAATGTTGTACCAGGATGCAACAAGGGCATATCGCACACGCCTTCCATCAACGGATTCTCTTGGTTCAACCAGGCTTGCTTCACAGCCCCAGCTGCGTGGGGGTTTGGCGACGAGCCGCGCGTGGATGCGACACTGCGGGCCGCGGGAATCAACAACTGGGACATAGCGATATTCAAAACGACAAATTTCGGTCCGGATAACCGGCTTGGGCTTCAGTTCCGAACTGAATTTTTCAACACCTTCAATCGCGTCCAGTTCGGCCCTCCGAACACCGGTTGCTGCACCGCAAACAATGCCGGTTTCGGTATTGTCAACAGTCAGCTCAACACGCCGAGACTTATTCAGCTTGCTCTAAAGTTCCTGTTCTAACCAGAAAACGGAATGAAGGTGGGTGCCGTCCACCCCGGCACCCACCTTTTTTCCGGCAGCCTTTCAAGAAGGGTCCGTTTCACTCTCAGAAATCAGGACCTGGATACATGAAGCAGCTCTCCTCCCGCACTGCGCGCACGAGTTCTGATTCTTGTGGCGTTCTGTGATGGCTCTTTACGCCAGGATCGTATTGCCGCACCGATTCAAAAGGTGTGTGAGTTCTGCTAGGCTTGTACTCATAACAACGAATGAGAAGAATTAGCCGACGAGATTTCATCCAAAGACTCTCACTGCTGGGCCTCGCCGTGCCGATCTTCGACGCAAAGCTTCCCCGCGGCCTTGATTTCACACATCTGAATTCACCCACGCGTCAGAAGTATCTGATCGAAACGATGGGCGGCGGCGTCGCCCTTTTCGACTACAACAACGACGGCCTGCTCGACATTTTTCTCGTGAACAGCGGCCGCCTCACGGATCCCATGCGGGGACCGGAGATGTTCGACCGTCACGATTCGCAGTATTGGAATCGCCTGTACCGGCAGAATCCTGACGGCAGTTTTACTGATGTTACGGAAGCAGCAGGACTGGCGAATGCCGGGGATGGAAATTACGGGATGGGCGTGGCAGTGGGCGATTATGACAACGACGGGTATCCGGACCTCTACGTCACCAACTATGGGAAAAACACGCTTTATCACAACAATGGCGACGGGACGTTTACGGACGTTACTGCGAAGGCGGGCGTAGCGGCTGGCGGATGGTCTTGCTCCGCCGGGTTTTTCGACTACGACAACGACGGCCATCTCGATTTGTTCGTTACGCGGTACATGGAATGGGATACTCAACACAGCAAGATCTGCGGCGGCGAATGGCAAACATATTGCCCGCCGGCCGAATTTCCCTCGACTACCAATATCCTCTATCGCAATCGCGGTGACGGCACGTTTGAGGATGTGAGCCTTCGCTCTGGCTTCGGATTGCTCAAAGGCCGCTCTCTTGGCGTTGCATTTGCCGACTACGATGACGACGGCTTTACGGACATCTTTGTCGCGAATGACGGCATGCGCCAGTTTCTGTTTCATAACAACGGCAATGGAACGTTCCGCGAGTGTGGCTTGGAGGCGGGTGCATCGCTCACCGCTGACGGCAAGCCCTTGTCGGGCATGGGCACCGTGTTCCAGGACTACGACAATGATGGCAGGCCAGATATTCTGGTGACCGTGCTTCCTAGAGAGGTCTACGCTCTCTTCCACAATGACGGCGGCGGCCTTTTTAGCTACAGGAGCCTTGAGTCTGGTCTCGGGCTGATTTCCGCGGCCAGCTCCGGGTGGGGTGTGGGACTCGAGGATTTTGACAATGACGGATGGAAGGACCTCTTCGTCGCTCAGAGCCATGTGCTGGACAACGTGGAAGGAATTGACCAGATGCTGCGTTACAAGCAGCCTCCCCTGCTGGCTCTGAACCACAAAGGAAGGTTTGAGCGCGTCGATCCCGGGACGGAAACGCCAATCGCGGGCCGCGGCGCGGCGTTTGGCGACTTGAACAATGACGGGTGGATGGACGCGGTCGTGACCTCGCTGGGCGGCAAACCGCTCGTGTTTTACAATCATGGCGGTTCCGGTCATTGGCTCTCAATCGCTTTGCGCGGGACACAGAGCAATCGTGACGGCATCGGTGCTCGCGTTCGGGTAAACGGCCAGATGCGATTCGCAACGACTGCGGGCAGCTACATTTCTGCAAGTGACAAGCGCCTTCATTTCGGTCTCGGCACAGCGGAAACGGCCAAGGTCGAGGTTCGATGGCCCTCCGGCACTCGCCAGGTGCTCGAAGACGTGAAAGCGAATCAATTTCTCGAAGTTCGCGAGCCGGAGAAAGCATGATTGGAGTCGCGTTGGCCGTTTGCCTCGCCTTTCAAGCTCCGTCATCTGAAGCTGTCCAGCATCTACATGCTGGAATCGAAGCGGACAAAAAAGGCCAACTGGATTCGGCTGTCTCGGAGTTCAAGAAAGCTACCGAGCTCGATCCCACTCTTGCCTCAGCGTTTTTAGATCTCGGCCAGGCATACATCGAGCAGCGGGCTTACGCTTCCGCGGTCCCGCCGCTTAAACGCGCGCTCGCACTAAGCCCGAACATCGAGGGAGGTCACCAGCTGCTTGGCTATGCGCTTCTCGCGCAAGGGTATGCGGTCGAAGCAATTCCACACCTTGAGAAGGCGAAGGCTGATGACGCGCTTGGCATCGCGCTACTCGAAGCAGGAAAACTGCCCGAGGCTGTATCCATTTTACAAAAGGCGCTTGCGAAGCACCCGGATGATCCTGATCTTCTCTATTACTACGGGCGAGCATCGGGCCTTCTCTCCAAACAGGTTTTCGACGAGCTGGAAGCTCGCTTCCCCGATTCTGCGCGTGCGCACCAGATGATGGCTCAGGACTACGCCGCTCTCCGCGATCTGCCCAATGCGGAGAAAGAATTTCTCGAAGCGTTGCGTCTACGTCCCCAGACTGCAAATCTGCATCTCGAACTCGGCGAGCTCTATGCTCGAGCTCAGCAATGGGATAAAGCTGAAGAACAGTTTCGTCTGGAAACTGAGGCGCAGCCTGGAAGTGCGGAAGCCGCCTACCGCCTCGGCGAAGCGCTATTGCAGCTGGGCAAATTCCATGACGCTAGCCTGGCGCTTGTTCGATCTGACCAGTTGAGGCAGGACATGCCGGAGACGCTTTACCAGCTTGGCAAGGCTGCGTCGCTCGATGGCGACGATGCCCTTGCTGAAAAATCATGGATTCATGTTCTCAAACTGGAAAAAGACACTGCGCTTGCCGCGCAGGGGCATTTCGGCCTGGCTGGCCTGTATCGAAAGCAGGGAAAGTCTGCGGAGGCGAGCCGGGAAATGGAATCGTTTCGCAGATTGCAAAAACCTGCCAGCCAAACTCAAGATTCGCAGAAATAGGCGAATGGAGTCGGATCGAGCACGGCTGTATCGGCAGGTGCGTCTGTCGTCAAAAGGTTTTGCCGAATTGGAGAGTCCATGAGAAAAGTGCCAATGAACCAATCCAATCCATTGCGCAGACTGGGTGTTATGGTCGCGCTTGTCCTTATATGGGCTTTGTATGCCGTCGCTCCGGCAGCTTTTTCAGCGGCGGACGACGTCGAGCAGCGCGTGAACGCCATCCTCAGCCGGATGACACTCGAAGAGAAGGTTGACATGCTTGGTGGAATAAATGACATGTTCATCCGTTCTCTCCCTCGGGTAGGATTGCCGTCATTTAAGATGGCGGATGGGCCCCTCGGTGTGCGGAACTACGGACCCGCAACTGCCGTGGCAGGCGGAATCGGTTTGGCCGCATCCTGGGATCCCGCGCTAGCCAGCCGCGTAGGAAAGGAAATCGGAAGAGACGCGCGCGCGAAGGGCGTCCACTTTATGCTCGGACCTGGCGTGAATATTTATCGCGCTCCCATGAATGGTCGGAACTTCGAATACTTGGGCGAGGATCCCTATCTCGCTTCGCAGATTGCCGTTGGGTATATCAATGGAATGCAGAGCGAGGGCGTCAGCGCCACTGTGAAGCATTTCCTGGCAAATAATTCTGAGTTTGACCGGCACAATACCGACGCGATTGTCGACGAGCGGACGATGCGCGAGATTTATCTTCCGGTGTTCGAGGCTGCCGTGAAACAGGCTCACGTCGGCGCCGTGATGGATTCCTACAATCTCCTGAACGGCAGCCATCTCTCACAGAATAAGCACGCCAACAACGACATCCTCAAGACGGAGTGGGGCTTCAGCGGCATCCTGATGTCCGACTGGACGTCAACCTACGACGCCGTGGCTGCGGCCAACGGCGGGCTCGATCTTGAGATGCCCTCCGGCTTGTTCTTCAATCGGGAAAAGCTTCTTCCCGCTATTCGGCAAGGTTTGATCACCGAAGCGATGATTGACGACAAAGTTCGCCGCATTCTTCGCACAGCAATTCAGTTCGGATGGCTTGACCGTGACCAGACTGATCTTTCGATCTCGCGCTATAACCGCGACGGCAACCAGGTCTCGCTCGATGCCGCCTTGGAAGGCGCCGTTTTGCTCAAGAATGAGACCAACGTGCTGCCGTTGAAAAAAGAAGGAGTCAAATCCGTTCTGGTGGTGGGCCCGGTCGCGTATCCCCCTGTCCCTGTGGGTGGCGGCAGCGCTCGGGTGGTGCCGTTTCAAGCGGTTAGCTTCGTGCAAGGAATCAGCGACTATTTCGGAAGCGCTGCACGGGTGTTTTACAGCACCGGTGTGCCCAGCCTGAGTGAGATGGCAGATGCGACGTCCTTTACTACGGAAGCGGCCGGGGGTCCGCCTGGGCTCAAAGCAGAGTACTTCGCGACGCCGGACTTGCAAGGGCAGGCGATCATTTCCCGCAATGAGCTGCACATCGATTTCGGTGCACCCGCCAAGAACGTTCTTCCAGAGCAACCCCTCTCGGCCCGATGGACCGGATATTTCACTGCTCGCGAAGCCGGGGAATACGATTTATTCGTGGGCTCTTCTGGAGAAGACGGCGGCTATTATTGCGCCTACGTAGACGGCAAGCTCGTCTTGGACAATTGGACCGATTCAAAAGAACTTCTCGGCATTGCAACCCTGTCCTTCGACGCTAATCCCCACAAGGTAGTCCTCGAACATCACGGCCAGTCGACATGGATTGGCGCACATCTGCGCATGGGAATCGTGCAACAGGGAGCATACGTTACTGCAGACGCTAAGGCTCTGGCTGCAAAGGCCGATGTCGTCATCGTCGCAGCCGGCTTTGATCCGGAATCTGAGAGCGAAGGCGCTGATCGCACTTTTCGGCTACCTCCCGGTCAGGATGAACTCATTCAGCAAATGCTCGCGACGAACAAGAATACCGTCGTCGTGCTTACTTCCGGGGGGGGCGTGGACATGAATGCGTGGATCGATCGTACGCCCGCACTCTTGCAGATGTGGTACCCGGGACAAGACGGGGGAAAAGCGGCCGCGGAGATTCTCTTCGGCGACGCAAATCCATCGGGCCGACTCCCGGCAACGTTTGAACGGCGCTGGGAGGACAATCCGGTCCACGACAGCTACTATCCTTCAGCTGGCACCAATCGCGTCGTTTACAAAGAAGGAGTGTTCGTCGGTTATCGCGGCTACGAGCACAATGGCACCAAGCCGCTCTTTCCCTTCGGCTACGGCCTCTCCTATACCACGTTTAATTACAGCAACATCCGCGTGAAGTCTGTCAATGCCCGCTCATCCGGCGAAGCAGGATCCGGGCCGCTCTACGAGGTAGCGTTCGACGTAAGGAATTCAGGTACGCGAGAGGGCGCTGATGTGGCGCAGGTCTACATCGCCGAGACTGATTCGAAAGTTTCGCGTCCGGCGAAAGAATTGAAGGGTTTCGTGCGAATCGTCCTCAAGCCCGGCGAAACAAAGACTGCGACGGTTGCTCTCGATCGACGTGCCTTCTCGTATTATGATGCCGCCACAAAACAATGGCGCGCGGATCCGGGCGAGTTCAACGTGTTAGTGGGACGGTCGAGCCAGGACATCGAGCTTCGCGGCAGCGTAACTTTGGGCGAATCAAGCGCATCTTCTGGAAACAACAAATAGCGCCGATGTTCACCACATCCGCTCTAGTGCATCGTCTCTGCAGCCGGAAACGCGTCGGTGAGCGATAAAACCTGCATTGACTGCTTAAGCTGATCAAGCGAAGCGGATGACTTTAGTTTGATCGTCACCGCTTCTCGCGGCAGCAGGTCGAAATAGTTATCCGAAGTCCGTACCTCCAAATCGCCAAAAGAAATGTCCACGTTCCTTGCTAGAGTGAGAGAACGAAGGGTTACGGAATAGCCGTCCCCGCTACTTTCCAAAGAGGCATCGACGTGCGCCGTAGGCAGATCGATGTTGTGCATCGTGTCGAAGAAGATCAGATTGCGCGAGACCTGGTGCCCCGCAGCTTCCAAATTGAACACGAGGAATGTCTTCATGGGATCCGCGTTGGCCAGAAGCTCCTTCTTCTCCAACGTAGAATACACTGCGCTCGACTGAGCGGGTATATGGACGTCCTGAGTCTTGTCCAGCAAAACCGCTCCCGAAAAATCGAGCAATCGCGTGCGGATTTGACCAGCCAGCGGCTCCAACTTGTCCGATACAACGTATACATCCACCTTCCCGTCATGCTCGTAGGGCGACACAATCACATCGTCGTAGAACCGGCGCGCATAATATTGAAGCGCTTTCCAACGTCCGAAGTAATCGATGCTCGCCCACGACGCTACCGGCCAGCAATCATTGAGCTGCCAGTAAAGGGATCCCGTTGTGTTGGGCCGCTGTCTCCGCAAGTGCTCTGCGCCCACTTTAATGGCCTCGGCCTGCAGCACCTGGCTAAGGTATACGAACGACGCAAAATCCTTGGGTTCGGGATACCAGCGGAGCATATAAGACAAAATGCGTTCATTACCGCCGTGGTTTTTCTGGTGGTCCTGCATGGTTGCCGAACGGATATCCAAATCCTCGGGTTTTGCAAAAGAACGAATCGTTCGCATCTCTGGAAAAGACTGAAATCCGTACTCGGACATGAATCGCGGAAACTGGTGTGTATACTCTTCGATCGGAGCCAGGGCGTGCCACACCTTCCAGTAGTGCATGTCGCCGTTGGTCTGACTATCGGGCGAATCTTCGAAATCGGCACTCGGGGAACTCGGCCAATAAGGGACTGGGTCGGAATACCGGCTGACAATCCCCGGCAGGATTCCGTGGAATAGCACCACATAGTCCTGCCACACCTTCTCGCGGTTAGCGGGCGAAACTGTTTCCTTGAAGGCTTGGCGATCCTCCCAGTGAACCCATCCAGTTTCGATTTCGTTATTGCCGCACCACAGCACGACGCTCGGATGATCTCGCAATCGCGTTACCTGCTCGATTGCTTCTTGCCTTACATTGTTTTGAAAATCCACGCCGCCGGGAACCATATCGCCGCCGAACATAAATTCCTGCCAAACCATGATTCCGAGCTCGTCGCAAATATCATAAAAATCATCCGATTCGTAATACCCGCCGCCCCACTCGCGAACCATATTCATATGAGCTTCGCGTGCCGATTCCAAAATCTGACGGTGACTTTCCGGAGTCACGCGGTTTGGAAAGCTGTCGAACGGAATCATATCGGCGCCCTTGGCGAAAATTGGAACGCCGTTCATGACGAACTCAAAGCTCTTGCCTGATTTCGTTACTTCCCGCCTCAATTCGATTGATCTCAATCCTATTTTTAACGTCGCCTCAGCTGCGACATCACGCCCCTTGTGCACTGCCACTGAAAACCGGTATCGGTCCTGGGCTCCGTAGCCTACCGGGTACCAAAGCTTTGGGTTCGCGATGCGAATCGGGACGGAGACTTGGTTGCCCCCCGGGTCCAGTTGTACAGTTTGCTTGATTGCGGGAGCGGAAGTGCCATTGAGCTCGGCATAGCTGACCTCAATGCTACCTGCGATCGAGCGGCTCGCATCAATTGTAACCTCCGCGGAAATCACGGCGTTTTCTTTGCTGATTCGTAGCTGGTGAACGTGAAAAGTCTCAATGCGTAAGGCATCCCACGTTTCCAGACGGACCGGCTGCCAGATTCCTTCAGTCACATAGCGCGGTCCCCAGTCCCAGCCGTATTGATACGGTGCTTTCCTTGTATAGGGCGCAGTGGCAACGTCCTCTTCGTTTCCGGTGTTGTGCGTGGAAATGGAGGGCAGCTCATATGGCAGTGCTTTGACCTGAGGTATCATAGGCGTAATCGGGGAATGAAAAATCACTCGAAGAGTATTCGCGCCAGTTTTCAGGACGTTTTTGACCGGCACCCGCCAGCTTCGGAACATGTTGTCTGCATGAAGAATTTGTTGGTCATTCAGATAAACGTCCGCAAACGTGTCCAGACCCTCAAAGACCAGGTCGACGTGCTCACGCGACGCCGTTGCGGCGTCCACGTCAATCGTGGTTCGATACTCCCAATCAGCAAGGCCGATCCATTGCAATCGCGTGTCGTTGTCCTGGTAAAAAGGATCGGGAATCAGGCCATTGTTCAGCAGGTCCGTCTGCACAACGCCGGGTACCCGCGCGGGATGCCATTCCTTGACGTCCGGTCGGGTCGTGGCACCGAGCGCGCGGAACTCCCATTTCGCGTCGACGGCGCGTGAAGAAGGCGTCTGCCCGGCGGTTTGTAACGGGAGGCTGAGGATGAAAAGGGCCCATACAGTGAAAAACGAAGACCTGAATACGGCGAGTCGGGGCAAATTCATTCCCCTTTCAATGGCTGGCAGTCGCAAGCAGAATATCGTTATGCTGCAAGAGAATAGATAACGTTTTCTATCGATGCAAGCAGTTTTGGTTCTTGTTGAGTCATGGGTTCACGCGAGGTTCCCTTGGAAGATCGATCGAAAACGGAGCGGCTACTAAAAGTTGCGCTGATGGGATATGGGTTTGCAGGCAAGACTTTTCATGCTCCCTTGCTCACCCACGTGCCGGGCCTGCAGCTCACCCATATCGTTTCAAGCGACAGTAGGAAAGTCAGGCAGGACCACAACGTCACCGTGCTCGCGAAACCGGAGGATGCTTTCGCCTTTCCTGAAATTGATCTGATTGTTATCGCCACACCAAACTCCACGCATTTCGACCTAGCACGCCGAGGAATTTCTGCCGGCAAACACGTAGTCGTCGACAAACCGTTCACAGTTACGTCCGAAGAAGCCGCCGAACTCATCTCACAAGCCGAGAAGCATCAGCGTGTGCTTTCCGTGTTTCAGAGCCGCCGATGGGATGCGGACTTCCTCACTTTGCAACAGATACTTAGAGAGGGCTCGCTTGGGGAAGTCATCCAATTCGAATCGCGCTACGATCGCTACCGGCCGGAACCGCGCCAACGATGGCGGGAACAAGCTGTGCCGGGCGCTGGAGTGTGGTTCGACCTCGGATCTCATCTGGTTGACCAAGCTTTGCAGCTCTTTGGACCGCCCGATGCGATCTACGCAGACCTTGAATTGCAGCGGCGAGGCGCTCAGGCTGTGGACTACTTTCACGCTGTGCTTCGCTACGGCCGAAGTCGTGCCATTCTCACGGCCGGATGCCTTGTTGCATCTGAGACGCCTCGATTTAGCGTCCATGGCACAGCCGGTGGTTTCACGAAATTCGGCATGGACACGCAGGAGGAATCTCTCAAGCGCGGTGAAGTCCCGGGCGGACCCGGATGGGGGCACGATCCGCGGTTAGGAATACTCGTCACCGCGAAAGACGGCGGCCTTGAAACACGGCAAGTGCCCAACATTCCCGGCAACTATCTTGCCTACTATCAAGGAATTCGCGACGCTATCACACGGGGGGCACCCAACCCCGTGCCTGCGAGAGAGGGTTTAGCCGTCATCAAAATTCTAGAAACCGGTATCCGAAGCTCGGCGGCGCGTGCCGAACTTCCGTACCAGCAGGCCAGCAATCGATTGAGTGCAATCTGATACGAGACTTGCAAAAAAGAAGGCCGAACGCTTGTAAGGGTTCGGATACATGATGACGATTGATCGCGATCTTGAAACGATTGCCCTCCAGGAAAAACGCCTGCAATTCAAATATTTTGACTCAGAATTGGCGTGGACTCTGGGAAATAGTCTCAAAGCTGCTGCTGAGAGACGCGGCGCCGCGGTTGCGATCGACATTCAAATCAATGGGCAGCCGCTATTTTTCTTTGCCATGCCCGGCACAACACCGAACAATATCGACTGGATCCGCCGAAAACGTAATGTCGTTCTGCGTTTTCACCGGAGTTCCTACGCCGTCGGCTTAACATACGAGCGCGACCAGACTACGCTACAGGCAAAGACCGGCGCCGATTTGCGCGATTTCGCAACACACGGAGGAGGGTTCCCGATCCTTCTCGAAGGCACAGGTTGTATCGGATCAATCACCGTGTCGGGGCTTCCTCAACGCGAGGACCATATGTTGATTGTTTCTGTGCTGCAAGACTACTTCCATATCCCGCCAGAAGAGCTTGCGCTCGATGGCGTCCCGCATCCGGATCGGAAGAGTTCCCCCCACAAATATTAGCGACGCAATTAAGATAAATGGGAGCCGGATTTCTTACCCGAGATAGCCGGCCTATTTCTCACACCAGGAAGCGCGACGAATGGCACTCATGATGTCGGCGGAAGCGGGCGCATCTCCAAAATTGCGAGCGGTAATTCTCGATTATGGCGAAGTCTTGTGCTTTCTTCCCACACCCAACGCCATCGCCCGCATGGCTCGAATCTTCCGCATCAACCCCCAATCTTTTCTGCCGATTTACACCGCAAGTCGAGGACCCTACGATCGAGGAGACCTTCTGCCCGAGGAATACTGGCACGCATTTGCGTCGCAAGCTGGAGTGATGCTCAGCGGGGATTTGATTGAGGAACTGCGCCGATGGGATGTGGAGATGTGGAGCAGAACGAACGATCCGATGATCCGCTGGCTCAAGAATCTCCGTAGCGCCGGGCTAAAGACGGCAATTCTGTCGAACATGCCCTCTGACATGGTGATTCACGTAAGACGCAATTTCCCGTGGATGAAGGATTTCTATCATCAAATCTTTTCCGCCGAAGTGAGGCGGAGCAAGCCAGAGCCCGCTATCTACGAACACTCTCTGCATGCGCTCAATGTGCCCGCTTCAGAGATTTTGTTCGTCGATGATCGTGACGCAAATCTCGAACAAGCTCGCGCGAGCGGAATGCGAGGCATTCGATTCCAGTCCGTCCAGCAGCTTCGCGACGACCTTCAGGCGCTTGGCTTCCACGTACTCCCGCCGCGGATTGATTCTCATCATGACCTATAGTGGGTTGTCCCCTGGCTGGCGCGTCAGCATCCGAATCGCGTTGCACGCAGATGGATTCAGGCTGTTAGCTCGCGTCGGCTTGCCATCCAGTCAGAGACCTGGACCAGATGGCGCGTCACGACGGTGTTTGCTGTTTGGCCTTGTCAACCGAGCCGACGAGTCGCTGATGAAGTTTAGGCATCATTTCGAAGTACGGGCGAATAACTGGCGCATTCGATTGGCTGAAAGCCTCGTAAGTTCCGTCGAAGAGAATGTGTCCCGCATCCAGCATGATGATGCGCGGTTGCAGGCGGTAAAGCAGGTCTTTGTCATGAGTAACCACAAGAGTGGTCCGAGCCACGCCTGACGCACTTTTCCTTTGATGCACCGACCCCATCAAATGCTGAATCTGCTCCGCAACCTGCGGATCAAGCCCCGTGGTCGGCTCGTCGTAGAGAAGCAGAATTGGATCCAACGCCAGCGCGCGAGCGATCGCGACTCGCTTTGCCATGCCACCCGAGAGTTGATCGATGGACAGATCCAGGTCCTTTTCGGGATCCAAGGCGACTTCACGGACGGCTTCAGACACCTTGCGACGAACAGTGGATTCGTCAAGGCCTTGGACCTCGCTTAACGGTAGTGCGAT
>Ga0210405_10003107_pt1 | contig 16572 bp, 16 predicted proteins | sample IncBWH11MmetaG_FD_155492 | JGI IMG/M metagenome (GOLD analysis project Ga0210405, IMG submission 155492) | Forest soil microbial communities from Barre Woods Harvard Forest LTER site, Petersham, Massachusetts, United States - Inc-BW-H-11-M | ecosystem: Environmental > Terrestrial > Soil >... | reverse complement strand
CGTCCTTCGGCAAACCATTAAGTTGCGCAGCTACGATTTTGCAAGCCATGGAGTAGAGGTGACCGAGGAATTCGACGAAACGCTGGAGCCGGCGCTGGGCGACGCGCAGCAACTTCAACAGGTGTTCCTGAATATACTCAATAATGCCTACGATGCGGTGCAGGAAACCGGGCGTCGCGGGCATATTGAAATCCGAACGGAACGGGCCGGCAATAGCGTGCAAGTGGCGGTCACCGACAACGGCACGGGGATCGCGGACCCCCAGCATATCTTTGATCCGTTCTACACGACGAAACAGCCCGGCAAAGGTACTGGGCTGGGGCTGAGCATTTGCTACGGAATTGTGCGGGCGCACGGCGGTGAAATTCAGTGCTGGAACAACACCGAAAGCGGCGGGAGCACGTTTGTCGTGCGCATTCCGCTGGCAGCCGAACTACCCGCGTTGGCCGCAAAAGAAGCCGGACGATGAAGGTGCAAACGGCCGTTGGCCAAAGGGCGCCGATTCTATTGATTGAAGACGAGCCGTCGGTGATTGCCTTTCTGAAGGCAGCGCTCGAAAGGAAAGGATACTCCGTTGTGAACGCATCCTCCGGAGCCGAGGGTTTGCAGCAGCTCGCTGACGGGCAGTATCGCGGCGTGATTTCCGACATTCGGATGCCTGGAGCCGTAAACGGCGCGGAGGTTCACGACTGGATCCAGAAAAACCGGCCGGAACTAGGAACGAAGATCATCCTTATCAGCGGGGATACGGCGAATAGTGAGACACAGGCGCTGCTGGCGCGCAGCGGGACACCTTGCATCGAGAAGCCGTTCCGTGTACACCAATTAATATCCATCGTGGAGAAAACGTTTGGGAAACCATGAGTGACGATTTAAAAGTACGTTTGCTGGTCGTAGATGACGAGCAGAGTATCCGCAAACTGTGCATGACCATCGGAAATACGCTGGGATACTCCTGCACGGAAGCAGAAACCGCTGAAGCGGCACTGGCGAAATTAGATGCCGATGTCCCGGATCTTATCCTGACCGATCTGAAGCTGCCGACGCTTTCCGGTGTTGAGCTTTTGAAGCAGGCGAAAATGATTCTGCCACGAGCGGAAATCGCGATTATGACCGGGCACGGGTCGATCGAATCCGCGGTCGATGCGATGAAATTGGGCGCGTACGACTACATCGAGAAACCCTTTCGCGTGGAAAAAATGAGGCTACTGCTGCAGCGCATGGCCGAAAAGGTCAGGCTGGTCACGGATAACGAGTTTCTGCGCGAGCGCGTCAGCACGGAAGCCAACCTTGATGGCATCATCGGAACTTCGGCGAACATTCAAGATGTTTTGCGGATGGTCTCGCGGCTGAAGGATACGCGCACGCCTGTTCTGGTATCCGGCGAGAGCGGGACGGGGAAAGAGCTTGTAGCACGGGCGATTCACTTCCGGGGCGCGCTTGCGCAGACACCCTTTGTCGCTGTGGATTGCGGTTCGCTTGTGCCAACGTTGATGGAGAGCGAGCTGTTCGGATACGAAAAGGGCGCGTTCACGGGCGCCATAAAAACCAAAGCGGGGCTCTTCCAGGCAGCCAACGGCGGAACAATCTTTTTGGATGAAATCGGTGAGTTGCCGCTGGAGATGCAGGCCAAACTACTGCGAGTGCTGCAAGAGAAAGAAGTTCGGCCCGTGGGAAGCAATGAAAAGGTGCATGTGGATGTGCGCGTCATCGCCGCGACGAACCGCGACCTCGAAGCTGCCTATCGTGAAGGGACGTTTCGTAAGGACCTCTACTTCCGCCTGAATGTCGTGACCGTGCACTTGCCGGCGTTGCGCGACCGCCGGTCGGACATCCCCATGCTGGTCCACCACTTTCTGGACCGCTACGCACCGGAAACACACCTGCAGGTGACGACCGCGGCGATGAACAGCCTGCTGAACTACGAATGGCCTGGAAATATCCGCGAACTGGAGAACTGCATCGCTCGGGCGATCACGCTGGGAGACCGGCGAGTGATCGATGTGAGCGACCTCCCGCCGTCGATTCGCAGCGAGCAAACAGATTCTTCCAGCAGCACGCTGCAAGATGCGGCCTCCCTTTCGACAACTGCACTCGCTGAAATGGAAAAAATGACAATTCTGCGCGTATTTGAGCAGGCCAACGGCGACAAAGCGATGGCGGGGCGAATGCTGGGGATCAGCCGGGCGACGTTATACCGCAAGCTGAAGCGTTACAACATCCCTCTAAGATCGGGGCCAGGGGAGTCGGAAGACACTCCCGAAGAGACCGCGCAGCAGGTGGAATGACGTCTCAAGCAGGCACGCGAGACGCGAAAGCAACGTGGCGCTGAGACGAGAGCGTTTCAGCGTGAGACGGATGAGCCAAACAAGATCGACGGGAAAACTCTAAGCCTTTCCCTTTCTTCATTTTCTGGAGCACTCACCTTTCCAATTCTTTGGCGTGCAGCGTGCATCTCGATGGCGGGGGCGTTGTGTCCCTCTGTGGAAGTGCGTGTGCCAGACTGCAACGAAGGCACGGTCTTTAGTACTCCAGTACTGCGGCGAGTTGAGAGGCGACGTGAGACGATCCAGTGAATTGACGCTCACCGCGAACGAGCCAGGATGCGCGGAGCGATTGGCTCGATTCTTCCCGCGCGCCACTCCTGTTCGAGTCCCGGTGCAAATCACGGCACTGCGGGCTGGGAGCACGCAGTTGCGAGAGTCGACGGTTGTCGAATTCGGCGGCTCGGAACATGCAATCTTTCTGTCGAGTTTGCCGATTGAATTCGACGATAAAGTGCGTATTGAACGAGATCGGAACGGGGGCACGGCAGATGCGAAGGTAATCGCCGTGCAGTATCACGAAGGACGCAAGGCGGTGGCCGTCCGGTTTCTACAGGGGCCCTGCGCGTGGGTGACACAGCCGTGAACAAGACGACTCCAACGCTCCATATCCCAGCCCCGCCAAAGCCCGCGAACTCGCGGCAGGCGAAGTGGGCTGAGGATCGTTCGGTTTTCCCAATCTATCTGGCCCTGGGAAAGCAGCTCGAAATCGAGATTCCCTTCCCACAAGAGAAGAGGAATCTGCCGGAAAAGCCAGACCTCGAACTGTTTGACGAGGTGGAAACCTGGCTGGACGAGATGGACCAGCGCGTCGCTGTGCACGAATTGCGCAAGCTGCTGCAAACGACGACGCTCAACGCCAACGAAACCAGTTTGTGCGCCCTCATCCACCGCCATCTTCAAAAACCCTTGAAGACCAACGTGGACCGCGACAAGGTCGATTTCCTGCTGGTGCAATACTTTGCTCTTTGCGCCCCCGCGAAGATTTACCACAAGCAGATCGAGCCTCATGACGTCGCGCAGGTCATGAAACCGGTGCTGGGTGATGTCGACGACTCAACCCTCGCGTGGTGCGAGCCGCTTGAGCAGATGATCGAGAAGTTGCGAACCTTTCGCAGCCTTCGCGAAATCCTGAAGACTAGTTTCATCGAACAGGGCCGGAAAGTGAAAGAGACCGCGGGCGGGATGTTCTATGACCCGGCGGCATTGCTGGCCTTCGTGCGGTTTAATTTTCTGCTGCGGCGGACGTTTATCGAGTTGATGCATGCCGACCTGATTGCCATCCGGTCGGGTCTGTCACAGCTCGAGACAGCGGGAGCACGGATTATCGATTGCCACCACTTTGGGCTTTCCGCTGAGGAGCCTCTGGCAAAGATTCGAGAGGCCGCCGACGAATGGAAACAGCCCTTTCAGAAAGAGTATACGGAACGCGCGGTGAATCAGACCTTTGAGAAGCTGCTGGGCCTGCGCACGGACGTGGAGCGAGCACTCGAGAAGAGTACGCCGAAAGCGCCCGAAAAAGCGGCACGTCCAGAGAAACCTGCGAGCCCCCAAGGGCCGGAACCCTCCAGCGCGCCTGCACGCGAAGCGGCTGCGGCCAAAACAAGCAAGCCAGGAGCGGGAAAACCAGGAATCGCGGATGCCAGCAAATCTACCGCTGCCCCCGGAATCGATTTTGAAACTTGCCTTGAGAAAATCTGGGAACAACTGATCGCCACTCCACCGACGCGCGGGCGTTCCATGACCACCGTGCGAATTGGCGCTGCTCGCATCCTGCTGTCGTCGTGGGAAGTGACGGCGTTCGTGAGCGAGGATGGACCGTCGGCGGAGGATCTGCGCCGAGCGGTCGTCGCGCGAGCGATGGTAACGGCGGCGGTGGAATCCGCAAAAGAAACCGGAAACGCGACATCGATGGACAAGGCGCTGTCGATAGCGCGGATCGAGGTCTCGCGGCTGCAGGAGCGCGTGGACATCGCGAAACAAGCGAAGGACACGGAAGCGGCTGTGAACCTGGGCATCAGCACAAAGAGATTACTGACGGCGCTGGACGAAGCCGAAAAACTTTAAGCGATCAGAATATTTTGAGGTCGAGACGGGCGATTACCCTGGGGGCAGCAGCTCTGTGCGAAACGCTAGCGTACTGATTCTGAGTGACGATCCGGAATTTGCGCGGCTCCTGACGGCTTGTTGGCACGCCGAGCGGCACGCGCCGGGCATTACTGTCCTGAGCAGTGATCTCTGGAAGGATCATGAAGCCGCGCCGCGCGATCTCGTGGTGGTTGGCCCGATCCTCGAAGGCAAACTGCCGGACATCTTGCGGTCTTTGGAGCCGGCGGCCGCCGTAATTCTATGCGTGCCGGCGGAATCCCGCGAGCTTGGCCAATTGCGTTCACGATACCCACGGCTAGTTCACATCCCTTTGCGGGAAGACTGGGCGCAAACGCTTCTGCTTGTGGCGGGCGAATCCTTGCGCCGTGCGGAGGCGCTGCGACTCTCCAAACAGGCGGAGCGGCGAGCAGCGAAGAACGAACATCAGGCCACTCTGGGCCGCTACATGATAGACATGAAGCACAGCGTCAACAATGCGCTTACATCCATGCTGGGGAACGCCGAACTATTGCTTTTAGAGCCGGGCCAACTGTCTTCCCAATCCCTCGCGCAAATTAAGACCATTCATAGCATGGCGTTGCGAATCAACGAAATCATGCAGAGATTCTCATCGCTGGCGAGCGAGATGAGGGAAGCTGAGAATGCATCTCAAGCTGAGACGGAAACTGAGCCGGCGTCTCCTGGTTCTCGCTGCTGAGCGGTCTTGGTAAACCCGTAAATCACTCACAAATAAGCTCTTATACGAGATAGACATCCTCACACAAGGAATTTGCGCGCTGGCTGCTGACGTGCACCCCTTGTCTGCGGAGAAATATGGGGTGATATCGATGCTGCAGAAAAAAGTACTCATCGTCGATGACTCGCCCTCGCAAGTAAAGCTGATAGAGGGCTTTCTTGAGCACGAAGGCTACCGGCTGGTGGGTATCAACGACCCAGAACGAGTCGAGGAAGCGATTGCCATCGAGCGGCCAGCCGTGATTTTGCTGGATGTCGTGATGCCGAAGCGCAATGGCTTTCAGGTTTGCCGGGAATTGAAGAATCATGCGGACTATAACGCGATACCGGTGATTCTGGTGACGTCGAAGAACACGGAAAGCGACAGGTTTTGGGGCCAGCAGCAGGGCGCGGACGGGTATGTGACCAAGCCGTTTACGCGGGAAGAGTTGCTGCGCGCCGTACGGCGATTTGCTTAGAGGATTTTGTGAGGATGGTTCGGCAATGAGCGAAGACTTTCACCTGGCGCCACTTCCTGCGGATGCAGACGACCTGCTTGAGGCGCTCGGCCCCATGGAAGAGCGGCTTCCGGAATCGCAGTACTGCGTCTTCCGGAGCGGGCGCGAGCGGTTTTGCTTGCCGGTGCTGGATGTCGAGGAAGTTTTGGACTGGCCGCTGTTGACGAAGTTGCCGCTTGGCCCGGCGTACTTGGCGGGTATTTTTAATTTGCGCGGGGCTATCGTGCCGCTGATCGATATCGCTATTACCGAGGGGCGGCGGCCTGGTCTGCTGCCTAAGCATGTGGTGGTAGCTTCGCTACGGGGCGAGGGTGCGCACGACGATTTGCGGATCGGCATTGCAGCGGACGAAGTGATCGGGACCTATTCGGTGAATGAGGAAGATTTGCTGGAACAAGCGCCGGAGAATGTGCCGCATTGCGTTGGAATGCTTCGCCACGACGACCGCCTGGCGCTGATCATTGACCTGAGGAGAATGCTCGAGGTTTTTCCTGGACCCAGCATCTGAGTTTGAACGAGTGAGTTTTCGCGGGCCCTGCCGCATGCGGATAGGGGCAACGCAGTAAGGATTTGGAGGAAGGCATGAAATCGCGATTGAGTTCCACAATCTGGACGCTGGTCCTAGTGAATGGCGTCATCCTATTCACCGTCCTGGGCCTGGCTTACAGCGCCGGACGGCAATCTGGCGGAGCGTCCCTGTTCGACTTCGGCTCGCTGCCTAGTGGGGCGAGCTTCTCCGTAATGATGGCGGTGCTGCTGGCGCTCGGCATGGCCATCTTCATGGCATGGCGGTTGGGAAGCAAGCTGTTGACGCCGGTGCAAGAGCTCGCGCAATTTTCCGAGCGCATTGCCGCCGGCGATCCCCGTGCGCGCGTGGAAGTCAACACCGGCGACGAGCTCAGTTATATCGCGGAGAATTTGAATCGCGCGGTGGCGAAAGTTTCCAAAGCGACGAGCAATCAGGATGCGAACGACGCCTTGCAGCGCAGCATCACGGAACTGCTGACTGTCATCAACCAGGTTGCGCGAGGCGACTTGACGCTGCGCGGGAAAGTCACCAACGACGCACTCGGCAATGTCGCGGACTCCATCAACTACATGCTCGACAACTTCACCAAGGTTCTTGAGCGCGTGCGCAAAGCGGCTATGGAGGTCACCGCCTGCTCAAACAACATTCTTGTGGCGGCCGACGAGATGCAAGCCGGCGCGACTCAGCAGGATCAGGAAATCACCAACACGTCGAGCGCCGTGGAAGAGCTGACGGTTTCGATGAAGCAGGTGTCCAACAACGCGGAAGCCAGCGCGGAAGCTGCGCGCCGCGCGCTGGACGCCGCCGAACAGGGAAACCGCGCCGTGCGCGACACGCTCGAAGGCATGCAGCGCATTCGGGCATCCGTGCAAGCTACGGCTAAAAAGATCAAGTCGCTGGGTGACCGGTCACTGGAAATCTCGGAAATCATCAACGTCATCAACGACATCACGGAACAGACCAACTTGCTCGCGTTGAACGCCGCCATTGAGGCGGCCCGCGCGGGCGAAGCGGGACGCGGTTTCGCGGTTGTTGCGGACGAGGTTCGCAAGCTCGCAGAACACAGCCGAAGCGCCACGAAGGATATCGCGGCACTCATCAAGGCCATTCAGGCGGAGACGAACGAAGCCGTGGTGGTCATGGAAGAAGGCACCAAGGAAGTGGAAAGCGGCGCAACACTGGCAGATCAAGCCGGACGCGCGCTGGATGCCATTTCCAACGTGGTGCGCCAGTCGGCGGAACTGGTTCAGGAAATTTCGCTGGCCTCCAAACAACAGGTACGCGGCACGGAAGGTGTGGCGCACGCGATGCAGATTATTTCGAGCATTACGCGCCAGACTTCACAGGGCACGCGCGGAACCGTCGCGACGGTCAGCCAGCTTGTGAAACTTTCCGATCAGTTGAACGAAGCGTTGGCGCAGTTCCGCGCGACGTCTAAATCCGGCAATGCTTTGGAAGATTCCGAGCGGCCCGTCCCAGCCGGCGCTCTGCGGTAAGCAGTGATTTTCTGATCGGGCAAGAGACCAGAGCAAAAGCGGGATGGTAATGAGCGAACGGCAGGGACCGGCGCACGGTCTTAGTGAACACGAGTTGAGCGAGATCCGCATGCTGATTGAAGAGCGGACGGGCATTTGCTTCGATGAATCGCGCGAGCGGTTTTTCTCCACGCGCGTGAAGGAACACTTGCGCGCCAAGGGATTGGAACGCGGCACAGAATTGCTCCGAGCGATGCGGAAATCGAATGTCGAGTACGAGTCCCTGCTGGAAGGCCTGCTGACCCAGGAAACCAGCTTTTTCAGATACCCGAGCGTTTATGAAGCGTTTGAAAAGCGTGTGTTGCCTGAGTTGCACGTGAAGAAGTTTTGGAAGAATCCCCGCACATTGCGCATCTGGAGTGCAGGCTGCTCAACGGGCGAGGAACCCTATTCCATCGCGATCACCATTGCCGATTCCCTTTCGTTTTCGGATTCGTGGAACGTTGAGATTCTTGCCACCGATGTGGGGCGGCACGCTCTGAAGAACGCGGAACGCGGCGTCTACTCAGGGCGAAGTTTGGGCAGTGTCAGCCCGGAGAGGCTAGCCGCACACTTCACAAAAGGCCACACCGGGCATCAGGTGAAGCCTAGACTGCGAAAAATGGTTACGTTTGCGCAGATGAATCTGGCGGCGGCCGTCTACGTCGGCAGAATGGACATGATTTTCTGCATGAACGTGCTGATCTACTTTTCCGAGGAGCGTCGGCGCACGCTGGTCCAGCGATTTTACGACACGCTCGAGCCGGGTGGCTACTTGTTTCTCGGCCACTCGGAGTCGATCTCGAAGATGCCCGTGAAGTTTCAGGCCATCGTGCTGAACGACTGCATTCTATATCGCAAACCCACGGCGGAAGAGCTGCAGAAGCCGGAACTTGTGGCGGAGGGACGCGCTTGAGCATGCCGGACCGCGAAGCCGTCGAGATGTTTCTCCAGGAAGCGGCGGAGCACCTGCAGTATTTGCGGGAGTACGTCAGCGTGCTGCAGGAGATTTCGCCGCGCCGCGAAGACCTTGAGCGGCTGTACATTTCGGCCCACACGCTGAGCGGGACTTCGGCGAGCTATGGATTTCCGCGATTTTCGGAAATTGGGGCGAAGCTCGCCCACGTATTTCAGTACGCGCTGAACGCGCCGCTCGGCGACGATTTGCACGGGCCGCTGACGGAATTTTTGTCGGATGGCATTTCCCTGCTGGAAACGGATCTCTTGGAGATCAGCGACACGGGCAAGGAAAGCGTCGATGACATTGCTGCGTTCAAAGAACGCTATCGGTTTGCGTTTCCGACAGAACCGCCGCCGCTGAATTACGCTCAGGCGCAGACCTACGCAGGGTCAGCGAAGGCGTCCGCCAAAGAGGCGGTTGTAGCGGCTGCAACCGGATCATATTTCGACGCGCTGCCTTCGGACGACGAAGTGGCTGACGAAATCCTGGAGTTCTTTCAGCCGGAGGCGGAAGAACATTTGCAAGTGGTCAGCGATTGCCTGATTTCGCTGGAAGGCAACAACAACCCGGAAGAGATCAACAAACTGTTTCGCGCCATTCATACCGTGAAGGGATCTGCCGCCCAGGTGGGACTGAGCAGGCTCGGAGCGATTGCCCATCGCGTGGAAGACTTGATCGGGCGTCTGCGAGACGGCGAGCTCGAACCGTCGCCAGCCGTCGTCGACATTTGCCTAGAGTCCGTCGACGTGCTGAAGAAGACGCTGCACAGGCAGTGGGCCGATGAAAAGAGCATGCGCGCGGGTGTGGATTCCCTGCTTGGGCGAATCGCTGAATTTGCACCGGTCGAGGTGGACGATGCGGAGACTGCCGCGGTGCCTTCGAGTGGCGAGGAAGTTCGTCTCCAGGGAGCGGAAGAAGCCGCTCCGACCGTTGCGCCTGCGAAGAAGTCAGGTAAATCGCCGAGCGCTGCGGCCGCAGCCGCAAAATCGGTGCGCATCGCGCTGTCGCGGCTTGACCGCATGATGAATACGGTCGGCGAGCTGGTCATCAACCGCACGCGGATGGTCGGACGTGTGGCCGAACTGGAGAAGCTCGTCGATACGCTGAGTTTTTCAAAGGAACGCCTGCAGGGAAAAGTCGGAGAATTCCAGGAGAAGTACGAGTTTAACCGCATCAGTTCCACACGCCAGACAGGGCCGTGGAGTCCGTCCACCGCACGGCAGACGCTCACAAACGCGGCGTCTGGCGATACGTCGTTCTGGTCTGATTTCAGCGAACTCGAAATGGACCGGTACGACGATTTCAATATTCTTTCGCGATCCATGGCCGAAATCTCGGCGGACGTAAACGAAGTGCTCTCGCAGCTTGAGGGATTTATCGGGCGCGTCGAAGGCGATATCGACGAGTTCACAAAACTCGCGCACCACTTGCAAGATGAAATCACGGCAGCTCGCATGGTGCCGATCGGAACGCTGTATTCGAGGTTGTCCCGCGCGGTGCGCGATGCTGCAAAATCGGCGGGCAAGCTAGTCGACCTCGATCTTTCCGGCAGCGAGACCGAGCTGGATAACAATATCATTCAGCAGATTTCCGATCCCCTGGTTCATCTGGTCCGGAATTCGGTGGCGCATGGAATCGAGCGCCCCGAGGATCGCATCGTTGCGGGCAAGCCTGAACTGGGCAAGGTTTCGCTTCGCGCCTATCACCGCGGCAATCACATTTATATTGAAGTGGAAGACGACGGGCGGGGCATCGACTACGAACGCGTGAAGCTGAGCGCCATCGAGCGCGGCCTGGTTTCGCCGGAAACCGCGGATCGTCTCACCGAACGCGACCTCCGCGAGATGTTGTTCCATCCTGGGTTCACTACAGCTCCCGTCAAGACCGAGCTGGCCGGCCGCGGCGTGGGCCTCGACGTGGTGCGCGCAAACCTGAATGCACTAAACGGCGAAATCGATATCCAGAGCGTCAGGGGAAAAGGAACAAAATTCACTCTGAAAGTGCCTTTGACTCTGATCATCTCGCCAGCACTCTTCGTGCGTTGCGGTGTAACGAACTTTGCGCTGCCGCTTGCCGTCGTGGAAGAAATTCGCCGGCTGCGCGCGGACGAAATTGAGGACGTGGGCGGAAAGCTGCTGACCAAGGTTCGCGACGTCGTAACCGAAGTCGTCAGACTCGACACATATCTGGGTTTGCCGCCACTCGAGCCAATCAACGGGTACTTCCGCATGGTCGTAGCCAATGTAGGAAGCAGGCAGATTGGCCTCGTCGTCGAGGAAGTACTCGGCAAGGACGAAATTGTTATCAAGAACCTCGGCGAATACTTGCGCCGCGTGAAACTCTTCCCTGGCACGACGATCGCGCCGGACGGCAGCCTGATTCTTCTAATCGACTTGAACCGCATGGTCGCCAACGAGCCAACGGAACGCCGGCCCCTACAGGCCAGCGCGAGTGCAGCGCGCATCTTTGCGCCGGGCTCGGCCGCCGTGGCACGCGGCACGATTCCTGCCGAAGCCATCGACCGCGTCGAGCAAGAACGCCTGATCGTTGTCGCGGACGATTCCATCAGCGTACGCAAATTCGTCGGACGCATGCTGGAGAAGAACGGTTATCGAGTAAAGCTCGCTGCCGACGGCATGGAGGCAGCGGAGCTCGTGGCCCAGCACGGATGCCACCTTGTGATTACGGACCTTGAGATGCCTCGAATGACTGGCTACGAGCTGATGGTGCAGCTGCGGCAGAGCCCGACAACACGCCGCATTCCCGTAATGGTTGTGACGTCACGCGCGGGCGCCAAACATCGGGACCGCGCGATGAAGGAAGGAGCGACAGCCTTCTTGACGAAACCAGTCCAGGAAGATCAGCTGATCGCCGCCGTGGAACAACTCATGGGATCGGAGGCGCGACCAACTGTACCGGTTGCGTAAACGACCATGGCCACCATCGCAAACAAGAAATTCCGCGTGCTCATCGTGGACGACTCCGCCTTCATGCGTAAGGTGCTCGAAACGATTTTCAACGCCGACGATCAATTAACGGTTGCCGGCCACGCCAAAGACGGCCGCGAAGCCGTAGCTCTCGCCGAGTCTCTGAAACCCGATGTCATCACCATGGACATCAACATGCCGCACGTCGATGGTTTGCAAGCCACGGCGCAGATCATGACGACGAATCCCCGGCCGATCGTCATCGTCAGTTCCGAATCGCGGGAAGGCGCAGCGAGCACGTTGAAAGCTTTGGAGTTGGGCGCGATAGAATTTGTCGCCAAGCCTTCAAGCGGCATCGATCTCGATATGCAGAGCGTGAAGGAGGATTTGCTGCGAAAGGTGCGGATGGCAGCAAAAGTCCGCGTCGTGCGCACAGCCTCGCGTCTCGCCACCACAGTGCAGAAATCGGGTGGCGCTCTGGCAACGGCGCCGGCACCGCCCATTGCGCCCCGTCCTGCGCCCACCTCCGGACTCGATCAACGCTTCCCTGTTGTCGTCTTGGCTGCGTCGACCGGCGGTCCCGCAACGGTCATGCGGCTGGCCCCCGGCTTTACGCGTGATTTCCCCGCTGCAGTTATTTTGGTCCAGCACATGCCAGCCTCTTTCACAACCCAGTATGCGGCGCAGTTGGCCGAGTTCACGGGCATTCGCGTCAAAGAAGCGGAGCCGAACGAATCTCTGCAACCCGGCACGTTCTACATTTGTCCCGGCGGCCACCACCTGCGAGTGACTCCCACAGGCCGCATTCAATTGGACGGCTCGAGCGGCCGAGTCAACGGCTATTTGCCAAACATTGACGTAACGATGGAATCGGTTGCGGCTTTTGCGGGCGCCATGAGCATCGGCGCGGTTCTGACCGGGATGGGCAACGATGGCGCTATCGGCGCGAAGGCCATCAAAGCGGCAGGCGGTTTGGTGCTGGCTCAAGATGAAGCAACCTGCGTTATTTTCGGAATGCCCGCGGAAGCCATCAAGGTCGGCGCCGTGGATCAAGTGCTGGGGATCGACGACATCTATCCGGCGATCGAAAAACGAGTGATAGGGATTTGCCGCACAACACCTGTGGGAGTCCGTTAATGCGTGTGGCCGCGCCACCCGCCAAGGCTCACGCTGCTGCGCGCACGGAGCAGATCATCCTCTTCCGCATTTCTGGACACCCATTCGCTGTGTCTTCCGCTTCGGTACAAGAGGTTCGCAGCGTAGACAGCCTTGCAGGCGCGGCGACGGAAATTGATCAGCCGACCCTCCGCAAAGTAAGACACGTAGTGCGGCGCGGCGAAAAAGCGCTCTACGTTGTTAGCGGTGCCGCGCATTTTGGCTTGCCGGCATCCTCGGCGGGGCTTGTTTTCGTGCTGCGGAAAACTCGGACCGCTCTTTTGGTCGACGGCATCGACAAGATGGCCACCATGACTCGCTTGCAGGCTCTGCCGCTGGCCTACTGCCGCGAAGAGCGTACCTGGTACCGCGGATTGACCGCGCTGGATCAGAATGTGATACCGGTGGTGAACCCCGAAGGATTTCTGACTGCCGATGAGTTTGCGCTGCTCGACGCATCGATCGTTCCCGAGACAATCCCAGACGAATTGACGGGCGAGGGGATGGAATTACCGGAATGACCCAGCCTGTCGAATCCACTTCGCAATCATTCGTTCTGCTTCGGCTTGGCGAGCGCCGCTTTGCCGTTGCTGCGGTGCAGATCTCGGAGCTGGTTGCACCGAGCCGCATCTTTCGGTTTCCGCATCGCACGCCAAAACTCGAAGGCGTGATTCTGCGTCGCGGCCGGATCGTTCCGGTGTGCGACGTAGCCGAAGAGCTGCTCGGCAAAGCACTCACCTCGCGCCGTTTCTATTTGATTGCCGTGCGCCACTACGGAGATAAGTCCGAGTGGGTGGCTCTGCCTGTTACCGGTGACTGCGAGTTGATTGCCGCGGAAATGACCGACGCGGGAGAAGCCGACGCTCCTCACGTTGCCGGCTGGATTTCCCACAATGGCGAAGTCATTGAAGTATTGAATTTGGATGCACTCACCCCCGGTGCGGAACACTTGCTTGGCCCTGACACCCCTGCGGTTGTTCTGGAGGCCACGTCGTGATGGTTCCGGGACGAGGACCGAAAATTCTGCTGATCGACAGCAACGTGTATTTTGCGAAGCGGCTTGGCGATGCGCTGAAACGAGAGGGCTTCGAAGTCGTTTCCAGTACGCAAGCGGCCTATGCGCTGACGACGATCGAATACGATGCTCCCTCGGCGATCCTTTGCGCCACGAACATGCGCGAGATGGGGGCTCTCGAGATTGCCAGAATCATTCATGCCGATCCGAGGAACGCCTCTATGCAGATCATCGCCTTGGGCGACGGCAGCCAGCGAGCGCTGATGGAGGCCTTTCAGGCCGGCTGCGACGACTATATCGATCGCCAAAGCGCGCCCGCGGCCATCGCCTCACACGTTAAAAGCATTATCGTCAGCAAAGCCGAGGGTTTCCAGCCGACGCAAATGCTCGCGCAGTCCGACACCAGCCTGAGCGGCAGCCTGACTCACCACGATCTTACCGGCGTCATGCAGATGCTTGGTCATGCGCACCAAACCGGTGCTCTGCACATCAATGCCGGAGAAACCGATGCAGTGCTTTTCTTTGACGCCGGCGAGATTTCCCATGCGGAATGCGGAAATCTCTTCGGCGACGAAGCGGTGATTCACATTTTGAAGGGCTGCGTGCAGGGCGGCACGGGCGTTTACAAATTCGCCTACGGGACCACCTCGCCGCAGCGCACCGTGTTGCGGTCGGCAACCGATCTGATGCTCGATGCGATGCGCGAGTTCGATGAAGGAACGCGCGACATGGCGGATAAGGAAGCGCTATGAGCGAGGCTATGACTGTTCCACCTTTGAACGAAGCGGAAACAAAGCGGATACCAACGGTCTACTTCATCGACGACAGCGCGACCATGCGAGAAGTCATCAAGATTGCTTTTCGCCGCGAGAACATTAACGTCATCACTTGCGCGGACGCTGCGTCCGCACTGGCCCAGTTCGAGCAGAACAAACCTGACGTGGTGATCACGGACGTGATTATGCCCGATCAGGACGGCTACTCCGTTTGCAGCCAGATCAAACAACACTCGGAATACGGCGGAGTTCCTGTGGTCTTGATGTCCGGCGTCGTAAACAAGAGCGTGGCGGACAAGGCCGTTGCCGTGAAAGCGGATGAGTTGATCCGCAAACCGTTTCAGCCGCAGGAGTTGATTGGCCGCGTTAAGAGTTTATTGGAGCCGAAGCGCGCTACCGACGCTCCGGTTGTAGAGCGTCCCGGCGCCTCCAATGCACTCAACAGTTTGTTCGCGCCGCCACCCCCACCACCTGCGGCTCAGCGGTCCTTTGCACCGCCGCCCGCAGGCGACCAGAGGACTCCAGAATCTATCTGGCCACGAGCCCTCGCCGAAGCCTTCGTCGCGCCGCGGCCCGGTGACGGCGCGGTTTCTCAGCAGAATTCGCCTTCAGGACGGCCGGTTCCGACGGCCGCGGACATACAAAAGCTGCGCTCGGAAATTGCTCGCCTTGACCTGCTCGTCAAGAAACTGCAAACCGAAATGCAAATCGAGCGGCAATATACACAGGCGCTCGAGCTCCAAATACAAACGCTTACACGAGTGGACTAATCGCCTTCTGGGAAACGCTTTTGGGGTTTGCCCTTTCAATTTGACAAATGTCACTCGCAAAGTTGACGCTAGGAAGCTAATTCGATAGTTTCGCTCGTGGCACTGTTGGCATCCATTGTGTAAACGGGGGGATTCCATGAATGGCAAGAGCGGCTCTCCAATTTCTCGGCGAGAGTTTGCGCGGCGTGCGGCCATCGTTTCTGCCGTGTCGATGGTTCCACCTGCCGCCCTGCCAGCCCGTCCGTCGACAGAGAACCCTCCCCTGAACCAATCTTCGGACACACCTTCCCTTTCCACCGAAAGTAAAGCAGAGGCCGAAGCGCGCTATCAGGCAATCCTCGCTATTTATGGTTCGCGGTTCTCCGACATGCAAAAGGCCGACCTGCGGCGCTTGTGCTATGTTGCGCAGCCATCGCTGGATCACCTGCGCGCGTATTCGATCGAAAACGGCGACGCCCCCGCGCTGTATTTGAAACCACTCGTCGAAAGGGAAAAGAAAACAGGGCCTGCGGCTATTCCTCGTGCCGCTGGCTCCGCGGCACAAAAACCCTGAGGGAACTCCGTCATGCCCGCCGAAGACATCTTTTATTTGCCGTTGAGCGAGCTTGCCAAGCGGATCGAGTCGAAGAAGCTTTCGCCCGTCGAGCTTACGCAAATTTACCTCGACCGTAGTACGAAGCTAGGTCCCCGCTTCAACGCCTACGCTCGCTTGACGCCCGAAATCGCCCTAGAACAAGCCAAGGCGGCTGAAAAAGAGATTCAACACGGCCACTATCGCGGGCCTTTGCACGGAATACCCTACGCCGCAAAAGATTTGTTGGCGGCGAAAGGTGTTCCGACCACCTGGGGAGCGAAGCCTTTCGCCGATCAAGTCTTCCACTACGATGCGACTGTGATCGAGCACTTGAACCGAGTGGGCGCCATCCTCATCGGCAAAGCGGCGATGATTGAGCTGGCAGGCGGTATGGGGTACCGGTTTGCTTCTGCCTCGCTTCAGGACGCGGCGAAAAACCCTTGGAATGCAAAATGCTGGACGTGCGGATCTTCGTCCGGCTCCGCCGCTATCGTTGCCGCAGGCCTCGCTGCATTTGCTATCGGAACCGAGACTTGGGGTTCGATCATTTGTCCTTCGGCCTTCTGCGGAGTCAGCGGTTTGCGACCAACTTACGGGCGTGTCAGCCGTTATGGCGCCATGGCACTTGCGCCTTCCATGGACAAGATCGGCCCCCTGGCTCGCAGCGCGGAAGACTGCGCTCGAGT
>Ga0210405_10003105_pt1 | contig 16578 bp, 17 predicted proteins | sample IncBWH11MmetaG_FD_155492 | JGI IMG/M metagenome (GOLD analysis project Ga0210405, IMG submission 155492) | Forest soil microbial communities from Barre Woods Harvard Forest LTER site, Petersham, Massachusetts, United States - Inc-BW-H-11-M | ecosystem: Environmental > Terrestrial > Soil >... | reverse complement strand
CGACAGACGTTAGCCCAGCCCGTAAGGGCTGGGTACACCACCATCAACTACTCAAGCACCGTAGGTGCGGCAGATTCTTTCGATCTAGATGTACAGAATTTCCCAACCGACGAAAACTTCACCGCGCGTTCCACCCGCGCCACATCTTCGGTCCGCGGATCACGCGATACACGACCCAAACTTCTCCGCCTACACGCCCAACTTCTCTTTCTTCGCGATCTCCGCGGCCATAGTTTCCATTTCCGTATGAATCAATCCGTTCGTCGCCAAAATAGTTTTGCCGCCCAGCACATACGGCTTCCCATCCAGGTCGCTGATCTTTCCCCCGGCCTCTTCCACAATCACCACCCCGGCCGCCGTATCCCACGGCTTCAACCCAAACTCCCAAAATCCTTCAAATCGCCCGGCAGCCACATAAGCCAGATCCAAAGCCGCCGACCCGTCGCGCCGCACCCCGTGCGAGCACAACGTGAAATCCCAGTAGTAATGAATATTCGGATGCGCATGCCTCTTATGATTCGGAAAGCCCGTGCACAGCAAACTGCCCCGCAGCGCCGGTATCTTCGAGCACTGCATCCTCTTCCCGTTGAAAAACGCGCCTTCTCCCCGGGCCGCCGAAAACAACTCTTCGGAGATCGGATTGTAAATGACGCCCAACAGCAGTTCATCCCCCTTCGCCAGCGCCATCGAAACGCAAAAGCACGGATACCCGTGCGCAAAATTCGTTGTCCCGTCCAGTGGATCCACATGCCACTTGTATTCCGACCCGGTCTCTTTACCGGTTCCCTCTTCCGCCGCGACCGCATGCCCCGGGAAATACTTCTGCAAGCGGCTCACAATCACCGCCTCCGACCGCTTGTCCGCCTGCGTCACCAGGTCGTAATCGCCCTTGTACGAAATATCCACCGGCCGCTGCGCCTCTTCCCGCAGCACCGCTCCCGCCTCCCGTGCAATCTCAACCGCCGCCTCTAAATAATCAATCGCCATCCCGTCTCTCAATGTGGAGCTACTGAGCGCCCACCAAATACGCTGTCCGATGCCGCGCCGTATACCCCGGCAGCATCTTCACCTCAATCTTACGATACGAATTCGCCGCCCCGCGCGGATTCGGGTAATACGCCAACCGGTATTGCGTCCTCAGTTCGGCGTCAATCCGGTCAAAAATAACCGGCAACTCCTGTGGTGAATCCGGAAAAAACATCGCGCCGCCGGTCGTCTCCGTAATGGTCTGCAGCGCATGCTCCCCCGCGGTGTTTCGCCCATTCTCGCTTTTCATCACCCGGATCAGAATCGTGTACAACAACACTTCGCCGCGCAGCGCCGCACGCCGCGCCGACTCAAAATCCGCATGGCTGGTGGTCTCTCCGCCATCCGTCACCAGAATAATCACGCGCCGCCGCTCGCTGCCGCGCTTCTCCAGCGACTGCGAACCCAGCACCACCGCATCGTAAATCGATGTCCCCGCGCCGTCGGGTATCTTCGCCACCGCCTCCGTCAGCGTCTGCACCTTCTCGGTGAAGGTCGTCCGCTGCGTCACCGTCTCATCAAACGAAAATACCGCCATGCGGTCGTCCGGACGCAACACCTGCCGGATAAAACGCGAAGCCGCCTCGCGCTCATACTGAATATCAATGTGCGCGCTCATGCTCGCGTCAATCATCAGTGCCAGGTCCAGCGGCAACTTCGTCTCCGGCTCAAAAAACTCAATCTTCTGCGGCACGCCTTCTTCCGATACCTGAAACGCTTCCTGCGGCAGATTAGGCGCCGGGCGCTTGTTCTCATCCAGGACGCTAACCAGCACGTTCACTAGATTGACGTTGACCTTGATCGTCCCCTTCGGTGTTTGCGGTTCTTTCTGTCTCTCCGGCAACTGCACCGGGGCTGGGACCATCGGCCCAGGAGTGGCCGGCGGTTGCGGCTGACCGCTCGGTGGAGGTGGCTGTGGTTGGGCGGGGGAAGGCTGCGCCCACGGCGGCCGGTCCGGTTTCTCCTGCGCGTCAGCAGGAAACGCCCCTGCAAATGGAAGCATCAGGGCAAAGCACCAGTGGGAAATTCGTGAGACCCGGGGAATCATCAAATAGCTAGGATGCACTTTTTGCACTTGGGGGTGTCGGAGGCAGTTCGCCATCCGCCCAAACCGCCCCATCCGCAAAATACTCTTTCTTCCAGATGGGCACCGTCCGCTTCAGCGTATCAATCGCAAACCGGCAGGCGTCGAACGCCGCCCCCCGGTGCGGCGCGCTCACCGCAATGAACACGCTCGTTTCACCAATTTCCAGCCGCCCCAGGCGGTGCACAATCGCCATCCGATGAATCGCAAACTTCTCATGAATCTGCGCCGCGATCTCCTTTATCTTTCCGATCGCCATGGACTCGTACGCCTCATATTCCAGGTAGCTCGTCTCGCGCCCATGCGATTCATTGCGCACGAATCCATCAAACGTAACGATCGCCCCATCCTGCCCCGCCCGCACGTGCCGTACCAAGGCCCCGGCGTCAATCGCCTCGCACACCAACTCAAACTTATCTTCTTCCATCGTTGTCACAGTCTGGAAACCTGCCATTCCGAAGTCCGTTCGCCGCTTGAATGGTTTGAGGGACTTGTGCCAGCTCTTTTCAATTTTCTATTTTCTACTTTCCATTTTCTAAATTCAGCCCCCACTCACAGGAGGCAAAAACGCAATCTCATCGCCCGCCGCAACACGCGTATCCCAAGCCGCAAACTCCTGATTCCGCGAAACCACCATCGAGTTCCGAAATCCCGCCAATTTCGGATACCGCTCCGCATACCGCTCAAACACCTGCGCCAGCGTCGCCCCTTCCGGCAGTTCTCCAGCTTCCTCAGCCAGCCCGGTCAATTCCCGCAGCCGCCCAAAAAACAACACCTTCACCCGCATACTTGGAGATACAGTGGCCACCCGAAAATTGTACCGCGCCAGCTCCCCGTAGCACAGGCTTTAGCCTGTGTCTGCTCCCCACCGTTCTCTGTGCCCTCTGTGTCCTCTGTGGTGAACTTTCTTCTACGACCCACGGATCGAGCACGCCACAATCCTCAACATGCGCGATAATCAATTCAACCGCAAGGACTCCATGAAAATCCTAATCACCGGCTCCACCGGCCTCGTCGGCACCGCCCTCACGCAAGACCTCCAGCGCGCCGGCCACACCGTCTGCCGCCTCGTCCGCCCCGGCACATCCACCCAAGCCATCGGGGACTCCCAAGGCTTCTATGTCAACTGGAATCCCGCCACCGGCGAACTCGGCGGAGCCGCCGTAGGCGCCGACGCAGTCGTCAATCTAGCCGGGGCCTCCATCGCCGAGAAACGCTGGACTCCGCAACGCAAACAACTCCTCCACTCCAGCCGCATCGACACGACTCGCGCGCTCGTCCAGGCGCTCGCAAAAATGTCCGCCCGCCCGCGCGTACTCGTCTCCGCATCCGCCACCGGCATCTATGGCAACCGCGGCGACAAAACGCTCACCGAAACCAGCCAACCCGGCGACGATTTTTTAAGTGAAATTGCCAAACAGTGGGAATCCGAAGCCCTCAAAGCCGAAGCGCTTGGCATCCGCGTAGTCCGCGCCCGCTTCGGCGTAATCCTCTCCGAACAAGGCGGCGCCCTGCCGCAAATGATCCGCCCATTTCAATTCGGTGTCGGTGGAAAAATCGGCTCCGGCAAACAATGGCTAAGCTGGATCACCCTCGACGACGCAGTCGCTATCCTCCGCCTCGCCATGGAAAACGCCAACATCACCGGCCCGCTAAACGTAGTCTCTCCCCAACCCGTCACCAACGCCGAGTTCACCAGAGTTCTAGCCGCCACCCTGCACCGCCCCGCGTTCTTCCCCGCGCCCGCCTTCGCCCTCCGCCTCCTCCTCGGCGAACTGGCTGACGCCCTGCTCCTCTCCAGCCAGCGCGTCCTCCCCGCCCAACTCCAAAAACTAAATCACCCGTTCTTACACCCGAACTTGGCGTCCGCTCTGAACGCGGTCCTCGCCAGAGCCGCCATTACTTGACCACATTCATGACGATAGTGATGGTCAAAATCCTTCCACTCAGGGGATCGGCCGCTTGGGTTGTTTGGATGGTCTGTCCATCCTTCATCGCCAAAGTGAGTTCGGTCTTGAATTGCCGAATAATCGGCTCATAAAACTGCCCTGAAGCCCCAATGGTGGGGTTTCCAACTGATTTTTCCGCAGGAACCGCAACGTCACCCTCAACCCACGAGCGTTCGAGACTGAGGACGACGTCGAACTTCCCGCCTTCTGTGGCGGACCCTCTGGCGTCAATGTTGGTGCCAATGTCGATGTACTGCATTCCCGCGTCTTTCCCAACGTAAACGGGAATGCGGCTGCCCATTCGGACCTTGGTCCATGGAGAACGCGGCCCGCCATCCCCCGCCTGGACGTAGAATGTGTATGGCAAATTCGCCAGCTTCTTCTCTCCCTGGCTTTCAGTAAAGGTCACTTGAACCTTGAGCGTGCTAGCCGGAACTTTGTTCTCCGGCTTCGGCGCATCTTGTGCGGAAAGCCTCGGAATAAATAACGCCAGTGCGCCAAGGCTTGTGAACAGGAATCGTGTTCTATTCATGCGTTCCTCCAGTAATTTCAGCACCTTTGCATTTCGGAAATGCTTCAAGCCATTTGCTACTGAGAATCACTCCTCGGCTGCCGGCTCGAGCAGTTTCATTCGCAAACTTTCAATCTGCAGAAGGGCAATCTCCACAGGCAAATCTTGCTGCGGTGGCGCGGGACGAGTGAATGCCACAGCTTTCAATGGCTCCACCGGAACTTTCGCGACAAAACGCGCGAACGCCTCGCGCTCTTCCGCAAGCACGATCACTTCGGGCAGTCCCGCCACCGGCTCTTTCGGCGCCGTGGTCGCGTGACTTGGCCTGCGCTTTGCTTTCGCCACCGCATGAACCATCTCTCGCGGCGCGACCGCCGGCGAACGAGTCTCCATCGTCATGGGAACATCAGTTGAGACATTTGTGATCACGGTGTCGTGAGCGGGCTTGTGCCAGGGCACAATAGCAACGCTCACCGCACCTATCACCATGGCCGTCGCGACAATGCTCCATCCCGGCCTCCAAACAAATTGCGGCCAGTGAGCCTCTTCCATCTGTGCCCGCACGCGCGGCAACAACGACGCCGGAACCGCTTCATTGACCATTGCCCGCACGCCCGAAACAATCGCCCCAAAGAGGTGCACCTGTGCTTCATAGAATTTCTTGCACTCCGCGCATTCCCGGAGATGCGCCGCCAGCTCTCCGCCCAACGCGCCCTCCCCACCCGCCAGTGCATCAACCAATTTGTCCCGATACCCTTTGCAATTCATCGCAGCTTCTCCGCCAACTGCTTCCTCGCAAAAAACAATCGCGATTTCACCGTGCCCATCGGAATGCCCAGCATCCCCGAAACCTCTTCCAGCGTGTAGCCTTCAATCGCTGCCAGCAGCAACACCAACCGGAACTTTTCTGGCAGCTCCTCCATCGCCCGCCCCAGCCGCGCCTGGAATTCGCTCGACACCGCCATCTCTTCTGCCGTTGGTCCCGAAGCCCTCTGCTCCGGCCCAGTCCATTCCGTCTCGCGCTTCTCCCGCCGCTTCACCGATCTCCACCGGTCCAGCGCCATCCGGAACGCAATTCGCACCAGCCAACCCCGGAACCGCGCCGGCTCCCGCAGTCGCCCAAAATTCCGGTACGCCTTCAACAGCGCTTCCTGCGCCACATCCTCCGCGTCGGCCGCATGCCGCAAAACGCCATACGCCACTCGAAACGCCAGCGGCCCGCACTCCGCCAGGCGCTCCTCAAACTCGCGGTGGGCGCGGCAGCTTTCGCTCTCCCGCTCCGACGGCCCCACGAGCACTCTTCCCGGCTGGGTCAGGACCAGCTCCCGCATTCTCAATCTCCGTTACACACAACTAGACGCCGCAACCCGCATTTCGGTTCAATCGCAACTTACTGTGGCACAGGCACTCCTGCCTGTGCTCTTCTCGGCGCCGTCTGCGCCCCGAACCCTATGACCTCTGTGTTAATTCCTCTCTTGGGGTGAAAAACGGCCAGTGAAGAAGCCTCTAGATATTCAACAACCGCAGCATCGACTCCAAATTCGCCTCATCCACCACCAGCCGCACTGCGCGCGCCGCCTCCGCCGTCAGCGGAACAACGCCTTCATCAAACGCCTGAAACAGCCGCATCTTCGCCACCGCATATTCTTCACTGCTCGTCAGCACGCGCCCGTTCGCAGCGGCCCACGCTTCCAGCGCCGCCTGCATCACAAAAATCCGCAACCCAAAACTCGTCCCTCGATCCGCGGAAATCGCATAAACAAATTCCCCAGCCGCTTCACCATCCACCACAACGCGATTCAATTCATAAAAGTAATACTGATACACATACCCGTTCGTCGCGGAATAACTCTTAATCCGTCGCACCGCCTCTGGCTTCGTCATGGCGCGATTATTGGAGTCGCCCCATGGAAAGTCAATTGAGGCCCCGGGCCCATTCCCAGTTCGGGAACGCACCCTAGCAACCCAGTTCAATTCGGAACGTCCTGCAATTTTCCGGCACACAGTCTCGCAGACATTTTTCTGCCCGCATGTTTCGAGTCGCAAGCTTCAAGCTCTTTGTTCCACGCACCTTAGAAGTACACAAAGGTTCGCCGAACTCGCGGCCGCCGCTTCCACGCCGCCCCGTTCTTTCGCTGGCCCTTCGTCTGCAATCGCAAACCCCATGCGCCCTCTCTCGCAAACGCGCTCAACTCAAGGCCCCTCCACTCGGAGCCGAACTCTTCCTGGCCGCCTCAGCCGGACAATTTTTTCATTCGCCCTCGGTCTCTCCCTCGCCGCCTGTGCCAGCGGCCCTGGCGGCGGTTCCACACCTCCTCCGCCCCCGCCACAGATCACCGTCACCATCGCTCCCAATTCCGGCACCGTGCTGCTCGGCAACACACTCGCCTTCTCCGCCAACGTCACCAACACCTCCGACTCTTCCGTCTTCTGGAGCGTCGACGGCATCTCGGGAGGCTCTCCCCAAGTCGGCACCATCTCCCCCGACGGACTCTTCACCGCCCCCGCAGATCTTCCTTCTGGTGGAAAAGTACAAGTCACCGCCACCAGTCACGCCGACTCCTCCAAATCCTCCACCGCCGGCGTCACTGTCTCGAGCGACATCGCCATCTCCGTCTCTCCCGTTTCCTCTTCTCTCGAACTCGGCGCGCTGCAATCTTTCCACGCCATCATCGCCAGCAGCGGCAAACCCGATCCCGCCATCCGCTGGAGTCTCTCCGGCACCGCCTGCCCGAATAATTGCGGCTCTGTCGACGCCAACGGAAATTACACTGCGCCCGCCATTCTCCCCACCGCGCCCAGCGTCTCTCTCACCGCCACCAGCGTCGCCGATCCCTCCAGGCAAAATTCCACCATTCTCACCATCACCAGCCATTTCACGCTGCAGCTCGCGGCGCCCTCCAGCCTTCAACCCGGCGTCACCTCGGCCATCGTCGCCACGCTCACACCCGTTCCCGGCTCCAGTCCCAGCGGCGTTCTTTCCTGGTCGTTATCCGGCAGCGGCTGCAGTGGCAGCGCATGCGGCATTCTCTCCGTCATTACCACGCAATCCGCCGGCGGTGGCGCCATCGCGGACACCGCCAACTACACCGCGCCGGCCACTCCTCCGCAACCAAGCACCATCATCATCACCGTCACGCCGCAAGCCGATCCTTCCAAGCAAACCCAAGTCACAATCACGATTCAAGGCGGCCCCAGCCTTAGCCTGTTGCCCACCACCACAACGCTCGCCGCCAATCATCGCGTCACGCTCACCGTCACCGAAAACGGCGTCACCAGTTCCTCCCTTGCGTGGAGCGTCAACGGAATCTCGGGTGGCAACTCCACGGTCGGGCAACTTTGCGTCGTCGCTTCCTCCCCCTGCCAAAGCGTCACCAGCGGCACCGCCACCCAAGTGGATTACATCGCCCCTGGCGCGATTCCCTCCACGAATCCCGTCTCCGTCCAGGTAGCCATCGCCGGAAATCCCACGATCTTCTCCTCCGCGCAAATCACCGTCATCAATCACGTCCTCGTCAGTGTTTCCCCCGCGAGCGTCACGCTGCCGCCGCTCGGCGTCCAAGGCTTCACCGCCTCCGTCCTCGGCACTGGCAATCAAGCCGTCGTCTGGCAAATCCAGGGTTCGGCCTGCTCCGTCAGCGGAGCCTGCGGCTCCATCTCTCCCAGCGGCACGTTCACCGCACCCGCCGCGCAGCCAACTCCCAACACCATCCAGATCGTCGCCATCAGCCAGGACGATTCCATGCAATCCGGCGTCGCCAGCGCCACCCTCTCCTCTGGCTCCAACATTCTTTCGCTGCATCCCGCCAGCGTCTACGCAGGCGGCGCAAACGGTTTCACCCTCACCGTCGACGGCAGCGGCTTCCTCCTCTCCAATCCCGGCCCCGGCTCCACGCTACTCATCGCCGGCACCGCGCGCGTCACCACCTGCACCTCCGCAAACTCCTGTTCGGCCCCGGTCGCGAGCACCGACGTCGCCCAACCTGGAAATGTCTCCGTCCAAATCCAAAGCCCTTCCGGCACACTCTCCAACATCGTCTCGCTAATCGTGGCCGCTCCCGGCACCACCGACGATGTCATCTCTCTCACCAGCTCGGCTCCATCCATCGCCGGAAAAAACATCTCCGTCGTCGAACCCACCACCGCTGGCGTTGACAACTCCTCCGTCTCGTTCGATCTCAACGTCGCCGCCATCGGCGTCTTCAACACCTCTACCAACGCCTGCAACCTCGCGGGAAATCCCATCGCTCTCACGCGCCCCGCTTCCGGCACCATCGCCGCCGACATCTGCCTCTTCTCCCAGTCCGGCTTCGACACCAGCATGGCCTACACAATTTCCGGCCCCGGCGACGTCGCCGTCATTTCCAAGCAGCCCGCCGGACTCGGCATCATCCATCTCACCATCCAGGTTCCTTCCACCGCGCAGCCCGGCGCGCGAACGCTTTTCGTGCAAAACGCCAATCTCGACAAAACCGCCGCTTCCGGAGTGCTGGACCTTCAATGAACAGGAGTGAACAACCATGAGCTACAAAGATCGCCGCCGATTCCTCTGGGTCCTTTTCCTGATCGGCCTCGCCCTTATCGCCATCGTCGCGCAAGCCACCACGCTGGTGCGCCTCCGCTTCCAGGATCTGGTGCGCCACTCGTATTCCATCGCCCGCGTCCGCTGTGTCCACACAGATACTCGCATGGAAAATGGCGAAATCTGGACTGACACCAGTTTCCGCGTCCTCTCACACAACAAAGGCTATCTTCCCGAAGAAATCGTCGTCCGCCAGCCCGGCGGAAAATTCCAGCACCTGCATTCGCGCGTCGATGGCACGCCCGAATTCCGTCCGGGCGAAGAGGTCTATCTATTCCTCAGCACGCACCCCAGCGGCCAGTTTTTAATCGTCGGCTGGGCCCAGGGCACCTTCCGCATCCATCGCGATCTCCACTCCGGAGGCGAAGCCGTCACCCAGGACTCCGCGGAAACCCCGGTCTTCGATCCCGCTTCCAACTCATTTACTAAAGCCGGCGTAAGAAATCTTTCCGTCGATGCATTCGAGCAGCGCCTTCACCGCGAGATCTCACGCGAAACGGAATGAACTCCGCCAAAAAGGAAAAGGCCATGCAAAACTCGCTCCACCAATTCGTCTCCATCACCATGACGCTCTTCCTCGTCCTCTGGTCCGTCATCACCGCCCAGGGATACTCCTTCAACGAAATTGTCCCCGATGTGCGCGAACCCGCCGGCGTTTCCGGCGGCTCCGCCTGCCCCGTTCCCTCGCACCAACTGACCAGCGCCGCGGCTATCGCTTTTCGCTGGAGCACCATGCTCGGCACAACTCCCAAAACCATCCTCACTCAAGATCAAACCGCCACCGGCAGCCTCAACGAAATCGAGCAGGTAATCCAGCAATCCCTCGGCGTCTGGAGCAGCGTCAGCGGCACCACTCTCACCGCCGCCTCTATCGCTCCGCTCGTCCGCAACTCCGCCGCCAATCTCTGCGGTTCCGACGGCATCAACTCCATCTGTTTCGATCAGCCGGACATGGCTTTCACTCCCGGCGTGCTCGCCTTCACGCGCGTCATCACCGCCGATCAAATCGGCATCCAGCTCGGCAGCGGTGCGCCCTCCACGCAAGTGGGCCAGATTCTCGACGCCGACATCTATTTCAATCCCAGCGATTCGCTGGTGAGCTTTGCCACTCCCGCCGCCCTCAGCGCCAATCCAAAATCCTACGACCTCGAATCCCTCCTCACCCACGAACTCGGCCATGCTCTCGGCTTCAGCCACTCCGCCGTCTGGAGCGCCATGATGTTTCCTTTCGCCCCCGCGCCCGGCACCTTCACAGGCATGCGTCCCACCACCCAGCAGCCCGATGCGCCACTCGCCGACGACGATCGCACCGGCCTCCGCGTCCTCTATCACGATCCCGCCGACACACAATTCATCGGCGCCATCCAAGGACGCATCGTTCCCGCGAATCCGCTCTCTCTTCCCGCGTCTCCGCCAGGCGTCACCGGAGTCTTCGGCGCACACGTCGTCGCCGTGGACGCCGCAAGCGGCTCCGTCATCGCTGGAATTTTAGGTGGATGGAGTTGCCAGGCCCCCGGCCCGGCCCAGTTTGATGGCACTTACCAAATTGGCGCTCTCGCCGTGAATCACACTTACAAAATCTATGCCGAGCCGCTCAACGGCGCCGTCGGCCCTTCCGAAGGCCCTTCCGAAGTCTCCAACGCTCTCGTCAGCCTCTGCCGCAATTCCACCACCGACCCCGGCTGGCCCCCGCTCCAATCCTGCGTCGTCCCCCAACCCAACCTCGAATTCACCACCGCCACCCGCCCTTCCCCCTGATGACACTTTCATGTGGCACGGCCATTCCTGGCCGTGCTCTTGGGTTTTCCCATTCTTGTTTTTTCTAGCTCTGTCATCCCGACCGGAATGGCCGATCTTTTCTTCCGCGCCGAAGTATGGCGCGTCGGCCATGGAGCGGAGGGACCATGGCAACACTTCAACCCATCTCGACCACTGTGAGCAGCAAAGTTTTTTGAGTGCGGGAGCGAAGCTCCCGCTTTACGATGTCCACCTAACTACCAACTCCACTTCTCCACCAAGCCTCAACTCCCCACCGGCACCATCCACCCGCCACCAAACAACAACCCCGGCGCCAGCGAAGCCAAAAACACCGCAGTCCGTTCGCTCACTGTCTGAGCGGCGGCGCTCTCAAACGCCGAATGCAACGTCGCGCCGCACATCGAAGAACCCAAATTCCCCTTCGTCACCGCAATCGGCGGAAACGCGCTGCAGGCCACACCCAGTTGTTTCGCCAGCAGCGCCACCAGCCGCGGGTTCGGCTGATGCGTCGCAAACGCTCCAACCTTCTTGCGCGAAATTCCGCTGCGCTTCTCCACTTCGCTCAGCACCTGCTCCATGCGGTAAACCGCCGCGCGCGAAAGCGCTTCACCATCAAACCGAATCTCCAGCCCCGCGCCGCCCAGGTCGCTGACGGCAATCGCTTCCGCATATTGCGCCGCGCATCCAAAAAAGAATTCTCCAAACCGGTACGCAAACCGCCTTTTGTCCGGCGGCTTGTTCGACAGCAGAAACGCGCTTGCGCCATCTCCGAACAACCCGCCAAATTCGCCCGCCGTGCGCCCGGGCCCCAGCGTCCGGCTATGCACATCGGCGGTCGCCACCAGAATCTTCTGCGCCTGGCCTGACATCAGCATCGCCTGCGCCACGCAAAGCACCTGCAACAGCGCCAGGCACCCGCTGCCAACATCCAGCGCCGTCGATCGTTCACGCAACTTCAATCGCGCATGCAGCTGCGCCGAAAGCGACGGGTAAGCATGATCCGTTTCGCTCGCCGCAATCACGCCGTCGAGGTTCTGTGCGTCTTCCCCGCATTGCTCCAGAACTTTCCGGCATGCCCCCGCCGCGAGCGAGCCTTCCGTTTCGTCCTCGGCCGCATACGCCACCGACACAATTCCCGCCCGAGTCCGCAGCTTTCCAGCGGGCATGCCAAACGCCTGATCCACTTCTTCCGAAGGAATAATGCGCGAACCAAACTCGCTGGCGGCACCGGTCAGATAAACATTCTTCGCGTCCAAAACGTGAGCCCCTTTGTTCGATGGCCTTCTCTCTCATCCGCCCCCGGCGTCGACCTCGGACGAGAAACGATTGTCTTCCATCATCCGGCACTGCGCCTCCCTTTTCCAGTCCCGAGACAAAATTGTTACTCAGCAGTAGCGGCCACCTTCAGGTGGCCTGATTCTCCTTCTCGGCTCTTATGTCCCCACCACAACCGTCCGTTCAACCTCTTCCCCCGCGCATGCTATCTTGGAAATACTCGCGCCCTCGCACGATGAATCGCAACGCCAGGTATCGCATACTCTTATTGCAATGAACGCTAAGCGGCCTCAAATCCGCCTCTCCCTGCTGGCCGGCCTCCTCAGCCTGGCCGCGGGAATCCCCGCACGCGCCCAGCGCCTCCGCGGCGAACTCCATCTCGAAGTCCGCGATCCGAAGGGCTCCACTCTCGCCGCTCGCGGCGAACTTCTCAGCGAAGGCAACAGTTTTCAGCGCAGCTTCCAGATTCCCGCCGACGGCCACATCGTTCTTCAGGACTTGCCCTTCGGCCTCTACCGTCTCAACCTCACCGCCGAAGGCTTCGCCGTCTGGAGCGACGTAGTCGAAGTCCACTCCGAAGTCCCGATTAAACTCGGTATCACCCTTGGCGTCGCGCCCGTCACAACACAGGTTCAGGTCACCGACGAACTCACCCTCGTCGACCCCACCCGCACCGGCACGCTTTATTCCGTCGGCAAGCAATCCATCCGCGAGCAGCTCAGCCTCCAGCCCGGCCGCGACCTCTTCGATCTCGTCAACGAAGAACCCGGCTGGCTTTACGAAGGCAACGGAGTCCTGCATCCGCGTGGCTCTGAATACGATGTGCAGTTCGTCGTGGATGGCCAGCCGCTGGTGCAGAACCGCTCTCCCGCGTTTGCACCCGACATGGATTCCGATTCCATCGAGTCCATGCGCCTCCTCACCGCCAGCTATCCCGCCGAATACGGCCGCAAGCTCGGCGGCATCGTCGAACTCACTACCGATAAAAATTCACTTCTCGGCTGGCACGGTGATTTTGCCGCTTCCGGCGGCAGCTTCGATCAGTTGGACGGCTCCGCCGCGATTTCTTATTCCCGGGAAAAAGAGCGCTACTCCGTCCGCGCGTTCGGCCTGCACTCCGCCCGATATCTCGCGATATCTCGCCCCGCCAGTAACCAGCAATTTCAGTAACGATGGCAACTCCGGCGGATTTTCCGCGGCTTACGAACGCGACTTCACCGACAACGACCGCCTGCGCCTGTCCGTGGCCCACAATTCCCTGCGCTACGAAGTCCCCAACGATTTCATCCAGCAGAGCGCGCTGCAGCGGCAAGACGCAGCCAGCTCCGAAACCAGCGGCCTGATCTATTTCCAGCACACCATCTCCTCCAATCTGGTTCTCAGTTTTTCCGGCGGTGTCCGCGATTCCAGCTTCTCGCTTCGTTCCAATCCTTTTTCCACTCCCGTCATCGTCAGCCAGGATCGCGGTTATCGCGAAGGCTATGTCCGCGGCGACATCGCCGGCCACCGCGGCCACCACGATTGGAAAGCCGGCGCCGATTCTTTTTTCACTCCGGTTCACGAAGCCTTGCAGTACCACATTACCGACCCCTCGCAATTTGATCCCGGCACGCAGTTGAACCTGAATTTCGCGGCCAGCAAGTGGGACGTCGAACCGTCTTTCTATGTGCAGGATCAGATGCGTTACGGTGCGTGGAATATCAGCGCCGGGCTGCGTTTCGATCACTACGGTTTTGTGGTCCACGATTCGGCGGTCAGCCCTAGGTTCTGCGTCTCGCGCTTCATCTCTTCGCTCAATCTTCTGTTGCACGCCTCCTACGATCGAGTGTTCCAGACTCCAGCGATGGAAAATCTTCTGCTCGCCAGTTCTCCGCAGCTCGATTCCGTGAATCCGGTCGTGCTGCGGCTTCCCGTTCCCGTCGCGCGCGCCAACTATTACGAAGGCGGCATCACCAAATCCTTCCTCGGCAAATTCCGGCTGGACGCCAACGTATTCCGCCGCGACTTTCACAACTATTCCGACGACGACGTGCTTCTCCAGACCGGCGTAAGTTTTCCCATCTCCTTCGCGAAGGCCCGCATCTTCGGCGAGGAAATCCGCCTCGAAGTTCCCCACTGGGGCCGCGTCTCGGGATTTGTAAGCTACGCCAATCAATCGGGGATAGGGCAGGGACCAATCAGCGGAGGGCTCTTCATCGGCAGCGACGCCAGCGCCGGTCTCACCGACACCGGCAAATTCGGCGTGTCACAGGATCAGCGCAACACGCTACGCGCGCGCGCGCGCTTTGATGCCGGCCACGGCTTCTGGTTCGCGGCTGGCGCTCAATACGGCAGCGGCCTGCCCGCCGACCTCAGCGATAACACTGACGTCGCCACGCTCATCGCACAATTCGGAGCCGCAGTCGTCTCCCGCGTCAATTTTGCAAAAGGCCGGGTGGAACCAAATTTTTCCATGGATCTCGGCATGGGCGCGCAACTCTACCGCAAGGAAGCCCGCTCGCTGCAATTCCAGATACAGGCCACCAACATCGCCGACCGTCTCAACGTAATCAACTTCGCCAGCCTCTTCTCCGGCACCGCAATCAGCCCGCCTCGCAGCGTCTCCGCCCGCCTCCGCGTCTCGTTTTAGCGGCGCCGAACCTTGCTCAGTAGCCGAAGCATTTCCATGTACAACCAGATCAGCGTGACCATCAGCCCGAACGCGCCATACCATTCCATGTACTTCGGCGCGCCCATCCTCGCTCCAGTCTCGATCATGTCGAAATCAATGATCAGGTTTAGCGACGCAATGATCACCACGAACAGGCTGATCCCGATCCCCAGCGGTGTGGCAGCGTAGAGAAATGACATCTGCGTGTGGAAGAAGAGGCTCATCACCATGTTAATCGCATAGACGATTGCAATACCGCCTGTCGCCGCAATCACGCCCAGCTTGAATCCGCGCGTGGCCTGAACAATGCGCATTTTGTAGGCGAGCAGCATCACAAACATCACGCCGAACGTCAGGCTGATTGCCTGTACGGCAATGCCCGGGTACGACCTTTCAAAAATCGCCGAGATGCCGCCGAGCACAAGCCCTTCGAGCAGTGCGTAAATTGGCGCGCTGACGGGCGACCACTCCTTCTTGAAAATGGTCACCAGGGCCACGACAAATCCACCGATCACGCCCCCAAGCATCCAAGGGTAAACCGCCTCCGGTGTCGGCGAATGACTCAGGCCCCAGGTCCATGCGGCGGTGGCCACCACAAACAGAAGCAGCAACCCGGTCTTGTTGACCGTGCCCTGAATCGTCATCGTTTCGCCGGTCGGGATTGCGCCGGCAAACGCACTCTCTTTTAATACGGGATTCGTGGAACGCAGCAAATCAGCCATGGGCGGAGCCTCCAATGAAGCAACTATATGCGAATGTTAAGAATATCACTAAGCGGCGGGTTGCAAGATTCGGGAAGGATAAGTTTGGTACCGCTAACGGGAATCGAACCCGTATTTTAGCCTTGAAAGGGCTACGTGCTAACCGTTGCACCATAGCGGCACTCTTGCGTGAACTGCAATCGAATTATTATACGAGAAATGCCCCGTTTCCGCCACGCAGTGCGGAACGCGAACCACCAGTCACTAATCGCCCGCCACTACTTCCGGTCTTCCCACTCTTCGTGCCACGCTGTCTGAATTGCTTCCAGCTTGCTCTCGTTGGACTTTTGCGGGTCGCCCGAAAATCCGGACAGTTCGGTAATCCACTTGTGCATGTCCGTAAAGCGCACCGTGTAGGGGTCGAGGTCCGGAAATTTGTCCGCCAGCCCGATCGCAATATCTTCCACGTTGTCCCAATCAAACGTCCGCGGCATTCTGTCTGCCCCCAAAAAGCGCCCGCTTCAGAAAGCGGCCGCTACAAGTTCCAGCCCGTAGTTGATGCAGTGGCTTTTTCACCAGTCACCAGTCACAAATCACCAGTCACCACTCAGTGCCCGTCCAATTCCTTCGCGTAATTCTTGTTCCACTCCGGAATTTCCACCACGATGTCCGTCGTCCCATCAGGCACAGTCTGGCAACCGAGGCGCGACTTCGGCGTGATGCCCGGAGCTTCGTCCAGCTCGTCGAGCTCGGCGTCCGTCGCTTCGTTACACGATTCCAGTCCCTCTTTCACCATCACGTGGCACGTCGAGCAGGCGCACACGCCGCCGCAAGCATGATCAAGGCCCATCTTGAAGCCTTCGGAAATGTCCAGGATACTGCCCGGCAGGCCGTTGTGGCCGTACGGAAACTTCTCCGGATCCACTTCCACGGTCTTCCCGCTCGGCAGAAACGTCACCTTGTATTTCTGCGTCGCCTTCTTGTATTTCACTTCTTCGATATACGGATTGCTGCCGCCCATAGCTTCTCCCTAAACTTCCGC
>Ga0210405_10003104_pt1 | contig 16581 bp, 15 predicted proteins | sample IncBWH11MmetaG_FD_155492 | JGI IMG/M metagenome (GOLD analysis project Ga0210405, IMG submission 155492) | Forest soil microbial communities from Barre Woods Harvard Forest LTER site, Petersham, Massachusetts, United States - Inc-BW-H-11-M | ecosystem: Environmental > Terrestrial > Soil >... | reverse complement strand
GTTCTGCCCGGCCGTGGCGATGGACGCGGTGAAATTCTCGACTCTGGAACCAACCTGGTTGTACGAAGGATAGTACGGGCATAATGGCATGGTGCAGGGAGGGTTGAGCCGGTCGACCCAACTCCAGAACCCATACGCAGGACTAATCTCCACCGGCCCGTCCGGCGTGCCCTGTTTCGCCCACAGATCGGGTTGGCTGTCGAGATATCCGGCCATCAGTTTGAAAGTGTATTTATCACTGATCTCGGGATGGTGTCGCAGAAACTCTTCGATTCGGAACCAGAGAGGATGATCCCCGGAGTTTGGGTCCTGCGCCGCCCCCAAGAATATCAGCATGAGGGGCTTGCCCTGGTAAATCACACCCAAATTCGGATATTCATGGAGGCGAGCTCCAAAATAATCCACTTCCTTTTCGAAGGCGGTTCTGCCGTCTTGGTCCTTGATCAAGACATTGTTGTCGATGCCGCCGAGCAGAGGAATCAGTTTGAGCCGGGTTCCGAGCCCCGACCACGCAGGATAAAGATTACCGGTATTGTCGCGGATGTTCTGGTTATAAATGCGGAACGATGGTGTGCAATTGGGCACGTATATCTTGACGAACCACTCGCTGTTGAAGATACAGCTTACGTTATTGGTTAAGTCAATGATGGCCGCGTCGATTCCCATGTATTCAAACCAGGCGACGTGGTGTTTGATGACGGCTGGATCAGCGCTGTCATAGCCGCCTCCCACGGTTTGCATATCTGCCGACTGCAGTAGAGGCATGGCTGCACTGCTTTGGAAGGTGACCGCATTTGGCCCGAACCAGGCCTCATACTCCATGGTCACGACGCGGCTGGTGCCGTCAGCGACCAGCGGACCAGTGGCCGTCGAAGAGGAAGCAGCCGCCACTGCGGACGCGAAAAGAACAGCGAACGTTAGGGAAAGATTATGAAGGTGGGTGTACCGCCGGAACGGTCGTGCAGCCCCTTGTGACATAACACTGGTACTCCGTCTGATGTCTTATGACCTCACCTTTGATAACCCCGGCCGTGAGGTTTTGTTTCACTGTGCCTCGTGCCTCCCGAGTCCTCGGTTGTAAGTTCAGTACTTTGGCATCTTCGGGTCGATGCGGTCAGCCCAGGCCAGAATCCCGCCCGCCAGGTTGTGCACTTTCTTGAATCCCGCCTGTTGCAGGAAGTCCACCGCTTTGGCGCTACGTACACCGGAGCGACAATGGGCAACAATCTCCCGGCTGGTATCGAGTTCGTTCACGCGCTTGGGCAGATCGCCTAGAGGGATCAGATGGCCCCCGATATTGCAGATCTGATACTCATGCGGTTCGCGCACATCGAGCACAAATAGGTCGTCTTTCGCATCCAGACGACGCTTCAATTCTTCTACCTGGATTTCAGAAATTCCGCCGGCCACAGGTTTCTCCTCGCTTTTCTCTTCACCGCGGATTCCGCAAAACTCATCGTAGTCTATCAGTTTTGTGATGGTGCGATGCCGGCCGCAAGCCGGGCAATCGGGGTTCTTGCGCAGCTTGAGCTCGCGAAACTTCATCGCCAGCGCGTCCACCAGCAGCAGCCGGCCGATCAGCGAATCGCCCTTCCCGAGAATCAGCTTGATGACTTCTGTCGCCTGAATCACGCCCACCAGCCCGGGCAGAATCCCCAGCACGCCGCCCTCGGCGCAGGAGGGAACCAGTCCCGGCGGTGGCGGTTCGGGATACAGGCAGCGGTAGCACGGTCCTGCTTCGGCGGCGAAAACGCTGGCCTGCCCTTCGAAGCGGAAAATCGATCCGTAAACGTTGGGCTTGCCGGTAAGCACACACGCGTCATTCACCAGATAACGCGTGGGGAAATTGTCGGTGCCATCGGCGACAATATCGAACTCGCGAAACAGATCGAGCGCATTGGCGCTGCTCAGACGAGTCTCAAACTTCTGGATATCTACAAACGGGTTGATCGCCTTCAACGTCTCCGCCGCCGAGTCCAGCTTCTTGCGGCCTACGTCGGCGGTCGTATGAATGATCTGCCGTTGCAGGTTGGTGTAGTCCACCACGTCAAAGTCCACGATCCCCAGCGTGCCCACGCCCGCAGCCGCCAGATACAGCGACAGCGGCGAGCCCAGGCCCCCTGCTCCAATGCACAACACCCGCGCAGCTTTGAGCTTCTGCTGCCCCTCCATCCCCACTTCGGGCATGATCAGGTGACGCGAATAGCGCAGAATCTCGTCGTTATTCAAAACCGCGGCCTCGGGTTTAATTTCGGGAGCAATGGTAGCCATAATAACCTCTGTCTGTTTCGGATTTCGGGATTGTGAAAGGCCAGGACTTATCGACAACAGCAACAACAGCGGCGGGTTTGGCAGGAACGGGTTATCTGAAAGCGATTCATCTGGTTACGCCTCCAGCGATCGAAGGCACTATAGAAATATTATCACCATCTTTGACCGCGGTCGCTTCTTCTTGCAGATAGCGCACATCATCGTCATTGAGGTAAACATTCACAAAGGAACGCAGTTTACCTTCTTCGGTGTAGAGATGCCGGCGCAGTTCGGGATGTCTGGCGGTCAAGTCCGACAAGGCATCGCCCACCGTGCCGCCTTCAACCTGGATGTCCGCCAGCTTGCCGGTGTATTGGCGCAACGGGGTCGGAATGTGGATTCTAGTCATGCCCTTAATTGATGCCTGCGCCAGCCATAGGATTCAGCTACGCCCCATAAACAAGCCGATTTCGACTTCCTCATCCACAAGCTTCTTGTCATTCTCCTCACTGCCTATCAGCTCAAAGGAATTGGTGGTTACCGCTTCGCCCTTCTCCACGCTGGTAATCACATACGAGCAACCGAACCAATGCTTCGGCCAAGTCAGTCGAGGACCAGTGCGCCGGATGATCCGGATGCGAGTGGTAGAACCCGACAATGTCCTCGCCCCGCTCTCGCCCTTCGCGCTGAATGCGAATCAATTCCTTGGGATCGATGTGATAGCGGTTCTGCGGCGAGTCACTGCGCGTATTTCCGCATCGCGCCACTGAAGTGACCACCCGCGCGTCACCGTCCATCCGTCCCAGGAGCACACCGCAGCATTCATGCGGATAAGTCTCCTCGCCATGCTGGCGAAGCGAATCGTACTTTGATCGGCTGATCTTCAGCATGAGCCACTTCTTCACCACAGAGGACACAGAGGAACGCAGACCACGAGTCCTCTGTGCCCTCTGTGGTAAAGACTTACTCCTCTTCCCAGAACCTTTCGCTCAAATACTTGTCGCCAGAATCCGGCAGGATGGCAACCATGACCGCCTGCTCATTCTTCTTGAGCTGCCGAGCGGTTTGCAGGCAGCCGACAATCGCTCCTGCGGAAGACACTCCTAACAGCAGGCCCTCTTCCCGCGCCAGTCGCCGGGCCATGGCGTAGGCGTCCTCGGTCGAAATGCCGAGGTCCGCGTCGGCCACCGACGAATCATAAATCTTGGGAACGATGGCGCTGGCCATGTGCTTGGTACCTTCAATTCCATGGAAAGCGGAATCCGGTTGCAGCGAAACGCAGCGCACTCGCGGATTCAACTCTTTCAGTCGGCGCGCCGTGCCCATGAACGTTCCGCTGGTGCCGAGCATCGCAACAAAGTGCGTGATACGTCCTTCGGTTTGTTGCCAGATTTCGTTACCCGTGCCATGGTAGTGTGCCTGCCAGTTGGCGTCGTTGGAATACTGGTCGGCGTAGAAGTACAGATCAGGACGCTCGGCGGCCAGCTCGCGCGCTTTGCGGATGGCGCCATCCGAACCGTCTGCCGGGTCCGTATAAATAATGTGGGCGCCGTAGGCGCGGAGAATGCGTTTGCGCTCTCCAGAAACATTTTCCGGCATGCACAGCGTGACCGGAAAACCTTGGGCGGCGGCAATCATGGCATATGCAATGCCAGTGTTGCCGCTGGTCGAGTCCAGCAGAATTTTACCGGATGTTAACTTGCCAGCAGCGCGCGCTTGAGCCACGATGTTAGCGGCGGCACGGTCTTTCACAGAGCCTCCTGGGTTGAGCCATTCCGCCTTGCCGAGGATTTCGACCATGGGCAGATCCTTGCCAACGCCCGCGAATCGCAGCAGGGGGGTGTTTCCAATTCGCTCCAAGCTGCTCTGACCAAGGGCTGACCTCTCACGGGAAACGGGCACTTTCACCAACTTTGGTTGCGCTTTTTGCATGCCGTCCGAACTTTGATCTCGTGACCTACGTAACCTCAATTGGACGCGAAACCACGCACGAAGACTGCGGAATTAGATTATAAGGAAGGTGGGTTGGTTCCACAGAAGATGCACCCTGGCTCCCTTTACGGCGAATCCGCATCTAAACAGAAGAACAAAGGAAGAAATGGCTACCAAGACAGAACATCGGACCTACGACGAAGCCCTGAACTGGTTGCGCGAGCACGGTTTTGACCTGATCGAAGCTCCCGGCACTCAGGGGCGTGTGTTCCTCAAGAAGTACAGTTGTTCTGCTGCCATCCAAAAGGACGGCGTGGACGGCGTGAAAATATTCGCATACCCCGGCTACATGATCGGCAGCGAAATCTCCAAGCTGGTCAACCGTGGATACCAGCAATTTCTGAAGACCTCGAAGAACGAGATCGCCGCCACCGCCGACCACCTGAAAGCTCTGCAACAATTCACCGAAGAACTGAAAGAATGCCTTGGCCTGCCCAGCCTGTACAACGAATCTCTGGGCACGGTCAGCGAGTCCTACCATTATGACCGCATTGAGAACCGCGACAAGCCTGCTCCCGAGCGCCCCAAACGTCCTTGGGAAAAGGCCGGAGTGGCGATTGCGGCGGTGGCCAAGAAGAGCCCAGCGTAGCTGATCCAGTATTTGAGCGGACATTTTTTGCCCGTGCTTCCTCACCTCTTCCGCGATTCGCCCTTAGGCCTTATTCTGGAAGGGAGGGCCGTTACGCTCGAATGACGGTTCCTTCCGCAAGTCATGGATCCATTTCGTCTCTATGCGTTAGCTGTGGGCGGTTGCGGTGTGCTGTTCGCCGCTTATCTTTTGCTGCGCCGCAAACCCAAGAGTCCGGAGGATCTGGAACGCCAGCGCCGCGAGTGGCTCGACCGCGTCGGTCGCATCACCGACGGCACCGTGATCGATGTGCAAGAACTTCCACGGGATGAGGAGAAACAATCGGTTCTATTGATTTTTCACTACGATGTGGCGGGAGTGTCGTACGAGGCTTCGCAGGACGTCACCTACCTGCGGCAGTTCATCAATCTTCATTCCTGCCGTCTGGGACTGCCCACGTCGGTCCGCTACGATCCTCAGAATCCCGGGAACTCGATTGTCGTGTCGGAAAGATGGATGGGGTTAAGGCAGTAATGACCTTTCAGCCTTTCAGCACCCAGCCCAGCCGTTAGTCAAACCGTTCTTACCTAACCCCATAGCAATCCAAACGCCAAGTGCTAGCTGCAGTTGCTGAGGGCTGAATGCCGACGCTTACCTAGCTTCCCGCTGCAAATCCGCCGCTATGCGCGAAGGTGAGACGAAGGTATTTATGGGGGTTGACCGGAGTGTCGTTGATACGAACTTCGTAATGCAGATGGGGCCCCGTGCTGCGACCACTCAGACCGACGTATCCAATGGTATCGCCGCGGTGCACGTACTGCCCAATCGCGACCGCAAAGTTGGCCAGGTGTCCGTAGCGAGTGGTGATCCCGTGACCGTGATCCAGCGCAATCGCCTTGCCGTAGCCGCCCAGGAAGTCCGCGAACAGCACCACGCCATCTGCCGGCGCGATGACCGGCTGTCCATACGACGCCGAAATATCCACGCCACTGTGGAACGCGCCTTCGCCGTTGAACGGGTCCGTACGCTCTCCGAATGATCCCGTCACCGGGCCCTCTACGGGCCACACACTCGGCGCAGAGTTGGCTCGCAACCAGTCCGCGGTAGTGGCGTCACGCGTGAGTCCGAGCGAAATGCCGGTGGCAGCTGCGCCGCTCAAAGCGGTGTCTTTCAGAGTGTACAGGCGGTCGAGCGACGAACTGACCTGCGAGTCCTGCAGCGTATCGCTTGTTGGGGCAAGAATCGGATCGGTCTTCAGACCGTAAAGCGAAGAAACCTCGTTGGCCAGCGATCCCAAGGACGCAACCTGAATATCCCGCTCCTTGGCCACTTGTTCCAGCTGAGTATACCGGTTCTTCAATTCCTCTTTTTGGGCACGCAGTTCATTGAAGTGGGAAACCTTCAGCAGCATGCGCAGGTAGGAATTGGCGATCCCCGTCAGACTCAGACCGCCAATCGCCGCTCCCACCACTAGCACGTACAGGTAATGGACTGGGATGGGGATCTTGCGCAACTGCCCATCTTCACCGCGCGCTACGAAAAGAATGTAGAAACGCTTGCGCAATAGGCTCCTTTAATGTCGTCTAATGTCGTCAGGACCGGCAAATCCCCAGCGTCTCGGGTTAGTGACAATCCCTGCGCCCTGATTCCAGCATCGTCCCGTTAACGGGAAGCAAGCTGATCGATCGCTTTCTCCTACCAGAACCAGACTCAGGCCCGAAAACGTAATGCGTTGCAAGTAAACGTCCATGCAAACGCTAGGCTCGGCCAAAGGTGTTTGGGAAACAGCATGGTCACGGTAACAAAGCAGGTCCATGTCTGTCAATGACATAGGGCAACCTTCCGGGTTACGGAAGGGCGGGTAACAATCATCGTCCCGGAGGAGGGTAACCTTCCCCGCCTATTACCAGACGGGCTTCTCGCCGATTCTGAAACTCGCTTCCCGTTCTGGCTGGCCCGCACCGCGCCCGTCTCTTATATATTGAACTCGCTTGCCCCTACGCGAAAAATCGATCATCGAACGAGTGCGCTCCCAGACAAAACGCCGCGCAGCCGTCCGCGTCGGCATCGGCGATGACTGCGCCGCTCTAAGAATCCCTCCCGGGCACGAGGCTCTCGTCACCACCGATTTCAGCCTGGAGGGTGTCCACTTCCGTCGCGAGTGGCACGCTCCCGACGTCGTCGGCCATCGATGCCTCACGCGCGGTCTCAGCGACATTGCCGCCATGGGCGGCCGTCCACTTGCTGCATTTCTATCCCTCGCCTTGCCGCAAGATCTGCCGCAACGCTGGGCTGACCGGTTTTTCGACGGCCTCTGGCATCTGGCCGATGCGTTTCAGATGACCCTCGCTGGCGGCGACGTTGCCCAGTCTCCCGGAGGCATCCTCGCCGATATCGTCGTCGTCGGGTCGAGCCCTAGGGGCAAAGCTGTATTGCGCTCGGGCGCGAAACCCGGCGATCGCATCTACGTGACGGGTTTCCTCGGAGGGTCAGCAGCTGCTCTGAAATTCCTCATCGCTCGCCGCAAACTTCGTGCGGCTGACTTCCCCCAGCATTTTCAGCCTCAGCCACGCCTGGCCGTCGGAGAGTTCTTGCGCAAGAGGCGGCTGGCCTCTGCCATGATCGATATCAGCGATGGCCTCTCCACCGACCTCGCCCATATTTGTGAAAAGAGCGGAGTGGGCGCGGAAATTCGGGCCGACGCCATACCTCTCGCCTCGGTCGGCAGACCTGCTTACGAAGTCGATCTTCAATCCGCTCTGCATGGCGGCGAGGATTACGAACTTCTCTTCACCGCCCCTGGTGGCAAGCGCATCCCGCGCCGCATTGCTGGTGTCCAGATCACCCGGATCGGCCACGTCACGCGGGGGAAGCGCGTCGTTCTGGTGAACGAGCATAATATAGGCGTTGAGCTTCGTCCCGAAGGTTGGGAGCATTTCAGGTCTCGCTAACGACGAACGATCGACAACCGGTTCAGGCTAGTGACTTTAGTGCTCCCGAAACCTTGTCTTTCGCTATCGCCCCAGGGCTGCCGGGTCTAAATTAGAAACATGTCATTCCCTCGATTCGCTTTCCTACTCGTCGCCGCTGGCATGTGTCTCGGCACCACGACGCAAGCCCAACCGACTGCCGAACCCACCATTGACAATGCGTTCGTGGAGCAGCAGTTTGGTTCCAACTGCAAGCTCATCGGAATGCCTTCGGTCCGCGGAGATCTCGACGGCGATGGTGTGGAAGACATCGTCATCCCCGCCCACTGCAGCAGTCCTTTGATGGATCAAGTACAAAACAATTATGTGGTCGTCGATCCCTACGACTCCTTCTTTGGTTACGGTAATCCTAAGGTCACCACTGCATTTGTAGCCGACGATCCGCAACGCCGCGGCTTCTCGTTGCTTGTGATCCACGGAGCCGGCCCCGACGCCTGGCACGCCGCCGTTCCGAAAGCGAAATTCATGCTGGTGAACATTCCGTTCCGCGACATCCAAGTCAGGAAGTGGCAGATAAAAAAGAAGCCTCGCATGGCTATCTATGTAGCCGAGACTGGCGGGGACGCCATGACCTCCGTCGTTTTTTGGGATGGCAAGAAGTATCGTTACGATCCCATGGGCTCCAGCATGGAGTAAACCAAAGGCCCCGCCGGGTGGCAGGGGCTTTCATTGCTAACCAGCGAGGCGCTCGCGCTCTACTGGGAGCCTTGCAGGAAGACGTTCACTCCGCCGAAATCCGCCGACGTACCCAGCAAAAGGTCGAGCTTACCGTCATTGTTGAAGTCACCGGCAGCCAGGTAGTCCCCAACGTACAAGTTGCTCTGGAACCCCACACCGGTCATGAAGGCTCCACCGCCTGCACCCCTCAGCAGGGAAATCACAGAATCGCCCGGATAGTTGTTGGTGGAGACCGCTATGTCCACGATTCCATCACCATCGAAGTCGCCTAGCTCAATACCGCTAAAGCCGCTTCCCACGGTCTTGTAACCGGTGGGCGTTCCGAAAGTTCCGTCGCCATGACCCAGAGAGATGAACACTTTGTTCCCAAAGGGTATGGCAAGGTCCAATTTGCCGTCTCCATTGAAGTCTCCCAGTGCCAGGGTGTATTCAGCAGGTCCCAACCGAGGCAACAGCTGGAAGGATCCATCGCCCTTCCCCAGCATGAGGAAAAGCTCTGGGCTTCCTGCTGAGTCATGGCTGATGACGGCAAGATCCAGGTGTCCATCGCGGTTGATATCGGCGGTGGTCACAAACTTGACCCCCCACTGGTCGCTGCGATTGACAGCAATGTATTGTGGGGCCTCAAAAGTTCCGTCGCCCTTGCCTAGGAGAACGGTGATCGTTCCGATGTTGTTGTCGCCAGCCCCTCCCAAAACCAGGTCCATCTTGCCATCCTGATTGAAGTCGCCCAAGACGAAAGTGGAATTGCTGGTTGTTGTCGTCGTCTGCAAAGTATTCTGAAACGTGCCATCCCCATTGCCCAAAGCGACCGCCGTGGTGGTGCCGCATAGTGACGCCAGGTCGACAATCCCATCGCCGTTGAAATCACCCGCTACCAGCCCACCGCCGTCGCAGTTGAAAGTGGGCAAGACAAAGGAGTCGATCTGAAACGTTCCATCGCCGTTGCCGAGAGAAATCCCAATTGAGCCCACATCCAGGTTGGCGAAATCCTGATTGCCGTCGCCGTTGAAATCTGCTACTACCACGGCTCCAGCCGGCTGCGCGAAGCTGCTCTGCTGCACCTTAAACACCTCCGACGGCCGCCGCACCGGAAAGAACACCGGGTTCGAAGACGTAACCCCGGGGCTTGCAACCGTGATGGACGCCGTCCCCGGTCTGGTAATGTCGGAGGCAGGCACAGTCGCCGTCAACTGGATTCCGCTCACGAAAGTCGTAGCCAACGCTTTTCCGTTCCAGTTCACGATTGAGCCGGAAACGAAGCCGGCCCCATTCACCGTCAAGATGAATTCCGTTCCGGCCGGTTTGGCGCTAACCGGAACCAGCGGCAGGTTGATAAATGGAATCGCGTTCTGCGCTACAACCGTCAAGCTCAAAACGAAGGTGAGAAGAACAACGCGGGCGGAGTTCATCGACTTACCTCCAACAAGTAAGGAAGGTGGAATGTCCTCTAGCTGCGGGAAACGCCCTCAACTGTACAACGGTCTTTACTTTTCGTATAGAGTCTTTAATCTCCGTCGTCCCCCGGCTGCGCTTACGCTGAGTGGCGCATTCTCAATGCATAGTTCTCCGGAACGCAAGCCTGTCGGATGGCGCAGGAACGCCCTGCCGCCAACTCGATATAATCATCCCGCGATGAACCGCGAACAAAAGCTCGCCGAACTCCAGAAACGCAATCAACTCGCCGAAGACGGTGGCGGCCCACAACGCCGCGAACGCCAACACAAAGAGGGTAAGATGTCGGCCCGTGAGCGCATCGAGTTCCTGCTCGACGAAGGCACTTTCGAAGAAACCGACAAGCTGGTCACCCACCGTTCGAACGACTTCGGCATGGCTGAACAAAAGACCTACGGCGACGGATTCATCACCGGACACGGCCGCATCGAGGGCCGCGTTGTTTTCGTCTTCGCCCAGGACTTCACCGTCTTCGGCGGATCGCTCTCCGAATCGAACGCGGCAAAGATTGTCAAGATCATGGACCTTGCCGCCAAAATGGGCGCGCCCGTCATCGGCCTCAACGATTCCGGCGGCGCGCGCATTCAGGAAGGCGTCATGTCGCTGGCCGGATACGCCGAGATCTTTCTAAGAAACACATTGTATAGTGGCGTAGTCCCGCAAATCTCCGCCATCATGGGCCCTTGCGCGGGCGGCGCAGTGTACTCGCCCGCCATCACCGATTTCATTCTCATGGTGGACAAGACATCCTACATGTTCATCACCGGGCCGGACGTGATCAAGACCGTCACTCACGAAGAAGTCACCAAAGAACAGCTCGGCGGGGCCATGACCCACAACGAAACTTCCGGCGTGGCGCATTTTATAGCGCATGATGATGCCGAGTGTTTGTCGATGGTGCGGGAGCTGCTCAGCTTCCTGCCCTCCAACAATGTAGACGATCCGCCGCGCAGACCCTGCAACGATCCCATCGACCGCGCCGACGCCGCCCTCGACGCGCTCGTCCCTGACCAATCGAATTTGCCGTACGACATTAAAGATGTAATTCACGCTATCGTCGACGACAGCTATTTCTTCGAGGTGCAGGAGCACTACGCCAGGAACATCGTCGTCGGATTTGCGCGCCTGAACGGACGTCCGGTGGGAATCGTTGCAAATCAGCCGGCGTTCCTTGCGGGCACGCTCGACATCAACGCTTCCATCAAGGGTGCGCGCTTCGTCCGCTTCTGCGACTGCTTCAACATTCCGCTGGTGACTTTCGAAGATGTTCCCGGATTTCTGCCGGGCACGAATCAAGAGTACGGCGGCATCATCAAGCACGGTGCCAAGCTGCTGTTCGCCTTCGCTGAAGCGACAGTGCCGAAAGTGACGGTCATCACCCGCAAAGCCTACGGCGGAGCCTATTGCGTGATGGCCTCGAAACACATCCGCACGGACGTGAACTACGCGTGGCCGACTGCCGAAATCGCAGTCATGGGTCCCGAAGGCGCGGTGGACATTGTTTACAAGCGGGAGTTAGATCGTGCGGCGAATCGCGCCGAGACCCGGCAAAAGAAAATCGAAGAATTCCGCGACCGCTTCGCCAACCCCTACGTCGCCGCCGAGCGCGGCTACGTTGATGCCGTCATCCAACCCCGAGACACGCGTAAGAAGCTGATCCAGGCTTTGGAGATGCTCGAGACCAAGCGCGATAAAAACCCGCCTAAGAAACATGGGAATATACCGCTGTAGTGAGTCTTGTTAGTAAGTTTGTCCTTCGACCCGAGTGGAGGAGCCTGCTTTGCTAAGGCAATTGAATAGCACAACGGAGGCCAGCGAGCTAGATCAGATAGCGTTAAGCCCCGCCGATGACAACTTCCTCAATCCACCTGAAAACTGATGGCCGAGTGCTGACAGCAAAAATTAAGAGTCCCGAAGTAATGTTGAACTCATTCGTCTCGGCCAGTAGCTCGCTTTAGACCCTTGCCAACCTGCGTTTCATCGTTCACCTTGCGGCGTGCGACGCTGCGATTGTTGCTCGGGCTCCGGGCTAACCGCCAACCGGATAAACCAGTTCAACGCCTCGGGACTCTATCTTGCCTTTGACATGATGTTCACGTTCGCCTCGACCAGCACCTGGCTATAAGACCCTTGCTCACCCTCTCCGCTTTTCATCTTGCGATGCCGCAGAGTGACTTCGCTTGAGCCCCGGACGCCGCACCAACCGGGAAAACTTTAGAACGTGTCAAAGAACGATTGCCTTTTTACGCTTTCTATTTTCAGAGTCAATCAAAAACCGCAGCTTATAACCACTGACAACACAGCGATGTGCAGCCACTCCACAAGCTAGTGACCGGATTCGGTGCATCCCGATTCTGCGGCATTACTACAATGCAAAAGCGCGCCAAGTTTCTTCGTCTCGCATGCGTGCTAGCCTCTCCTACCCAGGATCACGAATGTGGAAAATCGGCTACAAACCGCGACAGGAGGGGATTTTAACGCCTCAGCCTGCGAGCGGTTAGGCTACAATGTTGCCGCCAGTCAGCGCCGAGTCTGGCGGAAGCCGAAGAAAGCCGACGGAGGAACCCATGCAGAGCGTGCAAAACCAAAGTGAGGTCTCAAGGACGCGATCATTCGCAGTAAGCGCGGTGGCATGGGCGATCATCCTAGTGTCTGCCGCCGTGATCGTCCCTTCCGCGCTAGCGCAGACTTTTACCGTGCTCTACACTTTCACCGACACAACGCAGGGCTGGCAGCCCGATTCCGCGCCCATCCTGGATGCAGCCGGCAATCTCTACGGAACCACTCAATACGGCGGCACCGCAGGCGGCTTTGGCACCGTGTTTAAGCTCGACACCATGGACAACGAAGAAGTACTTTACAGCTTCGCGGGCGAACCCGATGGAGAGGACCCGGTTACCGCGCTGGTTGCTGACCGCTCCGGCAATTTGTACGGATGCACTCTCTACGGTGGCACCGCAGGGGGCTACGGCACCGTTTTCAAGCTAAGTCGAGCTGGCAAATTAACTTTGTTGCACAGTTTCGCCTCAAATCCCGACGGTGCCGATCCTTATGGCACTTTGATTGGCGATCCGCACGGCAACGGCTATGGCACGACTCGCTACGGCGGAGCCGCGGGCGGCTACGGAACCGTATTCCAACTCAACGCGAAGGGGGAAGAAACTGTGCGGTACAGCTTTGCCGGAACGCCTGACGGAGAAGATCCGCAGGCGAGTCTGGTCAGAGACGCGGTTGGCAATCTCTACGGAACCACCATCTACGGCGGCACGGCGGGTGGCTTTGGAACCGTTTTCAAACTCGATAAAACCGGCAAACTCACTTTGCTCCACAGCTTCGCGGGGACACCGGACGGCGAAAATCCTTATGCAGGATTGGTCGGAGACTCCGCGGGCAACGGCTACGGCACCACTAAATACGGCGGCACGGCGGGTGGCTTTGGAACGGTCTTCAAACTGGACAGGACGGGCAAATTCGCCTTGCTGCACAGCTTCGCTGGAACGGCGGACGGTGAGAATCCGATATCTGGATTGGTCCTGGATCCTGCTGGAAACATCTATGGAACCACTTTTTATGGTGGGACGTTGGGCTATGGATCGGTCTTCGAAATCGACACTGCTGGCAAGTTCACTGTGCTGCATAGCTTCAACAACTCACCGGACGGAGCGAACCCCATGGGCGGCCTGACCCGGGACGCTGCGGGCAACCTCTACGGCACCACCAGCGATGGCGGCGATCTTAGTTGCGGCTTCTCCGGTTGTGGCACCGTCTTCAAGGTGACTCCGTAGATCATTTCCATATCCTTCACCGACAGTTCACTTGATCTGCGGGGGGGATTTCATTGCCCCGAGTACTGATCCCGCAAGCGCGTCTGGCGGCTGGTCATCGGGATTTCCTTCCCCGCGATAAATACCTGCTTCACGTCGGTTCGCAGGTCCAGAGGATCTCCGTTGGCTACCACCACATTGGCAGCCTTACCGGCATCGAGTGATCCCAACTGGTCAGCCACACCCCAGGTCTCGGCGGCATTCAGAGTGATGGCCTTGAGCGCCTCGTCATAGGGCAGTCCGAAAGCGGTTGCGTAGCCGGCCTGGTAGGGCAGGTTGCGCACATTGTGCGCGTCAAATGACGCAAAGATGATCTTGACTCCGCGTTTGTACAGCTGCGCCGGCAAACTATAAACCGTGTCGTAGCGTTCGTAGGGTTTGGGGTCCTCATAGATAGGACCGACGATTACGGGGACCTTGAGCCCTGCCACATAGTCGAGGACAGACTGCGAATGGCTGATGTGGCTCAACACAAACTTTAGGTTAAACTCGTGCGCCAATGAGACCGCGGTTTGCAGGTCGTTGGCTTCCTCCGCGGCGAGAACGATTGGCTTCTTGCCCTGCAAATAAGGCAGCAGCGCTTCGAGTTTCAGGTCTCGCTTGGGCGGGGTGGGCGGTTTCTTGTCTTTTTCTTTGTCCTTGTCGTCGGGCTTCTTGTCTTTATCATCCGTCTTTTGTGCGGCTTCGCTCTTCTTCTTCTCGTAGTCGGCCCAGTGCTGGGCATAATCCTCAGCATCGAGGAAGGCCTGACGCAGTTGGGCAGCCATGCCCATTCGAGTTTGGGGGAATTTTCTCTTGTCCCAGGATTCGTTGTGGCGTTGGTCGCCGGTGAAATTCAGCGGCATGGCAATATCGCGGATCAGCAGCATTTCTTGAGAAGTCTTCCCCGCCAGTTGCACGAATGAGTCCTGCCCAGGCAGCGTGTCTTTGGTGTCGGGCGCGATGATGGCATTGGTGACGCCGTTCAGACGGGTGACGGGAATCAGTTCCGACTCGGCGTGGAAGGCGTCATAGACGTGCATGTGCGGCATGATCTCGTCGCTCGATTCGATGAGATCGTTGGTGCTCTGTTCCGCAGAAATCTCGGTGAGGCCGAGATTGTCTTCGGAGTCGATCAATCCGGGATAAATCGTCATGCCCCTGGTGTCGATGACGCGAGCATCTTTGGGAATCATGATTGAACCCTCGGCGCCGATGGCAGTGATTTTGCCGTTTTGCATCACTAGCACGCCGTTTTCGATGGTGCCGTGTGAGATGGTGAGTAGTTTTCCCCCCTTCAATACGGTCGGCTTCTGCTGGGCGAGGGCAGCGGTTGAGAAGAGAACGCAAAACACCAGTAGACGATTCATTGTCCCTCCGAATAATGCGTCATGCCGAAGCCGGGGAGCGAGCGGTCGAAATACACATCGCCGTCGATGAATACTTTGCTTGGAACTCCGTAACTGGAGAGCGGATAACCGTCCCAGATCACAAGGTCGGCGTCTTTGCCGACATCAATCGATCCCACCTTATCGTCCACGCCGATGATCCAGGCGGCGTTCAAGGTGATCATCCTCAACGCTTCCTCGTCGGTGGCGCCGCCGTAGCGGGTGCTCTTGGCAGCTTCCTGATTGAGGCGACGAGCAAAATCGCCCGAATCGCTCTTAATGGCCACCCGCACGCCTTTGCGCATCGACATCACTGCGTTCCAGGGAATCGCATCCCAAGCTTCCTGCTTGTAGCCCCACCAATCGGAAAAGGTAGCGATGGCAACATTGTTCGCGGCGAGTTGATCAGCGACTTTGTAGGCTTCGAGCGCATGGTGAAAGGCCCGCACCTTGTATCCGAATTCTTTTGCAATGGCCATTTCGGTGAGCAACTCATCAGCGCGGTAGCAGTGGATCTGCACCAGCAGATTTCCCCGCAGCACATCAGCCAGGGCTTCCATCTTCAAGTCGCGCTTGGGTGGGCTCGTGTCCTTCTCGCCCTTTTTGACTTTGGCGTTGTAATCGTCCCACTCGCGCATGTAATCCTGGGCTTGGACGAGGGCCTCGCGTTGCACGGCAAAGTTGCCCATACGGGTGGAAGGAAGTTGGTCCTTGCCCCCGTATACGCGCTTAGGATTCTCGCCGCTGGCAAACTTGATGGAACGGGGAGCTCCCGGAAACAGAAGGGCGTCGCGGTTCAGTCCGTACTTGTGCTTGATAACCACGGCCTGGCCCCCGATCATATTGGCCGAGCCGTGCAGCAGCAGAGACGTGGTGACGCCACCGGCCAAGCCGCGATAGATAGCTTTGTCCTGATAATCGAAAGCGTCGATCATCATCATTTGCGGAGTGATCGGACTGGTGGCTTCGTTGACATCGTCATCGAGCGCGATGTGGGAATGGGAGTCGATGATGCCCGGGGTCAGATATTTTCCACCTGCGTCGATGGCGGTTGCGCTGGATGGTGCGCTCACGTCCTTGCCAACAGCGGCGATCTTTCCGTCTTTAATGTAAACGCTGCCATTCTGAATGATGCCGTGAGTGACGGTCATCACTACGGCATTCTTGATGACGACTTCGTTATGGGCAGATGGCTGTTGCGCTTGAGTGAACACGGAGAAAACCAAGAACAGGAAAACGACGCGGATCGTGATGCGATTCATGCTTGCATCCTTTGACGGAAACAGAAGTCGGCGGAAAGCGGAAATTGTAGGAGGGAACGGCGGCGGCGTCAATCAAAACACGATGTGAGAATATGGCTTGGCAGTTGTTATGTTGAGGAGGATGTTCGATGCGGGCGGTGGTGCAGCGTGTAAGCCGGGCACGAGTCACGGTGGGCAGTGAGGTAGTGGGAAAGA
>Ga0210405_10003103_pt1 | contig 16581 bp, 16 predicted proteins | sample IncBWH11MmetaG_FD_155492 | JGI IMG/M metagenome (GOLD analysis project Ga0210405, IMG submission 155492) | Forest soil microbial communities from Barre Woods Harvard Forest LTER site, Petersham, Massachusetts, United States - Inc-BW-H-11-M | ecosystem: Environmental > Terrestrial > Soil >... | reverse complement strand
TACGCTCCCGGGCGGCATCATTCTCCGGGGCGATTACTTTTGATCTATCTGGATGTCGTATCTTCTTAAACGCATAGCCGCTTGCCCTTGGGCGTGTTAATTCCGCTAGACACATCATTTTAGGGGGGTGCAATGAAAATTCTTGGCATTGTCGAAGGAGCTTTCCCCAGGTGCGGTGGTATCGGTTTACCTGGAGTGCCGACTCTTCTCGCTAGTATTAGTCTAGCGTCGCGCGGCAATAGGGTTGTGCTGCTCGTAGCTGGCCTGATCGCTTGGACGGTGCTGACATGACAGATTGGTCCCGCCGGACGGTTGGAAGCGCTGGCTGACGCGGATGTCTGCGTTCTACCTTCGGGCACGGAAAATTTCGGATTCTCGATGTTTAAGGGAATGGCGAGCCGTGTCCCCGCGGTAGTGAGCGACACGCTCGATTATGTCGGCGAGATTGCGTCCGCAGAGGCTGGGTTTGTGGGTAAGCATGATTCGAAGTCCTTTTCCGGTGCAATACTCAAACTCATCCCGATTCTAGTTTGCGGGCGAAGCAGGGAAAACGGTGTTCAACTCGCCGAAGGCTATACCTCAGACCAGACACGGATAGATCTCAACGGGGTGATTGGCAAATCGTCGCCCGCATACTCTTCCGCCTGGCCTCACGGAACTGCTTAAACTTCCGACCGGTCTAATTGAACGCCGATACTCAACAGATTACCAAAAAAGCATCTTGGTTTGAAGAAATTATCCAGAACCCATGAAGGAATGGTGCGGATAAAGGACACTTGCCCAGTCATCGCACGCATAGCCAGAACGCCAAACGGTCCAAAACAAAATCGCACTCCACCGATGAACAGGCCGTGTGCTCCGCATCCGCTTAGTCGGAGTATCCCTTTGTCCCGCATTTCGCGAATCAAACTTGATGACGATGTGTCGCAAGGAGCACCTTGCCCGGCTTTGCCAATATTTGAATGACGAGGCACAGAAGCGCGGCTCGCCAAGCATAAAGGACGTTATGTTTATCTAACCGTGCTAATCTGTCCCGGGGTCCGGCTCCTCGAAAAGAACGGTAAAACCATGGACGCCGCCTGCCACCAGAAACTGGAGACCTGTCTCGATCAATACGCGCACGCGGCCGGCATTGGGACGACAAGCACGGCCGCTGTTTCGCGGCGCCAAAGTTCGCACCGGCAGGTCCTCCTCCTCACGCCACGACGCGGATCGATCCGTGGCTGTCAAGCCTGCGTAACCAACAATCCGGCGACGTAGGCTGTTTCGGGTCAATGAAACATCTCTTGAAATCCGTAGTCCGCAAGGTCCTCTCCGACAGGACATCCATTCGCATCATGTCGATGCGCTCTCGCAACTATCAGCTGAAGTTATTGCGGCAAACGGACGACATGGAACTCACGCAGAAGCTGGTTGATGCCTACGGCACCTCCGTCCTTAATGGCCCATTCCGCGGCCAGATCTATGCCAAAACCGCACTGCTCACCCGTCTCTGCGCTCCTCGTCTTTTAGGTTCCTACGAGCAGGAGCTGCACAGGATTTTTGCCAACCTCGATCCGTCCTATGAAGCCTTCCTTGACGTTGGCGCCGCCGAGGGATATTACGTCGTCGGTATGGCGCGGAAGAGCGGTGGGGGCAAAGTCTTTGCCTACGAAACCGATCCTCGTGAGCTCTCCTCCTGTCGTGAAATCGCTCAATTGAATGGGGTCTCGGGCCAGGTCGACTTTCGCTCTTGGTGCGATGAAAACGAAATCGTAAGTCTTTGTGCTCACCGGCGCTGCTTTGTCTTGAGCGATTGCGAGGGCTATGAACTTGATCTCTTCGGCCCTCGCGCCATAGACGCCCTCCGCCGCTCCGACCTCGTCATCGAACTTCACGATCACCCGGAGGTGAACACGCGCGAAGTTCTCTGGAACCGCTTCGCTCCCACCCACCATCTGGAAGTCCTCAGTGTCGAATTGCGCCACATCGAAGACTACCCGGAATCCAAGATTCTCAAAGAGCGCGCCGGACAAGCCCTCAGCGACCATCGCCCCCCAACCCAGCAATGGCTCCATTGTTTGGCACGTTGACTGCTACCAGAGACGCGGCAACCCGCCGCGAATTGACTCAAGATTCCGCTTTCCCTCCGAGGTTTAAAACACGCGAACAGGAGTACCGCCGCAGCCCAGATCACGATCAAGTGGATGGAACCATTGAAACCGATAGAAAATTCTTGCTGCAGCCCCCGAAACTACGAATGCGCCGAGCCGCAGGGATCATGTATCCGGCAGTTGGGCATTCACTATCTCCCATTAAATTAATGCATTAGCAGCACGATCGATCCTCGAGAACTCATGGCTGATGTAGGGGCGGCCAATAAGGCCATAGACAAGCAATATAGCGATAAGGGCGGGTCCGAATACCGAGGTAATCGCTGTTGAACCTCATCCAAGCATCTTCAGTGAAGTTCCAGTACAACATCGCTTCCTCGAAACAGAACACTCACTCGGCGCCGGTCGTCGCCCTAAATTTGACCTTGAGCAACTACACTGGTTTTGCTCCAGAATTTAAGTTCATGGCCGCGGCTGTGCATCGGTATCTAATACGCTAGTTCTATTTCTAATTTGCATCTGAGTTTACCCGAATAATGAGCTTGATTTCGTTTGCCCGCAGACTTCTGGGACGGGAGCAGATTCTGAGGTTGTCGTATACAGCGTATCGGCACGGGCTCGTGATAAACAGTCCGATGAACTCCATAAAATCCTGTCGTAATGACGAGGTTCTTAAGGGCGAATATATTCGCTCGTCTTCTCTCGAACTTGTTGCCCGAGAGATTAAGGAGCGAAGCGTAGCCGGGGCAGTGGCAGAACTGGGCGTCTACCGCGGCGAATTTGCTCGTTTGATCAATGTTGCCTTTCCGGATAAGAAGCTCTACTTATTCGACACTTTTGCAGGCTTCGATGCTAATCAATTAGAAGAAGATCTAGTCAATAAGCGTCTCGAAGGATCGTTTGATAATTTCTCCGAAACGTCTTTGTCTATCGTTCTAGCTAAAATGAAATTCAAGGATAACTGCGTTGTTGTGCCCGGCGTCTTTCCTGATTCTGCATTGAGCTGTCCAGAGATAAAGTATGCGTTTGTTTCTATTGATTGCGACCTATACCGTCCAATCTATGAAGGACTTCATTATTTTTATCCAAAGTTATCGTCGGGAGGGTATATCTTCGTGCACGACTACAACAACACATTCTATAACGGTGCGAAGCAGGCTGTCCGGCAGTTTGTATCGGAGCAACAGGTTAGTTATTTCCCCCTGTCCGACGCTAGCGGATCGGCAGTGATTTGCAAAGCATGAGTGGTCGGAGCGAATTGACCGAAAGGTTGGACAGATTTTGGCGCTCGCTTAGTTAGATAGTGTGGCGGCGGGTTGACGAGAGAGGCGGCCGTGAGGCCGCCATCAATTGCGGGCTTGGCCCATCAAGGGAAACTCTCGACTAAATGATACGCTGCGCAAAAGCGTGAAGCGCGGGGCGGCAGCGGACTACGACACCGCCGGGAAGTACCTAACCTGCCGGGACGTCGAACGGCTCATTGAAGCGGTGAAGGGCAGCCTCAACGAGGCCTATGGACATATGGCGACTCAAATATCGACGAACGATCCTAAGCCTGTAACTTGCCGTGCCGTTCAACAGGCATGAACAGGCCATAAGGGGCCAGGCCTATTGCCACCAGATCAAGGACCCAACCCCGTGCGGCAGTTGCGCCGGTGCGTCCAGAGTACCCGCGAGCCCGTGGGTTGGTTGCAATCAGAGCGTGTAGCCGTTCTCAGCACGAACCTTCCAATCACGCAGGTGACCAGAATGTTGCGGATACAGACTTTCAATCATTCTCATAGGTGATAGGGGAGCTTGCGCGCGTCATCAGCGGCCTTCCAATTGTGTTTATTGAGAATCGTGTTGGTAGGGTGCAATGGCATCTGAGACGATCGAACAACTATTACGATCAACACTAGTTTTGGTCGCGCACCCGGATGACGAGAGTGTTGGGTGTGGCATTCTGCTCCAGAGGGTCAAGGATGCCAGTGTACTCCTTAGTACGGATGGCGCTAGCATCCTCCTATGTACGGATGGAGCACCCGCCAGAGCGCGACCGTGGTACACCAGGACATTTCATAATCGGGAGAAGTATGCACGCAGGCGCCTCGCGGAGGTTCGTGCCGCGTCAAATGTCGTTGGTGTTCGGAAATTGATAACGACTGGTATACAGGATCAGATGCTCTACCGGTCTCTTGACCGGGCGGCCGCAATTATTGCCCGTTATGTGATTGAGAACCGGCCAGATTCAATCCTTAGCCACGCCTTCGAGGCGGGACATCCCGACCACGATTGCTGTGCGTTCCTGGCGCGATGGGCCGGTCGAAAATTCTCGTTGCCCGTTTGGGAAATGCCCCTCTACTACAGACCAACTCCGTCGTCACCTCTGATCTATCAACAGTTTCTCCGTTCCATTGGAAACGAGACCTCGTTCTGTCCGGCCCCCGATGAGCTGCGCCGAAAAGAATTGATGCTATCACAACATCGCTCTCAGGCTGCCGTAATTTCGGAGTTTAACAAAACGCGCGAGCTGTTCCGTCCTCAACCACCATATGACTTCTCCGTGAATCCGAATCCCGCGCTATCGACGTTTGCAGTGTGCGACAACGTTGCGATTGCCAATGTTCTGGAGAGTTTTCGTTCTTTTGGAGCGATAGAGGAGGCGACGTCCGATCTCAGAAGGCTGAACGACTTTATCGCCCAGTCGGGAGACACGTTCGTCTGACCGGAATCATCGTTGCTTTCCTACAACGTGATGGGATGCTAATCATGCCGTCAGATTAATCAAACTAGGTGATTTAACCATGCACAATAGCCACCTGATCGGCAGCGGTGCGTTCGTGGCCTGCGGCGTGGCAATACGAGCCCTCCGGGCGCGTCCCCGGGATTCCCGTTATCGCCGGTTACTGCCACGGGATAAAGAAAACGACCATCAGTCGACGTTCACTGAGGGGTCCGCTTGACGAACAAACGCATAAGTTACGCTCGCTTATCAACTACCGCCCTCGTAGGTGATCTAACGGGTTCTAGTGGTTTGTATTCACAAACCTGTTTCCCTGCGCTGCGGAACCTCAAAGTAGAATGAGAGTCCTTGGAAAAGGAGGGCTCCGTTTTGGAATCCCCTGAGACTGCGCGTGCGGTTGAGTCGCAAATGCTACGGTAGGACTAATGTCATGCATTTTCATCCTCTCGCATCGTATACGAGAGGTAGCAGGGCAGGCATCGCCGGTGCCGGACTTTACGAACGCTACCTCACTGTGCCTACTTTGGGGCTAGCGGTGAGCAAGTATTTTGGGCAATGCTCGGCTGAGCACAAACGCAACGGTATAATTATCCGGTAGACGAAACCTTGTTAGCCCCTACTCCGGCTCTTTCATCAAACCAGAAACGATAGCAGATCGGTTTCGATTGACCTGCAACCATCTATCCATCGGCGACCCGAGGCACGCCCCATGATATTCGCAAACCGACTGAATCCGAAGAAATACGCGATCAATCGTGACCTCACATTCGGGAAATACGCGAAGTCGGAACCCTTCGGAACAACCGAAGAACAGCATCGCCGCTTGGTGGTTCGGTTGGTCTTCTTAGTCTACGCACTGTTGCTCTTCGAGGGAGTGTTACGCAAGTGGATCATGCCCCAGTGGGCCAGGCCGCTGTTCTTCATCAGAGATCCGTTTGTGCTGTTGATCTATATACTCGTGCTTTCAAGGCGAACGCGACTCCGAGAAGGGCTTCTGGAGATTGGATGCTTGTTCAGTCTGGCCGCGCTGATTCTCACAGTTGCTCAACATGCGTCGGGTGATCTTGATTTTTCAACTGCCGTGCTTGCGGCCTCCGGGTGGCGCAATTACTTTTTCTATATTCCCCTTGCCTTTATCATAGGGCGCTATTTTGATTTGCGGGATCTGAATCGCCTTCTTCTCGCGACATCACTGATATCTCTGGCAATGGCCATGTTGGTTATCGTGCAGTTCGCTTCCTCGCCGGTGGCCCCAATCAATGCTGGATCAGGCGACACAGCGGAACAAATCTATAAGAATCCAGGCTTGCCTGGCGGGTTTGTACGCCCTTTCGGCACCTTTACTTCGAACCTTGGCCTAACGGCATTCACGGTCAGCGCTGTGGCGATCGCGATATCTATGTGGCTGGCGCCCCATCGTTCGCGGTCACCAAGATTCTACCTAGTGGTTGCAATATTGGGGCCATCGGTTTGCCTCTGTGTTTCGGGGAGCCGCGGCGCATTCATCTGGACGGGCCTAATCCTGCTCATGGCGCTTGCGGGATTATCTTATGCATCCCGCGGGATAGGCCTCAAAGCAGCCGCTATCACGTCAGCGCTGATTTTCTTGATGCTCGTCGCGGGTCCTATTATATTCCCGCAGGCAACAGAGTCGTTTGCCAGACGTTGGTCAGGGGCGGGGGACTATGAAACGCAGACGTACGGCTCGGGCGGTGTATTTGCGCGGGCGCTGTACGAAGTCTTCGACTTCCTCCTCCTATTCGGGATCACGCCGGCCCAAGGCTATGGCCTGGGTACTGCGGGCAATGCCGCGTTTACGTTGGACACGCGCGCTCAAACAATTATTTTTGTGAATGAGAAACAGGTTGGTGCGGCGGAATCGGACTGGGGAAGGAATATCCTCGAATTAGGGTTGATTTTTGGATGCCTATTCATTCTGTTCAGAATCGCGTTTGCGATTTGGCTTGCAAAGATCGCTTTGGCCGCTACCGCGCGATCGGGGCATCCGCTACCGTGGCTTCTATTCGTGTTTGTGAGCCATCTCATTTTGAACGGTCAAATCACTGCGAACGGTACTCTGAACGGATACGGCTGGTTATTCGCAGGGCTATGCCTAGCCGCTTCGAACAGCGTAACCCCATTACGGCGTCACCGCCGACTTTCCACTGCATTGTGAGGGTAATGTTTGAGGGTGCAGTGTATCGTCGGCGAGCGAACAATTATTACGATCAACACTAGTCGTGGTTGCGCACGTGGATGAGGGCGTTAACGGAAAGGAATTGGTCCTTTCACAACATCGATCGCAAGCCGCGGTGATTTCGAAATTTGATAGAACGGGCGAGGTGTTCTGTCCTCAACCAAGATCGCGATTGCCAGTGTTTCTGGAGAGCTTTCGTTTTTTTGACGTAGACCAGGTGGAATGCGTTCCCAGAAGTCTGAACGACGTTGGCCGGCAGTAGCGTTGACCGAAGATGGGACTCAAGCTGGACAGAGCCTTAGGTCGTGACGGTGGATGCTCTAGTGACGATCTCGGGGTTATGGGGAGTCGGGTCGATTTTCGGCGATCCGCTACCTACGGCCACCCGGAACACGTAGGGAGAGTCAACTGAAGGCGCGGCGGAAGGCGGATTCTGGCCTTGGGAGAGGCACGTACGTTTGGGGGGCCGGAGTGAGAAAAATTGAACCCGCGAAATGGGGCTACTGTCGACAGGCGGCGCCAATTGCCCGTTCTTGCAAATAGGACGCCCATTTATTAATTTGCTGTTTTTCCTGGAGTAGCGTAGCTGAAGAGAATCACTCATTGAGCTGAGGGCCACCGAAGATCTGTTTCAGTTTTAGAACAGATGCATTCTGCGAGCCAGCGGCTGCCAGGTTGCACGGATGCTAAGGTCGTTCAATGTAGCGAGATGGAGCTTTACGCTCTGAATGAGTCAACCCCACAGCCGGCGCCCGTTTCAACTTTGCAAAGTTCAACCGTTATCTGCCAACCGGCTCCCAGATAGTAGGTAGTGTGCGCTCCGGCAGTTCCGTCATCGCGCTTTGGACAGCCAGATTGTTTTCAGTCATCGTTCTTTTCGATCATCGTTACGGCCATCATAGTGACTACCGGAAATCACCAACGGTTTGACTCGAACAAACCCGGGTTTCCCGTATGCCAATCTTCACTCACTCTAAACGGATGTTGTGGGCGCCCCTTGTGACCGATATAGGGCGTCGCGCTCGTGGTTTTGCGAGGAATCACTCAAGCAGTCTAATAGGGTTGTTTTCGACCTCTTTCTTTCTGAATCTTGCGAATTTCGGCGTCAGCACCCTTCTTGTTATCACGACTCCCGCTTCCGTGTTTGCCACTTACCTGGTGGGGCAATCGGTTGTTCTTCTCTCAGCATCGCTGGCTGACGGAGGGCTCGCCACAGCTGCTCGGATTATCGCCTCAAAGGAACGGCCGGACGCCCTGCTGATAGCCACGCTGCAGAAAGTCCTCAACCGCTATGCTGTGCTGTTGGCGGTGCTTGCCTTCGTCGTGATCGCAGTGCTGGTCGGCGCGTTCTCGCGCTTCGAGGAGACCAGAGGTGTCCATGTTCCATCATCCCTGCTATTGCTCTGTGCGGGTATCGGCATTATCCAGGCGCGACAGGGCATGTGCTTGGGGCTGATTTATTCCGGTGGGCAGTTCCGACCGTATTCCACGGCTCTTCTGGTTCCCGCCACCATACGCCTGGGATGCGTGTCGGTGCTTGTTGTCACACGCGCAAATATTACGCTTCCGATGTTGCTCGCAAATGACTTGGCCTCATCCCTGGTCGGGTGGCTCTTTAGCAGTCTCTGGCTCCGCCGTCTGCATGCGGAAGTGAGGACCCGGGTAACTGCAAGCAACGCTCCTGTGCTGGGCCAGCAGGTTCATCGGCTGCTCCGTTCTGGTATGATGCCGACCTTTCTCGAGGCTGTGGCGTTACAATCGGTGGTTCTGGCGGGTGGCGCGTTCGGCACCGGAGTAGCCGTCGCTACATTCGGCGTTTTTGTACGTACGATTCAGATTATTAAGGTGGTCGTCGATCCCCTGATAACCTACGCGGAACGCCGCCTGCGGCTAGCTGCTCCGGCCCAGCGACGGCGCGCCGAAGCTTCGCTTCTCGGGTTTATTGGGGGAGCTTACGTGCTGATAGCATCCGCCATCCTGTTGGTATACATCGCCGCCAGCGCGATCTTTCATCATTACGCTTTGGGACACATCGCCGAATTGGCCGTTTGCCTGATCTCAACGCTGGTGGCGTTCATGTATCTGTGCCTCGATTCCATTTTGCTGTCCCGTGGCTACGCGAATTTCCGGCTCGCCGGAACTATTCTTCAGGTCACCACGGCATTGTTGTCGGTCACGATCCTACATCCGGCCACACTGTGGCAGCTCGTCTTCCTGAACGGGATCATTGCGGTTCCGCGGTTCGTGTTCTATGCCTGGTTCTATTTGAGGCGCCTGTCGGCACGAACCGTCTGGACCTTATGGGTGCCGGAAACCGTGCAGGCCGTGTCCCCCATCGTGGTACCAACTAATCCGCCTGTTCGCTGACTGTGATGTCTTTGTGCACAACTACCAGTTCGCGTGATTATCATCTACTCGCCGTGCTAAGGCCGCCTGGAACGACCCTGTGGCGTTTCCTCGGGCAATAAAGCCGAATGATTTTTTTTGCGGTCGACTCGTTGTCTCGAAATGGGGGTCCACTCCATGCTGGCGTAACTTGTAGTACTCTCCTGATCTATCGGGCCATTCCGTCGTCCCAATACTCGAACAAATCCAGGTCGAATACTAAGACCCGACAGCCTACGACAAAATGAATATAGGCGACGAAGAGCATTATGTTGCCCTTCAGCTGTTTAAGTACTTCAGCGAAATGCTTTAACTGTCGTGGGGCGATGGTGCCGGCTACCTTGCATTTTGGTGAACGTCCCGCGAAGTTCGCCCAGCCGGCTAAAAACACCGTCCTTGCAAGGCGTCTCTCGCTTCGCTCTTATTCAGCCCGACGTGGATGCGGCGTCGATGTATTGCAGCACGAACAATGTCCGTTCAATTTTGCCGAGTTCGAGCAATGCTACAGCCAAGTGTTCGTGATGACAACGGAGACGTGCCCCAGGGTAGCCTGCACGAGATAAATTGGCGGCCGCCCAGGGCACGCGTGGTGGGCATGCCCGTCCCGATTCTGTCAGGATATAAAAAAAGGACAAGACACGCCAGATTGATCGAGAGAGCCTGACTAGCGGCGGTCTGACTTCGGCAAGTCGTGGGCGCGTTTTCTTCCCTGAGAACGCCCAATAGCGAAGGGGCGACGCTTATATGCAGCGCCCCCATATTCATCTACCGCATAATCGAAAATCCGCTCGCCAGGCGCGCTTAGCGGCAGTTGCACGCAAATCGCAATTCACATTCGGCGGAACTCTCTTCGGCTTCGGTGGAGAGGCGGCCCCCCTTCCGGGCCATCAAGCGACGAAACACCAAAGAACGACTTTCTTTGCGCCGCGGCGCCAGCAACAATGATGAGGCTCGATGAACAGAATGCCAATTTGCGACGCTTCGTAACGGCAAAGAACACCGTCTTTCGGGCGTGCAAATTATACCGTGGAGTTCTATACGGGCATGGATAGTGTGGTGAACCTCAATCTGTTCGTAGGTGTGCTGAGCCTCATTAGCATCAGCGGGTTGGGCCGTCTGTTGATCCGGCCGTTACGTCCCCTTGCGCTGCATTGGTACACCGCGCTCGCGATTTTGGCGGGATTCGCGCTGAGTTCCGTCTCCGTCCAATGCCTAGCGATGGCGGGATCGGGACGGACCGGCTTCAGGGTCGTAGGAGCGGGGATCGTTGCTCTCGGGATTGGAGGCCACTGGATCGGCCGGGGGCGCTGTTCCAGTCTGCCGCTGCCTCAGGCGGCACCGTCTCGAACATTTGCGTTGAGCTTAATGTGCCTGGTGCTGGCCGTGCTCGTGTTGATCAGCGTGGCTCCCTCGACGAAGAACGACGAAGTGAACTATCACATGCTCACAGGCCGACGGGTATTGGAAGATCACGGTTTACGCGTATACCAGTTTCCCCGCGAGCAAGCCATCCTCCCGCAGATGGGATACCAGATCGGCGAAACAATTTTTCATGCGACGAATACTCCCGATGCCGGCAACATCCTGAGTCTGGGATTCGGGATTGTCCTGTGGCTTCTGATCTACGGTGTTGTGACGGAGGAAACAGGACGCGCGGAAGTGGGTCTGCTGGCTGCGGTGACCAGTGCTGCCGGCGTGTATCCCGCGGTGTGGTACGTGACGGCGGGGCCACATGCATTGGGAGACCTGGCCACGTTCACCGGAGTGGCGGCGCTTTTTTTTCCAGGAGCCCTGGCTAAAACCATCGACAATAGTGGGAACACAATGCGATCATTCGCCTGCGTTTTGGGGGCCGTATGCGCCGCATCGACCAAGATCTCACTCGTGCCCGTCGGGGTACTAATCACCGTCGCTGCGTTGTTGCAGGTGCGCGGCGCCACACGGTTGAAGATAGGTGCACTGGCGGCGGGACTCTGGTTCTTCGTGATGGGCCCCCTGGTCATGTGGACCTACTTCCATACCGGATCTCCTTTCGGAGCGGCATTCGCGCAATTCTTCGGTCGAACCGCTTACCAACCAGCCGTACTGCAGGCCTTGGAGGATGCTCGCACGGGCGTGCGCTCCCAGGTACATCTCGATGGCAAAGTCCACGCCGACGTCCTCTCCCTCGGGGCGTCATTGCGCAACGCTTTGTTCCGTGCGGTCCAACTCCTGAATGGAGGCAGCCTGGCGCTCATCCTTTGCGGGGCAGTCACATGCTGCCGCCAGTGGAAACGACTTGCAGGGCTGTTGTTTCTGGTAGTGATGCAAGTTGCGCTTATTGTCAGGCTTCTTCCCCTTGATTACCGGTTTCTGGGCGGCCTCCAATATGGACTACTCGCCGCCGGGGCGCTCGGCCTCAGCCCGCTGTGGTGCGCCCGAGTTCCATTCAAGTGGGTCGCAGCGGCTTCACTTCTTCTGCTGGGACCCTGGCTCGCGGTCGAACTATACTACGCGCGTCCTTTTGCGGCGGTTGCGCTAGGCGCGACCCCGCGTGAATATTTCCTGGAACGCTACGTTCCATTCATGGCGGACTTCCGGGCCTTGGACAAGATCCTTCCCCGCGATGCCAACCTCTACGTGCCCAACAATCGCATGCCAGCTGTTTACTCCCCTCGTCCAGTGATCTTCACCCTCGCGGACTGGGACTGGCGGACTCCCCTGTACAGATTCCTAGTGCAGTCTTCCAGCGAGCCTTTTGGGGCCTCCGGACTGGAGCCTCAGACGGGTCTGACTTGCAGCGATGTGCTGTACCGAAATTCGGATGCAGTCGTGATGGCGTACCGCACTCCGAACTTTGAGCCGGAACGGGCCACCGTCGTGGTGCAGCGGTGCCTTGGGGAGGCTGGCGGCCAGGAGGTGTTTCGCTTACCCCGGTGAAAGCCTTTTCCAGGGTCCACAGCCCTAATGGTTTGAGGTACGGGCGACCGGAACTCGTTTATCATGCAAGTTGATAATGAAAAAAGCTCTCATCTCCGGCATCACAGGTCAGGATGGCTCCTTACTGGCGGAATTCCTTCTGTCCAAGGGATACGAGGTCCACGGCATCGTCCGGCGCGCGTCCACGTTCAACACTGAACGGCTGGAGTCGATTTACTCCGATCCCCACGAGGAGAATGCCCGGCTTTACCTCCACTACGGAGACGTGACCGATGGATCCGGTCTCCGGCACGTAATTGAAACCGTGGAACCTGACGAGATTTACAATCTTGCGGCCCAGTCTCATGTGCGTGTGAGTTTCGACCAGCCGGAATATACAGCGGATGTAGTGGGCACTGGCACCCTGCGTTTGCTCGAAGCCATCCGGGACCATACGTCTAACACCGGCCGACAAGTGCGTCTGTATCAAGCCGGCTCATCGGAAATGTTTGGCGCCGCTCGACCGCCGCAGAATGAAGCGACGCCGTTTTATCCGCGCAGCCCCTACGCCGTCAGCAAGGTGGCGGGCCACTGGTACGCGGTCAATTATCGCGAAGCCTATGGATTGTTCATCTGCAATGGCATCCTTTTCAATCACGAGTCGGAACGCCGCGGCGAGACCTTCGTTACTCGCAAGATCACGCGCGCACTCGGCCGCATCAAGCTCGGGCTGCAACACAAGCTGTTTCTAGGCAACCTGGAAGCACGCCGCGATTGGGGTTATGCGGGCGACTACGTGGAAGCGATGTGGAGGATGCTTCAAGCGCCACGGCCGGACGATTATGTCGTCGCTACCGGACAGGCTCGTTCCGTCGCCGAGTTCCTCGATGAGGCTGCTAGCTATTGCGAACTCGACTGGACGAAGTTCGTCGAGACCGATGCGCGCTACCTACGTCCCACTGAAGTGGACCACCTGTTGGGAGATCCTTCGAAGATCAAGCAGGAACTCGACTGGAAGCCTAAAGTAAGCTTCGAGAAACTGGTGCGGCTTATGGTGGATCACGATCTCGAGTTAGCTCGCCAGGAGCAAACCCTGGCACAGGCCGGCCACAAAGTCGTCGTGCGGGGTACTTCACATGGATAGATCCAGCCGTATTTACGTGGCCGGGCACCGAGGTTTGGTGGGATCGGCGATTTGCCGGCGCTTGAAGCGCGACGGCTATTCCAGATTGATCGTTCGGGATCGCCGCGATTTAGATCTGACCGACCACCCCGCCGTGGAAGCTCTCTTCTCTTCCGAAAAGCCCGAGTATGTATTTCTCGCGGCCGCCAAAGTAGGAGGAATCCTGGCCAACAGCACCTATCCAGTTGAATTTCTACGAGACAACCTGATGATCGAGCTGAACGTGATGGAGGCCGCCTACCGGCACGGCGTCAAAAAACTCGAATCGCTGGGGTCGTCCTGCATTTATCCGAAGCTGGCGCCTCAGCCTATCAAAGAACAGTACTTGCTCAGCGGTGCGCTTGAGTCGACTAATGAATGGTATGCCATCGCCAAGATTGCCGGTATCAAGCTGGCCCAGGCCTATCGGCAGCAGTACGGATTCCACGTCATAAGCCTGATGCCCACCAACCTCTATGGGCCGGGCGATCATTTCGATCTCAAGGCTTCCCATGTCTTGCCGGCCCTGATGCGCAAGGCGCATGAGGCGTGCCTTAGGGCAGCGCCGGAGATTGTTGTTTGGGGGACTGGTATGCCACGCCGCGAGTTCATGCATGTTGACGATCTGGCCGATGCTGCGCTGTTTCTGATGCTGAACTATGACGACGCCGATATCATCAACGTGGGCGTCGGTACGGACCTTTCAATCCGCGAACTCGCTGAGTTGGTGTGCCGCGTGGTTGATTACGACGGCCGACTCGTGTTTGATACCACGAAACCGGACGGTACGCTCCAAAAACTGCTGGATGTTTCACGGCTGCAGGCGTTGGGATGGCAAGCCCGCATCGGTCTCGAAGACGGGATCCGGGAGACTTATCAGTGGTTTCTCACCCAGCAAGGGGTCGGTCAAGAATCTATGGCGACCCAGTCTGCCGATAAAGCTGCACGCTCCAGCAGCGGAAGCGACTAGACTGCTGATAGTCGAGCCGGCGCGATGTGCCATCAACGAGTTAAATTGCTCTGCCGGCGGCCGGTTTTCCTCGCGAATGCAATTGAGTGATTCGGAATTCTCAAGACCTCGCCGGCAATCCTCAAACCGTGAACCCCGATGCTCGCTGCGGCTCGATACAAAATGGGCCTCTCACGAAATCGGGCGAGTGTGCACTTCGGAGATCCCGAATACGGTTGGAAGATGATCTCCTTGAATCCGAACATAGACAGGTATTCCTCCAAATTCTTACGTGTAAAGGCGAATTGATGACCACCCGGTCCGTAAAGATTCGCCATGATCTGGCGTGATATTGAATAATCTCCCAATACGCGGGATACCATTCTGCCGACCCTTCGGAATGTGCCGTTATCGGGAAACTGCAAGACGAACCAGCCTCCGGGCTTGAGTATCCGGGCGACCGCGACCATGTCTGGCGTCGGTTCCGTCAGATGCTGTGGAAGCACGCAAAGGCTGGTGACCACATCGCAGGTCTCACTCGGAATCTCCAGGTTTGACAGACTGCCAATGAAGCAATTGATCCCGTTCCGATCGAGGCCAGACTTCACTCCCGACACGATGTCGCTACCCTGTACCTCCCAGCCTCGACGCCGCGCCTCAAAAAGCAGATGTCCCACTCCACAACCCACATCGTGAAGCGTGCCGCCAGTTCGCGAGCCGACGACCGCTTCAACAAGGTCCATGAACTCAACGTACCTAGGCGAAGACTTCCGTGGATCTTCTCCATACATGGCAGTCAGGTTTATCTTTGAAGCTGCAGTGTCGTGGCCCTGCGCCATTGGAAGCGCGTCTGCAAACTCAACACCGTGGCGCCGGCACCGCAAGACAGCAAAGTGCGTAACACCGCCAGGCGGCTGGGAACCGTACCCCACGATCGAATAATCGTCAGGTTGATGGCTCTCGCAGATGGGGCAGGAAAGGGTGGTCTTATTATAAGGCTGGCGAGTCGCCATTTTAGGATCTCTCGAATAGCCTTGCTAAGCTACCGAAAGTATACCGTTTCAAAACTCCGCTTGCACATTTCCAGGCCAATAGAGCCTCGTCGCCTAGCGGCCCAACTCCATCAATGAGGTTGCCCTTGATGGCGTCGAAAACGGCTTGGCCATCAAGGCTGCGCGCCGGATGATACGGCCCTCTGGCCCTCCTCCCGTGTACGATCACCCCATACTTCTCACGTGCAGGTTGCAGATTCTGAGGCGTGAAAATTATCATTCTGAGCTGATGAAAATCATCGTTCCAAGCTGATCGCGATTGCTTGTTTCGGGCTGATGACGATCAAGAAATCTGCCAAATGCCCACCGGCGTCATCGGCCAGGAATCCGCGCGAACGATCCTCAACGACTCCGATAATTCCTTGCCACCTTGAAACTTACCTATCCGATTCCGTTCTCCGTCCGTCCCATTTAGTAGGTTGTTCCTGAGCAACCGATAGTGAACGAGAATCGTCATATAGCGAGTGTTATTGGCACGGCGGCGCTCTGACACTCTGCTGAATGCAGAAGAGCTACGGCATGTATCCTGCGAGGCCATTGATATAGGCGCGCTGGCTGCCTTTTATTTATGACCGATTCCTCAGTGTTGGGGCAGCCAATGAGCAACCAGATGCTGCCACTGCGACGCGATCATCGGCATGCGCAACGCCTTGCACTGGGCTATGATGGTTGCTTCCTGCAACTGTGCCATAGGTGGGCCAAATTAAAAGGCCGAAGTGGGCCCGAATGCTCTTGCCAAAAGCAGGATTCTGAGAGTTCAGAAGAACTGCCTGCGAATGGCTCGGGGGAACTGCCATTGCTCCCCGAGATTAAAGCATTTCGAAGTGAAAGTACTACTCACCCAGCTTCCTGGCGTGCACCTTCACCTGTTTCTGGATTGTCTGATAGTTCCGTTTCACGGTTCTCCCTTTTAAGGTTTGGCAACCTGATTCCATGAAAGAATCAGGCGAACCGCCCCTCAACTTTCAACTACACTCTGGAAAGCATCTCCCAGTTTGGTGGGGAGACTTGAACAATGACTCAGTTACAACAGATACCGTTGACATCGGCAGTCGCCATCGCCGTGCGGTTGTACTCTTGGCTGTAACGCAGTCTAGTCAGCGCTTCTCGCTCGACCCGT
>Ga0210405_10003100_pt1 | contig 16588 bp, 12 predicted proteins | sample IncBWH11MmetaG_FD_155492 | JGI IMG/M metagenome (GOLD analysis project Ga0210405, IMG submission 155492) | Forest soil microbial communities from Barre Woods Harvard Forest LTER site, Petersham, Massachusetts, United States - Inc-BW-H-11-M | ecosystem: Environmental > Terrestrial > Soil >... | reverse complement strand
TCCCATCTTTTCCTCGGGCGTTTCCACTTCCACCGCCATGATCGGCTCCAGCAGGGCCGGACTGGCCGCGCGCATGCCGTCCTTGAAGCCGATCGAGGCGGCCATCTTGAACGCGTTCTCGTTCGAATCGACCTCGTGGTAGGAGCCGAAGTGCAAGGTCACCTTGACGTCGACCACCGGGTAGCCGGCCAGCACGCCCGCTTTCAGCGTCTCCTCGATGCCCTTCCGCACGGCTGGAATGTACTCGCGCGGCACCACGCCGCCCTTGATCGCATCGACGAACTCGTAACCGGTGCCATGCGGCTGCGGATCCAGGCGCAGCACCACGTGCCCGTACTGGCCCCGGCCGCCCGACTGCTTGATGAACTTGCCCTCGACGCTTTCGACCGTCCTGCGGATCGTCTCGCGAAAGGCGACCTGGGGCTTGCCGACCGAAGCCTCGACGCCGAACTCGCGCTTCATCCGGTCGACGATGATTTCCAGGTGCAGCTCGCCCATGCCGGAGATGATGGTCTGTCCGGACTCCTCGTCGGTGTGCACGCGGAACGAGGGGTCCTCCTGCGCCAGCCGGCTCAGCGCCACGCCCATTTTCTCCTGGTCGGCCTTGGTCCTGGGTTCGACCGCCTGCGAGATCACCGGTTCCGGGAACGTCATCCGCTCCAGCGTGATGATCTTGTTCGGATCGCACAGCGTGTCGCCCGTGGTCGCGTCCTTCATGCCGACCGCGGCGGCGATGTCGCCCGCGAACACCTCTTTTATCTCGTCGCGCTGGTTGGCGTGCATCTGCAGGATGCGGCCGACGCGTTCCTTCTTGCCCTTGACCGCGTTGTAGATCGTGTCGCCGGATGACAGCACACCCGAGTACACGCGCAGGAACGTGAGCTGTCCGACATACGGATCGGTCATGATCTTGAAGGCGAGCGCGGCGAACGGTTCGTCGTCGCGCGCGGCGCGGCTGATCTGCTGATCGCGATCGCTCATGCCCTTGACCGGGGGAATGTCGACCGGCGAGGGCAGGTAGTCGATCACCGCGTCCAGCATCGCCTGCACGCCCTTGTTCTTGAAGGCCGAGCCGCACAGCATCGGGGTGATCTCGTGGGCGATCGTGCGCGCGCGCAGCGCCGACTTGATCTCGGCTTCCGTCAGCTGGCCCGACTCCAGGTACTTGTTCATCAGCTCTTCGTTGGCTTCGGCCGCGGCCTCGACCATCTTCTCGCGCCACTCGGCAGCCGTCTCGGCCAGCTCGGGCGGGATGTCGGTGTAGGTGAACTTCATGCCCTGGCTGGCCTCGTCCCACAGGATGGCCTTCATCTTCACCAGGTCCACCACGCCGCGGAAGTTCTCCTCGACGCCGATCGGAACCTGGATCGGAATCGGGTTCGCCTTCAGGCGCATCCGCATCTGCTCGTAGACCTTGAAGTAGTTGGCGCCGGTGCGGTCCATCTTGTTCACGAAGGCCAGGCGCGGCACCTTGTACTTGTTGGCCTGGCGCCAGACCGTCTCCGACTGCGGCTGCACGCCGCCGACCGCGCAATACACCATGCAGGCGCCGTCCAGCACGCGCATGCTGCGCTCGACCTCGATCGTGAAGTCGACGTGGCCCGGGGTGTCGATGATGTTGATCCGGTGCTCCGGCAGCGACAGGTCCATGCCCTTCCAGAAACAGGTGGTGGCGGCCGAGGTGATCGTGATGCCGCGCTCCTGCTCCTGTTCCATCCAGTCCATCGTCGCGGCCCCGTCGTGCACCTCGCCGATCTTGTGGTTGACCCCGGTGTAGAACAGGATGCGCTCGGTCGTCGTCGTCTTGCCGGCGTCGATGTGTGCGGAAATACCGATGTTCCGGTACCGCTCGATTGGGGTCTTTCTGGCCATTGCGTTCACCAGCTCAGAATCTGAAATGGGCGAAGGCCCGGTTGGCTTCGGCCATCCGGTGCACTTCCTCGCGCTTTTTCATCGCGCCGCCGCGCCCTTCCGAAGCCTCGATCAGCTCACCGGCCAGGCGCAGCGGCATCGATTTCTCGCCGCGTTTCTTGGCCGCCTCGCGCAACCAGCGCATCGCCAGCGCCATGCGGCGCACCGGGCGCACTTCGACCGGCACCTGGTAGTTGGCCCCGCCGACCCGACGGCTCTTGACCTCGACCGACGGCTTCACGTTGCCCAGCGCCTGCGTGAAAATCTCCACCGGGTTCTTGCCGCTTTTCTGCTCGATCTGCGCGAACGCTCCGTACACGATCCGCTCGGCCACGGCTTTCTTGCCGTCGAGCATGATCACGTTGATGAACTTGGTCACGTCCGAGTTGGCGAACTTCGGATCCGGCAGGATCTCGCGCTTCGGAACTTCGCGACGACGCGGCATTCGATACCTCTCTCTTCAGTCGATTCGCGGACCGGCCCCGGTTGCTCGCATTGCTGCCTGGTGCTCGTCCGCACGGGCGGGCCCCATGATGACGGGCCCCGACTTACTTCGGCTTTACTCCGACTTCGGCCGCTTTGCTCCGTACTTGGAGCGGCCCTGCTTGCGGTCCTTCACGCCCTGCGTATCCAGCGATCCGCGCACGATGTGGTAGCGCACCCCCGGCAGGTCCTTCACGCGGCCGCCGCGGATCAGCACGACCGAGTGCTCCTGCAGGTTGTGGCCTTCGCCACCGATGTACGAGATCACCTCGAACCCGTTGGTGAGCCGCACCTTGGCGACCTTGCGCAGCGCCGAGTTGGGCTTTTTCGGCGTGGTCGTGTACACCTTGGTGCACACGCCGCGCCGCTGCGGGCAGCCCCGCAGCGCCGGACTCTTGCTCTTGGCCCGCGCGCTCTCGCGTGCCCTGCGTACCAGCTGGTTGATCGTCGGCATGTTCCGGCTTTCCTGGCCAAATCCCGGTCTGGCGGTCCCGCTATCGTGCATGTTTCGTGCACATGGGCCGTGCACGCGGCGCGCACAACCGGACCTTCGTCGACCTTCGCGAAGCCTTCCATTGTAGCCGAGCGCTTGCCCGGGGGTCAACGCACCGGCGGCAGACGCCCCTCTACCGGTTGACCGTTTTCATCGTCGCTTCCGGATAGCGATCGCCCGCGGCGGCTCCGGGCGGAAACGCCATGTCCAGGCGTGCCAGCTGCTCGGCGTTCAGTCGGATGGCGGCCGCGCCCGCGTTCTGCTCCAGGTAGCCGCGCTTCTTGGTGCCCGGAATCGGGACGATATCGTCGCCCTGGGCCAGCACCCAGGCCAGCGCCACCTGGGCCGCGGTGCCGCTGACCTCGCCGGCGATCGCCTCCAGCTCGCGCAGCAGGCCCAGGTTGTCGCGCAGATTGTCGGCCTGGAAGCGCGGCGTGCGGCGCCGGTAGTCGTCCGCGTCCAGATCGTCGACCTGTGTGATGCGGCCGCTCAGGAAGCCCCGCCCGAGCGGGCTGAAGGCCACGAACCCCACGCCCAGGCGCCGACAGGCCGCCAGCACGCCCCGTTCCGGATCGCGCGTCCACAGCGAATATTCGGACTGCAGCGCCGTGACCGGGTGGACCCGGCAGGCCCGCTCCAGCGTCTGCCCCGACGCCTCCGACAGGCCCACGTGCAGGATCTTGCCCGCGCGCACGAAATCGGCCAGCGCCTGCATCGTGTCCTCGATCGGCACCGCCGGGTCGACCCGGTGCAGGTAATACACGTCGAGATGGTCCACGCCCAGCCGCTTCAGGCTCGCCTCGAGGGCCTGGCGCGCATGCTGCGGGCTGCCATCGATCAGCGGGACGGCGGCATTGGCCGGATCGCGCACGATGCCGAACTTGGTGGCCAGCACGACCTCGTCGCGCCGCCCGCGGATCGCGCGCCCGACCAGCTCTTCGTTGGCGAACGGACCGTACACGTCGGCGGTGTCCAGGAAGTTGACGCCCAGGTCCAGCGCGTGCCGGATCGTCGCGATCGATTCGGCCTCCTCGGGCGGCTGTCCGTAGAAGGCGCTCATCCCCATGCAGCCCAGCCCGACGGCGGAAACGCGCGGGCCGGAAGCGCCGAGACGCCGTAATGGGATTGTCATGGTTTGGATCCCCCCGCCAATTTTGCCACCCTCACCCCCGCCCCTCTCCCGCAAGCGGGAGAGGGGAGAGAGCGCGCCCGGTACGTCACCGCATAGGGAGCGGCTATCGGTCGCCCCTCGCCCGCGCAAGCGGGAGAGGGGAGGGGGTGAGGGCGCGGCAGCTCGGCTACGACCCGGACACTGCTTCGGTGCCCTCGCCCTCGGCTGTGTCGACGGCGGCTTCCTGCACCTGCGACTGCCCGCTCGCCTCCAGCGCGGCCATGGCCTCGCGCTCGGCCGCCTCGGCTTCTTCCTTCTCCTTGCGCGCCCGGTGATAGGCGAGCCCGGAGCCGGCCGGGATCAGGCGGCCGACGATCACGTTCTCTTTCAGGCCACGCAACTCGTCGCGCTTGCCCATGATCGCCGCTTCGGTCAGCACGCGCGTGGTCTCCTGGAACGAGGCCGCCGAGATGAACGAGTCGGTCGACAGCGAGGCCTTGGTGATGCCCAGCAGCACGTTCTCGTACAGCCCCGGCCGTCCGCCCTTGGCGATCGCCTTGTCGTTCTCGTCCAGCAGCTCCGAGCGCTCGACCTGCTCGCCCGGGATGAACGGCGTGTCGCCGGCGTCGACGATCTGCACCCGGCGCAGCATCTGCCGGACGATCACCTCGATGTGCTTGTCGTTGATCTTCACGCCCTGCAGCCGGTACACGTCCTGCACCTCGTCGACGATGTAGCGCGCCAGCGATTCGACGCCGAGCAGGCGCAGGATGTCATGCGGATCGGCCGAACCGTCGACGATCAGCTCGCCCTTGTTCACCACCTGGCCGTCGTGCACCAGCACGTGCTTGTCCTTCGGGATCAGGAATTCGTGCTCCTTGCCCTCCAGATCGCTGATGATCAGGCGCTGCTTGCCCTTGGTGTCCTTGCCGAACGAGACCGTCCCGGTGACTTCGGCCAGCATGCCGGCGTCCTTCGGCGAGCGCGCCTCGAACAGCTCGGCCACGCGCGGCAGACCGCCCGTGATGTCGCGCGTCTTCTGCGACTCCTGCGGAATGCGCGCCAGCACGTCGCCCACCGCGATCTGCTGGCCGTCGCGCACGACGATCAGCGCGCCGACCGGGAATGAGATCGTCACCGCGTGGTCGGTGCCGTGGATCCGCACCTCCTCGCCGGCCTCGTTGATCAGCTTCACCTGCGGCCGCACGCCCTTCACGCTGGCGCTGCGCCGCTTGGCGTCGATCACCACCAGCGTCGACAGCCCGGTCACCTCGTCGATCTGCTTGGCGACCGTGACGCCCTCCTCGACGTTCTCGAACCGGGTGGTGCCGGCGTACTCGGTGATGATCGGGCGCGTCAGCGGGTCCCACTGCGCGAGCTGGGTGCCGGCCTTGACCGCCTTGCCGTCGGTCACGTTCAGGGTCGCGCCGTACGGAACCTTGTGGCGCTCGCGCTCGCGCCCGTTATCGTCGGCGATCGTGACCTCGCCGGAGCGCGAGATCACGATCTGCTCGCCCTTGGCGTTGGTCACGTAGCGCATCGTGCTGGTAAAGCGCACCAGGCCGTTGCTCTTGGCCTCGATCGCGCTCTGCACTGCGGCCCGCGAGGCGGCGCCCCCGATGTGGAAGGTGCGCATCGTGAGCTGGGTGCCGGGCTCGCCGATCGACTGGGCCGCGATCACGCCGACCGCCTCGCCCGAGTTGACCAGCACCCCGCGACCCAGGTCGCGGCCGTAACAGCCCGCGCAGATGCCGTAGCGGGTGTCGCAGGTCAGGGCCGTGCGGACCTTGATCTCGTCGATGCCGAGCTGCTCGATCCGGTCCACCGCGTCCTCGTCGAGGAGGCTCCCGGCCGCGAACAGCACTTCCTGCGTGTCCGGATGCATGATGTCGACCGCCGCCACGCGTCCCAGAATCCGGTCGCGCAGCGCCTCGATCACTTCGCCGCCCTCGACCAGGGCCCGCATCGCCACCCCGTTGGCCGTTCCGCAATCGTCCTCGGTCACGACCAGATCCTGCGTGACGTCGACCAGGCGCCGCGTCAGGTACCCCGAATTGGCGGTCTTCAGCGCCGTGTCGGCCAGGCCCTTGCGAGCGCCGTGCGTCGAGATGAAGTACTGCAGCACGTTCAGGCCTTCGCGGAAATTGGCGGTGATCGGCGTCTCGATGATCGAGCCGTCCGGCTTGGCCATCAGTCCGCGCATGCCGGCCAGTTGCCGGATCTGCGCGACCGATCCGCGCGCGCCCGAGTCGGCCATCATGAAGATCGAATTGAACGAGTCCTGATTGACTTCCACGCCGTGGCGGTCGATGGTCTTCTCGGTGGCCAACTGCTCCATCATCACCTTGCCGACCTGATCGCCCGCGCGGCCCCAGATGTCGACCACCTTGTTGTAGCGCTCGCCCTGGGTGACCAGGCCCGAGGTGTACTGCGCCTCGATCTCCTTGACCTCCTTTTCGGAGGCCCGGATGATCTCCTCCTTCTGCTCAGGCACCAGCATGTCGTCGATCGCGATCGACAGCCCCGCGCGCGTGGCGAGCGTGAAGCCCGACTGCAGCAGCCGGTCGGCGAAGATCACCGTCTCGCGCAGTCCGCAGCGCCGGAACGAGGCGTTGATCAGGCGGCTGATCTCCTTTTTCTTCAACGGCTTGTTCAGCAGCACGAACGGCAGTCCGGCCGGCAGGATCTCGGACAGCAGGGCCCGGCCCACCGTGGTCTCGTAACGGGTGATGCGTTCGCTGCGCGCCCCGGTTTCGCGATCGACGTCGGCCTCGCGGATGCGCACCGTGATGCGCGTCTGCAACTCGACCTGGCCGGTCTCGTAGGCGCGGTGCACCTCGGCCACGTCAACGAAGAACGTGCCTTCGCCGCGGCCGTTGATCTTCTCGCGCGTCGCGTAATACAGACCGAGCACGACGTCCTGGCTGGGCACGATCGATGGATCGCCGTTGGACGGGAACAGGATGTTGTTCGACGACAGCATCAGGGCTCGCGCCTCGAGCTGCGCCTCCAGCGACAGCGGAACGTGCACCGCCATCTGGTCGCCGTCGAAGTCCGCGTTGAAGGCGGCGCACACCAGCGGGTGCAGCTGGATCGCCTTGCCCTCGATCAGCACCGGCTCGGAGGCCTGGATACCGAGACGGTGCAGCGTCGGGGCGCGATTGAGCAGCACCGGGTGCTGCCGGATCACTTCCTCCAGGATGTCCCACACGATGGGCTCCTGCGACTCGACCATCTTCTTGGCCGCCTTGATCGTGGTGGCCAGCCCCATCAGCTCGAGCTTGTTGAAGATGAACGGCTTGAACAGTTCCAGCGCCATCAGCTTGGGCAGCCCGCACTGGTGCAGCTTCAGCTGCGGGCCCACCACGATCACCGAGCGGCCCGAGTAGTCGACCCGCTTGCCCAGCAGGTTCTGCCGGAAGCGCCCGCCCTTGCCCTTGATCATGTCGGCCAGCGACTTCAGGGGCCGCTTGTTGGCCCCGGTCATCGCCTTGCCGCGCCGCCCGTTGTCCAGCAGCGAATCGACCGCCTCCTGCAGCATCCGCTTCTCGTTGCGCACGATGATTTCGGGCGCTTTCAGCTCCAGCAGCCGCTTCAGGCGGTTATTGCGGTTGATCACGCGCCGGTACAGGTCGTTCAGGTCCGAGGTGGCGAAGCGCCCGCCGTCCAGCGGCACCAGCGGGCGCAGCTCGGGCGGCAGCACCGGCAGCGCCTCCAGGATCATCCACTCGGGCTTGATGGCCGAGCGCTGGAAACCCTCCAGCGTCTTCAGGCGCTTGGCGAACTTCTTGATCTTGGCCTCGGAGCCCGTTTCGGACAGCTCCTTGCGCAGCGACTCGATCTCCTTGTCCACGTCGATCGCGCGCAGCAGCTCCCGCACCGCCTCGGCGCCCATCAGCGCGCGGAACTCGTCGCCGTATTCCTCGGTCTTGGCGATGAAATCGTCCTCGGTCATCAGCTGCCCGCGCTTCAGGGGCGTGAATCCCGGATCGACCACCACATAGGCCTCGAAGTACAGCACCCGCTCGATGTCGCGCAAGGTCATGTCCAGCACCATGCCCATCCGGCTCGGCAGCGACTTCAGGAACCAGATGTGGGCCACCGGCGAGGCGAGCTCGATGTGGCCCATCCGCTCGCGCCGCACTTTCGACAGCGTGACCTCGACCCCGCACTTCTCGCAGATCACGCCGCGGTGCTTCAGCCGCTTGTACTTGCCGCACAGGCACTCGTAATCCTTGATCGGCCCGAAGATCTTGGCGCAGAACAGGCCGTCACGCTCGGGCTTGAAGGTGCGGTAATTGATCGTCTCGGGCTTCTTGACCTCGCCAAACGACCACGAGCGGATCTTTTCGGGCGACGCGATGCCGATCTTGATGACGTCGAACTGCTCGTCCTGCTGTACCTGCTTGAACAGATCCAATAGCGCTTTCATGTGCTTCTCCCGTTCTGGGGATTCAGGCCTGCCCTCCTAAGCGCGAAGCGCGAAGGAGGGTGTTCGCGAAGTCGGACTCGAATCCTCACTCGCGCTCCAGGTCAATATCAATACCCAGGGACCTGATCTCCTTGACCAGCACGTTGAACGACTCCGGCATGCCGGCCTCGATCGAGTGCTCGCCTTTGACGATGCTTTCGTAAACCTTGGTGCGGCCGTTCACGTCGTCGGACTTCACGGTCAACATCTCCTGCAGTGTGTACGAGGCGCCATAGGCCTCCAGTGCCCAGACTTCCATTTCGCCGAAACGCTGCCCGCCGAACTGGGCCTTGCCCCCGAGCGGCTGCTGGGTCACCAGCGAGTACGGCCCGGTGGAGCGCGCGTGCATCTTGTCGTCGACCAGGTGGTGCAGCTTCAGCATGTGCATGTAGCCGACCGTGACCGGCCGACCGAACACCTCCCCGGTGCGCCCGTCGTACAGCGAGGCCTGCGTGCGCGACACAGAAAGCTGAAGCCGGCGCGAGACATCCTCGGGGTAGGCCGCCTCCAGCATCGCGCGGATCTCGCGCTCGGAAGCGCCGTCGAACACCGGCGTCGCGAACGGCACCCCGCCGCTCAACTGCTCGGCCAGCTCGGTCACTTCCTCGTCGGTGAAGTGGTCGATGTCCTCGCTCTTGCCCGATTTGTTGTAGACGTCGCGCAGGAACGAGCGGCATTGCTCGATCTGAACCGACCGCACCAGCTCACCGATGCGCGCGCCCAGGCCCTTGGCGGCCCACCCGAGGTGGGTCTCCAGGATCTGGCCCACGTTCATCCGCGACGGCACCCCCAGCGGGTTCAGAACGATGTCCACCGGCGTGCCGTCGGCCATGTGCGGCATGTCCTCGATCGGCACGATGCGCGATACCACGCCCTTGTTGCCGTGGCGGCCGGCCATCTTGTCGCCCGGCTGCAGGCGGCGCTTGACCGCCAGGTAGACCTTGACCATCTTCAGCACGCCCGGGGGCAGCTCGTCGCCCTGCGTGAGCTTCTTCTTTTTGTCCTCGAAGGCCTGGTCGAACTGCCGGCGCTTGGTCTCGATCGACTCCTTCAGCGCCTCCAGCTGCGCGGCGGCCGTCTCGTCGGACAGGCGGATGTCGAACCAGTGGTAATGCTCCAGCGATTCGAGATACTCGCGCGTGATCACCGTGCCCTTGGCGATCTTGCGGGGCCCTCCGGTGGCTTCCTTGCGCAGCAGCAACCGCTCGATGCGGGCAAACGCGTCCGCCTCGACGATGCGCAGCTGGTCGTTCAGGTCCTGACGGTACCTCTTGAGCGCGTCGTCGATGATCTGCTGGGCGCGCTTGTCGCGCTGGATGCCTTCGCGCGTGAACACCTGAACGTCGATCACGGTTCCGGTCATCCCGGACGGCACCCGCAGCGAGGTGTCCTTCACGTCCGAGGCCTTCTCGCCGAAGATCGCGCGCAGCAGCTTCTCTTCCGGCGTGAGCTGCGTCTCGCCCTTGGGCGTGACCTTGCCCACCAGCGTATCGCCCGCCGACACCTCGGCCCCGATGTACACGATCCCCGAGTCGTCCAGGCGCCCCAGTTGCGACTCCGACAGATTGGAGATGTCGCGCGTGATCTCCTCGGGACCGAGCTTGGTGTCGCGCGCCACCACGTTGAGCTCCTCGATGTGGATCGAGGTGTAGCGGTCCTCGGCCACCACGCGCTCGCAGATCAGGATGGAGTCCTCGAAGTTGTAGCCGTTCCACGGCATGAACGCGACCAGCATGTTCTGGCCGAGCGCCAGCTCGCCCAGGTCGGTCGAAGCGCCGTCGGCGATCACGTCGCCCTTGGCGATCTGGTCGCCCTTCTTCACGATCGGCCGCTGGTTGATGTTGGTGTTCTGGTTCGAACGCGTGTACTTGACCAGGTTGTAGATGTCGACTCCGACCTCTCCGGAGACGTTCTCGTCCTCGTTCACGCGCACCACGATCCGGTTGGCGTCGACGTAATCGACCGCGCCCCCGCGCAGCGCCTGCACCGTGGTTCCCGAGTCCACCGCGACCGTGCGCTCCACCCCGGTTCCGACCAGCGGCTTTTCGGGCCGCAGGCAGGGCACCGCCTGGCGCTGCATGTTCGAACCCATCAGCGCGCGGTTGGCGTCGTCGTGCTCCAGGAACGGGATCAGCGAGGCCGCCACCGAGACGATCTGGCTCGGCGCGATGTCCATGAATTCGACCCGGTCCGGCGTGTACAGAACGAATTCGCCGTTCTGGCGGCACGACACCAGCTCGTCGGTGAAGCGGCCGGCCTGGTCCAGCGGAGCGTTGGCCTGCGCGATCACGTACTTGCCTTCTTCGATCGCCGACAGGTACAGGATGTCGTTGGTCACGACGCCGCCGGTTTCGACGCGCCGGTACGGCGTTTCCAGGAAGCCGTACTCGTTCAGGCGCGCATACAGCGCCATCGAGTTGATCAGGCCGATGTTCGGTCCCTCGGGCGTTTCGATCGGGCACACCCGCCCGTAATGGGTCGGGTGCACGTCGCGCACCTCGAAGCCGGCGCGTTCGCGCGTCAATCCGCCCGGTCCGAGCGCCGACACCCGCCGCTTGTGGGTGATCTCCGACAGCGGGTTGGTCTGGTCCATGAACTGCGACAGCTGCGAGGATCCGAAGAACTCGCGGATCGAGGCCGAGATCGGCTTGCTGTTGATCAGGTCGTGCGGCATCAGGTTCTCGGTCTCGGCCTGCCCCAGCCGCTCGCGCACCGCCCGCTCGACCCGCACCAGTCCGGCCCGGAACTGGTTTTCGGCCAGCTCGCCGACGCAGCGCACGCGCCGATTGCCCAGGTGATCGATGTCGTCGATCTCGCCGCGGCCGTTGCGCAGCTCGACCAGGATCTTCATCGTGTCGATGATGTCCTCGTGCGTCAGCACCAGGGGGCCCGTGATCTCGTCGCGCCCGAGGCGGCTGTTGACCTTCATCCGGCCCACGCGCGACAGGTCGTAGGTTTCGTCGTCGAAAAACAGGCGCCGGAACAGCGTCTCGACCGCGTCCTCGGTGGGCGGCTCGCCCGGACGCATCATGCGGTAGATCGCGATCCGCGCCGACAGCTGGTCGGCCGTCTCGTCGATACGCAGCGTGTTCGATATGAACGCGCCCTGGTCCAGGTCATTGATGTAGATCGTGCGGATATCGCGCACACCGGCCGTGCGCAGCTTCTTGAGCTCGTCTTCGGTGAGCTCGTCGTTGGCGCTGGCCAGGATCTCGCCGGTCTGGGGATCGACCACCGCGGTCGCCAGCACCCGGCCCAGCAGGTAGTCCTCGGACACTTCGACCCTCGTCATGCCGGCCGCTTCCATGTCGCGGATGTGGCGCGCGTTGATCCGCTTGTCCTTGGCGACGATCACCTTGCCGCTCGGATCGACCAGGTCGAAGCGCGCCACCTCGCCGCGCAGGCGGTCGGGCACCAGTTCCATCCGGCCGCCGGTCGCCGGCGACAGCTCGAAGCTGTCGAACGCGAAAAAGTGCGCCAGCACCTGCTCGTTGTTCAGACCGAGCGCCTTCAGCAGGATGGTGGCCGGCATCTTGCGGCGCCGGTCGACCCGGAAATACAGGATGTCCTTCGGGTCGAATTCGAAGTCCAGCCAGGAGCCGCGGTACGGGATCACGCGCGCGGAGAACAGCAGCTTGCCGGACGAGTGCGTCTTGCCGCGGTCGTGCTCGAAGAACACGCCCGGGGAGCGGTGCAATTGGGAAACGATGACCCGCTCGGTGCCGTTGATCACGAACGAGCCGGTCGAGGTCATCAACGGGATCTCTCCCATGTAGACCTCCTGCTCCTTGACCTCCTTCACGGTCGGCTTGGAGGCCTCGCGATCCATGATCACCAGGCGCACCTTCGCGCGCAGCGGCGAGGCATAGGTCAGTCCGCGCTGCTGGCATTCCTTCACGTCGAACGGCGGATCGCCCAGCGAGTAGCCGACGAACTCGAGCCGCGCCATGCCGTTGTGGCTGGAGATCGGAAAGACCGACTCGAAGGCCGCCTGCAGACCGACCACGATCCGCTGCGACATCGCAACTTGCGCCTGCAGAAACTGCGCGTAAGACTCGAGCTGGGTCGCCAGCAGGAACGGCACCGACTGCACGGCCGGTCGCTTCGCAAAGCTCTTACGGATGCGCTTTTTCTCGGTGAAGGAGTAGGGCATGGATGCTCCGCTTGGTCACTGGCACTTGCCGGCCGCCCGCAGGGCACGACCGGCGTTAGGGACGAGCGCAACCGCACGGGATCCATTCCCGCGCAGCGCCGACTGCTTCGACGTTTCGCTCATCCGGAAGTCTTTGGTGCCGGCTCTCCGTTCGGAAAGCCGGCACCGAAGCCCCCGGGCTCCGGTACTTTTCTCTACTTGATCTCGACTTTCGCGCCGGCGTCTTCCAGCTTCTTCTTGGCCGCGTCGGCATCGGCCTTGTTCACGCCCTCCTTCACCGGCTTGGGCGCGCCGTCGACCAGGTCCTTGGCCTCCTTCAGGCCCAGGCTGGTGAGCTCGCGCACCGCCTTGATCACGTTGACCTTGTTCGGCCCGGTTTCCGTCAGCACGACGCTGAACTCGGTCTTTTCCTCGACCGGCGCCGCGGCGGCCCCGCCGCCGCCGGCCGGCGCCACCGCCACCGCAGCGGCGGCAGCCGAGACGCCGAACTTCTCCTCCATCATCTTGATCAATTCGCTGATCTCGAGCACCGTCTTGGCGGCGATCGCGTCGAGGATTTCCTGGTTCGAAAGTGCCATTTGGCTCACTCCTGTTCGGTTCGGTTGTGTCGTCGTGTTCGGATCGGAATCAGGCCGGCTGGCGGGCGTCGCGCACGGCTGCCAGCGTGCGCACCAGCCGGGCCGGTACCTCGTTCAGCGTGCGCACCAATTGCGCCGCCGGCGCCTGCATGGTCGCCATCAACTTCGCCAGCAACTCCTCGCGGCTCGGCATCGTGGCGAGTGCCTTGACCGCTTTGCCGTCCATCACAAAGTCGGCCATCGCGCCCGCCTTCAGCACGAGCTTGTCGTTGTCCTTGGCGAACCCCGAAAGGACCTTCGCGACCGCCACCGGATCGGGTCCCATTCCGTACAGCAGCGGGCCGACCAGGTGGTCGGCCAGCCCGGCAAACGGAGTCCCCGTCAAGGCGCGGCGCGCCAGCGTGTTCTTCAGCACACGCAACTGGACACCCACGCCCCGCGCCTGACGGCGCAGCCGGGTGACCGATTCCACACTCAGCCCACGGTATTCGGCCACAACGATCGCCTTGGCATACGCCACCATGGCGGACACCTGATCGATCCTGTCGGCCTTCTCTTGCCTGTTCATAGCCACGGTACTGGCTCCACTCAAAGGTGCTCAGCTCGCGCCTCGCACCGGTTCATGAACCGGCGTCCGCTGAGAAGCCTTCGAGTCACCGGCCCCGCCTTCGCTCGCGTAGCGAGCGAAGGCGAGGCCGCGCAACACAACCGCTTCTTTCGACTGCGCCGTCTGCGCTGGGCGGGGGCTGGTCTCGCGACGCAGCCTTCCAATTAAGCAAACCCCGGCGGTCTTTGACAGCAACCGCATCGTTTCCCCTCCTTCGCGCTTTGCGCTTCGGAGGGCTGGCGATGTGGCAGCCCAAAGCCTGTGAGATGGCCCGCAGCCGCAAGCGGGCCGATCGACTCCCGAATTAGAGAAGCACTGGTTAGGGTCGTTCCCAATTCCCGATATAACCCTTCGTGGCAAGCTCAGGCGTTAAGGCTCGACGGATCCACCCGCACGCCCACACCCATGGTCGAGGACACGGCCACCTTGCGCAAATAGATTCCCTTGACCGACGCCGGCTTGGCCTTCTGCAGCGCGTCGACCAACGCGGCCAGATTGGTGCGCAGAAGGTCGACCTCGAACGAGGCCCGACCGATCGAACAGTGCACGATGCCCGCCTTGTCGGCCCTGAACTGGATCTGGCCGGCCTTGGCATTGCGCACCGCGGCCGCCACATCCGCATTGACGGTACCGACCTTGGGGTTCGGCATCAGGCCCCGCGGCCCCAGGATCTGCCCGAGCTGACCGACCACCCGCATCGCGTCCGGCGAGGCGATCACCACGTCGAACTCGAGAAAGCCGCCCTTGATCTTCGTGGCCAGGTCGTCGAAGCCCACCAGGTCGGCGCCGGCGGCGCGCGCTTCCTCGGCCTTGGCTCCCTGGGCAAACACCGCCACCCGCACCGAACGGCCGGTTCCGGCCGGCAGCACCACCGAGCCGCGCACCGACTGGTCGGACTTCTTGGAGTCGATGCCCAGCACCACGGCCGTGTCGATCGACTCGTCGAACTTGGCCGTTGCCGTCTCCTTGACGATCTTCAAGGCGTCGGCCACCGGGTAGACCCGGTTAGGCTCGACCTTCGTGCGGATCTGGCGCACCCGCTTCGATACGGTGCTCATCGTCACTGCCCCTCCACCGTGATACCCATGCTGCGGGCTGACCCGGCGATCGTTTTGACCGCGGCATCCAGGTCCGCGGCGGTCAGATCCGGCATCTTGGCCTTGGCGATGTCCTCGGCCTGCGAACGGGTGATTTTTCCCACCTTATCTGTATGGGGCTTACTGGAGCCTTTTTCAACCTTGGCGGCCTTCTTTATCAGCACCGTGGCCGGCGGCGTCTTCATCACGAACGTGAAGCTCTTGTCCGCGAAGGCCGTGATCACGACCGGAATCGGCAGGCCCGGCTCCATCGCCTGCGTCTGGGCGTTGAACGACTTGCAGAATTCCATGATGTTCAGGCCGCGCTGCCCCAGCGCCGGGCCGATCGGCGGCGACGGATTCGCCTTGCCGGCCGGCACCTGCAGCTTGATGTAACCGACGACTTTCTTTGCCACGACTGGCTCCTGGCTAGACCTTCTCGACCTGGCTGAACTCCAGCTCCACCGGCGTCGACCGTCCAAAGATCGTCACCGATACGCGCAGCCGGTTCTTCTCGTAGTTGACCTCCTCGACGTTGCCGTTGAAGTCGGTGAAGGGCGGCTCCTTGATCCGAACCATCTCACCCACCTCGAACAGCACCTTCGGGCGCGGTTTTTCGTAGCCTTCCTGCATCCGCTGCAGGATCTCGTCGACCTCGCGCTGCGACAGCGGCGAGGGGCGGTTGGCGGTGCCCCCGAGAAATCCGGTCACCTTGGGCGTCGTCTTCACCAGGTGCCAGGCCTCGTCGGCCATTTCCATCTCGACCAGCACGTAGCCCGAATACAGGCGCCGCTCGGTAATGGCCCGCTTGCCGCCCTTGATCTCGACCACTTCCTCGGTCGGCACCAGGATCCGGCCGAAGTGGGCCTGCAGGCCCGCACGGTCGATGCGCTCCTGCAGCGCGCGCGCCACGCTCTTTTCCATGCCCGAGTAGGCATGCACCACGTACCAGCGCTTGCCGGCCGCGCCGTGGGACCCGGCCGCCGGCGCCGCCTCCGGCGTGCCCGCACTTTCGGTCGATGTCGTATTCATCATTTCCACCCGAGCACCCAGTCGTACAAGACCTTCTCGACCGCCTTGTCCACCAGGAACAGAAACACCGCCATCACGCCGACGAACCCGAACACGACAGCGGTCGTCTTCAGCGTCTCGTCGCGGGTCGGCCAGGTCACGCGCTTGGCCTCCTCGTAGCTCTCGTGCGCGAACGCGATGAACCGCTTGCCCGGCTCGCTGAACCACGCGACCACCAGCCCCAGCACCATGCCACCCAGCAGCAGCGCCAAGCGCAGCACCATCGGCTGCTCGGCCCAGAAGCTGAAGCCCACCACGCCGACCAGCACCAGCGCTACGGCGATGCCGACCAGCACCTTGTCGCCGCGACCCGAAATCGTCTGTACGTCCGTCTTGTTCATCAGACCTTCGCAAACATGGCAGGGGCAGAGGGAATCGAACCCCCAACCTTCGGTTTTGGAGACCGACGCTCTGCCAGTTGAGCTATACCCCTAGCAAGCCGTGATGCCTATTCATCGGACGCAGCTTCGACCGCACCGCGGCCTGCGACGAGCGCTCGGGGAGGATCGGCTTCGAGGGGGATCTGCGATCCCCCTCGAGCACCCCCTGCGGCCGTAACAAGCTTTACAGTTGCGGACAAGGCATCGTCCCTGAGCAACGTTCTTCCCTTATTCCAAAATCTTTGCCACCACGC
>Ga0210405_10003097_pt1 | contig 16600 bp, 15 predicted proteins | sample IncBWH11MmetaG_FD_155492 | JGI IMG/M metagenome (GOLD analysis project Ga0210405, IMG submission 155492) | Forest soil microbial communities from Barre Woods Harvard Forest LTER site, Petersham, Massachusetts, United States - Inc-BW-H-11-M | ecosystem: Environmental > Terrestrial > Soil >... | reverse complement strand
TGGAGAACTGCCGATAGATCATGCCGCCCGAGCCGCCGAAGAAGGCCATCGGCACGAACACCGCCGAGAGAACCAGCGCGATGCCGACGAGGGCGCCGGTGATCTGGTCCATCGAGCGCCGCGTCGCCTCCTTGGGGGGCAGATGCTCCTCCGCCATCACCCGTTCAACGTTCTCTACTACGACTATGGCGTCATCGACCAGGAGACCGATGGCCAGCACCATGCCGAAGAGCGTCAGGCTGTTAATGGAGTAGCCGAACGCCGCGAGTACCGCAGCGGTGCCGAGCAGGACCACGGGGATAGCGATCGTTGGAATGAGCGTCGCACGTACGTTCTGCAGGAACAGCAGCATTACGAGAAAGACGAGTCCGATCGCCTCGGCGAGCGTCAGCATCACGTCCTTCACCGAGTGCCTGACGAACGGTGTCGTGTCGAGCGGGTATACCACCTTCAGTCCGGCCGGGAAGGTGGGCGCGAGTCTTGCGATCACCGCCTTGACGCCGGTGACGGTCTCGAGAGCATTGGCGCCGCTGGCCAACTTGATCACAAATGCTGCCGTCGGATCGCCATTCCATTTGGGGATCATCTGGTAGTTCTCGCCGCCGAAACCAATGCGCGCCACATCACGCAGCCGCACCTGGCTGCCATTGGGCTCGACGCGCAACAGAATCTGACCGAACTGCTCGGGGGTTTGCAGGTAGCTTGGGCCGATGATCGTCGCGTTGAGCTGCTGGCCGTGGATTGCCGGTTCGCCCCCGAGCTCCCCGGAGGCGACCTGGATGTTCTGCGACTTGATGGCATTCGCGACATCGACCGAGGTCAGCCCGTAGTTGTCGAGCTTCGCGGGGTCGAGCCATATACGCATTGCGTACTGCGCGCCGAAGAGCTGAAAGCTGCCGACACCCGGTGCGCGACTCACTTCATCCTGGACGTGCGAGGCGATGAAGTCGGCGATGTCCGCAGCCTGCATGCTGTGGTCAGCGGAGACAAAGGCGGTCGCGAGTAAGAAGTTGTTAGCCGACTTGGCAACCCCAACGCCCTGTTGCTGAACCGCCAGCGGTAGACGGGGGAGGGCGAGCTGCAGCTTGTTCTGCACCTGCACTTGCGCGATGTCGGAGTTCGTGCCCTGTGCGAAGCTCAGTGTGATGGTGATGCTGCCATCCTTGTCGCTCTCGGAAGACATGTAGAGCAACCCATCGAGTCCGGTCATCTGCTGCTCGATAGGCTGGACGACGGTACCCTCGACGGTCTCTGCGGAGGCGCCGGGGTAGGTGACCGTGATCGCCACTGAAGGTGGCGCGAGCGGCGGGAACTGCGCGACCGGCAGCTTCAGCAGCGCGAGCACGCCCGCCATCATCACCAGGATGGCGAGAACCCAGGCGAAGATCGGTCGATCGATGAAGAAACGAGCCATAGTGAAGTCCCTCGGATGGTGGATTGCCGACTAGCGCGCGACGAGCGCGAGCGCGGATCGGTCGGCCGTCCTTTTGTCCGCCGCGGTCGCTCCTTGCACGGCAACCTGCATACCGGGCTTGACTCCTTGGACGCCGGCTACGATGAGACGATCGCCAGCCGCGAGTCCGCGTGTGACCAACCAGTGATCACCGAACGCGCCATTGAGCTCGATGCTGCGCTTCTCAACGGTATCGTTCCCACCCACGATGAGCGCTGTGGCACTGCCATCGGGAGAGTGAGTTATGCCCTGCTGTGGAGCGAGAATTGCGCCCTCGCGAACACCTTCCTCAATGGTCGCGCGCACGAACATGCCTGGCAGCAGCAGACTTTCAGGATTGGGGAAAATCGCGCGCAGGGTCACCGAGCCCGTGCCCTGATCGACGGTCACCTCGGAAAACTCGAGCTTCCCGGGCGAATCGTAAGCGCTGCCATCCTCGAGCAGCAGCTTTGCGGGTGCCTGATCGCCATCGACCCGCCGGATCTGTCCGGCTGCAAGCTCGCGCTTCAACCGCACCAGAGTCGCACTCGGTTGCGTGAGATCCACGTACACCGGATCGAGCTGCGTGATCGTTACCAGGCTGCTCGCCTGGTTTGCGGTGACGAGCGCGCCCTCGGTCACCGAGGAGCGACCGGTGCGCCCGCTGATCGGTGAGTAGACCTTCGTGTAGGCGAGGTTTATCTCTGCTGAGCGCACCGCAGCCTCGCCAGAAGCGATGTCGGCCTGGTCCTGCTGCAGTGTCGCCACGGCATTGTCGAAGTCCTGCCGGCTCACGGCGTGCGCTTCGACAAGCGCCGCGTAGCGTTCGGCGGTGAGGCCCGCTGCGGCCGCGGAAGCGCGCGCATGTGCCAGCGACGCCCGCGCGGCGGCGACTGTTGCCTCGTATGGCGCGGGGTCTATCTGATAGAGCTGCTGCCCGGCGGCGACGAGTTCGCCTTCCTTAAACAAGCGCTTGAGCACAACGCCGTTCACCTGCGGGCGCACTTCGGCGACTCGGTACGCCGATATGCGGCCAGGAAGCTCCGTCGTCAGCGACACGGGCTTGGCTTCGAGCTTCACAACTGTCACAGGCGGCTTCGGTGGCGATGTCGGCGCGTGTTTCGCGCAGCCGCCCGCGAGCGCCCCGAGTGCGCCGAGGAGCAGGGCCTCGAGGAAGCGGCTCTGCGCTGGAAAGACCATATGTTGAACCTCCTGATTACTAAAATGGTGGCTAACTCTCATCGGATCTCTTGCCCCGAGGCTCGTACCGGCGTGAAGACAGTCGCTCTCAGGGCGCGCGGTAAGGTATGAGAGCACCACGCGCTGACACAATCCGAGTCGGGAAGATGCAGCGTTGCACTCGAGTGAACGCCAAGGTGTGGGAGTCAACGCGCGCGTCGAGCCGCAACGGCGAGCCCCCGCACGGAACTCAGGGCCCGGCGCGCTTGAGCCAGAAGCCAGGCGCGATGCCTGAGCGCCAATATCGCGAAGGGCACCAGACTGCCGCCGGGAAGCAGCAAGGCAACCGCGGCGTACCATTTGACGTCGGGCAGCCGAGAGGTAAGACGTGTTCTCCATTGCGTTCGCGGCGACATAGCTCAGGCTTCAGATCGCGTGGGGTGTTCCCGTATGCATTCAATGTAGGAACGCATAGCGACGCGAACAATCGCCCTTGCGTACATGCAGCGTTGCAAGTGCGTCCGATGAGGAATGAGGGTGGGAGGCTGACCCGCTGGCGGCTACGCGCCAATCGGCCGCGCCCGCGAAAGCGTCTGATCAGTTCGTGAGCGCGGCGAGGTGCTCGATGAACGCATCCTCGGCGGGACACTGGGCGGTTGCCGGGCGCGATGGCAGCTGGGTCGCGCGCTCGGCGCCGGCCGAGTGAACCGGGACCCAGAGGCGCTCCGTTTTGGCGCAGGTCGCAGCAAATTCAAACAGCGAGCGCTGCGAATCCATACCGAAGTTGAAGTCACCCTTCAACGGATACGAAGCGGGTATGGCGGCGTAATCGAGCGAAATGCCGCGTTGGTGAACTGCGGCGACGGTTGCTTCCAGCGTGGTGCGCGTTATGTGACTGAGTCCGGCGGAGACACTGCGATTGAAAACGGAAAAGGCATTGGCATGGGTGCGGCGCGGAATGTGGCGCAGTGGTCCATCGATGATGACGTGCACCGCAGCCGGCTGGGAACTCGCCGCTGTCGCCTGTGGCAGATCCGTCGGCGCCGGCGCAATGAAAAACGGCAGCGTCACGCCTCCATCCACGTGCGTCTCCTCGCGAACGCCGCCCTTAGTGCGAACCTTCAAGATCACGGGTGGCAGCATTCCGGGCACGCTCGCCGAAGCCAGAAGCACCGATTGGAACAGAGCTTTGGCATCCTTGCCCCCGTAACGAGCGATTGACCCAAGGTCCCAGATGACCGCGTCGCCGGTGGCAAAGTCGGTAGTCGCCACTAGCAGCAAGCGGCCCCTGGCTGCCTCACGGGCGATGGCCTCGATCATGGGTTCGTCGGCGTATTGCTCAATGAGCCGCCGCAGCGGCTCGGCACTATAGACGCTCGAGCCGAACAGGGCGCCCAGCCCCCGGGACTGGAACAGGCCGTCCGTGAGTCCAGTAGTGTAGATCGCGGTCACTCTTTCGTCCCACGAGGGGCCGAGGAACGCGAGTGGTGCGATCAACGCCCCGGCGCTGACGCCCGTCACCACGGTAAACTCCGGTCGGGTCCCCAGGCTTGTCCAGCCGACCAGGGCTCCTGCACCGAAGGCGCCACTCGCACCGCCGCTGGAGAGGGCGAGGATGTGCAGCGGACGCTCGCAACACGCGGCCTGCAGTCGGCGCGCGACTTCAGCTGAAGACAGAAGCTCGAACTCTCCGTCGCTACCGAGCGTGCGCACGCTCAAAGCGACGTCATCCGGCTCCGTGTCGTCCGTCATTGGCAGAGGAAGCTGAGGCCCGAGTGATGCGCAGCCCGCTACAAGCGTCAGGATATAGACGACGAGGAGCTGCGACCAACGACACGCCGCGTGTGACTTGGTCATGACCTCGCACCATCCGCAGTAGACCCGCGCTAACGGGCCTGCAGGTACCTCCGCTGCCTGAGGAATTCGGGAATGGACGGGGGTTCTTCAGCCCCCGCGCGCTCGACCCTCAACTCCCGCTCGAGCTGCCTGACCCCGGCGCGAGCGAAACGCAGCGCCCTGAGTTTCTGCAATTTGTCGATGATCTGTTCCACTCTGCTGTCGACCATGGCAACGCTCCCTTCGCTGTACGTCCCCGGAAGAAGGTCACCAGCACCGGCACCGGCGCGACGCGAGTTAGTCAGCTTCATGTACGGCAGACTAGGGACGTCGGCGTGTGCGAACAATGCGCGGGCGTTGCACGGAGCGTTGCGCAAGCGGAAACACCAGGGCTTTGCCAGCGGCGTTTATTCGGCGCGTCATGTGCAACCAGCCGCTTGCGCGCGCCTCTACGAGACAGGGTTCTCAGCCGACCGGCTGGGAAGTCCTCGGCAGCCAGCGTCTACAGGTCTTTCGCGCGCCGCTGCGAGTCCGCCGTCCTATTTGCCCTGAAAGCGAGACTCACGACCCAGGCCGTCAGAGATACTGCGACCAGCATTGCGGCCGTTGAGACGGCGGCGGCGATCATTGCCAGCACGTGAGCCACTCATCCTCCTGCGACTCAAGAGCCGGCCGGAAGGAATTCCTTCCGGCCGGGGAGTGAGCGAACGCCGTCAGGGGGGGTAGAGGGGGCGTTCGTTCATGGCCAACACGTTGCAAGGTCAGGCAACGAGATGTCCACGCGGGTTACTGTAGGCGCGACGATCGCGGCGAACAACGCGCGGCCGATTCATGCAGCGTTGCGTCTCCGTGAACGTCGATCTCGCCCCTGCGGAGCCTTTTTGTTGACGAGGAATGCGGCGGCTGAGTGCGGGCGCGCGCTTTGGCGCGATCACTGGGTGATAGAGAGGGGGAGGGGCTTTGGCTCCGGGGCAGCAGAAATTCGTTCCACGATAAAGTCGCGGAAGGCGCGGATCTTGAGGGGCACGTACCTGCGATTGACGTAGACAACACTCAACATGTGCTGACTGAGCGGATACTCCATCAAGACGGGCGTCAATCGGCTGCGGTACTCCGGATCCTCGAACAGTACGGCTGGCAGGGGTGCAAGTCCGATGCCGCTCGCGACGGCATTTGCCACGCCGAGTGGCGATCGATATCGCAATACAACCCGCATGGGAACTTCAAGCTTTCCACTCGGGCTCATGAACTGCAGCGACTTCTGATCGCCGATCGCCACGAAGGCATGGCGCGTGAGCTCCTCAGGGGACTTGGGGACGCCATGCCGCTTGAGGTACCCAACTGAAGCCGCCAGAAAGTAGGAGACGGGACGCACGGGTTGGGCAAGGAGGCCTGGCGCTAATGAGTCCGAGGACGTCAGCCAGAGCGCCGCGTCGTAGCCTTCCTCCACGAGATCCACGGTGCGGTCATCGAAGGAGACATCTACTATGACCTCCGGATAACGGCGACGGAACTCCGCGAAGTGTTGCACCAGTCTTTGTCCGGTGCTCCAGCTCGGGCAGCTGAGGCGCAGCGTCCCGCGAGGCGTGTTGTTCAACGAGCCGAGTTCCATCTCCGTGTCCTCGAGATCGTCCAGGATGGTCTTGCTTCGTTCGAAATACACCCTGCCAACCTCGGTAAGACTCAAGGTGCGGCTGTTGCGATTGAGAAGCCGCAGCCCGAGTCGCTGTTCGACGTGCATCACGTGCCTGCTGACCATCGCCGTCGAGATGCGAAGACGCCCGCCGGCTGCGACGAAGCTGCCCGATTCGACGACCTGTCGGAACACCTTTATGCTGGTCAGCGTATCCACGTGCGCAGTCTACCGCCTCGGCCGCTGCTCGCTACTCTGCTTTAGCAACGGCGTACTAAGCCAGTCTTTTTGCGGACGCCAGCAGGAATGACGTCTCGCCGTCCGCCTGTACCTCGATCAAGTTACTGCTCGGCCCGAAGAGCGCGCTCTGCTCCCACAGAATCCGTTCGCCGGCAGGCAGCTGCAGTCCACCACGATCGACTGTAAGCACGGTGACGTCGTGCCCCTCGGGCACGACGTAGCGGAACTGCTGTGTATTCCTGAGGCGTACGTGAAAGCAGTTGACATCTGCCGGTGCATGCTGGAGCCGACTGCGCGCTCGGCCGAACTCTCCCAGGAACACCCTCACCGGGCCGTCCTCCTCCACACCATCAGCGGCGAGAGACTCGCTCGCCGCGACGGACCCATGCTGCTCCGTGAGCCGCGCAATCCACAGGTGAAACAGGCGCAGCGGGTCTCGCAGCGGAGGAGTGCCCTCATGCCATACGACGCTTCCCGCCTTCATCCATGCGGCTCCGTCTGCCGCAACTTCGCTCAGCCTCCCGCGCTCATCCTCGAATGACAGCTCTCCCTCCAGCACAATGGCCAGGGTCATGGCGCCGGATGGTGGGTAAATGCTGAAGAGGGGCCGCGATCGCTGTGTCACCTCAGCGTAGTTAAGCAAGAGAAAGGGGCGAGTCAGCTCGCCGATGTCCCACGGAGTGATGAAGCGCGTGATCGGGCCCTGTCTACGGCCGTTGGTAAGCAACGCAATCCGGCCCGATTTCGCCGTCACAAGGGAATAAGGGTCAGGCGAGCTCGTCTGCTCCGTCCGCAATGAAGTGCCGAACATCTGCGTGCCGCTATTGCATGAACCAACCGTGGCTCACGATCAGCGATTGGCCGGTGAGCGCTTTCGACTCAAAGGATGCGAAGAACAGCGCAGCCTCGGCGACGTCTCGGGCAGTGGTGAACTCGCCGTCGACGGTGTCCTTGAGCATGATCTGTTGGATCACTGCGTCCTCGGAGATGCCGAGCTCCTGGGCCTGCTCCGGAATCTGCTTATCAACGAGTGGCGTGCGCACGAAACCTGGACAGATGACATTGGCTCGCACGCCGTGCTTTGCGCCCTCTTTGGCAACCACCTTGGCGAGACCAATCAGGCCGTGCTTGGCTGTGACGTAGGGTGCCTTCAGCACTGACGCTTCCTTCGAATGCACGGAGCCCATGTAGATGATACTGCCGCCTCCCTGGCGGTACATGTGGCGTAACGCCGCGCGCGTCGTAAGGAAAGCGCCGTCCAGATGGATGGCGAGGAGACGTTTCCAGTCCACGAAGGAAAACTGCTCGAGGGGCGCGACGATCTGGATTCCAGCGTTGCTCACCAGCACATCGATGCGTCCGAAAGCCTCGACGACTGCGGCGATGCCCGAGTCGACTTCCGATTCACTCGTGACATCCATGGCAATGCCCAGGGCGCGTCTCCCGGTGGCGCGCAGCTCGTCGGCTGCGGCATCGGCCGCGGCGGCGTCGCGATCGGCGATCGCCACCGTTGCACCCGCCGCAGCAAAGGATCGGGCAATTTCCCTGCCGATGCCGCTGGCGGCACCGGTGATGACGGCGACTTTGTCTTGCAGATGCATCGATATGACTCCGTGGCGCCTCGGCCGAGGCATGCGGACAGAATGAGGGGCGGACCGTTGCCTGGTGGGTCCCCGATCATTCCCGTCCATTCTGCGAGAGGTCGAAGGTCGAGACGCCGTCCAGGTTGTCGGGTCTCTTCAGCACCTCGCGATGGCGCAAGCTGCGGATCGTATCGTGATAGCCGGCGCGCCAGTGCTCTTCCATGCTCTGTCGCGAGAACTCGTAGTCCTTTGAGTCGCCTTCGTATTGCTTGGCTCGGTAAATGAGGTGGACGAGGTTGTACACCTTTCGATGCGTGTGCGGCCTCAACACTGCGAGCTCCGGGCTGTCTCTGAGCTCGTCGGGAAGTTTCTGCAGCAGGTTCGCCAGGGCATTGCGGATCTTTTGTGTGTACTTGAACCGGTCGGTGTTACTGCGGGTGCGACTCGAGTACTGAATTTCCTTCTGTCGGGTCGTCACCTCGAGCATGGTGCGTGGCAAGGCGCCACGCGCGCTCCACAGATCCACTTGGAAGGCGAGGGTATCGCGACGCGGCTCGCTCTCGAGCACCCACTGCAGCGGCGTGTTCGAGACGAGCCCACCGTCCCAGTAGAACTCGCCCTCGATCTCGACCGGTGGAAATCCCGGTGGCAGCGCGCCGCTTGCCATCACATGCTCAGGCCCGATGATGTGAGTTGTGTTGTCGAAATAAAGGAAGTTGCCGGTCGTCACATTCACCGCACCGATGCTGAAGCGCGTCTCGCCGGCATTGATACGATCGAAGTCGACCAGGCGCCCGAGAGTGGCTTTGAGCGGAGCGGTGTCGTAGTAGCTGGTCGCCTCGATGCTGCCGGATGGTTGCAGCCAGGCACTGGGGAGGCGCGGTGCAAAGAAGCCCGTCACGCCCGCGACCAGGGCAGCTCCGGCGCTCAGCTGATTGTGCAGTCCGCGCGCGAATTCGCCTCGCAACACCGCTGGCGCCATCGCGAGTTGTGCAAGGCCATCCCACGGATCGCTGGGCGTGACTGACTTCCAGAACTCGCGCAACTTCTCGACCCGCGCGTGCGGAGGATTGCCGGCAATCAGGGCCGCGTTCACCGCGCCAATCGAGATGCCAGCGACCCAATCAGGAGCCAGATGCGCTTCAGAGAGTGCCTCGTAGACTCCCGCCTGATAGGCGCCCAGAGCGCCTCCGCCCTGGAGGAGCAGCGCAATGCACTCGAATGGAGGCCGTGCCAGCTGCCTGTGGGTGTTGTGCGCGACTCTGTTTGCTGAGGTCTGCGAAGACATGATGTGGAGACTCGTACTAGGTGGCCTCACGGTATGAGCGCCTCGCACACAGAGCAATTCACCGCAACGAAATGCAGCGTTTCGCGCCGGTGAATGGGCTGGAACACCTGATAAAAGCCTAACACTCGCATGGTCCCGGTCGCTTCTTCGTGCGGCGGAGCGCGTGCCCTCTCCAACGAGAGAGGATCGCGACCACCAAGCGAGAAAGTGCGGCATGTGCTCACCGTGAGATCGTGCCGATGGTGCGGTCGAAATCTGGGAATCCCAGTGCCGCTGGTGCGCTTGTCGCAGCGCGCGGCGGCGCCGCATTTACTGGAATGCAAAGGTTCGTAAACAGCGCGTGCGTTGTTCATCCCGCCGGCCTCCTGAAGGATTGCCGATATGCGGGAGGCTGTACTCATGTGCGCGATGCTGTTGGTGGTGTGCTCAGAGAGGATCACGACACTCCTCAGGGGCGTCGTGAGAATGGGCCGAGCTCTGCTCGCCAAGGCGCGCCGGGGTCATCCGACGAAGATCGGGGTCCTGCTTGTACTTACAATCGGCGCCCTCTGTGCTCCGGCGGTCACGAGAGCCCAGTCGCTCTGCGAAAGCTGCGAGGTGCAACTCGGACTCGGGGGCACGTATCACTTTTGGGGCCCGACCGGTGGCTTGGTATTCGCAGCGACGATGAATTGGGATGCGAATCGCTACGAGCTCGGGGTCTTCCGCGTCGCGAGTGCGCAGTTCCTCCGCGATCACGCCTACCCCGATGGGCACCTCATGGCTGACCCCTACTGGGGAGCCTCCCTATCGCGCAGGTGGCAGGTATTTGAGAAAGGGCCCGTGACGGGATTCGTTGGGTTTGGGCTGGCGCTAAAGACGGAGTCGGATCAACTGAGTGCCACGCGCTGGGATTTCGCCGAGCAGGCCGGGTTGCGCTTTCGGATACCGGGACAGATCGCCGTGGGCGAGTTGACTGTGCGGCACTGGTCCAACGCAGGTATCCGTCTTCCGAACCACGGACAGGATTTCGTGACTCTTACGGTCCGTCTCAACACCGGCCTATTCGGAGTCGATAGAGCGAGCGAGATCTCACCGGCGTTTCAATCTCGAAAGGCGCTGCTCGCGAAAAACTTTGAGTCGGAGCGCTCTCTGCCATGAAGGAGCGCGAGGTGCGAGACCGGGCTTTTGCGATGCCCCTCACCCAACCGGCGTATCCCCCGGGGCCTTATCGGTTCGTCAACCGCGAGTACTTCATCATTACGTACCGGACCGATCCGCAGAAGCTGCGTGCCTTGGTGCCGGAGCCGCTGGAGATCGAAGCGCCTTTGGTGAAATACGAGTTCATTCGCATGCCGGATTCCACCGGCTTCGGCGACTACACCGAAAGCGGACAGGTCATTCCGGCGGCATTCCGCGGACGGAAGGGCAATTACACGCTGTGCATGTTCCTCAATGACCACCCACCCATTGCCGGTGGCCGCGAGCTGTGGGGCTTCCCCAAGAAGCTTGGGAGTCCGACGTTGCGAGCGGAAACCGACACGCTGATCGGTACCCTCGACTACGGTTCCGTCCGCGTCGCCACCGGGACTATGGGTTACAAGCACCGTACCCTGAATACGGCGAGCGTTCAGGCCGCCCTCTCTTCACCCAACTATCTGCTCAAGATCATTCCGCACGTCGACGGCAGTCCCCGTATCTGCGAGCTCGTCGAGTACCACCTGGAGGGAATCGAGGTGAAGGGCGCCTGGACGGGCCCCGCCGCCCTGTCGCTCATGCCACATGCCTTGGCACCGGTCGCGGAGTTGCCGGTGCTGGAGGTGGTTGCGGCGGTGCACACCGTGGCGGATCTAACGCTTGGGCTGGGAAAGGTGGTGCACGACTTTTTGCGCTGAGCGCGCGCACACGCCCGAGGCCGATTGTATCCAAGCAAGCATGCAGCAGCCGGCGGGCCCGTTCGCCGACCCGCCGGCGTTGCAAGGCCGATCAACCCGCCAGCTTCACCTTGACACCATCAGCCGAGAGGGCGAATCGCAGGCCGACGTCCGTAGAGTGCAGTTTGATAACCACGCCGTGCTCATTCTTCAAATACGTGGCCGAGCCGCCACCTGCAACCGCCATTCCGGCGGTCATCGCGACGTAGTTGCCATTGAAGTCGGCCAGATTGTGCAAGTTATAGACGCGCCCGGAAGCGGAGATGTTTGCCGCTCCGACATCGACGATCGAGACGCCGGAGATCTTGAATCGATGGGACTGGCCGCCGTAATTCAAATTGCCGTGGCCCCAGGAATAGCCGATGCCTGCGGCGACGGCTCCGCCGGCGAGATTCAGGGTGCCGTCCGCCTCAGTTCCGCTCACAGCGTCGGCTGTCTCCTCGGGCGTCGCTGGATCGGGCGCCTGTTGCGCGTGGACAAGTACGCCGCTAAACAAGAGCGCGCTCGCCACCGCCGACACTATTGATGTACGCATGCTGATTCTCCTTTGAACAGAACAATGTGTGTGAGACTTCATCGCACTGACGCTAGAGTCTCGACATCCCGCGAACAATCGACCCACGAGCTATGGAGCATTGCACGGGAGGAAACCTGGTGCGGGGAAGCCGCACAGCTCTCCCGCGGTCTGCTGTGACGTGGGGACAGTAGTTCGCGCGTTACTCCATCGAAGCTTGATGCCGCATCAAGATCGCACGCGAAGCCGATGCAATACTGCATCTACCGCCCAGCGATTGTTCTCCCAGCGCCCGAACCGTAGCGTGCTTCATAGGATGTTGGTCCAGTTTAGAAGGTGGGCCGCTATGTTCGGTATCAGTTTCCTGACCGCTTCCGGAGCCGTGCGGCGCTCGCCTGTTGCACCTCCGCTTGGGGTGCGTCACGTCGCGTTGCTACGCCGCGGTCGCCGGAACGGCTCGATCACGCGATTCATTACTCCATGGGACATTGCTGAGCTCTCTCAACCGTTCGTCTTCCTTGGTTACTCAGAGCCTGCGTCGGGGTCGCAGATGCTTCTTACCGCGCCGCCGCCTTTCGGCATCGCGAGGCTGACGCTGGTACTGAGTGGAGCACTCACATTTGAGGACGCATCTGGCACCAGGGGCATGCTCACCGCCGGCGGATACCACTGGATTACGAGGGATGAGACGGGGTGGCATGACAGCGGCGGAGCCGGCGGTACACGGCTGCGCGCCTTTCAGCTCTGGCTGGGGCTTCCTCTATCGCAGCGGAATGCTGCTGCCGAAAGCCAGCGCGTCGCGGCACACGAAGTGCAGGAGGAAGGAGCGGTCCGAGTTGTCCTCGGACAATTCGGTCATGCGCGCAGCCGCCTTGCCAATGCACCGCCGGACGTCAACTACTTCCATGTACGGCTGAAGCAGGGGCATCACTGGCGCTACACGGCGCCCGAGGGACACGACGTGACCTGGCTCGCGGTCGATCGTGGAGGCCTGACGTTGCAGGCGGGAGAGCGCGTCCATCGGGAGCAGCTGGCGCTCTTCGGGGACTCACGAGGCGCGATCGAGATGCAGGCGGTCGGCGACACCTCTTTCGTATTGGGTTCGGCGAGGCGATCGTCGCACCCACTCGTGCTAGGGGACGACTGGCCGGACGACACAACACTCGCCCCGGGCGAGCAGACCCTGCAGGGTGGTCGGCGGCCGCGGATTCAGCATCGCGGCTGAGGCTTGATCCAATGAAACCCGTCGCGCAGGACCCTCATCTCGAGCCTGGGCCTCGGGCGAAGTCGATGGACGCGGACGACTCTAACAATCCGCTCTGGACTGTTGCCATCGGAATCGCCTGCGTCTTTGCCGTGATGATCGCCGTGATGGCGTTTGGATGAGATCGGGTGCGTCGGGCACTCCGCGGAGCATTGTCAATGCCATTATTCAAAGTCGCCGTCCTGATCGTGTGGCTGAGCAACGCCGACGGCTCGATCGTCGCCCACGCGTCGGGCATCGCTGTTGACGTGCCAACCTGTGAACGGCTGGCCGCGGAGAAAATCACCGCGGAGTCCGCCAACCCCGATCTTGACAACTCGACACCGAGGGTTTCGTGTTGGAACACGGGCGAGATGCTTCGCGCCGTTCCGCGCAAGCCGGCCCCCGGATCAGTTGAGTTGTAACCCGCTGCAGCGCGTGCCGCTAGCTGGCAGAAGCACGATCCGGACCGAGAGTCTGGTTTCCCTACGCGCAACAATGCGTCAACCAAGACTCGGTTCCTCCTTGTGGAATACGCACGTACAGTGCGTCGCCATGTTTGCGAGCACGCTGCAGCGGGCGGAGAGGGATATCGGCGCGAATGCGGGCCAGGGCCACCGCAGCGTCGTGACACGCCTGCTCGCGGCCGCGGTCGCGGCCGCCGGCCTCGCCGCCTGTACGGTCGGGCCAGATTTCAAGCGACCCGAGGTCGCGGCGTCCGCCGCCTACCGTGTAGCGGAGGACTCCTCGACGTCAGCGGCTGGTGCGGCGTCAGCGGCGTCCGAGTCGGCAACGAGCGCCCACGCGCAGCGCTTCATCCCCGGCGTCAACCCTGTGGACGAGTGGTGGACTGTCTTTGCGTCTCCCGGCCTCGACGCGGTGGTCCGCGACGCCGTCAGCCGCAATCACACGCTCGCCGCCGCGCAGGCGACCGTGGCTGAGGCCCGCGAGCTGGTCAAGGCCGAGGCGGGCAACCGCTATCCGCAGTTGAGCCTCGACGGCGGAGCCGGCCGGCAGAGGTACGGCACAGAATTCCTCGGGCCGCTCGTCAACAACCTGCCGACCTACAGCTACGTCAGCGCGGGCGTGGCAGCCCAATACCGGGTCGACTACCTGGGAGGGATCACACGCTCGGTGGAGCAGCGCGAGGCGCTCGCGCAGTATCGGCGCAGCGAGGCGGACGCCACTTACCTCTCGCTCACGGGCAGCGTGGTCGCCGAGGCGATGCAGGTAGCCGCGGCGCACGCGCAAATGCAGGCGGTCGAGGAGCTCCTCGCTGAGGACCGCAGCAATCTGGACCTCGTGCGAACCGCGTTCACGAACGGGTCCGTCTCCCGGGTCGACGTGCTCACTGCCGAGAGCCAACTCGCCGCCGACGAGGTATTGCTTCCGCCGTTGCGCCAACAGCTCGCCGTTGCGCGCCACGCGCTCGCCGTTCTCACCGCGCACGCCCCGGGGGAATGGATGCCGCCCGACTTTTCCCTTAGCGCTTTGACGCTCCCGAAGCAGCTCCCCGTGAGCCTGCCTTCCGAGCTGGCGCACCGCCGGCCGGACATCCTTGCGGCGGAAGCGCAACTGCACGCGGCGACCGCCGCTGTCGGGATAGCCACGGCGAATCTGTATCCCCAGATCACACTGACTGCAACGGGTGGCTGGCAGTCGTTGCCGGACCAGACGCTGTTTGCGCACTCGAACGCCGCGTGGTCGCTGATTTCGGGAATCACGGCGCCGCTGTTCGACGGCGGCACGTTGCGCGCCGAGCGCCGCGCCGCGGTCGACGAGCTGCGCGCGAGCGCGGCGCGCTACCAGGAGGTCGTACTCGAGTCGTTCGGTCAAGTCGCTGATGTGCTGGATGCGCTGACACACGATGGGCAGCTGGTTGCCGCGCAGTCGGACGCGTTGGCGAGCGCTACCAGCAACGTTGAGCTTGCCCGCGAGAGCTACGCCGCTGGCAACAGCGGCATTCTGCAGGTGATCGACTCGCAGCGACGACGTCTCGATGCCCAGGTCGGCTTCCTGCGCGCCGAGGAGCAGCAATACCTCGACACCACTCAGCTTTTTCTCGCGCTCGGCGGCAGCAACAAGCTGTGAGATCGCGACCTAACGGGAGGCGCTATGCTTGCGGATAAGAACGGGGACTCTTCGCTCGAGGTAGCAGAACGGCTCGAAGGGCAGCGGTTCCCGCGCGTGACGGCGCGGGAGCTCCCGCACTCGGCAGAGGACGCGTCCGCCGCGGCGGACACGCAACGCGCTGCAACGCAGGAGCCGTCACGAGAGCAATGGATGCGCACCTGTCTGTTCCTGCTGCTGCCACTGGTCCTGGTGGCTGGCGGGGGCTGGTATGTCGCCGGCGGGCGGGTGATGTACACGGACGATGCGTATGTAAACGCCGGCACGGTCGGCGTCTCCACCGACGTGGCGGGGACGGTTGCCGAGGTCGATGTTCGGGACAACCAGGAAGTCGCTCCCGGACAGGTGCTCTACCGCCTCGACCCATTACGATTCGAAATCGCACTGGCAAGCGCGAAGGCCAACCAGGCGCAGGTCGCGCTCACCCTCGAGTCGATGAAGCAGGACTACCGGCGGATGCTGACGGACGCCGAGGCCGAACAGGCACAGGTCGCGCTCGACCGGACCCGCTACGAGCGCGCTACGCGGTTGCTGACGAGCGGCGTCGAGTCGCGCGCCGGATACGATCACGCGCAATTCACGCTGCAGGCTGATCAGAGCAAGCTCGAGGCGCTGCGCCAAGAGGCGCGCGTGCAGTTGGCACGGCTCGGCGGCAACGTGAACACTCGAACCACCGAGCTTCCCCAATACGTCCAGGCGGAGGCACAGGTCGCCGAAGCCGAACGCGAGCTCGTCCACACTGTGGTGAGGGCGCCATTTGCCGGCGTCGTGACCGACGTCCCGACCATTGCACCGGGCAAATACCTACCGGCCTCGACCACCGCGTTCTACCTGGTCGATACGCAGCACGTGTGGATCGACGCCACGCCGAAGGAGACTCAGCTCACCCACGTGATAGCCGGTCAGCCCGCCAGCGTGGGGGTGGACACTTACCCGGGATTGCGTTGGCACGGTACGGTGGAGAGCGTAAGTCCGGCGGCTGCGCAGGAATTCTCCCTTCTGCCGGCGCAGAACACGAGTGGCAACTGGGTGAAGGTCGTGCAGCGGGTGCGGATACGCATACGCCTCGATACGACCGATAAGGACTTGCCGACGCTGCGCGCCGGCATGAGCACGCAGGTGTATGTCGACACCGGACATCCGCGCGGGCTGCCGCACTTCCTGACCGCGCTCTTCTAGCCGAGCCGTCATGACCTCCGCGGGCACCTCCGAGGGCGGCAACCGCGCAGCGATCACCGCCTGCGTGATCATCGCCACGCTGATGCAGGCATTGGACACGACCATCGCCAACGTCGCGTTGCCTTACATGCAGGGCAGCGTCTCGGCGAGCCAGGACCAGATCTCCTGGGTCCTCACGTCCTACATTGCGGTCGCAGCGATCATGACGCCGCCCACTGGCTTCTTCACCGCGCGCTTCGGCCTGAAGCGGGTGTTCCTCGTGTCCATCGCCGGATTCACGCTCGCCTCGATGCTCTGCGGAATGGCCCAGTCGCTCACGCAGATCGTGCTGTTCCGCATGCTGCAGGGCGCTTGCGGCGCAGCGCTCGTGCCGCTTTCCCAGTCCGTGCTGTTCACGATCTACCCGAAGGAGCGTCACGGCTTCGCGATG
>Ga0210405_10003096_pt1 | contig 16600 bp, 13 predicted proteins | sample IncBWH11MmetaG_FD_155492 | JGI IMG/M metagenome (GOLD analysis project Ga0210405, IMG submission 155492) | Forest soil microbial communities from Barre Woods Harvard Forest LTER site, Petersham, Massachusetts, United States - Inc-BW-H-11-M | ecosystem: Environmental > Terrestrial > Soil >... | reverse complement strand
GTCACCGTATGGGTCGCGCCGGTCTTGAGCGCCGCCGGCGTGGGGATGACGTAGCCGTGAACGCCGTTGCCCAGGCCCGCGTTGAGCAGGTCCTGGCGGAAGACGTTGGCGAGCACGGTGGCGATCAGGGTCGAACCGTCGTCGACGTCCACGTCGATCGGCGAGTTGAGCTGGCTCCCATCCGCTGCCCAGCCGGCCAGCTGATTGCAATTGGCACTGTCGAAGAAGCCGACGAAGCTCGGCGCCGCGCAGGTGACGCTGCGGGTGCCCAGCACGGTCGCGGTGCCGCCGATCTTGACGGTGACGCCGTGAGCGGCGCCGGTCTTGAGCGCCGCCGGGGTCGGGATGAAGAAGGCGTGGTCGCCGTTGCCGGCGCCGGTGGCGCGGACGTCGGCGCGGAAGGCATTGGCGAGGAAGGTGGCGATCTTGGTCGAGCCGTCGTAGACGTCCACGTTGATCGGCGTGTTCGGCCGCGTGGGGTCCCAGGCCCAGCCGGCCAGCTGATTGCAGTCGATGGCGTCGAAGGAGCCGATCGCGGGCGGGCTCGTGGAGGGGGCCGTCGTGGCGTCGGTCTCCTCGACCATCTGGTCCCCGATCCAGAGGTAGTGATGACTGCTGGTGACCGCGCCATTGTCCTTTTCGGTGATCAGCACCCGCCGGCCCAGGCCGTCGTAGCCGAACTCACTGCGGTGGGTGCCGACGTCGATGGCGGTCATCCGGTTCTCGGCGTCCCACTCGAAGGTGCGCGCTCCGTCGGCGAGCAGATTGCCGTTGGCATCGTACTGGAAAGCCTGGCCCTGGGCGGCGCTGGAGACGACGGCCGTGGCGGAACCTTGGATCGTGCCGTCGGCATGGCTGGTGGCCGTGACCGTGACGCTGCCGTAGCTCGCCGGCGCGGTGAACAGCCCGGTCGCATCGATCTGCCCGGCGCTGGCGGACCAGAGCACGGCGGTATCGGCAACGCCCTCGACCTGCGCCATGAACTGCTGGGTGGCGCCGGCGGTCAATTCGACCTCGGACGGCGCGACGCTGACCGAGATCTCCGGTCTCGCGCCGACCAGGACCGGGACTATCGCCTGGACGGTCTCTCCTGCCGCGGCGGATACCGCCCCGATATGGTAGACGCCCGGCGCCGGCGGCGCCGTGTAGAGGCCGGTCGCGGTGATCGAGCCGCCTGCAGTGCCCTCCATGACGTTCCAGGTGACCGCCGGATTGGCGACACCGCTCACCTGCGCCGTGAACGCCTGGCTCGCGCCGGGCGGCAAGCTCGCGGAAGACGGCAGGATCAGCAGAGCCTCGCCGACCGTCACCGTGGCGGTGCCGGACTTGGTCGGATCGGCCTGAGAGGTCGCGGTCACGGTGTAGATGCCGGGGGTCGCCGGTGCCGAGAAGAGCCCGTTGGCGGCCATCGCGACCGCTGCCGGCCCCGCCACCGACCAGCTCACGCCCTGGTTCGGGTCCGGTTCGTCGTTCTGCCCCAGGACGGCGGCGGACAGCAGCTCCTGCTGGCCGGAGTCGATGACCGATCGGGCCGGCGAGATGACAACACTGGTGACCGGCACGAGGTTGGCGACGGTGACTGTCGCGGTGGCCGGCGACACCGGATTGCCCACGGTCTGCGCGGTCACGGTGTAGGAGCCCAGTGGGGTACCGGCCGGCACGGCGAGGAGGCCGGCACTCGAGATCGTCGCTCCCGGCACGGTGGTCGACCACTGGATCGCCTGCTGGCTGCCGGTGACCTCGGCCAGGAACTGCCGCGAGGTGCCGGGGAGAACGGTGATCGTTGCCGGCGTCAGCGTCACGGCCACGACGGTGACGGTGGTGGTGGCGCTGCCGCCCCAGCCGCCTTCGACGAAGATGTGAAACAGGCCGCCCGGCTTGCCGGGGAGATGGACGAACGGGAACAAGGTCCCGGGGTTGGTGAAGCCGTCGGTCCAAGGATCATCCGTGGAGAAGGTGCAATTGGGGATGGGGGTGTTGGTGGACGTGGTGACGAAGTCGATGGTTTGGCCCGGGATCGCGACCACGGAGGTGGGTGAGACGGAGACCTGCGGCGCCACCACGGTCACGACCATCCGCCCCGACACTGCCGGTTCCTTGACGCTGGTGACGGTGATCAGGTAGCCGCCCGGAGTCAAGCCGCTCGTGATCGTCTCCCGCTGCACGCTGAGGCCGTTGGTGGAACCAGGGATCAGGATCATGTCGTTGAGCGGCGAGATGCTCCAGGTCATCGCGTAGTCGCTGCTGTAGGGGCTGCCCATGCCTGTCATGGTGGCAGTCACCGCATCCTGGGTGGTCCAGTTTTCATAGAGAGTCGGCTGGCCGGAGAGCGTGATCGTGACGGGGTTGACGGTGATGGTCGTCGTGCCCACGGTCATGCCGAACCTGGTGAGCGTGAACTGGTAGGCTCCAGGCGTATAGGGCGCCAGGAACACACCGAGCCAGCAGGTATAGGCATCCGGTCCTCCCTGGACCGCTGCCGGGGCCGGCCCCGTGACGTTCCACTGCCACTCGTTGACAGGTGCGCCCTGGGCGCCGCAGGTGCCGTAGGCGAGCCCGATCTCGGCACCCTGATCCACCGTCGGGTTCAGGGGAGTCAGCTGCCGGGCCTGCAGCGGGCCGCGCAGGCCGAGCGCCAGGACCAGGGCGCAGACCGGGGCCAACCGCACGGCGGTCACCGTGGTGCGGCACCGTCGCGTCGCGGCGGCGTTCATCGGCCGGCTCCCTTGCTCGCCGCCGCGGCGGGCGGCGCCTGGGCCGCTCCTGCCTGCCAGGCGACCCGCCGGCGTGCCCTGATCGCGTTCGCCGCGAGCTGGCTCAGGCCGCGCTCGATCGCGACCAGCTGGTTGGCGCCGTCGAAGGTCGCCGTGGCGACGGTGGTGTCGATCGTCTCGCTGGTGCGATTGCCGGCCTGGTCGTAGCCGAAGGCGGTGGTGTGCAGGACCGTCGCCGGAGGTTGCGACGGATCGGTGGTCTGCTGCCGGCCGGTCAGCTGCTTGGCGGCGTCGTAGCTGAAGTTGAAGAAGCGCCCGTTGGGATTGTCGACGTCGTGCCAGGTCAGACCCACGATCTGGTCGTGCGCCGCGTCGTAGGCATAGTCGAACTGCGAGAGGTTGAAGGCGCTCCCTGCCGGACCCCAGCGGAGGCGGGACAAGCGGAAATCCTGTGCCGCCCCGAGGTAGGTCAGGGCCGGACCCTGCCCATTGGGATAGCTGAGACCGAGCGGCCGGCTTGAGGAGCCGTCGTAGGAGACGGCGAAGGTCCCCAGCGGGCTGGCGAAGGTCGCCACCCGGTCCTCGGCGTCGAAGGTGGTGGTGAGGGCGACCCCGTCCAGCGCCTGCGCTACCCGCCGCCCCACCGCGTCGTATTGATAGGTGATGGTGTGGTTCGGCGCCGGCGCCGTGATGCTGGCCAGCTGCCCGGCCCCCGGGACGCCGCCTGGATTGTAGCTGTAGGTGGTGGTGCCGAAACCGTCGGTCATCAGCACCAGCCGCGGATAGAGGAAGTCCCATTGAAACTGGACGCCGGGCGTCGGGTGCACGGTGTTCTGATAGGTGATCGCCGCCAGCGTGTCGTCGACGTTGTAGGAATAGAGCGTCACCTGGTTCAGGGCATCGGTGCGGCGCCCCAGCCGTCCCGAGCCGTCGTATTCGAAGGTGGCGCTGGTCTGCCCGTTGACCTGCCTGCCGATCACGCGATTGAGCGCGTCGCGCAGCCATGCCGTCTGATGCCCGAGGGGGTCGGTCAGCTGCGTGAGGGCGCCACAGCCGCACCAGGAGAACGTGGTGGTGCGGTTGGCGGCATCGGTCGCCGACAGCAAGCGGTCCGTCGCGTCGTACTGATAGCGTGTCACCCGCCCCATGCGGTCGTGGAACTCGACGACGTCGAGACGGTCGAAGACGACCAGCTCGGTGGTGCCGTCGGGATAGGTGATCCTGGTCAGGCGGTCGAGGTTGTCGTAGTCGAAGCTCAGCGTATAGCCGTCGGTCCCGGTCCAGGTCCGCAGGCGGCCGGGCCCATCGTAGACATAAGCCTCCTGGAAGGCCGTGCCGGACCGCGCCACCAGCAGGAGGTGTGATTGCGGGTCGTAGCTCAGATTGGTCACGGCGTGGTCATGCCGACCGCGTCGGTGACACTCTGCAACTCGCCGCCGGCATACTGGAAGACGGCCCGGCGGCCAAAGGGATCGGTCACGGCCGTGACCTTGTAGATGTCGTCCGCGAGCCCATAGGTCAGGGAGGTCCGCTGGGCGAACGGATCGACGATGGCCATCAGGCGGTTGGTCCCGAGCTCGTAGGCAAGGCTCACCGTGTTGCCGGCGGGATCGGAGACGGCGGTCAGGAAGTACTTGCGCATCGTGGTGGCGCCGTCCGAAAGGGCGTAGACGTCCTGCGAGCCGTCGGGGTACTGGCGCACGAAACCGAAGCCCCCGCCATTGGCGCTCAGCCGCACCACCGTTTCGTGATAGCCGCGGACGTTGGGGCCGTAGAAGCCAGGGGCCGTGCCGCTCTGGTGCGACAGGATGAAGGAACCGCCGCCCCGCTCGGCCAGCCGGATGGTCTGGCCGGCGTTGTTGGGATCGTCGTCCTCGATGTAGGAGAGCCAATCGAAGCTCCAGCGCGAGCCCAGGTTGGTGAAGTCGAAGGTGGCCGGCTGGAAGTCCTCGCGGCTGTTGTAGGTGATGCCGATCCGGATCGCGGGACCGCGTCCCGGAACGTACCCCGTCGGCGTGTCGGTCACGTTGAGGCTCACCGGCGAGACGTGAAAGTCGTAGGCCGGCATGCCGCTGCCGCCCGGGCCGCAGTCGCCGGGCAGCCTGGGTTTCTTGGGGTCCATGGGGCCGGTCGATCCCGGATTGGTGTTGCCGGTCGCGCCCTTGCCATGGACGGTGGCCGCCTCGGCGCGGCCGACGGACCGCCATCCAGGCTGGGGAACCGCCGCGGGAGCGACCAGCGCGTAGCCGGTCGATTCCTCCTCGACGGCATCGCGGCTGACCCAGTGGTCGTCGCCGAAAGTGAGGTCCTTGGCCAGGAAGCGATCGCCGCTCTGCTCGACGATGGCGGCGAAGTGCCCGGCCTTCCAGTGCACGACCGCCGGCACCGGGATCTTCGATCCGCGGTCGCGCTTGACCGCCTGCAGCTGCAGGCCGGTTTTCCCGGCGAGCTCGACCAGCTCGCCGAGCGAGGTGCCCTGGCGGGTGGACGGGTAGGCCAGCAGCCGCGGGTCGAGCTTGCGGCCCGGTTGCAGCGCCTCGCTCACCCGCTCGACGGCGAGCGGCCCGCACCGGAAGGAGCCTGCCGGGTCGTTGCGCATCAGCCAGAGGCCGGAGCGAGCGGCGGAAACCGTCTCGGCGGCATGCCCGCCCAGGGGGCGGGTTGCGACCTCGTCGAGGAGCGCCGCCAGCTCCTCGGTTCGTCCGAGCGCGGCGGCGAGCTCGACGCGGACGGCAAGCGCGCCATCGGCGATCTTCTTCGCCTCGGGCTCGGCCGATGCCTTGGTGAGGCTCCACGCCTCCTCCGACGCCGCCAGCGCTCGATCGATGTAGCCGGTGTGCCGGTAGAGCACCGCGAGGTTGGCGAGCAGCGATGGCTTCCAGGCCGAGCGCGGGTAGGCCGCGAGAAAGCCGAGGATGGGCTGGACGGCTTCGATGTCGTGCGCGGAGCGATAGCTTGCGATCGCCGCCGCCAGGTGCCGGGTCTCGCCGGCCGCGGGCGTCCCCACCGGGGTGAGGGGCTCGGCAAAGGTGCGCTGCGGTTCCGGGCGTTCGACCGGACGGCGCTCGGCGGCGCTCGCCGGCGCCGGCGGCGGGGCTGCGGCGGCGGCCGCGGGCGGCTCCATGGCAGGCGCCAGGACGCCGCAGAGCGCGGCAGCGAGAACGGCGAGAATCGGCACCTCGAGTGTCGCTGCGCGCATACACGAACCCCCGTGCAGAGCCCTGCGGTGGAAACCGTCGCGACGATCCTGGAACAGCTGGCGCGAAGTTTATGCTGCTACGCAAATTCTTTCACCTGGCTCTTACGTGCGGCGCGGCGGAGCCGTCCATGGGCGGGCCCGGCTGCCGGTGCCCCGGGGTAGAATGTCACCCGGCCGTCACCTGCCGCCGCCGGCCGAGCGGTTGCGGCGGTGCCCCCCCGGACAACCGCGGCCGTGAAAGGAGCTTGCCGATGAAGCCCGCCGAGATCGTCAGCCTGACCCCCGGCAAGCGGGTGCTCTTCCTCACCAAGGATCCCGAGCTGATCCGCCGCCAGCTGCGCGGCGAGCTCGACCTGCGCATGGAGGGGCTGACCGTCGACGAGCTGCTCGACGACATCAACACCGACGCCATGACGCCGGCCTGGGTGTGCTTCAGCCACCGGCCGGAGGACATCGCCCGCGACGCCTACGCCGGCCTGATCGTCGACGGCAAGCGGCTGTTCGAGCGCGACGCGCTGCGCAACGGCAACTTCGAAGCGATCGTGTCGGGGCATCGCAAAGGGGTCGGCAGCTCGCGCGAAACGGCGGTGCAGGCCGAGAAATGGTCGGGCATCCGCATCGCCATCGCCGCCTCCTTCGCGCCCATCCATGCCCGCAACAACATCAGCCAGGGCGTGCTGATGGGCGACCACGAACAGCTGCGCCGGTTGCAGCGTGGCGAGGGCATCCCGCTCGCCGAGTTCTATGCCGGCTTCGATCCGATCACCCGCATCGTGGTGCGGCAGGGCGGGCTGTTCCCGTTCTCGGCGGCGCTGGCGCAGGGCGAGATCGAGCTGCCGCGGCCGGACACCGGGCCGCGGCCGATGACCATGGCCGAGAAGCTCCTGGCGCGCCATCTGCTGCCTGCAACCCCGGGGACCCCAGAAACCCCGGAACCCCCGGGGACCCCGGAAAGCCCGGGAACCCCGGAAAACACCCGCTGGGTCAAGCCGGGGGACGCCGTGGTGGTGAGCGTCGACGGCGGCTACTCGCACGAGTTCACCACCGCCCAGGTGCACTACTTCCTCGAACAGGAGCATGGCGCCGGCTACCGGATCCAGAACCCGGCGCGCTTCGCGGTCTTCGAGGATCACCTGATCTATGCCGACGAAGTCCCCAAGATGCAGCCGTTCGCCGCCAAGATCGAGACCCTGCGCGAGTTGCAGCGGCAGTTCCAGGCCCACACCGGGGTGCGCAACTTCGCCGCCCGCGAGGGCCTCTCCCCCGGCATCTGCCACGAGGTGGCGCGCGAGGCGCTGATCGAGCCCGGCGACTTCGTCCAGGCCACCGACAGCCACACCTGCATGGGCGGTGTCAACAACGCGCTGGCCTGGGGCGTCGGCGCCACCGAGTACGCCGACCTGATCCATTCCGGCTTCACCCAGGTGGAGGTGCCGGAGTCGATCCGCTTCGAGCTGACCGGCAAGCTGCGGCAGGGGGTCACCGCCAAGGACCTGATGCTCTACATCCTGCTCGAGTACGCCAAGCGCGAGCTGACGCTCGACCGGGTGATGGAGTTCACCGGTCCCGGGGTCTCGACCCTGTCGATGGACGAGCGCGCCACCATCACCAACATGGCGACCGAGTGCAGCGCCAAGACCGCCATCGTGATCGCCGACGAGGAGACCTACCGCTGGCTGGCGGAATGGCGTCCCGATGCCGATGCGGTGACCCGCGAGCGCTGGCGCCGCCGCGCCGTCGCCCCCGACCCGGACGCCAACTATGCGGGTGGCGTCCACACGCTCGACCTGTCGGCGATGCGGCCGATGGTGGCCCATCCGGGCGATCCCGACCGCGGCATCCCGTCGGACCCCACCAACGGCGCCTGGATCGACGACATCGGCGAGGTCAGGATCGACATCGCCTACGGCGGCAGCTGCACTGCCGGCAAGATCGACGACCTGATCTTCTACCACCAGGTGGTCAAGGAGGCGGTCGACGCCGGCCTGCGGGTCGCCCCGAACGTGCGGTTCCTGATCCAGTGCGGGTCGCAGGCGGTCGAGCGGTTCGTGCGCGACAACGGCCTGGCCGAGACCTTCGAGCGCGCCGGCGTCACCTTGATCCACCCCGGCTGCGGCGCCTGCATCGGCTGCGGTCCCGGCGTCTCCGAAACCCCGGGAGAGGTGACCGTTTCGGCCATCAACCGCAACTACAAGGGGCGCTCCGGCCCGGGCAAGCTCTGGCTGGCCTCGCCGCTGACCGTCGCCGCCTCCGCCTTCACCGGCGCCATCACCGCCTACCGGCCCGGGATGTTCGCCGAGCTCGCCGCGCGGCCGGCTGCCACGCCTGCCGCCCCTGCAGGCATCGCCCGGTCCTGATCCGTTGCCACTCTTAAGGAGGGATCCGATGAAGAGGAGCATTGCCGTGCGCCTGGCGGTGTTGCTGGCCGCCTGCGGTCTCGCGCTGCCGCTGCTGTCACGCGCCCAGGGAACGGGGAAGGGGGAGGACCATGGCGGGGCGCCGCCGGTGCTGGCGCTCAAGGCGGCGCGGCTGTTCGACGGCCGCTCGGACCGCTGGGTCGCCGACGGCGTGGTGGTGGTCGCCGGCGGCAAGATCCAGGCGGTGGGCGCCGGGGCGGCGATCCCGGCCGGCGCGCGGGTGATCGATCTCGGCGACGTCACCCTGATGCCCGGCCTCATCGACTGCCACACCCATCTGTCGTTCGAGTCCTCGGACGACTTCACTCGCGACATCGTCAACGGCCTGCGCCGCAGCGTGGCCGAGTCCGCCATCCGCGCCACCGCCAACGCGCGGCGCACGTTGATGGCCGGCTTCACCACGGTGCGCGACGTCGGCAGCGCCGAGTTCATCGACGTCGGCCTGCGCAACGCCATCCGCGACGGCGTCATCCCGGGACCGCGCATGCTGGTGGCGGTGCACATGCTGGGGGCGCGCGGCGGCCACGCCGACGGCAGCGGCTTCGCCTACAAGCGGGCCGGCGAGGAGCCCGGCATCGCGGAGGGCATCGCCAGCGGTCCCGAGCAGTTCCGCGACGCGGTGCGGTTCGCCGTCAAGTACGGTGCCGACGTGATCAAGGTGGGCGCCACCGGCGGCGTGCTGTCGCTGTCCGACGAGGTCGACACGCCGCAGGTCACCCAGGCGGAGATGGACGCCATCGTCGACGAGGCGCACCGGCTGCACAAGAAGGCGGCGGCGCACGCCCACGGCGTCACCGGCGCCAAGGAGGCGATCCGCGCCGGCATCGACTCGATCGAGCACGGCTCGTTCCTCGACGACGAGGGGCTGCGCATGATGAAGGAGCGCGGCACCTACCTGGTGCCGACGCTGCTCGCCGGCGAGTACGCCAGCGGCCGGGTGGTGCCGCGCCACTATCCGCCGGAGATCGCGGCCAAGGCGGCGGCGGCGGTGGCGCAGCGCTCGGCGATGTTCCGCAACGCCCTCAAGATCGGCGTCAAGATCGCCTTCGGCACCGACTCGGCGGTGAGCCCGCACGGCCTCAACGCCAAGGAGTTCGCGCTGATGGTCGACCATGGCATGCCGCCGGCGGCGGCGCTGCGCTCGGCGATGGCCGCTGCCGCCGACCTGATCGGCCTCGCCGCCCAGGTGGGCACGCTCGAGGTGGGCAAGCAGGCCGACCTCGTCGCCGTGCCCGGCGACCCGCTGGCCGACATCAAGACGATGGAGAAGGTCAGCTTCGTGATGCAGGGCGGCCGGATCTGGAAGGTGGCGGGGGTGGAGAAGTAGGGGCGCCCGCCGCCGCGCTCAGGGCGCTCTCGATCTCGGCGCGGATGCGGACCTCGAGGCGCAGGCTGTCGCAGATGTCGGCGGCCGCCAGCTCGGCGGCATAGCGCGCCCTGATCGCCTGCTCGATGTTGGCGCGGTTGGTGAAGTCGTCGGGCATCGGGCCTCCGATCGGTCGCCGGCCGGCGGCATCCGGCGGCGTCCGGCGGCGTCCGGCAAGAGCCGCCCGGCGTTTGACGGGTGCACCGGGCGCGCTCTACTGTAATCGTGAGCTGGCGACGAAAAATTGCGCCCGAGGCGAGGCGATGATCTGTCCGAAATGCGGTTTCGACCAGCCGGACGGCGGCTTGGAGTGCCCACGGTGCGGCGTCGTCTTCAGCCGCTACAAGGTCGTGGCGGCGCCGGGGTTGGCGCGGCCCCTGGCGCCCTGGACCCAAACCGCGGCGATCGCGCCGCCGCCGGCCGCGCCGGCAGCTGGGCAGATCTACTCCGGGCCGGAACCCGATTGGCCGGCGCACGGCGGGCAGGCGGCGGCGACAGGGGCGCCGGTCGCGCCGGCGCCGCCGGCGGCGGCCACGCTCTACGGCGGCGGGAGCGGCAAACTCCGGGAGGATGCGGCGGTCGTGGGCATGGCGATGCGGCCGGCGCCGGCCGTGCCGCCGCGGCCGGGCGTGCCGGGCGCCGCGCCGCCGGGGCCGGCTTCGCCGGGCGGGGCGCCGGGGCGGTTCTCGCCGGGCGCGCCGCCGGCGGCCGGTTTCACCATGGCGCCGGCGTTCGGCACCGGCGAGGTGCTGGGCGACACGTTCTCGATCTTCTTCAACAACCTGATCCCTTTCCTGCTGATCGCCGTCGTGGTGGTCGCGCCGCTGTGCCTGGGCGTGGCGATGGTGGGCTCGCTCGGGGGGCGGAGCGCCCTGCTGGTGGGCGCTCTGGTCCTGGTCGCCGGCGGGCTGCTGACCACGCCGCTGGTGACCGGCGCCATCACCTTTGGCGTGGTGCAAGAGCTGCGCGGGCGCGAGGCGTCGATCGGCGACTGCCTGGGCCGCGGCCTGGCGTCGATCTGGCGGGTCTTCCTCGTCGCCTTGCTGCAGGGCTTCGCGATTTTCGGCGGCCTGTTGCTCTGCATCGTGCCCGGAGTGATCGCGGCGGTCGCGCTGAGCGTGGCGGTGCCCGCGGCGATCGAGGAGCGGGAAGGCACCAGCGCCGCGCTGCGCCGCAGCGTCGAGCTGACCGAAGGCCGGCGCCTGGCGGTCTTCGGCGTCCTCGTGGTGCTCGGTTTGGCCCAATTCCTCCTGGGGCGCGGCGTGGCGCTGCTGGCGCCGGCGGTTACCAGCAACGCCAGCCTGCTGGCGCGGACCCTGCCGTCGCTGGCGATCAGCCCGTTGACCACCAGCCTGCAGGCGACGGCGGCAGCGGTGATGTACTACCGCCTGCGCGCCTCGCGGGAAGCGATCGACGTGGGCGCGCTCCCCTCGGTGTTCGATTGAGCGGTGTCTGAGCGGGTGAGCGGGCGGGCGGCCGGTCGGGTCAGCAGCGCAGCACGATCTTGCCCTGGAGGTGGCCGGCTTCGCCGGCGGCATGCGCCTGGCGGACCTCCGCCAGCGGCAGGACCCGGTCGATCGCCGGCCGCAGACGGCCCGCCGCGATCAGCTCCGCGAGCGTCGTCAGGTCCTCGCCGCGGGGCTTGGCGCGGAGGGTGGCGGCGCGGCGGGCATCGCGGCGATCGACCAGGCGGGCGAGGCCGGCGCGGAGCTGGGCGATGAAGATCGCCGGCCCGGGCCGGGTGGTGACGTAGATGCCGCCCGGCGCCAGGGCGGGCTCGCAGCCGGCGAAGTCGTAGGCGCCGGCGGCGTCGAAGATCACCTCGTAGGTGTCGGCGTCCTCGGGCTGGTTCGCATCCTCGGGAGGGGCGAGGGCGGTGAAGTCCTCCCGCGTGTAATCGACGGCGCGCTCGGCCCCCAGGCGGCGAACGAAATCCTGGTGCCCCGGACCGGCCACGGCGGTGACGCGGGCGCCGGCGGCGGCGGCGATCTGGACGGCGAGATGCCCGACGCCGCCGGCGGCGCCGGTGACGGCGGCGCGCTCGCCGGCTTGCAGGCCGGCAAGGTCGCGCAGCGCCTGCAGCGCGGTGAGCCCGGCGACCGGGATGGCGGCGGCCTCCTCCCAGGTCAGCGTCTCGGGCTTGGGAGCGGCGGCCGCCTGGCCGGCGATGGCGTACTCGGCGTAGCCGCCGCCGTGGCGGCTGTCGAGCATCGCGTAAACCGCATCGCCGGGCTCGAAGTCGGCGACCTCGGGGCCGACCGCCGCCACCTCGCCCGCGACGTCGAAGCCGAGCACCAGCGGAAAGCTGGCGGGCAGCAGCAGCCGCAGGCTCCCCTGGCGGAGCTTCCAGTCGATGGGGTTGACGCCGGCCGCCAGCACCCGCACCAGCAGCTGCCCCGGACCGGGCTCCGGACGCCGGATCTCCCGCAGCTCGAAGCGCTCGCCGCCGCCGTAGCCGGTCAGGACCGCCGCTTGCATCAAGCCCACTTAGCGTTTTCTCAAAGCGGGAGGATCCTGGCCCGGAAGTCGGCAGGTTCTACGACGATGAGAGCTCCATTTTCGAGGGCTTCCCGGTATTGGTCGAGCGCACGGAGAACCATGGGTCCGAGGCGGTCGGGCAGTACATCCTGGGTCCGAAGTTGAAGGACGCTGGGACCCGCGGCATGCGTGAGCGCGAGCAGGTGACCGAAGTCGAGGTCGTGAGTAAAGACGATGGATCCATGCCCTCGTGCCCAGGCCATGATCTCGCTGTCCTTGGCTCTCGGATCGCCGATCTCCGACCAGTGCACCGCGACAGTTCCACTTTGCTCGAACGTTGCTTTCCAGAGTGGCGAGAGATTCATGTCGATGACGATCCTCACCCTCGCTCCACCGCCACCTCGATTTCCTCGACGCGCCAAGTTGCATAAGCGAGCGAGGCCCGAATGTCGTCGCTCTCTAGATACGGGTACGCATTCAGGATCTCTGCCTCCGAATGCCCTGCGGCGAGCAGGCCGAGTATGGTGCCAACGGTAACTCTCAAGCCTCGAACGCAGGGCTTTCCACCCATGACGTCCGGGTCGAGAGTGATACGGTCAAAGACTGGCAGATGACTTCCTCCGTGTTTGTGTGCAGTATACATGGCAGGGATCTGACAGCTGCTGGCCGCGGCGAGTCCCGTGTGCGGTAATTACGTGACGTTTCGGCAAGGGAGGGCTGGGCCATGGCCAAGGGCAAACCCGTCATCACGTTCTGCCTCGACATCGGCGGCACCGGCATCAAGGGGATGACGGTGGACGAGCAGGGACGGCCGACGGCGCAGCGGCTGCGGTTGCCGACGCCGCAGCCCGCGACCCCCGAGGCGGTGCTGGCGGTGATCCGGGAGATCGCCGGCAAGATGCCGCCCTTCGATCGCGTGGCGGCGGGATTCCCGGGAGTGGTGGTGGAGGGCATGGTCCACACCGCGCCCAACCTGGGAGAGAGCTGGTCCGGGTTCCCCCTCGCCGCGGAGCTGGCGGCTGCCAGCGGCCGCCCGGCACGCGTCGCCAACGATGCCGGGGTGCAGGGGCTGGCGGTGATCGAGGGCAAGGGGACCGAGCTGGTGATCACGCTCGGCACCGGCATGGGCTTCGCGCTCTACGTCGACGGCCACTACGTGCCCAACATCGAGATGGCGCACCACGTCTTCCGCAAGCACCAGACCTACGAGGACCGCATCGGCAACCGGGCGCTGCAGAAGATCGGCCGGCGGCGCTGGAACAAGCGCGTGCTCGACGCGATCCAGCACCTCGAGCCGGTGTTCAACTACCGCACGCTCTACCTGGGCGGCGGCAATTCCAAGCTGGTCAACTTCCCGCTGCCGCCCAACACCCACCTCGTCGAGAACGTCTCGGGCCTGCTGGGCGGCATCTATCTCTGGCAGCCGCGCGCCTGAGCGGTGGCTCGCCGGTGGCCGGCGCCGGCCGCCGGCGAGCGCCAAAGGGGGTTGACGGTCATGAATTTTTATGCAAATCTATGCGCATGTTGATCGGAGCCCGCCGCCATGCCGACCGATCCTGAGCTGCGCGACGCGCGGCAGCGCGCCATCCGCTCGGTGCTGGCGCGGTCGCCGGTCGCCAGCCAGGCGCAGCTGGTGGTGGAGCTGCGGCGGCTGGGCATCGCCGCCACCCAGTCGAGCATCAGCCGCGACCTGCGCGATCTCGGGGTGGCGAGGATCGGCGGCCGCTACGTCCCGCAGCGCGTCGCGGAGGAGCGGGACCCGCGGGTGGCGGAGGTGGCGCGCATGCTGCGCTCGGTGCGGCGCGCCGGCCCCAACCTGACGGTGGTGCATACGGCGGTCGGCGCGGCGCAGGGGGTGGCGCGGGCATTCGACGCCGCCGGCTGGCCGGAAGTGGTGGGCACGCTGGCCGGCGACGACACGGTGTTCCTGGCCACGGCGACGGAGCAGGACCAGGCCCGCCTGCTGCGCCGCCTCGCCGCTTTCACGCAGGAGACTTGAGCAATGAGCAACCCGATCGTCCTCGCCTTCTCGGGCGGGCTGGATACTTCTTTCTGCGTGCCATGGCTGGCGGAGGTCCACGGCCGGCAGGTGGTCACGGTGACCGTGGACACCGGCGGGCTGGATGCGGCGGCGGCCGCGGCGCTCGAGGAGCGCTCGCGGCAGCTCGGCGCCGCGGCGCATCTGCTGGTGGACGGCCGCGAGGCTTTCTTCGCACGGGTGCTGCGCTTCCTCATCATGGGCAACGTGCGGCGCGGCCAGGTCTACCCGCTGTGCGTCGGCGCCGAGCGCGGCATCCAGGCGCAGCTGGTGGCAGAGGCGGCGCGGCGGTTCGGATCGGGCACCGTGGCGCACGGTTGCACCGCGGCCGGCAACGATCAGGTCCGCTTCGACGTGGCCCTGCGCACGCTGGCCCCGGACCTCGAAGTGCTGGCGCCGGTGCGCGACCAGCCGCGGCCGCGCGCCGAGCAGGTCGCCTACCTCGAGGCGCGCGGCCTGCCGGTGCCGGCGTTCGGCGCCGCCTACTCGGTGAACCGCGGCCTCTGGGGGGTGACCATCGGCGGCCGCGAGACGCTCGACAGCGTCGAGTCGATCCCGGAGGCGGCGTGGGTGCTGACGCGCGGCGCCTTCGGCCCCGAGGCTGCCGCGCCGCGCCGCTTGCGGCTCGGCTTCGAGCACGGCGTGCCGGTGAGCGTCGACGGCGAAGCGCTGGCGCCGGTGGCGCTGATCGAGCGCCTGGAGGAGACGGCGCGGGTCTACGGCATCGGCCGCGGCATCCACCTCGGCGAGACCATCCTCGGCATCAAGGGGCGGGTGGCGTTCGAGGCGCCGGCCGCCGAGGTGCTGCTCACCGCGCATCGCGAGCTCGAGAAGCTGACCCTGACCGGGCGCCAGCAGCGGGTCAAGGAGACGGTGGCGGCGGTCTACGGCGACCTGGTGCACGAGGGTCAGCACCTCGAGCCGGTATGCCGCGACATCGAGGCGCTGCTGCTGTCGTCGCAGGCGCGGGTGAGCGGGGAGGTGCGGCTGCTGCTGCGGCCGGGACAGGTGTTCGTCGAGGGGGTGTCGTCGCCGGCCTCGCTGCTCGCCGCCTCGCGCGGCGTCTATGGCGAGGCCGCCGGCGAATGGAGCGGCGCCGACGCCCGCGGCTTCTCGCGTCTCGCCGCGCTGCCATCGATGCTGTGGGCGCGGATGGGCGCCGCCGAGCCGGCGGCGGCGGCGCCAACGGCGGCGGCGACGGCGACGCCGGCGGCGATGCCGGTGGAGAAGGCGCCGGTATGAAGACGGTGCTGCTCGACAAGATCGCTTCGGTCACCCGCAGCTGCCAGCTCAAGCGCGAGGTGAGGGTGAGCGATGAGATCCCCTGCGAGGAGGGGGTGGTGGTGGCGGTGCGGGTGCTCGGCGACAAGAGCACCTACAACCAGCTCGAGCTGCCGAGCGGCCGCATGGCGCAGGTCAAGCGCGGCGACGTGGTCGCCGGCGCGCTCGGCCATCGCAGCGCGCTGTTTGGCTACTCGGGGCACCTGCCGCCGCGGCTGGCGCCCGGCGACACCATCCACCTGCTCAACCTCGGCGGTGTGCTGGGGATCTGCGACTCGGTGAACCCGGATCTCGGGCCGCCGTTCGCCTGCGAGGTGCTGGGGGCGGTGCTCCACTTCCCGTTCCTGGGCGAGCGCATCGGCGTCGCGGCGCGCATCGGCGCCGGCGCCGAGGGAGCGGGCCAAGCGGCGCTCGGCCCGGGGGCGCCGCTTGCGACCGGCGAGCCGCCAGTGCCGGTGGTGGCGCTGGTCGGCTCCTGCATGAGCTGCGGCAAGACCGCCGCCGCCTGCACGCTGGTGCGCCAGTTCAGCCATGGCGGCCTGACCGTCGATGCGCTCAAGGCGACCGGGGTGTCGCTGCGCCGCGACCTGCTGGCGATGGAGGATGCGGGGGCGCGCACCACCGCGCTGTTCACCGATCTCGGCGTGGTGGCGACGACGCCGGCCAATGCGCCCGGGGTGACGCGGACGCTGCTCACCCGCATCGCCGCCGGGCGGCCGCAGGTGATCGTCGCCGAGCTCGGCGACGGGCTGCTCGGCGCCTACGGGGTGGCGGCCATCCTTGCCGACCGCGAGATCCGCGCCGCCTTCACCGCGGTGGTGCTGGCGGCCAACGACCCGGTGGCGGCATGGGGGGGCGTGCGCCTGCTGGCGGACGAGTACGGCATCCGGCCGGCGGCGGTGACCGGGCCGGCGACCGACAACCTGGTGGGCACGCGCATGATCGAGGAGTCGCTGCGCCTGCCAGCGGCCAATGCCCGCACCGACGGCGAGCGTTTGGCGCGCCTGGTGCTGGCGGCGCTGGGCCTGCCGGCGGCGGCGCCGGGAGAGGCGGCGCCCGCGGTGGCGGCCCCCGAGCGGCCGGGAATGGCGGCGGTGCGGCGGTGAG
>Ga0210405_10003095_pt1 | contig 16603 bp, 14 predicted proteins | sample IncBWH11MmetaG_FD_155492 | JGI IMG/M metagenome (GOLD analysis project Ga0210405, IMG submission 155492) | Forest soil microbial communities from Barre Woods Harvard Forest LTER site, Petersham, Massachusetts, United States - Inc-BW-H-11-M | ecosystem: Environmental > Terrestrial > Soil >... | reverse complement strand
TCCCGAATGCTCGGGACGCCACGGTCAGCAAGCTGCGAGCTAGCGACGGCAAGAACCTGGGAACGTTCCCGGTGGGCATCGGTGCCACCGCGGCGGCATTCGACGGAGCTGACATCTGGGTCACTAACAACGGTGCGGCCACAGTGACCAAACTGCGGGCCTCCGACGGGGAGGTACTAGGCACATTCAGCGTGGGGAACGGCCCGCTCGGCATCGCCTTTGACGGAGCCAACGTGTGGGTGGCAAACGAAGGAGGCCACACGGTGACAGAGCTTCGCGCTAGGGACGGTACTGTATTGGGCACCTTCCCCGGACCGAACAGCCCATATGGTGTCGCTTTCGATGGGACTTATGTTTGGGTTTCAGGGGACGTTGCGATGATGGTATTGCGCGCTAGCGACGGTACCGAGGTTTTCTCTCGCGGGGTCCAGAGCGAAGGCGTCGCCTTTGATGGTGCGTATATATGGACCGCTATCCAAGGCCGCAACGCTTTACAGAAATTTTAAGGAGTCAGACCGGATCGAAAAAGCCGAAACAAGCGAGGTAGGACAGGGAAATGAGGGGAGTAGAAACGCATGAAGTCTCGAATTGTGATCGGCCTGTCTCTGATCGTGGTAGTTCTGGCGATGGCGAACTTATTCGTGAGCCATGCGCAGCAAGCCGCTGGCGAGCCGACGCCGCTAACCGGAAACGGTGCACCGCCATTGTCGAACCCGCTGAAAGTGGCGCTGCTGAAATGGTACAAGGCGAACACTGTACCGACGGAGTTCCCTGCCGGGCCTAATCCGGTGGGTATAGCGTTCGATGGCGCGAACATCTGGATTGCCAATTACGGTGCCAGCACCGTGACTAAGGTGCGGGCCAACGATGGTGCAGCTCTGGGAGCGTTTGCGACCGGCAATGCCCCGGCTGGGGTCACCTTCGACGGAGCCAGCGTGTGGGTGACAAACAGCGCCGACAACACGGTGAGCAAAGTGCGGGCCAGCGACGGCAAGAATCTGGGAACCTTTCCCCTGCCAGGCGTAGTGCCTTGGTGGATGACCTTTGATGGAGAAAACATCTGGGTACCGAGTTCGAATGCAAATCCCAGCGGCAATGGGTATGTGACGAAACTCCGGGCTAGCGATGGAATGAACCTGGGCAACTTCACGGTAGGGATCTCGCCCGAGGCAGCGGCATTCGACGGCGCAAACGTGTGGGTAACAAATGTCGGCAGCAACAACGTTATGAAGCTTCGCGCCAGCGATGGCGCAGTGTTGGGTACCTTCGCCGCTGGTCAGCCCCTCGGGATCGCCTTTGACGGGGCCAATATGTGGATTGCAAACCAAGGGAATGGAACGGTTTCCAAGCTACGGGCCAGTGATGGCACGGTTCTGGGCACCTTCACGGTCGGGTTGGAGCCGTACGGGGTGGCGTTCGATGGAGAGGACGTTTGGGTGTCGGGTGCCATTGCGATCTTCGAGTTGCGCGCCAGCGACGGCTTTGTGGCGGGCGCTTGGCCCCTCACCAACACCACCGGTCTGGCCTTCGACGGGGCGGACATTTGGGTGGCGGGTTACAGCATCAACAAGGTCGGAAAGTTGTAAGGCCCAGCTTTCGGGAGGTAGAAGGTTTATGAAACGGATAGTCATCGGAGTGTCGATGATATTGGCGGTCTTGGCGGCGGCTGGCTTCATTGCCGGACAAACGCCAGCGGCTAGCTCTCCTGAGCAGCCCGCCGGAAACGGTGCACCGCCCCTGTCGAACCCGCTGAAGGTGGCATTGTTGGAGTGGTATCCCGCAAATCAAGTACCTACGTACTTCTCGGTTGGTCAGTCTCCTGATGGAGTTGCCTTTGACGGTGCCAACATCTGGACTGCGAATAATGGTGATGGTACCGTGACCAAGCTACGCTCAAGCGATGGAGCAGCGTTGGGCAGCTTCTCGGTCGGGGGGCGCCCCTCGGGTGTCTGTTTCGATGGAGCGGATATTTGGGTGTCGGACAACTTCGGCAGCAGCGTGACTAAATTGCGGGCCAGCGACGGCAAAGTCTTAGGCAAGTTCACGGTCGGACATCAGCCTTACTGGATGGCGTTTGATGGAGGGAGCATCTGGATCGCCAACGGCGGCGACGGTACCGTGACGAAGCTGCGCGCCAGCGACGGCAAGAATCTCGGGACTTTCAACACGGGCGGTTCGGTCGCTGTTGCTTTTGATGGTCGTTACGTCTGGGTTACGACATACCACCAGAGTGTTGTGCGCCTGAACCAGGACGGCTCAAGTGCAGGGACGTTCCAGGTCGGCCGTAACCCAGTTGGAGTTGCCTTTGATGGAGTAGACATATGGGTCGCAAATACAAACGATGGCACTGTAACAAAGCTCAGGGCTAGCGATGGAACGACGTTGTCTACTTTCAGAACGCCAGGGTCACCGTACGGCATTGCATTCGATGGGCAGGACATCTGGGTAACGCTTCCTGAGTCCGCTGGCGCGGCTAAAATGCGCCCGAGCGACGGCGCGATTCTCTATACCCCCGGCGTCATAGGACCCGCAACGGGGATCGCCTTCGACGGGGCAAACATTTGGACCGGAAACGGGATTGGGAGCACTACTGCTTCGAAATTGTAGCTTAGCAGAAATGGAGATTAAGATATGAGCCACTTCGAGCGTATGTTTGGTGTCTGTAAGTCTGGCTTGGTCCTTTCACTTGGCGTGTCTGCGCAGACAAGCGCTACGCGTGATTTTCTGATTAGTGCCCCTCGATAAGAACGAAGGCTCTGGCAACGACGTCTTCCGCTCTAAGGTTGCACACCTATTGCCCCAAACCCCACCGCCGAGAAGGACTACAATTAAGATGTGAGATATTACACGACGAAACCGGTGAATGGCGGCACCACTTTCACCTGCACCTTCTGCGAACATAGCGTCACCACTCTTGATTTCAATAACAAAGAAGGCAACCGCCGTACGCAGGCGGCAGCCGCCATCAATCAGCATGCAGCTTCATTGCATGTGCGGCCTTGGGTGCCGGCCAAACTGGGCGGTCGTGGCGCACTTTGACAATCTCGCAGTCTACCCCGAGCACGCCAGGACCACAGGAGATACCCCATGAAACCCGGAGATCACGTAAAGATCATCGGACGCGACGGATTTTATGTGTTCCTGAAAGAAGCTCAAGGGACGGCGACGCTGCGATTGGGAAGTGCAAAAAGCGCCGACGAGCCCACATTAGCGATTCCCATCCATCAAGTAGTTTCTCTGGAACCCACGAAATAGAAACCGGACTCGCTCCAGCGGATTCCCGTTTTAGAACCACCGGAAGGCCCTCAGAGCAAGATTGACCATCTCTCAGACTCGCCATGTTGAATACTATTGTTGTGAATCCCGAGAAACTCACCTTGAAGCAGATATTGTCGGTGCGTTGCCCGATGTGCGGAGCGAAACCGAAAGAGCGGTGCACGGCGAGCACCGGACATCCCTCCGCCAAAACGCATCTCGACCGGGATCTGGCCGCGGCCAAGCATGCTCGCCCTGAGAGCTCAGGCGAGGCGGCGCTGCGAATCCTGAAGGCAATGACCAGCCGTGGTCTTCGCCTCCTCACTCAACATAAATAATAATTAAGGATGCGCACCTTACACCACCCGGCGGCCGCTGACCAGGTTGATCACCAGAACCACCAACGCTACCACCAGCAGCAAGTGAATCAGACCGCCGGCCACGTGCAGACTAAAACCTAGAAGCCACAGAATCAGAAGCACAACGAATATCGTCCAAAGCATGTTGATCTCCTTTACTCAGTTTGACCCTTACGGATGAACTTCTTGCAACGACTTCCCGCACTCCAGGCAGAATGCTTTGGATCGGGCAGTAATTAACCCGCAGAACGGGCACATTCTCTGTGAGGGGAACTTCCCGGGATATGTCTCCGTGGCAAAGAGCTTTCGTGCTGAATCGCAAATGAACCCGACCAGCCTACGAACCCGAAAAAGAAGAGAAGACACCATGAGCTCCACGGCCAAAACTCGCCACCTTCACAATGACATATCAACTCCAGACCATTCTGAGCAGGATTGCTCACTCTGGGCCATCCTCCACCCATGGGCAGTACAAACGAGGGCACGGACTCTTTAGTTATGCCGCCACAGTTCCATCGAAACGCGGGTTTAGCCCTTGGGGACACCCCTAACCAGAGTGAGCAATTCAGACCAGCTATTCTTTGCGGCCTGAGCGATCATAATGATAGAGACGAGCATCCGGTCTCTCTTTCAGGTCTTCTGAGCTAAGTCAGCCCATCTGAAGTTCTCTCCTCTTAGCTTTGCACTCCTAAAGGAAACAATTCATGAAAAAGATAATGTCACTGCTGTCCTTACTGCTAACGGCGAGCTTGATGGGCCTGTTCGGAACTTACGCCTGGGCCGGTACGGACCAGGAAAACACGATTGACCGCATGCAAAAGTCCGTGGAAGTGCTCCACGCCATCATGTCAACCCCGGACAAAGGGATCCCGGAAGAAGTGCTGAACGATGCCAAGTGCATCCTCGTGGTGCCAGATCTGGTTAAAGCTGGGTTCATTTTTGGGGGCAAGCACGGGCGTGGCGTCGCCAGTTGCCGTACCGGTGCAGGTTGGAGCGCACCGGCATTTGTTTCAATTGGCGGCGGAAGCTGGGGATTACAAATTGGAGTCGAAGGCGTCGACCTGGTTTTGTTGGTGATGAATGAGCAGGGTTTCCAGCATCTGCTGTCCAGCAAGTTCGCCCTTACGGGTGAAGGATCAGTGGCAGCCGGCCCGGTTGGCCGTCACGCTTCTGCCGGAACTGACTGGAAGATGAACACTGAAATGCTGACCTACTCGCGCTCCAAGGGCGGGTTCGCCGGCTTGACTCTGGAAGGTGCAGTCATCGAGCAGGACAACGACTCGACGCTCGCCATTTACGGCAAGCCGAAGACCTTCCGCAACATCCTCTCCGGCCGGGTGGCAACGCCCCAGAGCGCAGAGGCATTCATGAAGGCGGTGTCAGAAGCGCGCCAACAGGCGCACATCGCCGAAGCGAAAGGCGGCACCAACTAATCGCATTTGAGAGCGGTCAGCCAGTTCGGACTTGTGTCTGACCGGAACCGTATAACGGTTCCGGTCAGGCACAGGATGGTCAGCTGCGAAGCGGTGAAAGACGAATTCTCACGCAAAACGCCATCTGGAGCTACATATGAAACTCACCCTACAGAATTGTTTCTTAACGGCCTGCCTCGCTTTGTGCCCAATGCTTCTGTTCGCTCAGGCTTCTGAACAGAACCTGGGCGCGCAGAACCTGGATGCCTGCAAGGCTGGCCGCGATACTTGCGATCGCTCGAAACTGAGCCAGTCAGAATTGGCCGACGTCGCGCTCGCCCGCCGCGCGGACAACCTGGCGAACTGCCGCAACGGCTTCGATCCCTGTGACCGTTCCAAACTTACGCAACGGGAAGCGACTGCCTTGGCGGTGGCCGATCATCAGAGCAATGTCTCCGCCTGCAATGGCGGTATGGAATCCTGCGACCCATCCAAGCTGACCTCCTCCGAAGCCCGTGATTCGTCGCTCGCCAAGCACCAACGCAACCTCACCGACTGCAAGGAAGGGATCGGCGATTGCGATCGTTCCCAACTGAGTCCTTCGGAAGCCGGAGCGGTGAATACCGCCAGGCATGAACTCAATGTCTCCGACTGTAAGAATGGTGCGGGGCTGTGCGATCACTCCAAGCTCACTGCTTCGGAAACCAAAGAAGTGACGGTCGCGGAACATCAGCGCAACACACAGAATTGTGAGAACGGCTGGGACCAGTGTGACCACTCCAAACTGACTCCCGCGGAAGCGGCGCAAATAGACAACTCAGATCACAAGCGCAACCTCTCCGCTTGCAGAGATGGCCAGGAAACTTGTGACTACGCAAAACTGAGTCCGACTGAAACCACACTGCTTGCTGAAACAGAGCACAAACGTAACTACACCGCTTGTCTGAAAGGGTACGGCTATTGCGATGCCTCTCGACTCACAGCGGAAGAGATTCGTTCTCTCCCGCTGAAAAACCATTAGACTGAGACTATGACGCAACGACAATGTCCCGAGTGTGGCAGCGAGTTGGTGCAAGCCCGGCGCCCGGAGAACCAGCCTGGCGGCTCCTCCAATTATTGGCGTTGCAGCACTTGCGGATGCGGGTTTACCGCGGAACAGATCCGCGAAACCAAACGCCCCAAGCCGGGGATTTTGAATCAAGGAGAATGCCCATGAGAAGTATGCGCTCGCTCCTCGCTCTCAGCTTCGCCTTGTTTTTTCCGTCGCTCTACGCTGCGGGATCGGACAATTCCCCTCAAACGGTGCTGGTGCCGCAAGTAGCCAAGCTGACGGCATCTGGGGTGACGTATTTCTTCGGTCTCTCCGTCGCGATCGATGGCGATACCGCGATCGTGGGAACACCCAGCGGACTTTACACCCTTCAGGGTGCCGCCTATGTTTTCACTAGACCGAAATTGGGGTGGAGAAACATGACCCAAGTCGCGGTCCTAACCGCTTCAGACGCCAAGGAGTTTGACGGGTTTGGCTGCTCTGCCGCCATCAGTGGAGACACGGTCGTGGTGGGGGCGCCTGGAGCCTCTTACGACACCTGCAATATCAGTCCGGGAGCGGTGTACGTTTTCGTCAAACCTGCAACGGGCTGGACGGATATGACTGAGACAGCGAAGCTGATCGTTCCTTCTTCGGTAGACACCTTCAATGCCTTTGGTTCATCTGTTGCCATCAGCGGCGACGTCGTGGTAGCAGGGGCACCGGGGCTTTACTTTTACCCTACCAACGGGGTCGGGGCAGCCTACGTTTTCGTGAAGCCGATAAACGGTTGGTCCAATATTCTTCCCACCGCCAGACTTACCACGTCGGACGCAATGCCAGCAGGCGACCTATTCGGCTGGTCTGTGTGTATCAGCGGCAATACGGTCGCCGTCGGAGCTCCCGGCAAAAACGCGACCTACATCTTCGTCGAGCCCCCGGGGGGCTGGGCGAACATAACGCAGACTGCCAAACTGACCGCCTCCACTGGTGATCCTCTAGGCGACTCAGTGGCCATTTCTGGCAATACAGTCGTGAGCGGCTCAGCCGCCAACGAGGGCCAGGGTGCGGCTTACGTCTTTGTCATGCCGCCGGGTGGTTGGATCAACATGACCGAAACGGCCGAGCTGACCGCGCCCGGATCGGGAACACTTGGATCCTCGGTGGCAGCGACTAGTGAATTGATCATTGCGGGAGCTCTCGACACTAGCCAGGGCCCGAACGGTCGCGAGGGAGCGGCCTACGTTTACGTAAAGCCTAAGGGTGGATGGAAAACAACCGCCGACTATAACGCCAGATTGACAGGCTCGGACGCCAGAAAGATTGCTTTCTTTGGCAGAGCCGTCGCGGTTAGCGGCAACACGATCGTGAGCGGCGCGCCGCGAGCGTTCGGGGGGCTCGTCAACGGTGTAGGTGCTGCGTACATGTACGGAAGCCCCTAGGTCTATGCGGGACGGATTTGAACTGGCAAAGGCGCGCCCCACGATGAAAGGAGTATCCCATGCAACGCACTTTTCAGCGGTCAAACGGGAACTGCAAACCATCCGAGTCCTTCGCCAGTCGGCTAAACGCGTACGCACTCGCTGCAAGCGCTGCCGGGGTGACCATGCTCGCATGTTCCGTTCCCGGCGAGGGCGAAGCGGTTTGCGTTCTTACCAATAATGTTTCGCTTACGGGAAGTGCAACGTACCAGCTTTATCTGCCCGGCCAGAACGTTCCGTCATTCAACATCGCGCAAACCTGGGCGAATTTTTCTTCTCAAAGTTTCTATTTTTGGAACCGAGGGTTCTTTATTCCAAATACGGCAGGGGCATCGGCGGTCCTTGCCACAAATGGGTTTCCTGCCGCCTTGTCCGTCGGTGCAGCCGTCGGCCCCGGCGCCAAGTTCGGGAAAGGGAACTCGTACGGACTCCTCTTTACGTACGGTCCGAGCGGCGGCGGGACCCGCAACCACCATCAGGGGAACTTCACAGCCCGGACTAATTACGTAGGTTTTAAGTTCTCGGTCTCAGGGCAGACGCACTTTGGCTGGGCGCGGATGAGGGTGACACTCGGTCCCGGTGGATACGGCTATACAGTCGCCACGACAATCCACCTTCCTGCCTACGGGTTTGAAACCATTCCAAACAAGGCGATCCAAGTCAATGAGAATTGCAAGGACAACGGGCAGCCAGTCCGAGCGAATACAACGCCGCAAAGTAACAGGGGCACGGCAAGTTCTGGCCAGCAGCTAAACGGCCGGAACTTTTCTGTCGTCGGTACGAGGGTTGACGCTCTGCCCCCCTCCCTCGGCGCGCTGGCGCTCGGCTCCGAGGGCCTTTTCCTGTGGCGGAAGTAGGCGCTATGTTTGGTATCTGGCGCAAGTATAGAAAACCAACCCGTCCTTATGTTTTGCTTGCACCTCATAAAACCGGCTCAGGAATAACTGGTCAATTCTGACCAGTCCCCGACCCAGTTTCGCTGCATACTAACCAGTAGCCCCTTTCAACGTCTGTTCTCACCACCTTAAGGACAAATGTCGCTGCCCATCACAGCTTTTCCCAAGCGCACACTAGAGATCGTCGGCGCGAGTCCGCTGGTCCGGGAGGGGGTTTCAGGGTTGCGCCCGCGATTGCAGTCGAAGCCATCGCTGCCCAGTCGAATTGCGGTGATCGGGAATTATCTTCCCCGGCAATGCGGCATTGCCACCTTCACCACCGACCTGTGCGCCGCCATCTCAGCCGAGTACGGCACGGCTCGATTGCTGGCGCTGCCGGTAAACGACACTGAGCAGGGATATGACTATCCCGCGCGGGTGCGGTGGTCGCTCGCCCAGGACGACGTCACCTCGTATGAGGAAGCCGCTGAATTCCTGAACTTCAACAATATCGACATGGTCTGCCTGCAGCACGAGTACGGGATCTTCGGTGGCGCGGCCGGAAGCCATATTTTGCATCTGCTACGCGCCTTGAAAATGCCCGTGGTGACCACGCTGCACACCGTCCTGCGCGAGCCCAACCCTGACCAACGCATGGTCATGGCAGAAATCGCAGAGCTCTCTGATCGCCTCATCGTCATGAGCCAGCTTTCATCTCAGTTCCTGCAAGAGATCTTCAAAGTGCCAGGCAGCAAGATCGACATGGTCCCTCACGGCGTTCCCGACCTGCCGTTTCTGGATCCCAATTTCTATAAGGACCGCTTTGGCGTGGAAGGTAAAGCGGTACTGCTCACCTTCGGCCTGCTCTCTCCAAATAAGGGAATCGAAAACGTCATTCAGGCCCTGCCGCAGATTTTGGCCAAACACACCAACGTCTCTTACATCGTCGCCGGCGCGACCCACCCTCATGTTCTGCGCCGCGAAGGCGATCGCTATCGCGAATCCTTGCAGGCCTTGGCTAAGGAGGTGGGAGTGGAGTCACAAGTGATTTTCCACAACCGCTTCGTCAGTCCTGAGGAGATGGTTCAGTTCATTGGCGCGGCCGACATTTACATCACGCCTTATCGCCATGAGGCGCAGGTAGTTTCAGGAACTCTCGCCTACGCCCTCGGCGCCGGAAAGGCAATCATCTCGACTCCCTACTGGCACGCCATCGAATTATTAGATGACCGCCGCGGGGCGCTCGTTCCTTTCCAAGACCCTGCTGCCATCGCGAACAAGACCATCGAACTCCTGGATACGCCGGCCATACGCCATGCCATGCGTAAGCGTGCCTATCTGTTCGCGCGCGAGATGGTCTGGAAGCGCGTCGCCCAGGGTTATATGGAGAGTTTTGCGCGGGTGCGCAGCGACCGTAATGAGAATCCACAAGTGCAGTTCTCGGCCCGCGCCGGCAAGAAATCGCTGGATCAGTTGCCGGAGTTGAACCTGGGTCACTTGCATCGGCTGACCGATGACACAGGAATGCTGCAGCATTCCATTTTCACCATCCCCAACCGCAAAGAGGGATATACCACTGACGACAACGCGCGTGCTCTGGTTTTCACTGTCTTATTGGAACAACTTGTAAGAACCGGCGCGGCCAGCCCGGCCCTGACTACCGCGGATGCATCCTGCCGCTACCTAGCGTTCCTGGAGCACGCGTTCAATCCGGCGACCGGCAGGTTCAGAAACTTTCTCGGCTACAATCGCCGCTGGATCGAAGCCAATGGCACCGGTCACGCGAGCGAAGACTGCCATGGCCGCGCACTGTGGGCGCTGGGAACCGTGTTGGGCCGCTCCGCAGACCAGGGATTGCGCGGCGCCGCCGGCCGTTTGTTCGAGTATTCCATCCCTGCAGCCATGGAATTCTACAGTCCCCGTGCTTGCGCCTATACCATGCTCGGAATTCAGGAATATCTCTCTTCGTATCCTGGGGACCGCGACGCCCAAAGAGTAAGGTCTGCACTGGCGCAGCGATTGCTCAAGATGTATGAATCGATTCGTACCCCGGACTGGAATTGGTTCGAAGACGTTCTGGCCTACGGAAACGCGAGATTACCCCAGGCCTTGCTGCTGGCGGGCTCCGCCTGCTCCGATGACCGTATGGTTTCCGCCGGTCTTGAGGCACTGGATTGGCTCGTTACCTCGCAACGCTGCGAAACCAATGGCCACTTCGTCCCTATCGGATCACAAGGCTTCTATCGCAAGGGTGGGGAAAAGGCGCGCTTCGATCAACAGCCGATTGAAGCCGCCGGCGCGGTCTCCGCCTGTCTCGAAGCCTTTCGTGTAACCGGTGACAGCCGCTGGCGCGGCGAAGCCTGGTCGGCTTTCAACTGGTTTCTTGGCGACAACGATCTACAGCTTCCTCTTTATGATTCTGCAACTGGCGGCTGCCGCGACGGTCTGCATCCCGACCGAGCCAATCAGAACCAAGGCGCGGAATCAACGCTATCGTTCCTGATGGCACTGCTGGAAATGCGTTCGCTGCAAGAACCTGAGCCGATGGAGATCCCGTCTTGACTACCAACGAAACCACACTCATGAAGCCTTCGAGCACCAGCTACGAATCGCTGCTTCTTCGTGATCCAGCCAACCCGATCCTCACCGCCAAGGATTGGCCATACTCCATTAACAGCGTTTTCAATGCAGGCGCCACACGACTCGCGGATGGTACAACTCTGCTGCTCTGCCGCGTGGAAGATCGTCGTGGCTTGTCGCACCTGTGCGCTGCCCGCTCTCGCAACGGCGTCGATGACTGGGAGATTGATCGCGAGCGCACCTTGATGCCCAGCCCCACCGACTATCCCGAGGAAATCTGGGGCATCGAGGATCCTCGCATCACGTTCGTGCCAGAACTGCAACAATACGTCGTTACTTACACGTCTTATTCACGCGGTGGCCCCGGGGTGTCCCTGGCTCTGACCAAGGATTTTCGCACGTTCGAGCGGTACGGCGTCATCATGCCGCCCGATGACAAGGACTCCGCGCTCCTGCCTCGCCGAATCGATGGCTGTTGGGCGCTCATTCACCGCCCTATGACCACCCTCGGGTCGCACATGTGGATTTCCTATTCCCCTGATCTGCGTTATTGGGGCCGTCACCGGCTGATGCTGGAAGCGCGCCGCGGCGCCTGGTGGGACGCGAACAAGATCGGTTTGTCACCGCCGCCTATCGAGACTTCCAGAGGCTGGCTGGTGTTTTACCACGGAGTGCGGCACACCCCTTCGGGCTGCCTGTATCGGCTGGGCTTGGCCCTGTTCGATCTGGAGAATCCGGCACACTGTTTGCTGCGGGGAGATTCGTGGATCTTTGGGCCGGAAGCGGAATACGAGCGTCACGGCGATGTTGACGATGTGGTCTTCCCCTGCGGATACACCATGGACCTCGACGGCGACACCATCAATCTTTATTACGGAGCCGCTGATTGCTCGATTGCACTGGCTCGGGCCAGCGTGCGTTCTCTACTCACCTGGCTGGATACAAATGGAAGTTGCGAGCGCCGGCGAGATCCGAACCGATGAACCCTCTGCTCTGGATTTTCCATTTTATTTTTGGGTGTCGGCACCGTCATCGCAGTCGCGTGTTCACCATTAAGCACCGGACGTACCGCGTCTGCTTCGATTGCGGAGCGGAATTCGACCTCCGGAGGTGACCAGACGATTTGTCAGCTCCCCTCAACTCAGCACGTGATGTGAGCTATCCTGCTCAGACTGCTGTATCTATATCTGTCATTCTGTCTTCCTCCAGATACGCCGAGAGGACGCACCGCTTATGGGAAGATCGGTATCGCTAATATTTGAGTCTTTGTTTGGGTGTCACCACAGCCGGCTTAGCCGTGTGTTCACCATCAAGAAACGGACTTACCGGGTTTGCTTCGAGTGTGGACGGGAAATCGATTATTCCTGGGAACTAATGCACTCTCAGCGGTCGGTGGTTGCAGCCCGCCCCTATGCGCCACTGGACATCGCGACGCAAGTTGAAGCTTCCGCAAGCCGATCCTGCTGTCCAGGCATCGCAGCCTGAATTCCAATATGTGAGCTATCTTGCTCAGACACCGAAGCCTGCACCTGTCATTCTTTAACCTCCTGAGTGTGTCGAGAGAGCCACGACCGCTAATTCGTAGCTCCCATTCTTAGGTTGCTGAGATCCTCAATCAATCGTCGCAGCGGCCACATCCAGCCAAATTGGCATTCTTCATCCGTGTGTATGCCGCGCATCCTCCGGCAAACACGATTTCGACCCTAAAGCTCTCGAACATCACAATTAGGGCAACACCTCCCGGCGGATGAGAGGGGTTAGCCCGTGCAACAAGAAAGGTCAAGGTCATGCCTTTAATTCAACTCCTGGAAGTTCTCATCGTGGTGGGTGTTCTGCTGTGGCTGGTCAATCGCTTCATTCCTATGCAGGGAACCATCAAGTCAATTCTGAATGGCGTCGTGGTCATCGCCGTCGTTCTATGGCTGCTCAATGTATTTGGGCTGTTTCACAGTCTCTCCAATATCCGTGTTGGCAGGGGATAACGACGGGCAATCGCCCCCCGGAAGCTTGCAATAGAGGAAACGCACTTAACAATTCGATCAATGGAGGCAACACTCATGAGACTAGCAGGAGTCATCAACACAGCGGCCCTGTCTTTACTGCTCGCAATGGCGGCTGCTCCGCTGTACGCACAAGAGCAGCACGAAGAGCAGAAGGACCAACAGGAACAGAAAGACAAACCCGCCAAACCAGAGGAGAAAAAGGCTCAGCCGGAACAGAAGAAGGCGGAGGAAGGGAGACCCGCCAAGCAGGAGGAAAAAACCGCTCAGGAAAATAAGAACACCACGCAGGAAGAGAAAACCACGCAGCAACACGAACAGCAGGCTAAGGGTGGAGAACAGTCGCAGCATGGCCGCATTCCCGACGACAAATTCCAGGCCAATTTCGGACGCGAACACACCTTCCGTGTCAGCCAAGGCGATTACAGGAATCACCGCTTCCAATACGGCGGCTATTCCTTCGGATTCGTTGGTGTATGGCCATCGAACTGGCTCTACACGCAAGACGTCTTTGTGGTCGACATAGGCGGCGTGTATTACCTGTGCAACCCGGTCTATCCGGGGGTGAACATCGCACTTAGCTTCACGCTATAACGGCACATCTGGTGTCACGGGCGCCCCACCCTCGTCGCGTTTGTGCGACCGGGTGGGGATTGTTCCCGGCTCTCACCCGCGGCGTGGGTCCAGTCTCTGGGTTCGCTCCGCTTCTTTTCTCGATTAGGGCAGAGTGAAGGCGACGATCTCGTCGGTCTGCTTTTCTTCCGTCACCTTGGGATGCCCGCCAGCAGCGATGACCAGAAATTGCTTACCGCCGGCGTGGGTCTGGTAAGTCATCGGCGTAGCCGCGCCGCTGGTGGGAAGCTGTGCCTTCCAGACTTCTTTTCCGGTCTCAACGTCGAAGGCGCGAATCGCAGGATCAATTATGGTGCCAGCGATGAACACCAGCCCTCCGGCAGTCACGATGGGGCCACCCAGACTCGGCGCCCCTCGCGGGACGGCTGCAACGTCGGGAGCCAAGGAGCCGAGTGGAACCTGCCAGCGAATGCTGCCAGTGGTCATGTCTACCGCGGCCAGCGTTCCCCATGGCGGAGACCCGCAAGGCAAATGATGAGCCTTTCCGAACAGGAAGGTGCGAAACAGACCGAACGGTGCGCCAGCCTGCTGGGTGTAGTCTCCATCTTCTGGGCTCTTATCCACTTCGTCCCAGTATTTATCCGCGGGAATCACTCGCACCTTGGCCGGCAGATTATTGGTATTGACCACGAGCAAGCTGTGTTGCGGATCGTACGCATACCCGCTCCAGTTCATACCGCCCACATTCCCGGGCACCGTTAACGAGCCTTGCACGCTCGGGGGAGTGAAAAAGCCGTCGTTGCGCAGGCTTTTGATTCGTTCGCGGCAAGACTCGCGATCTTCCGGAGTGATGCCCCAGGCGTCAGCGACGGAAAATGTCTGGGGCACGAGAGCCGGAGGCGCCAGGGGAAAGGGTTGCGTCGAAGACGTCACTTCTCCCGGAACATCGCTCTGCGGTACCGCACGTTCTTCCACGGGAAACACCGGCACACCGGTGTCGCGATTCAGTACGTAGAGAAAACCCGTCTTGTTGCCCTGTATCACCACCGGCACGCTTTTTCCATTATGCTGCTGCAATGTGGTCAGCAGCGGGGAAGAGGCAGAATCGTAATCCCAAAGGTCATGGTGCACCAACTGGAATCCCCAGACCATCTCTCCGGTTTTTGCGCGTAACGCAACCACCGAATTCGCCCATTTGTTGTCGCCAGGACGCATTCCTCCGAAATAGTCGGGGCTAGCACTGCCGGTGGGCACAAACACCAGGTCGCGATCGGGATCCACCACCATGGGCGCCCATGCATTGCCAGCTCCGGTGCGCCAGGTTTTTCCGTTGATCTGCGCGGCCGGAGAATCGTTCGGCGGAATAGGTTCCCATTTCCAGCGCAGCGCGCCGGTGCGTGCATCGAAGGCCCGAACCACGCCGCTGGGCATGTCGACACGCGAGTTGTCGTCGATCGCGGAGCCTACGACCACAATGTCGTCGATCACCGCCGGCGGAGAGGTCATGTGATATTGCCCAGGTGTGTAACGCGCTACCTCGCGCAGACTGATTTGTCCGCGGTTACCGAAGTCGAGGCAAGGCTCGCCGGTGGCGGCATCGAGCGCGATCAGCCGGGCATCGAGAGTGGCCTCGAAAATCCGCCGGCGACAGGGTTTGTCATTCGCTCGCGAGGCATCGAGCCATGCCGCAACTCCACGATTGATCAGGCCATCGCCGTAATTTCCCGCCAGCTCAATCATGGGATCGTAAACCCACTTCTGCTGCCCGGTTTCCGCGTCCACCGCAAACACGCGATTGAAGCCGGTGGTCAGATACAAAGTGTCATCGATCAGAATGGGGGTGGTTTCCAGGCCGCTGCGGCGCTTGACGCCGGTGCCGTCGGAAATGTCTCCAGTGTGGAAGACCCATGCGACTTTCAGTTGCGAAACATTCTGGCGATTGATCTGCGTCAATGGCGAGTAGCGTGTGCCGCCGGCGTCGTGGCCGTAGTAAGCCCAGCCATCGTTCGCCGTACCCGGTACATTCGGGGATTGCGCAGGCACACTTTGTGCTCCCGCGCACGTCAAAGCAATTGCAGTAATGAACAGGAATCGAGCCAGGCTACGCATTAAGGCGAATCTCCTAGTTGACGAGCGAGGATAGTATATCCATCGCCGGTGCATGGTACATCCGCTGATGTGTGAAATAGTCGCGAAGTGGGCGGATGGTTGTTTCTGGAAGCCTTGCAGATCGAAAAATCCATGGTAGCGACCGCTGAGACCTGCACTCCCAAAAGTGAGCCATTGTGCTCAGACTTGGCAAGCCATCCATGAAATCCTAGTAATGGAATTCTTGTACAGGATGCGCCGCCGTTCACTCCACGCAGCCCGCAGCCGCAAAGTATAACCGGGCAATCGAAGGATGATCGGGCAAGGTGATTCAAAATGCGTAATCTCCGTTTGCTGCTTCTAACTCTTTTGATACTGGCCATACCGGCCATCTCGTTCGCACAGTTCGCCGTGTCTGTCCAGATCGCTCCACCCGGGCTGCCGGTCTACGAGCAACCCGTGGTTCCCGCTGCCGGCTTTTTATGGACGCCTGGCTATTGGGGTTATGGGGGCGAAGGCTACTTCTGGGTACCGGGCACCTGGGCACAACCTCCCGCAGTTGGCTTGCTCTGGACCCCCGGCTATTGGGGTTGGGGTGGCAACGCCTTCGCCTGGAACGGCGGCTACTGGGGTGCTAATGTCGGCTTCTACGGTGGCGTCAACTATGGCTTCGGTTATGGCGGTGTCGGTTACGAAGGTGGCCGCTGGGACAATGGCGCCTTCAGCTACAACCGCTCGGTGAATAACATCAGCAACACCAACATTACCAATGTCTACAACAAGACCGTGATCAACAACACCACGGTCAACAATGTCAGTTATAACGGCGGTACCGGCGGACTAAGCGCTCGCGCGACCCCCGAAGAAGAGACTGCGGCACGTGAGAAACACACGCCGCCAACCGCGGCCCAAACCGAGCACGTAAAAGCCGCCAGTAGCAACCACGAACT
>Ga0210405_10003093_pt1 | contig 16604 bp, 18 predicted proteins | sample IncBWH11MmetaG_FD_155492 | JGI IMG/M metagenome (GOLD analysis project Ga0210405, IMG submission 155492) | Forest soil microbial communities from Barre Woods Harvard Forest LTER site, Petersham, Massachusetts, United States - Inc-BW-H-11-M | ecosystem: Environmental > Terrestrial > Soil >... | reverse complement strand
TGCCACGGTAAGCCGTATCCCCGAGATCTTTGTTGCCACCAACTTAAACGCGTCCGCAAGGTAATACACCCCCTTGCGATCAAGCCACGTGCCCACAAAAAGCAAATTGCACTCTTTCTTCTCTGGAAATTCCCGCAGCAAAAAAAATCTCTCTTCCACCCCGTTCGGCACATACCAAATCAAGCCGGGCTCGCGCTCGTATTTGAGTTCCGCACAAATCCATGCTTCCCGATTGGCTACTGCGCCGTAGTTCGCCGTCCTGATGGAATAGTCGTACATCGTCTGATGGTAAACGCGATGCCACAATCTATTCTTCCAGCTGAAATTCCACGCGCGTCCTTTGCGTTCTTCAAGGCGCATCGCTTGGACATAGCGCTCCTCGCTCCCCTGCATCGTCATCACATAAGGAGGCGCGCTCGGCGCCCCAAACATCCGCCGCCACACTCCATACACGCACCCCGACGGCGCATGCAGGTTCACAACGTCATATTTTCTTGGTTCCAGCCGGATCCGCTTGGAGAGTGACCTCGCGAAAAACAGCGCCTCAAACCGTCTTAGTCTTGCCGGGTGCTCCAGCACATCTTCTAAAAACCAGCAATCAACCGTATGCCCGCTCTTCGTCAACTCAGCAGCGTGATTTAATACCACGCCGGCTGCCCCTGCCTCCTTCTGCCGCGAGACTCCAATGGCAATCAAGATGCGCAACGAACATCTCTCTTCTGCGCCATCACGAAATAGGTAAACGCCAGAGGACTGAGCAACTTGCGTATCCTGGGATTGGACTCCAAACCCTCCCACCGGATTGGATTGCACCCCGGGCGGAATGGGAATTGGTGTACCGTTCCATCCGTGCGAAGAATCGTCCAACCCGCCCGGCTCACAAACTTGCGTATTTGCGCAAACCACTGCCGCCGATCAAAGGGCTGATCGTCCTTCCGCCCGGGGTGACGAAACCACGAATAGATTTCATACAGCCCCATGAAGTTTGCGTAATTCGGCGTCGTCAAGAAAAGCTTGCCTCCCGGCCGGCTCACGCGCCGCATTTCGCGCAAAGCCCTCGGCGCATCCGGAAGATGCTCGATCGTCTCGCAGGAAATCACCAGATCAAACGAATCATCCGCAAATGGCAGATTTTGCGCATCGCCTTGAAGGAAAGTAACCGGCGGGCGCTTATCTGCCGTCCGGAGCCTTGTTTCGGCAACGCTCACGGCCACAAACGAAAAATCGCATCCGGTGACACAGGCCCCCGCGCGCGCAAGTTCACTGGCAAATCCGCCACGGCCACACGCCACTTCCAGGATGTCCAATCCTGCAACGGGGCCGATCTGCTCTCGGACCATTTGATACCACGGACTGTCCGCATCTTCATGACCCGGATCCCCCTCAAATATCCGCTTATGCCAATCGTCATATTCCGCCCGCAGACTCACGCCTTGAACTCCTCCGGTCCCGCGACTCGCGTGATTTCCGGAACCGGCAACGCTCTTTGCCGGGCCCGCCGGTACCAGGCACGTGACCCAAGCCACCGTCGCCCTGCGTAAAACCATCGCGGCGGCAGCAACATCGCCGGTAACATTGCCGCCGCTCGAAACACTCGGTGCGAACGCGGCGCGTCTGAATGCAGCACCTCATAAATCTTGTTCTCGGTTCGCACTGTCTCCCACGGTGCGCCGCCATCCAACATCAGCCGCATTTGGTCCGCCTCCGCTTGGACGATCTCGACGATGCAGGACACTATCTCGGGCGAAGCGCCTTTGGCGGCAAGATCTTTCCTCAGCGCGCACGCCAGCGCCGTCATCACCTGCTGTTTCCGCCGCACTCCTGCAGTTCCCCCGCCGCCCGACAGATACAAATTGCTACCGTGGATGCCGTAATATGTCAATGCGTCCTGAAGGATGATCAATTCGCTGATCAGCGCGCCGAGTGTGAATATATATTCGTCCGCTTCGAACACAAGAGCTTCGGGTACCGGAAGAATTCGACGGGCGAGTTCCGTTCTCAAGATCATACGGCTTGTTCCCAGATAGCTCTTCCTAAGTCGGAACACTCGCGCAGCTGCCAGCGAGTTCAGCTGGAGTCTTTCACTCTTTTCGGGAACACTCGTGCGGATCTTGCCGTCTGAAAACGCCTCGTGGATTCCATGCCCAAGCAAGCCCACCGACGGTTCGGAGTTCAAAACCTGGGTGACGCGTTTCAGTTTTCCTGGCGCCCACCAATCATCGCCATCTAGAAATGCAATGATCTCCCCTTTGCATTCAGGAATTCCCGCATTGAACGCTGATGCCTGCCCGCCATTTTCTTTCCGAAGCACTCGCACATGCGGTTTGAAGTTTCGAACGATTTCTGGCGTGCGATCGCTCGACCCATCATCCACCACGAGGATTTCCCGCTCCGCCGCCCGAAAATCCTGTTCCAAAACGCTCACGATCGCTTTCTCAATAAAGCGCTCGTGGTTATACGTATCGATGAGTACGCTGACAAAAGGCTTTGCCATTCTGCTAGCATCCGAGAAACACTTTCACACTTCACACCGCGCTTGTGCGCGACTTGCTGCCAACTTCTTCTTCAAACCACGCAATGGTTTTCCGCAACCCGTCGCGCAGACTCGTTTTCGCCCGCCACCCAAACTCCGCCAACGCCCGGGAAGTGTCCAGACAACGGCGCGGCTGCCCATCTGGCTTCGTCGCGTCCCAGCGGACAGCTCCTTCGTATTCAGTCAGCGAACAAATCAGCTCAAGCAAATCCCGAACGCCGATTTCTCCGCCAGAGCCCAGATTGATAAGTTCAGGTTTCTCGTACTTCTCCGCCGCAAGTACGATCGCTTCCGCGGCGTCCTCCACGTACAAAAACTCGCGCGTCGCGCTGCCCGTGCCCCACGCGGTAATCTCCGCTGACCGCGCCTGTTTGGCTTCCCAGCACTTCCGGATCAGCGCCGGGATCACGTGCGAGCTTTCCAGATCGAAATTATCCCGCGGCCCGTACAAATTGACCGGCGTCAGATAAATTCCGTTGAACCCATATTGCTGCCGATAGGCCTGTAACTGAACGAGCAGCATTTTTTTCGCGAGCCCGTAGGGTGCATTCGTCTCTTCCGGGTAGCCATCCCAGAAATTCTCCTCACGGAACGGCACCGGCGTGAACTTTGGATAAGAACAGATGGTTCCCGCGCAAACAAATTTCTCGACGCCGGCGATGCGTCCGGCCTCGATGGCGTTGATGCCCATCACCGCGTTGTCGTAGAAAAATCTCCCCGGATTTGCGCGGTTCGCACCGATTCCTCCTACCACCGCTGCAAGATGGATAAAAATGTCCGGCCGCGCATCTTTATATAATCGCAGCGCTTCGGATTTTTCGCGCAGGTCGTACTCCCTGCTGTGCGGAGTGCTAATCTCGCGGCAACCGGCCGCTCGCAATTCCTCCACGACAAAAGATCCGAGAAATCCGTTGCCTCCACTCAGCACCACCCGCCGTTTTTCCCAATAACCCATTCCACGCCCCTCAGTTCTGCGAAGCTTGCCCTTCCACCGCTTCCATAACCCGTGTCACCGAATTGTGCCAGTGATTCCAGTGGCTGAATTTTCTCTCCAAAATCGATTTCCCGCGCCCCAGTGGTGCGAGACCTGCCGCTTCCAGATCCGCGTCCACCATGATCGCCACCAGTTCCTTGAAAGCAATCTGCGTTTGCCACCCAAGTTTCTCCCGCGCTTTGCGAGTATCCGCAATCAGGCAATCCACTTCCAGCGGGCGCATGTAACGCTCAGAGCTCTTTATATGCTTGCGCCAATCCAGTCCCGCGTACGCAAACGCTTCTTCCACAAATTCGCGTACCGAATGTGCCTCGCCGGTTCCTATGACGATATCTTCTGCCGTATCTTGCTGGAGCATCTTCCAGATCGCTTCGACGTATTCCGGCGCGTAACCCCAGTCTCGGCGCGCATCGAGATTGCCGAGAAACAGCGTGTCCTGCTTGCCGGCCACGATTGCTGCCACCGCACGCGTGATTTTTCGTGTCACAAACGTCTCGCCGCGACGCGGGCTTTCGTGATTGAACAAAATCCCATTGCTCGCAAAAAGCTTGTAGCCCTCGCGGTAAATCCGCGTCATCCAATACGCGTACAGTTTTGCCACGGCATACGGGCTACGCGGCTCAAAGAGTGTCGTCTCGCTCTGAGGCGGCTTCGCCGACCCGAACATCTCCGAACTCGACGCCTGATAAAACCGCGTCTTGCATCCGGCTCGGCGAATCGCTTCGAGCAACCTCATCGTGCCGAGGCCCGTGATGTCGCCCGTATATTCCGGCATGTCAAAACTTACGCGCACGTGGCTTTGCGCCGCGAGGTGGTAGAGCTCCTCTGGCGCGAAGCTGTAAACGAGGTTCATCACCCATTCCGTGCTGGAGAGGTCGCCGTGATGCAGGAAAAGCCGCGTGCTCGGCTGATTTGGATCCTGATAAATGTGGTCGATGCGTTTTGTATTGAACGTGCTTGCCCGGCGGATGACTCCGTGAACTTCGTACCCTTTGGAAAGCAGGAGTTCCGCGAGATAGGAGCCGTCCTGCCCAGTGATTCCCGTGATCAGTGCGCGTTTCATTTGCGATTTGTTGCCTCTTATTTTCTTATAGCCTTGAACGGCACTCTTTAGGATTATGTCCGGAGTGCTTCCTTATTTTAGAAGCCGCGCCAGGAAATACAACTAAGTTGCCTACACGACGACATTATAGTGTTTCGTTGACGCCTTCATGCGCGCGCTCCCCTGCTCAACCCCAGCCGTTTGCGGACGGAGAGCGTCTTGTGAACGAAAACCTCCCACAGAAAATTCTGCATTGCAAAAATCTCTTTGCGAAAGAAAACGCGCCGGATCCGGCCTTCCTGTGTCAGCAAATGGGTGGCGCTCAAGATTGTATAGGTGTGGGGACGCTCCCCGTAGTGGGCAAGATTCTCATCGGCTTCTACGCCGCCGTAGACCGACTCCTTCCCCCCGGCTACGTGGCTGTAATCGTGGAGCTGATGAACAATTGTAGAAAAGATTGTCAGATCAATAACCGGTAATCCGCGCTTGAGCGCGTACTTGATGCACCATTGATCGAACCACACTCGCCCGATCGCTAGCGGAGGAACTTGTTCATACGTGCCCCGGCGAAACACAAAACAATCGATGGCTGTCGGGTGCTCGATCCACCCTTGGCTACGTATACGCTCTTTGAGGTTTTCTTCCCAGCCCTCGCTGAAGTCAAGCGGCTCGAGAACCTCCAGATTCGTGCGGCGCCCAACCGCAAGGAATCTCGAAAATGCTTGCTGGACTTTCTCGACACCCGCGGTGAATTCGGTCGGGAGAATAATATCCGCATTGACGTACGCGAACAATTCGTGGCTTGCCCTCTTCTCGGCGATCGCGAAAATGTCCGCGAGGAGAGGCGTGCCGTGTCTGTTTCGCGCTACCTCGGGGATATGAATCAGTCCGAATTCGCGCGCGCACTCCGCGGCACCCTCTTCATGGCCAAAAAGGATAATCTCGGGCCGCGGTCGCAACTTCGTCCAGCTCGCGATCGCATTCCGCTGGATGATCCCCACGTGTCCGCGGAACGGCTTGGGCATCGCCAGAATCGTTATCGGCGACGAAGCAAGGGAGTTTTGCGGGCTAGCGGTGCCGCTGCTCACTCGGACGGTCAACCTTTAAGGGCGTGCGGAGTCTCCGACAGCATGGTCTGAGGCTGATCTGACGGTTTGTGGTGCCGCCCCATGCTGAAGTACCGTTCGTCGCATTCTTCGCATCGATAGGCACGCACGCCAAGTACCTTCAACAAGCTCCTCTCGACTACGCCCTTCCGCCGCGACCGGCGAACCTCGCCACTACCACAACTCGGACAGTGGGCCGACCGCCCCGCCATTCCGGACCGAAATCCTCGTATTTTCCACATAAGCTTGCCTTCCACTGGCCGGAACAACGATTTTACTCCCATTTGTGCCGAAAGGCGCAATCACTAAATGGAACGACAGGAAGGAATCGCGGAACTTTTCCCTTAGCTTTTGTACATCATAGTTGAGCGAACAAACTTTCTTAATTCACGCTAGGGAAAAACTCAGAGATGCCTAAAAACCAATTGTTAGGGAAACGCTCGCGCTCTTTTTGTCTCTTCTCTCTTCTCTTTCTAGCCACCGGCTGCGGCCAGGTGCAGAGGACGCCGCCCGCGCCTGTCATGCCCGCCGTGTCCGTTTCGCCGAACGCCGTCACCTTCCCCGCCATCACCCAGGGCGCGGCCAGCACCCCAATTGTGGTCACGGTCACGAACTCCGGCACCGCCGCCCTAAACATTTCTTCTGTCGCCGTCGCTGGAAGCAACGCGGGTGATTTCACCACAACGAATGCATGCAGCGGAGCAGTCGCCGCCATGGGGACCTGCACCATCTCCGTTACCTTTGTGCCCACCGCTTCCGGCCCGCGCTCCGAGACCATCACGCTCACGGACAATGCCCCCGATTCTCCCCAGGTCATCAACGTAAGCGGCACCGCCAATCCCATCGCCATTACCCTGACCCCGCCAAAATCCGCCATCTCCACCGGTCAAAGCATGCAGTTCACCGTCTCGGACAACGATGCCGACGACACTATCGCCTGGTCCGTCTCCAGTGGAAACGGCCCTCCCGGCGCCATCGACGCCTCCGGCACCTACACCGCGCCATCCGGCTCGCAGAGCCTCGTCGCCACCGTCACTGCCACCAGCAAAACCGACCCCACCAAATCCTCCAGCGCCTCAGTGAAGGTAGTTGCTCCCGGCCAGCTCACCTCCACCAATAACGTGCAGGTCGCCCAATACACCGTCTCGCCCCCGGCTTCCGCCACCGTCTCCGTCCAGTTCGGCCTCGACACCTCTTATGGCCTCACCACCTGGACCCAGCCCGCTCCCGCTGCGGGCGGCGCCGTCAGCCTCTTCGTCGCCGGCATGAAAGCCAGCTCCCTCTACCACATGCGCGGCGTCGTCCAATTCGCCGACGGCACTCAATTCCTCGACGCCGACCAGACCTTTACCACCGGCGCGCTGCCGGCCAACTTGGTGCCCACGATCACGGCCACGACAACTCCGGGCATGACGCCACAGAGCGGCATTGAAATGCTGGACCTGATCAACTTTGGGACTGCGACAAGCCAGTACCCACTGGCCGCGACCGATCTAGCCGGAAATGTCATTTGGACCTACAATCCGGTACTCGCTGCGGGGGTCTTCGCTGATCCGATCAAATTACAACCGAACGGACATTTCCTGATCAATTTCAACGGTGGCTCTCCAGACGGCGTTAACTCCATGATGCAGGAGGTCGATTTGGGGGAAAATGTCATCTGGCAAATGACGGGAGCACAGCTCAACACCGCTCTCGCTGCGGCAACATGTACTGGTTGCAATATCACCGTAACCGGGACACATCACGATTTTGCCGCGCTTCCCAATGGACATCTAATTGTCATTGCGGGGACCCAGCAAGTCATCTCTGGCACCACCGTCACTAGCGACGTCATCATCGATCTTGGGGACATGGAAAACACCGGCGGCAACAATCCCAATCACACGCCTCAGCCTGTGTGGCTCTGGAACGAGTTCGACCATCTGGACATCAGCCGTCAGCCGATGGGCTTCCCCGATTGGACGCACACCAACGCCGTCATCTATTCCCCCGATGACGGCAACTTAATCATCTCCATGCGTCACCAAAACTGGCTGGTAAAGGTTGACTACAACAACGGCGCTGGCGCGGGCGACATCCTTTGGCGCCTCGGCTATCAGGGCGACTTCACGTTATTGAATGCGGACGGCACAGCTGACACCAATCCCTTCGACTGGTTTTACGCCCAGCACGACCCTTCCTTCACGACTACGAACACGGCAGGCAAGTTCTCTCTGGTTCTCTTCGACAACGGCGATGACCGCGGTGTCTCTATCGTCGCGGGCGGAACCTGCGGCGTGACAGGACAGCCGGCGTGCTATAGCACGGTTCCCCTCTTGCAGCTTGATGAGACAGCCAAGACCGCGACATTGGTGTTCCATCCGACCACTACCGACTACTCATTCTTTGGAGGCAATGCCGAGGTCCTCAAAAACGGCAACGTCGAGTACTGCGAATCGGCGGGGGGCCCGGGTACGGCGGGGGATATATTTGAGGTCGTGCAGGACAGCACTGCGCAGACGGCCTGGAAGATGCAGATTACTGGACAATATGCCTATCGGGGCATGCGCATAGCCAGCCTTTACCCCGGCGTGCAGTGGTGACCCCGCGAGAGGATGTTCTGGTCGCTCAGGCGACGTGGGGATGGTGTTTGTTCGCGTGGGGCCGGGTTAGGAAGCGGACGCGGAAATAGCGTTCATCGCAAGCTCCGCAGCGCAACGGGCTTACGAAAAAAAGTGTGCAGTACTTTTTCAATCAGCCCTTTCCTTCGCGACTTGAAAATTACGTGGCTGGCACAGTTCGGACAGAGGAGAGACTTGTTCAGGATCGACATGGCCCACATCTCCCAATCCAGGCTGGGTTTAATACTATACACCCAAATTGGGGGGGGGAAAGTGCGGCGACAGGTATACTTTAATGTAGATTACTATTACGTGACAAAGTACAGAGCACCGAGCGAAATCGGCACCCGGCTCAACCCCGCAATCCACCACTCAAGCCCAGCCTCCTCCTTACCCCCAGCGTCCTATGCACAAACACTTCCCAGAGAAGACTTCTCACCGCGAACGCCTCTTTCTCCGTAATATTTAAGATTTTCATCGGCTTCAATGCCGCCGTAGACCCACTGCCTCCCGCCGGCGACGTGGCAGTAGTCATGAAGCTGATGAATGATGGCAGCAAAGTCCGTCAGATCGACAACCGGCAGTCCTTTCTTGCGCGCGTACTTGATGCACCACTGATCGCCACGCGCGTCCGATCGCCAGCGGTGGTACCTGTTCATACGTGCCCCGCGGAAACACAAAACAATCGATGCTTGTATAACTTTCCAGCCACCCCTCGCTGTGCACGCGCTCCTTGAGTTTTTCTTCCCAGCCCTCGCTGAACTCCAGCGGTTCGCGAACTTCCAGATTCGTCCGGCGTCCAACCGCGATGAATTTCGGGAATGTTCGTAGGGCTTTCTCGACACCCCCAGTGAATTCACCCGGGAGAATAATATCCGCATTGACGTATGCAAACAGATCATGGCTCGCGCGCCGCTCGGCATTTGCGAATATGTCCGCGAGCAGGGGCGTGCCGTTCCGGTTGCGCGCTACCTCCGGGATATGGACCAGTCCGAGTTCGCGGGCGCACTCCGCAACGCCCTCTTCATTGCCGAACAGGATGATCTCGGGTCGTGGTTGCAACTTGGTCCAGCTCGCGATGGCGTTGCGTTGGATGGTGTCGATGTGTCCCTTGAACGGCTTGGGCATCGCCAGAATCGTGATCGGCGGCGAAGCGAGCGAGTCTTCTGGGCTAGAAGTGCCGCGGCTCACTCGGAGGGTCACCTCTTTAAGGCGTGCGCAGTGTCCGACCGCAACGTCCCAGGCTGCCCTGTTGGGTCGCGATGCAGGCCGACTCCGAAGTAGCGCTCGTCGCAGTCTTCACACCGGTAGGGGCGCACAGCAAGAACCCGCAACAAGGTCTTCTCGAACATCCCCTTCCGCCGCGACCAGTGAGCCCTGGTACCACTGCAATTCGGACAATGCGTCGAATGTCCCATCATTCTGAGGCCAAACCTTGGTATCTTCCACATGAACTCGTCTCCGCGGGCTGGGTCAAGACCTTACTCTACGCTTTTTGCCCAAGAGTCGCCATCCTCGTTCGGCAACGCGCCTCTGCATCGTGCCGACGTGCCCCTTGAACGGCTTTGGTGCAGCGAAGATAGTTAGCATTTCATGGAAATGTTCTCACGCGAGAACGAGGAAAGGAAGCAGGGCGCGCCTCAAGAATTGCTCTCGCTGTCGTTCGCACCCATCAGCGATCGCCTCAGTCCCACGCGCCACTTGTCGAGCCGGTCGTAGTGCTTGTATCCCACGAACAACGACCCCACTGCGTTGATGCCATTCACGGTTTGGATGCGCCAATTCAGGCACGGATTCATGATACGCATACCCTCCAACAAGTGCCAAAAGAAACGCAGGCGTCCAGGTGCTTCCAGCAGAAACTCTTCCTTTTCGTACAGCAGCTGCCACCTGTTCCGAAAGGCGAGGATTTCCGGCTGTTTCAGATCGTATCCGTGATGCACGAGCCATTTGTCCATCTCCTCGAGAAGAATCTTCAGGGTTTCCACGCGCCGCGCTTGCCGTCCTTTGTCCACTTCTGCGGACGAGTGGTAATACATATTGGAACCATGAATGCGATAGACCGCCAGCGGCTCTGGAATAGCGACGATCGGGCCGAGGAAGATGATTAACGCAGCCAGCAGCCCGTCTGGCTGAATGGTCATTTGTTCGTTCAGTGGAAGCAATTTCTTTACCAGGCTGGTCCGGAACGTCAGTCCCGAAGTTTGGCATGCCGTGTACAGCAGAATCTTTTTCTTGTCCGCCGGGACAATACCCGACACCGCGTTGAACCCGCCCTCTCGCCATTCGCCTGTTTCGCTCTTGAATTCTCGAAACGGATGGTACACCAGCCCCGCATCCGGATGGCTGTCGAACTCCGCCACAACTCGCCGGACCTTCGAAGGCAGCCAGTAGTCGTCCGCATCCAGCAGCGCGATGTATTCCCCGCGCGCCCGCTCGATCCCGTAATTAAACGCCGACGCCTGCCCGCCATTCGGCTTAAAGACGTATTCGACGCGCCCCGCGTATTTTGACACCCGCTCTCTCGTGTCGTCCGTCGATCCATCGTCCACCACCAGGATCTGCATCCCCTCCGCCGGGAAATCCTGCGCGAGAACGCTCTCAATCGCCTCCCCGATGAACTGCCCATAGTTATAGGTGTCGATCAGGGCTGTAAGGATGGGGGCGCCACCACCAGCATTACCTCTGTTCGTCACGGGCCGCATTTCACAGTCTTATCCATCGGGCTGGAACGATATCTCGCGGGTCGTACTTGGACGCCGGTCCAAACCAGCTCTTTGGCGCAATTACGATGCCACCCTTAATATCGGCGCCCAGCCACCCACCCCACCAGCTAAACGAACTATTTGCCATAATCGCGTGGCTAGACAGGCGCATCAGGTAGAGCTCGGCGTCTTCGCGCCCGAGGTGATGCTCGACCGTCCGGTCGAAGTTTCCGGCAAACATCGTCTGATAGGGCAGCTTGAAATTCGCTTCGCACCACTCCGGATCATCCGAGAAAATAAAGAATGCCGGGTCGCGAACCTTGGCTGCGATCAGCGCAGCAGCCTCGCGGTAGTAGTCCATCGGCAGTACCAGCTGATGGGGATTCCCCACATAATCGGTGCGTCGCACGTGCACGAACACCGATCGTTCGCCGGCGTCCAGGATCGCGCGCTCGGCCGCGATTGACCGTGCAGGGAGCGGCTCGCGCGGCAGCAAGCGCTCCCGCAGTTCGTCGCGCAGCCCGAGAAAATACCTCTCACACTGCCAATAACCGACGAGCGAGCACTTCCGCGGCGCGCTCTCAAATAGTGCAGGTTTGTACGGAAGCCCCTCTTCGCGGATGATCTGGCCCCACAGGCTGTGCACCACTCGTGCGTCCACGCCCTTGAACAGCCCCAGTGAGTATCTCCGGGGCGGGTCTGGCGCTGCCGTTTCGTACCATGAGACGTCGAGCTTGAGGTCCACGCCTAGTTGTCGCGCCAGCGCAAGACCCGTCGCGTACTGGAAAATCTGATTCGCGCAACCACCTATCAGATAACTCGTCACGCCTGGCGCAGCCAGTTTTTCCCTCAATTTTTCCCTGCTGACGCCGTAAAAATACCGCCACCTGTGTAGCAGGGGGCGGCCAAGCGATCGAACCGGGGCGGGCAAGACATGGGTCCACCTCGGTCGGTCCTGACCGGATGCTACGGCATTCGCATTACCCTTGGGCGCCATCCGTCTCCGTTGGATTGCGAACTCATCTCTCGTTATTTTGCGTAACGGTTACAACATCATTTCGTTGACTTATTGATTTTTCGCGATGAATATATCGTGCTCAATGTGCCAACTGAGATTGTGTTTTCTTGCCCAATCAACAAGAACGTCGACTGGCGGGTAGGCAGAAAATTCCGGATTCCTCGGATCAAAACAACGCATATCGTCAACCATTACAACTATTTTACTCATTTGTGTGATATTCCGACCAATGACAGCAAGTTCGTCGATAATTGGTGTGTCTTGTGGCCCTTTAAAAGTAATGCCGGCCGAATAATGGCCGTCCAGCCAGAAGCAAATATTGCCACTTATTGTGGGAAGAAGTTTTGGGAAAACATCCTCGCTCAAGCCCTTTATTATTTTGACGTTGCTTGTACTGCTGAACTTTTGTTCTGCTTTTGAAAAAAGTGTAGGCTCTGGTTCAATGCTGTAAACCATTTTGGCTACTTTGGACAAAACACTCGTCGTGTCGCCCATAAATGTTCCAGTCTCAACCCAAGTAGCGTCGCGTAAACCGTTTCTCAACAAAACCTTTTGCTTTACAAAATGCGGGCTTGGCGCTGCGAACTCCTTATCAGCCCAATCTCTATAAACATTGTCACTCTTTTTCCGCAATCCCAAAATATGCCTAATGGGTCGAGTTAAGCTCAACAGAGGATGCCAGAGCCCGACGCGGAAAGCATGTCGTATAGGATCTATCGCGTCACGGAATGGCATTCTTATCACCTTTGGGCGCCATCCGTGCTCCGTTGGATCGTGAACTCATCTTTCGTCATTTCGTGTAACGGAAGCATCCGCACGAATACTTGCGTCCCTCTAACAAACGGGGATCGGCATTCTCAAAAAACTGTCCTTCGTTGGTTATCAACGTGAATTCCTGAAGAGAAAGACTTCGGAACAAGTCCATCACTTGCGAATAAGAATACAACCTGTGAGCATTAAAGCACACCCGCGGTGGGTCCTCCATCGGGAGTACCATCAGGAGTTCCCCACCCGGAGCCAGTACACGTGCTAGTTCCGCTGCGGCCTTGCGGTCCCCACTTGCATCAAGCGCGTCTCCATATCGCCCCAGCCCAATGTGCTCTAAAACATGCATACAAGAGATGGATTGCAATGTGCCGGTCCACGATGGCGGCAGACTGGTTAAGTCGGCGCGGTCTTCTTGAATATCGCGGAATGGCAGTCCTGACTTCCTAATGTCGCAAAAAGTCATCGATGTAAAGGCGGACGCGATCCCGACAAAATAAAGAGAATCGCCAAAGCTCACGTGAACCTTGGGCTTGGTTGTTGCCAGCACCCGCGCTGCCCAAGAGGTATGCAGTAGGTAGTGCGGGTCAAACCCTGTCTCGGCAGTGGCGTCGTTCAGACAAGGAAACCAATCCGTTTGCTTCGGCTCAAACCGGCCATCCAGGGAGCTTTGTTCTTTAAACTGACTGAATTGCTCGGTGAATGCTTGCATCGTGTGGCCACCTTCGTTGATACGCTTCGGTGAAATGAACGCACGCTTGAACCCGAGGACCGCCCGGTGCATCCAGCGCGGAACATATATCGGCAATAGCAAACGCTCGAGGCTCATTTCGGGCTCCTGCTAATCACCGCGATGGCCGCGAACTGTATGCTGCAGAGCTTGGACGCACTGTGAACTCCGACGGTAAGTTTAGCAAACCGGTCCATTCATCGCGCGGGTGTTGAAAGGATTGCGTGACGACATGGAATTCTGGAGCTAAATCCCCCATGTCTATTAGCTCCTCGCGGTCCCAGAAGCTCACCATCCACGTGTAAATGCCTGGTTTTAGCGGAAGCATAGGGAAATGATAGACGAGGTCATGCATGCCAGGCTTGAGGTTTAGCTCGTATGCAGCCCAGGCCCATAATAATTGGCGATCCACGTTGTAGAGTGAGATCCCGTGAACACCGTGCTTACTTGGCTCGTGGAGCTTCAGTGTAAAGCGCAAAGTGACAGGGCCTACGGTATCGAGTGAGTGAGGTGAGGCAATTTCTGGGTTAACGATTTCCCAGCCGGTGAAATGTCCTCTTGTATGGTCACCTGTTCGAGAACCTGTCGGCTTGTCCCCTTTATGGCTCATCGCTGCTTCGTATGCAGACACGACTTCATGGGTGGTTCCATTTCGGCGTACCGAGCCGTCATCCACCCAGACCACGCGATGGCACAAGCGCCGGATCTGATTGAGCTGGTGACTCACCAAGACGACGGTGCGGCCTGCCCGCGCCACGTCGCCCATTTTGCCGAGGCATTTTTTCTGGAAATTGATATCCCCGACGGCGAGCACTTCATCCACCAGCAGAATCTCCGGCTCCAGATGCGCCGCCACGGCAAAGGCCAGCCGCACATACATCCCGCTCGAATAGTGCTTCACCGGCGTATCGATGAACTTCTCCAGCTCCGCGAACGCCACAATCTCATCGAACTTGCGCTCGATCTCCCGCTTGCTCATTCCCAAAATGGCGCCGCTCAGGAACGCATTCTCCCGCCCCGTCAGCTCCGGATGAAACCCCGTCCCCACTTCCAGGAGCGACCCGACCCGCCCGTGAATCTCCGCCCACCCAGTCGTCGGCTTCGTAATCCGCGACAGAATCTTCAGCAGCGTCGTCTTGCCCGCCCCGTTCCGCCCGATCAGCCCAAGTACTTCCCCTTCATTCACTTGCAGCGATACGTCCTTCAACGCCCAGAACGTCTCCTCCTTCGCCCGTCGGAACGCCGCCAACGGCGACTTCACAAACCTGTCCAGCGCATGCCGCAACCCGGGATCCACCGCCACCCCGCGCCGGTACCGCTTCCCCAACCCCTCCCCCTGTATCACCGCCGTGCTCATAGTTTGCGAACCTACTGTATATTACTTGGCTTGAATGCAGCGTCCACCTCCGGCTGGCCGGTTGTCTCGTCGGAAACTCCTCCCGCGGCCAACTTGTCGGGCGCGCGGCGGCTCGCTTGGGCTCTCGGACTCGGGTTTTTCCTGATCTACCTGGCCTTCCTTGCTCCGGGAATTTATTCGCTGGACGGAAACTCCATCCTTAATGTTGCGGAATCGATTGTCGCGCGGCACGATCTGACGGTTGCTCCGGGGCTCGGTATTCCGGGTCGCGGCGGTCGAATCTATTCGTCTTGGTATCCACTACAGTCCTTCCTCGCCGTGCCCTTCGTGGCCGTAGCCGTGCCCATTTCAAAAACTGTTCATGTGCCGCTTCACTTTGTCGCCGCGGTCTTCGCTTTGCTTCTGCCGGTAGTTTTCACAGCGGCCACCGTGTCCCTGGTTGTTCTTATCGGATTGCAGTTAGGTGGTTCGTTGCGCGCAGCCAGGCGTGCTGCGCTTTGCTTCGCTCTTGGCACCATCGCCTTAGTCTACCACCGGACTTTCTACGCCGAGCCATTGCTGATGCTGCTTACGGCCGCAAGTCTCTATTTTGCTCTCGCGCAAACTCGCCGAACCCTGCTCTTTGCTTCTGTTTGCACGCTTCTCGCTGTGCTCGCAAAACCAACAGGAGTCCTAGTGGGCCCCATTGTCTCCGCTTACTTGCTCGCCAAACAAACCCTCCCGTTACGATTTCGATTGGGTCCTGGCTTGGCCGCCGCCCTGGGTTTGCTTCTGTACTTTCTGTATAACTGGGTGCGTTTCGCCAACCCCTTCATTTTCGGCCAACCCTACGCCTTTTCGTTCGCCTCGATCCCGCTAGGCGTTGCGGGACTCCTGCTCAGTCCCGGCCGCGGACTAATTTGGTACTGCCCTCCGGTCATACTGGCCATCGTTGCCCTCAGGAAAGTTTTCCAAACTCGACCGCTCGAAGCGGCCTTGATTGCCGCACTGTTCGCCGCGTTTCTCCTGCTGCACTCCCTTTGGGCGGCGTGGCCCGGCGGCTGGAGCTGGGGCCCGCGGTTTCTTTTGCCGGTACTGCCCGGCCTAATGGCTGCCACTGCTCTCCTTAAGGAGAAGCTTATCCGTGGCCTGCAGGCTCTTGCTGTGGTCGGTTTCTTGATAAACGCACCGACTTTGGTAAGTTACTACGAACGGTATTACGCTGAGGCAAATGAACAGCATCTGTCACAGAACGTCCTGCTGTGGTCCCCTTCCCACGCTCCTCTTCTGCACGGATGGCCCGCCGCGATTCGTCAAGTTCAGGATGGCCGGAAAAGCGACGTCAATGAGCTTTTTGCCGAAAGAGGTGCTCCCAGCCCTAAGATCTCGGGATCACGGGCATTGCGAGTCGTCGCTCTGTGGTGGTGGGTACTCCCGGTCGTGCATATCCCTAGAATCATGGGGGCCGCTGTTTCCCTGGTTCTGGTACTCATTGGATGCTGGATCATCTATCGCGCCCGCGCCGGTACCGCTTCCCCAGCCCCTCCCGTCAATGACCGCGGTATTCATCCCTGAAGTGCTGAACATCGAAACCGTTCACTCCTCCTCATGACCGTTCAACCCCTCAAAACCGCCGTTCGCTTCATTTCCATGTCGTTAGCACATGAGATGTCCGCTTAATTAGCACATGAAATGTCCGCATTTTGCGGCACGTTGGGGTAGCTAGACAGGCCGGGGGTACCGGCCATGATTAGCTATCCGCAGCGGGCTCG
>Ga0210405_10003091_pt1 | contig 16609 bp, 13 predicted proteins | sample IncBWH11MmetaG_FD_155492 | JGI IMG/M metagenome (GOLD analysis project Ga0210405, IMG submission 155492) | Forest soil microbial communities from Barre Woods Harvard Forest LTER site, Petersham, Massachusetts, United States - Inc-BW-H-11-M | ecosystem: Environmental > Terrestrial > Soil >... | reverse complement strand
TGTTGCGCACCTTGCCGGTCACAACCGTGCCGACGGGATACTTCTCCGCCACCAGCAGCCAGGGATCGGGTTGCGCCTGCTTGATGCCCAGCGAAACGCGGCGGTCGCTCGGCTTGATGTCCAGCACGATCACGTCCACTTCGTCGCCGACCTTGGCCAGCTTCGAAGGATGCGTGGGTTTCTTGGACCACGACATTTCCGTGACGTGCACCAGGCCTTCGACGCCCTGTTCGAGCTCGACGAACACGCCGTAGTCCACAACGCCAACAACTTTGCCGTGATACTTTCCGCCCGCGCCGTAGCGATCGCCAGCGTCCACCCAGGGATCCTTATGAAGTTGCTTCAGGCCCAGCGAAACGCGCTGCTTGCCCTTGTCAAACTTCAGGATGATGACGTCGAGTTCCTGCTCCGGCTTCACCACGTCGCTCGGATGCCGCACACGGCCCCAGCTCATGTCGGTGAGGTGCAGCAGGCCGTCAATGCCGCCCAGATCCACAAACGCGCCGTACTCGGTCACGTTCTTCACCGTGCCGTGCACCGTCTGGCCTTCGCTCAGCTTCTCCATGAGTTCGGCGCGCTTGGCGTGCAGTTCTTCTTCCAGCAGCGCGCGGCGGCTGACCACCACATTGCCGCGGCGGCGGTTCAGCTTGGTAATGCGCACCTGCACTTCCTGACCGAGTAGTCCGTCGAGGTTCGACGTCGGGCGGAGGTCATATTGCGAACCGGGGAGAAACGCGCGAACGCCGATGTCCACCACCAGGCCGCCCTTGATGCGGTCCACCACTTTCGCGGTCAGCGTTTCCTTGGCCTTGAACTGCGCGTCCAGCCTTTCCCACGTGCGGCGGCGCAGCACCTTTTGATAGGAGACGATGACGAAGTTGTCCTTCGTTTCGCCAGTGCGCTGCACTTCGATGGTGGCGTTGGGGTCGGGGCGCGGAACTTCGGTTTCCGTGAATTCTGAAGCGGGAATCAGGCCCTCGGTCTTGCCGCCGAGGTCCACCACCACGCCCTGCTCGGTGTACGCGACCACCTTCACTTCAATAATTTCGTTTTGCGGCGCAGCTTCCTGCGGCTCGCTATATTGGTCGATGAGCTTGCTCATCTCCTCCGCGCTGGCGGCCTCTTCGGCGGCAGCGGCGGCTTCGGCGTCAACGGCGGCCGTCTGCGCCTGCGCTTCGGCGTGCGCGTGAGCCTCTTCGGGCTTCACGGCCTGCACGGGCGCAACTACAACGGGGGCTTCGGCAGCGGCAGGTGCTGTTTCACCTGACGGCGTGGTTTCCGCGTTCTGGGGAGTTTCGCTTTCCTGGGCTGCTGCGGTTGCTGCGGAAGATACGGGGTTATCGTGGTCAGAAAACATGTTCAATCGCCTCCGGGATTTCTATCCCTGTTTTTTGTCGAGTCAATCCTTGCCGAATCCCAACCGGGGTAATTGCAAGGAGGGGTTACAACGGGGCAGAGAGGAAGTGCTCCTGCTCGAAGTAACTCGGTCTCTAGCTACTGAGATGCTGCAAACGCCTGCCTGCCGCAGGTAGGCCGCGGGGAGCGCCACAGCCTTAAAAGCATACTCGCCGCGCAAACCCCGTGTCAATCAAGGGGATCTGCTGACAGCCGGTCCGCTCCTACATTAAAGCTTTCGGTCTTCGCGGTGCCAGTGACAACATATCGGATTGCCGGAACCCCGATTTAAGATGCGCAATTTCGAGCGGAGGGTATATGAGCGTGAAGGTTGGATATTCGACGCCAATGCTGCACGTGGCGGAGATCGAGCGATCAATCCGGTTCTATGAGCTGCTTGGATTTGTCACGGTGGATACGGATCGCTGCAAGCCCCTGGGGTGGGCGCGGATGCATTGCGATGGTGGCGCGGTGATGTTTCTGCGCGCGGAAGAGCCGCTCGATCCGGTCCGCGTGACCACGATGTTGTACATGTACACTCCCGACCTGGTTGCCCTGCGCGAGCAACTGCTGGCTGCCGGTATCAAAGTTCCACCGATCAAGCACCCGCCCTATATGCCCAGTGGCGAAATCCAAATGCCGGATCCCGACGGTTACTCCGTCTTGGTTGCCCACTGGGGTAAAGCCGAACAAGATGCTTGGGAAGCGCGCATTGGCGTGAAGAAGTAGTCTGACCGAGCTTGGCTAACTACGCCCGCGCGCGGCCGGCCTGGCGGGTTTCGCGGCGGAAATCGGGGGCGTGGATCATTAGGTCGCGGCACATTTCGTAGAGGCGTGAACGCATGCGTGCGCCGATGCGATCCGCGAGCGTGTCCTCTTTCACCACGGAAACGCGTTGTCCGCCCGGCAGTCGTGGCGTCGGCTCGGGCGTCGGGGTTTCGTCGAGATAGTTCGTGGTCAAAATTGTCATGCGTTTTTCGTTGTAGCGCGCATTCAGCACCAGGCCGATGATGTCCAACACCCAAGCGGAGGGTTTGCTGGCGCCTAGATCATCCAGCACCAGAATTTCCGCGGTGCGGACCGGCTCGAGCACACCCATTTCCGTGGATTCGCTTGCGGGATTATAGCTAGCCTGTATCTCCTTCAGGAGTTCGCGGTAATCGCAGAACATCCCGTTGTGCCCGCGGCGAATCAGTTCTTTCAACGCGGCGACCGCCAGATGCGTCTTGCCCGCACCCGATGGCCCCATCAGCAGCAATCCCTTTTCCGTGGCTGGGTAATCGCGCACAAAGCCTTGTGTCAGAAGCTTCGCTTGCTTCAACTGTTGCTCGTGCTTCGTTGTCCACGTTTTGCCGTCGGCGAGGTCGGTAGCGTAGCTTTCGAAGTCGCAATGCTCGTAGCGCTTCGGCACCCGCGCCCGCTCCATCACTTTTTCCGCGCGTTCTTCCATCCCGCATTCGCAGGCCACGGCCATCTGGCCCGCCGCGCCGTCTTTTCGCGGCACCAGCTTCCAACCCGTTCCCTTGCACAACGCGCAATCTTCCCTGGCCATTTTCTTCCTTTTGAGTGCAGAAGCGCAGCTTCCGCTTTTACGGTTTGAGCGACGACTCCCAAACTAAATTCTTTAGTGCGATTCCAACCTCAAAAGCGGGAGCTTCGCTCCCGCACTCAATAAAAGCATCATACGACCCATCGCCGCCGCTCACAATGCGTCTCCCCTGCGGAAATCTGTGCACAAAAAGCAAAAGCCCCGATTCACTCGGGGCTTCCGACGTTTCCTGCGCGCTGTTATCTGCTATCTGTTATCCAGTAACCCCGCGCCACCATTTCGTTGTCTCTTCACCGGCCACTGGTCGCCGGCCACTGGTCACGCCTTTACTATCCTCGGCCCGTCCTCACAATCGCGTTCTTCGGTGTCTTTTCATCCGGCTGCGAGGCGATGCGGCTCAACTCCTGCTGCACCACTTGCGCAAACTCGCTCATCTGCCGCTCCATCTCGATCATCTTCTCGCGCATGTTCAAAATGATTTCGATCCCCGCCAGGTTCACGCCCATGTCGCGCGCCAGCGTCAGAATCACGTCCAGCCGCTCCAGGTCCGAATCCGTATACAGCCGCGTGTTGCCCTGCGACCGCGAGGGCTTCAGCAATCCCACGCGTTCGTACAGCCGCAGCGTCTGCGGATGCAGCTTATAAATTTCCGCCACGGCGCTGATCATGTAACCGGCTTTGGCGCGTTTTCTGGTCTTTGGCGGCATGGGAAACAGTTTCCAGTTTTAAGTTATAAGTTTTCAGATTCAAGACCAAGCACGGTTTTGCGCCTTACTTAAAACTTTGAACTAACAACTAAAAACCTTCCTCCTTACACTCCAGCTTTGGCAAACAAATCCTTGCGAGGATCGGCGGGCGCAACTTCTTCGAGTTCCTTCATCAGCTTGCGCACCCGCTCGTCCGTCGGCTCCGGCACCACCACCTGAATCTCCACGTACTGGTCGCCGCGTTCGCCGTTGCGCGCGCTCGGTACGCCCTTTTCCTTCAGCCGCAGCGTCTTGCCGCTGTTCGTGCCGGGAGGAATACGCACCAGCGCCCGGCCATCAATCGTCGGCACTTCCACTTTCGCGCCCAGCGACGCTTCCGCCACCGTGACAGGCACTTTGGTGTACAAATCGTTTCCACGCCGCTCGAAAAATTCATGCGGCCGAACGACCACGCGCAAATACAAATCGCCTGCCGGCGCGCCCATCGTTCCCGCGTTGCCCTTGCCGGGCACGCGCACGCGTCCACCATTGGCCACTCCGGCAGGAATGCGAACGTCAATCGTTTCCGTACGGCGCACTCGGCCTTCACCACCGCAATTCTTGCAAGCGGTGCGTAGCTTTCCGGTGCCGCCGCAGCGGCTGCATGGAACATTGAAGCGCATCTTCCCCGCGGCCTGCTGCACCTGTCCCGTGCCGTTGCATGTCGGGCAGGTCTGCGGCGTGCCCACCGCTCCCGTGCCGTGACACACTTCGCAGGTATCTAGCCGCGTGATCTGCAATTTCTTCACCGCTCCGCGCACGGCATCCCAGAAATCAATCTCAATTTGGTATTCCAGGTCGCCGCCGGGCTCGTGCTCCGCCTCCATCGCGCCGCCACGGCCGCTGCTGAAAAACTGGCTGAAGAGGTCGCGAAAACTACCTCCAGTGCCTGCGCCGCCGCTGCCGCCGCCGAAATCGAATCCGCCAAAATCAAAATTCACATTCGGATCGCCCGCCCCGGCCCCGCCCGCATAGCCCGGAGGCGGTGCGTTCTCGCTGTAGAAGCCGTACTGGTCGTACATCTGGCGCCTTTTCGTGTCGGAAAGAACGTCGTAGGCTTCCTGCAGCTGCTTGAATTTCTCTTCGGCGGACTTGTCGCCGGGATTCAGGTCGGGATGATACTTGCGCGCGAGTTTTCGAAACGCCGTGCGAATGTCTTTCGCAGTCGCCTTGCGTTCGACTCCCAACAGTTCGTAATAATCGTGTTTAGCGCTCGTCGCCATGCTCGCAATTGGTGCGGTGGATATTTCGAACCGCCGCCCTCTCCATCATACAAATGGGTCCAGCACCCGTTGCATTAAGTTGCCGCGTGCTGGACCCAAATTTACTCATGTTCAATTTCACCGGGAAGCGCTCCCATCCACGGACCGCTTCCTGATTACTGATCGCTGATTACTGTTTACTGCTTAATTCGGCTTCTTGCTGTCGTCCACGTCCACATACTCCGCGTCGATCACGTCGCCGGGCTTTTGACCGCCCTGCGCGCCACCGCCGCCGGTCGAAGCGGACCCGGGCCCGGCGCCCGCACCAGCGCCCGCGGCTCCCGCCTGCTCCGCGCCCGATGCCTGCGCCTTCTTGTACAGCTCTTCCGCCATTTTGTGCAGCGTCTTCTCTACGTTCTCGGCTGCGGAACGCAGGCGCGCCACACCGCCTTCGTTGACGGCCTTCTTCGCCTCTTCGATGGCTTCCTCGGCCTGTTTCACGTCGACGTCGTTCAGCTTGTCGCGGTTGTCGCGAATCGTCTTTTCTGCCTGGTACACGATGCCGTCCAGACGGTTGCGCGCTTCCACCTCTTCCATCCGCTTGCGGTCTTCTTCCGCGTGCGATTCGGCCTCGACCCTCATCTTCTCGGCTTCTTCCTTGGTCAAGCCGGTGGAAGCCGTGATGGTGATCTTCTGCTCCTTGTTGGTGGCCTTGTCTTTCGCGCTCACGTTCAGGATGCCGTTCGCATCGATGTCAAACGTGACCTCGATTTGCGGCGTCCCGCGGGGAGCCGGTGGAATGCCGTCCAACTTGAAAGTGCCGAGCGACCGGTTATCCTTCGCGAACTTCCGCTCGCCCTGCATAACGTGGATTTCCACGCCCGGCTGGTTGTCCGAAGCCGTCGAATAGGTTTCCACCTTGCGTGTCGGAATCGTGGTGTTGCGCGGAATCTGCACGGTCATCACGCCGCCCAGTGTTTCGACGCCCAAAGAAAGCGGCGTCACATCGAGCAGCAGGATGTCCTTCACTTCTCCGCCAAGTACCGCGCCCTGAATGGCCGCGCCAACGGCAACAACTTCATCCGGGTTCACACCCTTGTGCAGCTCTTTGCCGCCAAAGAACGTGCTGACCAGCTGCTGCACCTTCGGAATGCGCGTCGAACCACCGACTAGCACCACTTCCTGGATGTCGTTGGGCGACATCTTCGCGTCTTCGAGAGCAAGCTTCACCGGTTTCATCGAGCGCTCAAGCAGATCGCTCATCAGCTGCTCCAGGCGCATACGCGTCAGCTTCTGCTGCATGTGGATGGGGCCGCTCGCGCCCGCGGTGATAAAGGGGAGATTGATCTCCGTCTCCATCATCTGCGAGAGCTCGATCTTGGCCTTTTCCGCGGCTTCTTTCAGCCGCTGCAAGGCCATCTTGTCCTTGCCCAGGTCGATGCCGTGCTCTTTCTTGAATTCGTCAATCAGCCAGTCGACGATCTTCTGGTCGACGTCATCGCCGCCCAGGTGAGTGTCGCCATTGGTGGACTTCACTTCCACCACGCCGCTGCCGACTTCCAGCACCGAAATATCGAACGTGCCGCCGCCGAGGTCGTACACGGCGATGGTTTCGTCGCTCTTCTTCTCGAGGCCATACGCCAGCGCCGCCGCCGTCGGCTCATTGATGATGCGGACCACTTCCAGGCCCGCGATCTCGCCCGCCTGCTTGGTGGCTTGCCGTTGCGAGTCGTTGAAGTACGCCGGAACGGTGATCACAGCCTTGGTCACTTTTTCGCCAAGGAAATCTTCCGCCGCGGTCTTCAATTTCGTCAAAATCATCGCGGAAATCTCCGGCGGGCTGTACACCTTGCCGGCAACCTCCACTCGCGCGTCGTCATGATCGCCCTTCACCACTTTGTAGGGCACGCGCTTCATCTCTTCGCTCACTTCGTCATAGCGGCGGCCCATGAAACGCTTGATCGAGTAGACCGTGTTTTCCGGGTTCGTCACCGCCTGGCGCTTGGCCACCTGCCCGACCAACCGTTCGCCGGACTTGGTGATGGCCACTACGGAAGGCGTGGTGCGCGTGCCTTCCTGGTTGGGAATCACCACCGGTTCGCCGCCTTGCATCACGGCCACCACCGAGTTGGTTGTTCCCAGGTCAATTCCAATAATCTTGCTCATCGCTTCCTTCTCCTTCTCAAGCCTTCCCAAAACTCTTGTGTTTGCGCTCGTCCGGGGATTATCCGGCCAACCTTATAGATGCCCGGGACCGTGATCCCGACCGAACGAGAAATCATCCGTTGCCCGGCGCTGTAGCCAGTCATGGGAATCGTCAAACGCAAGCGAGTATACAGGTTGAGTGTGGCGTTGTCAAGTTGTCTGACATAGACAATAAAGATACCATTCGTAATGACTTACAGACGTCCTCGGCTCACTTTACCTCCAGTCTGGGTCGATTCTCAAGCTCACTTCGGAGCTGACCCTCTCCTGTAGTTTCAGCCTCATGTATGGAGGACGCTGAGCGCGTAACCTTCAGCCGGGACAACGACTCGTCCCTACGCCGCAACAGGAACAAGGAGCTCACTCATCTGGGAGAGCAGGCGAGGTCAGGTTAGGGCATTTGAACCTGTGGTACTCTGGGCTGGAATTCGCTATCTGCTGCTTTCTTCTGGAGGAATCTGTGAATCGCCACCGTATTGCTTCTGCCACTCTTCTGACCCTGATTACTTGCGGCTCCCTGCTCTTTGCGGCGCCCCCGGACCAGAAGTCGCAGACAGCTTCCTCGACGGCCAAGAAAGCCGCAGCCCCCAAGGCGGCCGAGGCCTCCGCGGTGTCGACGGCAACCATCACCGTGAATGGCGTCACCGACATTGATCCGACCAAGGCTTTCGGCTCCAAGGCCGCTCCCGTGGTCGTCGAAATCTACAGCGATTTTCAGTGCCCCGCTTGCAAGCAGCTCTTCCTGAACACCACCCAAAAGGTCATGGACAATTACGTGAGCACGGGAAAGATCTACCTGGTGCACCGCGACTTTCCGCTGCCAATGCATGCCTATTCCCGGGTGGCCGCCAGCTACTCCCGCGCCGCGGCGCACATCGGCAAGTGCGAACCCGTGGAAATGGCGCTATTCCAGAACCAGGAAAAGTGGGAAGCGAACGGCGACGTGAAGGGGATCGTGGCCAGCGTGCTTTCGCCCGCGGAAATGAAAAAAGTGCAGGCGATCGTGGACGCCAAGACCCTCGAGCCATTGATTGAAAAGGACAAGCAACTAGGGCAGACGCTGCCGGTGACGCAAACGCCCACCTCTGTTTTCCACTCCAAGGGGCAGAACTACCCCTACGCCGGAACGCTCAGCTACGATGTCCTGAAGGATTTCCTCGACCAGTTAGTGGCGCAGAAGTAGGTTTAGCCAGCGAACTTCCGGAGAGTGCCGAAGCTGCCATGATGCAATCCGCACCGTTCAACTACCGCCGCCTCATCATTTGGATCGGCCGCCTGGTCCTCGCCGGAATCTTCATTTACGCTGGATACGCCAAAATCACCATGGGCCGTAGCCCGCGCCCGCCGCTGGGTGTTGCACTGGGCTTTTTCGAAATGCAGGTTTCTTCTTACCAGATTCTTTCGCGCGAAGCGTCGCGCTTCGTGGCCCACACTTTGCCATTCGCGGAAATCGCTCTCGGCCTGTTGCTGCTCATCGGCTGGCAACTTCGCATCTGGGCCTCCCTGATTACTCTGATCATCGGCGGCTTTTTCGCCAGCGTCGTCCGCGCCTATTCCATGGGTCTGCAAATCAACTGCGGCTGCTTCGCCAAACCCGAGCCGCTCGACGGGATGACCGTCTTGCGCGACGGAGCGCTGCTCCTGCTTGCCCTCCTGATGACCGTATTCGTTTACACGGAAGGCCGCAAACCACATCCTTGGACTGCCACCGAATCTCCAAACCTGTAGCTCACCCCTTCAGGGGTGAGGGCTTCCATAAACCCAGCAACCAATCCAGCGCAACGAAAACCCTCAGGCCCGAAGGCCTGAGCTACAATGAACTTGATGAATACCTTGCACGAATATTTGGAACTCGCCGCCGTCGCCCACGGCCACATCTGTGCCGGGCAGGTGCTGGGTGTGCGTCTCGCGATGCTGGGCATTCGCGAGCTCGGACTCGACCCCATCGCCGAGCGAAAGCGAATCGTCACCTACGTGGAAATCGACCGCTGTGTTACCGATGCCGTTGCGCTTGTGGCCAACTGCCGCCTCGGCAAGCGCGCATTGAAATTTCGCGACTGGGGCAAGGTCGCCGCCACGTTTTGCGATCTGCAAACCGGCCGCGCCATCCGCATCGCCGCGAAAGAATCCTCAAAACAGGCCGCCAAAGATCTCTTCCCAGACTTGCCCCGGGAAGAAGCCCAGCAGAAAGCCTACGCCCAACTTTCCGACGATGTGCTCTTCTCAACAGAATGGGTGAAGGTGGAAATCCACCCAGAAGATCTTCCCGGCTTCAAAGGCCCACGCGTCGTCTGCTCCCAGTGCGGCGAGGGCATCAACTTCAAGCGCGAAGTAGTCCACAACGGCCGCACCCTCTGCCGCGCCTGCGCCGGCGAACGCTACTACGCCCACGCCGACTGAGGTTCCAGGGGAATCCAAAACTCGACTAGTTTACTTGGACCAGCTACCGCGGACCTCTTGCCGCTCCGGCAGCAGCCACCGGATCTTTGACCTGCGGATGAAGGCCACCGCCACCGCGGCCAGAAACGCAAAAAGCAGCAGCAGCCAGAGAATTCCCAGCAGTGAATCGGTCGCGGTGTTGTACAACGCCAGGCTCCACAGTCCCGGCTTCATCTGCGCGTTCAGAGCCTCGATGTTATAAGCAGGCGTATTCAAATAATCTTTGAGCAGTTGAATTCTTGCTCCGCCCAAAACCCCCGCCAGCAGAATTGCGATTTGCAGATACTTCGCCGTTGCCTGGCTTACATTCTCGGCCAGATGGCGCGAAAGAATATCTTCTGTCATTCGCCGGAAAATCAAGGAAATCCCGAAGGCTATACCAAAGGCTACGATCACAGATGTAGCAAAAAGAAGCACAAACATAGGTCCGAATCCCCCCAAGTCTGGATGCAAAGCAGGGCAAGTATCGAATAAATTACGCATCCGGCATACAACTCATTCCGGGGGATGTTCCTAAAGTGCAAAGGTATTCATTTTCGCAAGGACGTGGCGGAATTGTTCTGCGTTAGAATTGCCTGTCCATGTTTTCGCTTCCCCCGATTACCCTGCGCCTTCGCGGCTGGAAATTAATTGACCGCGTCGCGCTCGCATTCCTTCTTTTATGCTCCGTCGCATTGGGCGCCGCCGCTGGATTGCTCTTCGTTTATGAGAGCGACCTGCCGGAAATCCGCGCCCTCGAAACGTACCGTCCCAACGTGGTCACGGAAATCTACGCTGACGACGGCCAGCTCGTCGGCAGCTTTGCCCTACAGCGCCGCATCCTGATGACCTGGGAGCAGGTTCCCAAAGTTCTCTACAACGCGGTCACCGCCATCGAAGACCAGCACTTCGAGGATCACTGGGGCGTGGACTTTCCGCGCGTGGCCGGTGCCGCCTACCGCAACATCCTGAAACACCGCAAAGCCGAAGGCGCCAGCACCATCACCATGCAACTCGCTGGCAACTTGTTTCTCGACCGCAGCGACCGCAGCTTCCGCCGCAAAGCGCAGGAAATGCTCCTCTCCCTACAGATCGAGCGCCGCTACACCAAGCCGCAAATCTTCACCATGTACGCGAACCAGGTTTACCTCGCGCATGGCAACTACGGCTTCGCCGCCGCCGCCCAGTTTTATTTCGGCAAATCCGTCACCGATCTGAATCTCCAGCAAGCTGCGCTCCTCGCGGGAATGATTCGCGGCCCGATCTATTCGCCGCTCACGGACCCCGCGCGCGCCCTGGCCCGCCGCAACCTGGTGATTCACCAGATGATGGAAGAGGGGAAAATCACCCCGGCCGAAGAAGAAGCCGCAAAGAAAACCCGACTCGGCCTGCACGTGCAATATCCGCGCAACGATCTCGCGCCCTACTTCTTCGAAGACATCCGCAAGTATCTCGAGTCCACCTACGGCACCGAAGCCGTGCACGAGCGCGGCCTGCGCGTTTACACTACGCTGAACATCCAGATGCAGAAAGCCGCCAACCAGTCCATTCGCGACGGATTGCACCTCTACGATCGCCGCCACGGCTGGCGCGACAAATTGCCCAACGTTCTCAAAGACAATCTCGGGAAGCTCGACACCTACGAGGACGACGACTGGCGCCACGCCATCGAAAAGGGAAGTTACGTCACCGGCCTGGTGATGGCTGTCGACGACAAGAGCGCCACCATCAAGATCGGCACCTATCGCGCGATTCTTTCTCCGCTCGACATGGCCTGGACCGGCCACAAGCGCCCCAACGAAATTCTTGCCGTCGGCGACCTGGCGCAATTTTCCATCCAGGATCTCCGCGAAACCACCGTGCGCGTGCAATTGGAACAGCAACCCGCTCCCCAGGCCGCGATGATCGCCATCGACAACGGCACCGGCGAAATCAAGGCCATGGTCGGCGGCTACAGCTTTGAAGACTCCAAGTTCAATCGAGTGACTCAAGCCGTTCGCCAGGTCGGCAGCTCGTTCAAGCCCTACGTCTACACAACCGCGATTGAGAAAGGTTTTTCTCCATTCGATACCATTGTCGATGCACCGTTCAGCACGATGAGCGGCGGTCAGGTCTATTCGCCGCACAACTACGACGAAAAATTTGAAGGCGTCATCACGCTGCGCCGCGCGCTCGCCGGTTCTCGTAACGTTCCTGCGGTGAAGCTAGCCGAAAAAGTGGGCATTTCGAACATCGTCGACATGGCCAAACGCTTCGGCATCACCACGCCCCTGCCGCCGTATCTTCCACTGGCTCTTGGCGCGGCGGACATGCGCTTGATCGAGCACGTTTCCGCGTTCACCGTTTTCCCGAACGAGGGCATTCGTATTGACCCGCACATGATTCGCCGTGTCACCAGCTACGATGGCGCGCTTCTGGAAGAGGCGCATCCGGAAGTTCATGACGTGGTTTCGCCCGACGTGGCCCACACGATGACCGCAATGCTCGAAGAAGTCGTGCAATTCGGCACCGCAATGAAAGCAAAATCGCTCGGGCGTCCAGCGGCTGGCAAAACCGGCACCACGCAGGATTTTACCGACGCCTGGTTCATGGGATTTACCCCCCAGCTTACGGCAGGCGTCTGGGTCGGCTACGACGACAAACAAATTTCTCTCGGCAAGCGAGAATCCGGCGCGCTCGCCGCCTTGCCCATCTGGATGGAGTTTATGGAAAAGGCGATGGCCGGCACTCCAGCGCTCAATTTTCCAAACGTGATCACGTTGGAAGAGCAGGCCGACGAGCATCGCGTTCATACCGACGTGCCGGACACCGCTCCCGAAGAAGAAGTTCCGGCCCCGCGCGCCAAGCCCGCCGCCGCGCCCCCGCCGGTGACAACGCCCTCCGCCCCGCCGCCCCCGGCGCGCTGAATTTCGCTACTACTTATTTTTTGGACGAAAGGGATCCCACCCGGCCGCATGCAGAAGTTGCCGCCCTCCGTCTTTCCCAACCAGGTGGACCGTGCGGCCTTTTGTGATCTCCCCAATCTCCGTCAGTTTCAGCGTGCGAAACTTGCGTGGCAGGCCCGCCTTGCCTGGAGAAACAGTGAAGAGAAGCTCATAGTCGTCACCGCCATGCAGCGCCAATCGTTTGGCGGATTCCTGTTCAATCCCGCGAGCCAGGGGAAGTTTGCCTGGATCAACGAGCGCGCCAACGCTACTCGCGGCGCACAATCGCGGAAGGTCGCTCGACAATCCATCCGATACGTCCATCATCGCCGTGGCTAATTTTCGTTCCGCCAGCCAGCGCCCCAACGCCATCCTGGGCTCCGGGTAGAGATGCTTCCGCAGAGCCTGATTCCCGGGACTCACTCTCCCGCGACTCTTCCGCAAAAGCAGCAATCCGTGTTCTGCTTCGCCCAGTGTTCCGCTCACATAGAGCAGATCACCCGGGCGTGCTCCCGAGCGCAACACCTCCTGCCCCTCGCGAATTTCTCCAACTACCGTAACGCTGATCAAAATTCGTTGGCTCCGCGTCGTGTCGCCTCCCGCCAGGACGCAATCGAGCGATTTTGCAGCGCGGCGCAATCCCGCAAGGAATCCCTCCAGCCACTTTCCGCTGACGGCCGCCGGAAGCGCTAGATTTAACAGAAAGCATAGTGGCGTCCCGCCCATTGCAGCGATATCACTGGCCGCGCGTGCTAGGCATTTCCAGCCAACGCTCTCCGGCGGATGCTGTTCACGCAGGAAATGGGAGCCTTCCAGGAACCAGTCGCTCGTCAGGATGCTCGCAAATCCGGGTTTTGGCTTCCAGAGAGCCGCATCATCGCCGATTCCCAGGCGAAGTTTCGGTCCGCGGCTAGGCAGAAAGTGTCGGGCAATCTCCTTAACCAGTGCGTCTTCATCGCGGAAATACCTCATATTCGACCATCATCCTAGCGCACCCTGTCCTTAGGGACAGGAGACAGGTTCCCAGCGACTGTACCAAAAAAAGACAAATACAGGGTTGACCCAGAAGTCTACAAAAACTAATATGCAGGGAGTCGCGAACCAAGGCTCACGGTTCCGTTCGTTCGAAGTGACGGTAGTTGATTGCGGCGACAGGGAATAAGCGCCGCATTCTTAGAGACTAACAGGCTAAGGCCTGAGGGGCCCAGAGTGATCAGCAGCAAGAACTACACATTTTATATTGCATCCACGCCCGGCAAGATGAGGAAACTCATCGTGCCCGCCTACGTGCTGCATGGTCTTGCGACTCTTGCGATTATTGGTAGCATCACCGTTCTGGCTGCTGTGGGTTCTTACAGCCGCATGCTCTGGAAAGTCGGCAACTACAATGCCGTTCGCCAGGAACGCGACGTTTGGAAGAAGCAGGTTCGCGAGCTACAGAGCACGGTGAAGGACACCAACCAACGCCTTGACGCTGTTCAGTCTCTCGCCACCGACGTGGCTATGACTTTCGGCGTGATGAAGTACCACCCCGCCGCTTTTGAGCAGACCGACGTTCCTTCAACGCCCGAAGACGTGTTTGACCGCTCCGTCGAACAGTTCACCTTCTTGAAGCGCAATGCCACCGCGATTGCCGTCTCCTCCGGCGGGCTGCGCATGATGCCTTCGATGGCCTTCGCCGATTCCAATTACACGCCGTCGGTTTGGCCGGTTCTGGGACACATCACCGATAGTTTCGGCGAGCGCCTCGACCCGTTCTCCGGTGAAGGCGCATTCCACACCGGCGTTGACGTTGGTGCGGACTATGGCGCCCCAGTGCACGCCACCGCGGATGGCGTAGTTCTCGACGTCGGGCAACATTCCGGTTATGGTCGCGTCGTGATTCTCGATCACGGGTTTGGCATCACCACCTGGTACGCGCATCTTTCGGCCTATGCTGTCGTCGCCGGCACCCGCATCAAGCGCGGCGAGGTCCTCGGCTACACGGGCATCAGCGGCCGCTCCACCGGGCCCCACGTGCACTACGAAGTCCGCGTAAACAACGCTCCGGTGAATCCGTGGCGCTATATGCGCAGCAATCCCTCCGCAGACTGAGTCGATCTTTTTCCACACTCCCATTTTTTGATTGAGAAGGGAATCCGCCTGCCTCAGCGGTGTTTCCGCGCTGGCTCACCGCTTGGCGCTTTTTCGGGGGGATCCGCCGCGGACGCGCTCTTTGCCGATTCCAGCAACTGCGGCGTAATTTCGAAAATCAGCCGCACGGACTTGGACGTCCCCCGGTCCAGCCTTTGCACTTCCGCCGATTTCAGCAAGCCCGCATAAGCCTCGCGCAATTTTGGATCTAGCTGTTTGCGTGATTTGGGATCGTCCAGCCCGGCTTGCGCCAGGATCAGCAGGCCGCTGAACATATCGTTGAGCTGGCGGATCACCATATCATTCGAAGTTTCTCCGTCCGCCACCACTCGCAATTCGTCGCCCTCCGGTTTTGCCCCCACAGACACCCACTGCAACTGGCCCAGCAGCGTGGCAAGCTGAGGGGAGCGGTATCCCCCCGGCGTTCGCTGCGACAGCGCCGTCAGCAACTGGGAATCCTGCCGCATCACGGCGAAGAGCGGCGTTCCCGCCATGCGCAGAAAATGCTCGCGCCATTCCTCCGAATTCATCGATCTCCCGGAAGCCTGGAAAAAGCAGGAAGCGTCATTGCAGATCGCCACCCGGTCATCCCGCAGAAAAGTGAAGTACGCAGTCCGCGGAGGATTGCTCAGGTTAACGGCGTAAATCGTTTTTCCATTGGCTGTCTTCAGCGTTCCGAAATGCGCACTGTACGCTTCAATCTTCTTCCGGTCAAATCGCCCGTCCGCCACCGCAATGGTTTTCGGACTCTGCGCCGATCCGCTGAACGAAACTCCCACGCGGTCGAGGTCTCGCTCGTAATCAAATCCCGTTGCCTGCACAAATTTTCCATACTCGTCTTCCATCTGTGGCTGCGGCGCCCACGCAAGAATCTGCGATAGGAACGCCGAAGCGCGCAACTCCTGGAAGTCCAGATAGACCACGGAAGTGGAATCCGCCGGCAAATGCGAAAGCAGATCTTCCCGCTCGCTCTGCGAGTCCCGACCGTGCGAATGAAAATAAAGCCACCCAAAGACAAGCACGACGCCAAGGATTAGGAGTCCAAGTACCAGCTTTTTGCGATTCAGCATGTGCCCCGTCTACGCATAATTGATCCCGGCCAACTGCGGTATTCTCGCATCACTGGGCGTTTCTCCAGAAGAAAATGGGGACGGAAATCTCCCCTACCGAGTACGATCAAACGGCACTGTGGATTGTGGCCTGGCAGAGTCCGACGCTTCTCGTGGTATAATGTTGAAAATAAAGAAGTTGGTACGAGGGGTCCCGTCGGGGCTAAGTCCCCTGTTTTCCACAGGTTTACCTCGTTCCCTGCAAGCGAATCCCCAATCCCCCCACTTGCAAGCCGTGTGCCTAATCTGCTATTCTTGTGCGGTTTGAGCAGTGCTGGCGTAGCTCAGCTGGTAGAGCATCTGATTTGTAATCAGAGGGTCGGGGGTTCAAATCCCTCCGCCAGCTCCACCAGATGTTAGCAAGGGGAGCGAGGCGGGACGAATCCCGGCATGGTAACACGAAAGGGCTGGTGTCTTTGGACACGAGTCCATTTTGTGTTTTGCTCGCAACGCGCTCCCGTATAACAGCATGGCGATCAGACAGAGGACAAGCTGTCGGTGTCCTTGCACTTTTCGCGGATACGATTTTGGTATCCCGGATAAATTTTCCGGGACGGGTGGGTGAGTGGCTAAAACCAGCAGACTGTAAATCTGCCGCTCCTTGCGGGCTACGAAGGTTCGAATCCTTCCCCGTCCACCAGGATTCGAGCTTCGTGAAACAATGTCCCGGCGAGATTTTTCCCGGAGACGCTGTAAGCAGGAATCAGCAAGTACACCGCAGGAAATCGCAACACGCGATGTTCAAAAGCGGTACCAAACGCGGCGAGCAAGCCGGATGAACGTAGTGCGCCGCTGGACATAAGTTTTTTCGGAGGATTCGGATTCAGCCTGGGTAGCTCAGTTGGTAGAGCGCGTCCTTGGTAAGGACGAGGTCACCGGTTCAATCCCGGTCCCAGGCTCCAGAAATGGGTTGGGTTTCCGCGGGGAG
>Ga0210405_10003089_pt1 | contig 16613 bp, 10 predicted proteins | sample IncBWH11MmetaG_FD_155492 | JGI IMG/M metagenome (GOLD analysis project Ga0210405, IMG submission 155492) | Forest soil microbial communities from Barre Woods Harvard Forest LTER site, Petersham, Massachusetts, United States - Inc-BW-H-11-M | ecosystem: Environmental > Terrestrial > Soil >... | reverse complement strand
TATAGCTGTTGTGGAAGGCGCCGGCGTTGCCGAGCACTTGCTCGAACTGGTAGACATCCAGAATGTATCCCGGCGGTAGAGGTCTGTGCGCCGAGAGGGGAGGGCTCATTTTGGTGGCACAACCTGCATGTTTTCCGCATCGAGGAGGTTACGCTTGCGATGACATTGATACGAGTCAGCCCGTGGTAAAATCCAGCTTCACCTCCCCAAGAGTGAGCGTATCCCCGTCTTTGAGGGGAACTTCATCGAATGGACGCGCGTTAAACTGTCCATTGACGGCTGTGCCGTTAGAGGAATTGCGGTCAGCTACCATGAGGTTGCCACCTTCGCTCCGGATCTGGGCGTGTTGCTTGGACACACTGCCATCGTCGACGACCACATGGCACAACTCTGCGGTGCGTCCCAGCACAAGACGATTGCCACTGCTGGCAAACATCGCAGCCGTGATCTCCAGTCGCAGGGTGCGTCCTCCAGGTGTGCGACCGACCAACTGCCATTTGCTGCCGACTGGCAGCGCCGGCGGCGAAACGGTCTTGATGGAGAGCGGCTGCAAATGCCGAACAGGCTTCCGCGATCGTAACGAGACCCCCATCATGATCACGCCAAACGCGCCAATCCCGCTAGCCAGCAGCAGAAGCGATGAGGATTTTGAAGCCGGTCTCGGCAGGGAGTAGACTAACTCAGTCTGGCTGCTGTCCGGACTAACAATATGGGCCTGGAAGGCGCCGGCCGGCAAGTTGATGTGAACGGTCTGTTCCTCTTCATTCGACTGCGAAGAGTTGATGCCGGTACTACCGCTGAATATCCATTCGTTTCCATTGTTGGTAACGAGATGCAGTCCGCTTATCAACTTATCCAACGTGTAATTTCCGTCGTTGAGGATCTGGGCGAGGGCGCGCACTTTCATCTTCGATTCCGAAGTGCGGGTCACTTCGTCTTCGGAAAACGAAAAATCGTAAAATTCCCAGGCGGCGTACTCGCGCCTCTTATCTCGGACCACCAGATCGGGATGCTCACCGGTGTTCCTTTTCCAGACGAGCCAGGCGTGTGCCGGATAGCGCTCTTTCTCTACCACCGTCCCGTCTCCGACCGGGTCGAGATCGACCTGTATTTCCTTATGTAGAGTCTCCGCCTTCACGCAACGAACTCCGAGAAAAACCGTGAGCAGTAAGATGAAAATGGGTAAGCGCATCGGCAGAAATAAGAACATCAAATTTCGATCAGTCATTTTCTGAAGAACCGTGGCGCGTTGCGTTCGGCGATGATGTGTTTCACTTGATCAATGTTGATGTCCGGCAATTCAGGCGGCTGAATACCGGCGAGTTGCAATTCCTGCACGTCGACTGCCTTGAAATCGCCGGTCTCATTTATCGCTCGATCCAACTCCTTTTTCGCCATGTTGTTAGCCTCTTCGAACGTAACAGGACGGTCCGCTCCAACCGCTTTCGGCGTGATCGCCGTGCATTCGATAGGAAAATACTGGCCTTTCGAATCGACAACGCTGAAGGCGTGGCCAGGAACCAGAATCACGTACGAGTGAATCCCGAGATGTTCGAGTACAGAGGCCCAGAGCAGCGCCAACTCAATGCAAAGCCCATTGTTGCTAATAATGACATCGCGAGGCAACCGGACGGTTTGGACCTCAGTGATCGTGTCGCCAACTTTTTCCGGGAATCCCATCCCTCCGGCGTAACGCATCCCAGTTTCGGTCATATAACTGTACAGCCCGCGCATTACTAGGACGGCATCGTCAGGGCCTCCCGCACCGGCTATGGCACCGCCGAGTTTCGCGGTTATCGCCGCGGCGAACTCGGTGACCACTGGATCGTTTGGCGTCACCATCGCCGCCAGAAGGTCGCTATTTACATTCAAGTCGAACCAGGTCACGAGTTCATTCGTGGGCAGGTCGGTCCACTCGATCTCGTTAACTCCGCGAAAGACGAATTCTTCGCGCACCACATCCTCATGCATTGGACTACTCCCGTCATTCCAGCGGATTCTGGTTTCAAGAACCGACGGAGTGTCGTTTTTGATTTGGGTTACCTTCATCGGGAACTCCGGATAAAAACATTTGATAACGGTGTGACCTGGCGGGATCTGTGCCAGAGCCTCAGGAGTGGTCCAGTCGATGTAGCCTGGAACCTGGTAACTAACGGAAAAATCCGTGACCGGTTTGTTCCCCGTGTTCCGGAACACCATCTTGCTCATGAAATAGCGCCCGTTCTGCAAGCGGGAATTTCCGTAAACCTTGTAGGCAAAGGTCTGGATCGATTTTTTAACCGTCGGCTTATCCCAAACCAGTTGGCCTTGTCCCTGTTGGCGCAAGAACCAGGCTCCAAACAATGTCGCCGAAGCGAGTAAACTGGCGACTGCCAAAATAATGCCAAGGCGCCTCATATCAGACATTTCTTTCTTTTGTTATCGTTCATTTTGCAGTAAAGGAATTTCGGATCACCGCCACCGTCGCATTGTCCTGCTTTTCCTTGCGGGCCTCGTTAACGGCAATGAGAAGTGCGGCCGCGATTCGATCGGCTGACTCATCGGCATTTAGTTCGAGTTTGGCCGTAAGCACCTCCGGGGTGAGGGATGCCAGTCCATCCGTGGCCACCAAAATGATGTCTCCCGTCGCTAATTCGAATGGCACCTCCCGGAGCTCGTAGATCTCAAGTGGTTCGGCTGCGATGGCTGACCGGAGTGCATTTCGGTCCGGGTGGTGGGCCGCTTGCTCTGCGGTGATCTCACCACGGGCAGCCTGGGCCTCCAGCACCGGTGCCATGGAGTGGTCGGCATTAAGGCGCTTCACCCTTCTTTCACGGTAAAGATAGAGTCCGGTATCACCGACGCTCACCCATTGCAATGCGCCGGGCGTCCAGACGGCGCCAACGAGAGTGGAACCCATCTGGCTGAGACTCTCGTCCTGACGCTCGATCTCCTTAAGGAGGCGCCGTTCGCTGGCTCGCAACGAACTGAGGAGGCGCTCTGGTATGCCGCCTCGGCAAAAGCAAAAATTTTCCACGAAGGCTTCCACCACTACACGGCTTGCCAATGAGCCGCCGGCATAGCCGCCCATGCCGTCTGCCATGACCAACAGGAGACCGTCAAAGCCATCTGCGTCAGCCGTCAAAGGACAGAATCCGTAATAGTCATCCTGTGACTCACGGGAACCGGCGACCTGCCTGCCTGCGAAATCCGTTTCGGGCTTCATGCATTATCCTGCCATTCAAAACTCTCACTGCAGAGGGCCACAAACAGCAGCTCTGTATCTCCTATCTGTATTCGGTCACCGCTCTTGAGTTCGGTGGGTGCAAGCAGTACATCGCCCCTGACGTAGGTGGGATTGGTGCCTTCGCCGAGTGTCAGTGAGAACTTCCTGGAACGAGGCTCGTAGAGGAGTTTTGCGTGGTTGAGCCGGGAGATCTGAGGGTCTCCGAAGTTCAGAGACGCGCGCTGGCTCGGGTCCCTGCCGATGCTGTTCCAGCCATAGCCTAGACGAACGGCGTTGCCGCGGCCCGGGCCTTTGACAACGACCAGCCACCCGACCACTGGGTCGGCGATCGCATCCGCGGGCTCAGCCCGCGGTGTCGACGGGCTCGTAGTTGCGTCTCCTGTCGGCCGGTTCGGCGAGGGACGGAACAACACTGTCTTTCCTTCATCTGCCGCGCGAATGGGCTTGATCGTTCGGGTATCCGCAACCTCTTCCCGATCGATCTTCCGGGTAGGATCGATATCGCTTGGTTCTGGAGTTATCGGCCTCTGGAGTTGGTCAAGAGGACGGACTATGCGTGTTTTGTCATCTTCTTCGCTCATGATGGTGCGTGGTGTTTGGGGTTGGTTTATACGTGTCGTCCTTGAGTGGTGTATGGGTAGTAATCACAACTTCGACGGAAGCCAATGGAACTAAATCAGTGGTTCATACTTTGCGCAGCAGTTCGCGAACGGTGATCGAATAGTGGCCGCCGAACCGGACTTGATCATCTTTGTTCACAAATTCCTGTTTTATTAGTTTCCACGTGTTTTCACGTTTAATCGAAGTCCCATTGCTGCTGCCACAGTCCACCAGGTAGTAATTGCCAGTATCAGTGATCGTCAGCTCCGCGTGCAGGCGGCTGATTTGATTGTTGGCATCTTCGAGCACAACATCCGTTCCTTTGCGTCCGATAGTCAGGATTTTCACTCTCTTATTCGTCGGATTGATTTAGCATGAATCGAAGGCGGACTTCGCCTAGTTCGATAATGTCGCCGTTTTCAAGGGCGATTTTCTCAACGCGCTTACCACTTACAAAAACCCCATTCGAGGCGCCCAGGTCGGCGATGATGAACTTGTCTCCCCGCTTGAGAATTTCGGCATGATGGCTGGAAACGCTGTCGTTCTTCATCACAAGGTCGTTGTCCTGTTTGCGGCCGATGCGCACGGCTGTTTTCGTGATCGGATGACGCGTCGAATCTGCATCCAAGCTAACAAGCCAGGCCAGGACAGGTGCGAGGCGTTCCGGCACGCTCGTCACCTCTGTAACAGGTGGCGACGATTCCGATAAGACCATGGTGGTATCATCGACGAGGCCTGGTTTCGGCTTTTTGACTGCGCGAACGACCAACGCGAGTACAAGAACCAGAACGAGCAGCAAGGCGGCACCGGCGCCGATCGTGAGTGGTGGTTGAGCTTTGAGCCCGGCTGGCAGCCATCCCCAGAACGATGCAGGGGTTGGTATGGGAGACGCCGCAGAAGATGCTGAGAGAGACGGCGGTGGAGTTGCCGCTTGAGATGCTGCTGGAGAGGTCGCTGGAGATGCTGCTGGAGAGGTCGCAGGAGATGCTGCTGGAGAGGTCGCAGGAGATGGCGTGAGAGAAGGCAGTTGCGACGGCATGGATTCAACAGTGTAGTTGAAGACGAAAATCCTGTCGGCATTGGTCTTCACTTTGAACTCAAGCTTCACCGGTGCCGTCCGACCGGCCAGATTGACTTCGCCGCGGCCACCCGAGATCATGAACGTAAGAAGGTTGCTGTCCCATTCGGGCGGGAGATTCAGATAGCGTCCTTCGGCGGTCCATGCGAGGCCGCCCGTTTGTTCAGCGAGTCTGGCGAGCCGCTCAATTTGGTCTGCTTCCGGCGGCGTTTTTGGAAATCCGATCGTGCAGATATGCACCTTGGCGTCATGAGCCGCTTTTACAACGTCCGCTTCGGAGTCAGCGGTGTCCTTACTGACTCCATCCGAAATGATCACGAGAAATTTTCGGTCTGCCTGAATCGTACCAAGCGACTTAAGAATGGCTTCTTTGGCGCCATGGTAAAGTAGTTCCGGGTCCCCGCCGTCGAACTTCAGGTATTTGGGCAGGACTGCCTGGTCAAGGACACTTGTGTTGTTGCCTTTGATCGCCGCCAAGATAACCATGTTTGTTGCCGAATAAGTGGCAATCCCGAACTCGAAGGGGCCGTTGGCCGCGGCGGGAATGAGCCTGCGCAAGGCTCCTCGAACAGATTCCTGTACGTCGGGCTGCTTTTCGTGCGCGCTTTTATTCAGATCCGGGTTGTTCCCTAATGCGTTATCTATTAACAGCAGAACAGCGCATCGAAAGTCCTGTATTTTAGCTGTGGGCGTAAAATTTAACTTGTCTTTATCGATCGGCGTGCCGCCCGCTGAAACCTCGAACGAAGAGACGGTGTCCGGTAGCGGAAGCATGAATTGTAGCGAAAGCCGATTCGTAGATGCGGTCGGCGGGACAATGTTCTCGAGCGTCAAATCCTCGGGTCTTAGCGTGTTTTGCGCAGCGAGCGGTGAATAGGCCATCGCCAGGACGGCCCAGACGGCAAAGCGCATCGTGAAAATCCGGCGCGCCCCGGCCTCGCGAAGATGCTGCAAAAGGAACGATTTTCTCATAGAGTTGTGACCGGTAACTCCTCAGCGTCGATTTTGAAGTTTGTCGACCGGGCCCGTCAATACGTTTAGTGCTAATAACGGCTTGAACGTTAGACTCTTAAGCAATCGAGGAAATGTTAATTCGATGAACCAAGGCCCCCATTTGACGAATCTCGATCGAATCGGCACGCAGCCGCGTAACGCAAAATTACTTCGGGGAACGGTTCGCCGAGATTTTTTCGAGAATATATCCGCGCGGCCACGCATAGAGCGCATCTCTACGGAAGAAAATCGCGTCTTTCTCATCGAAATGCATCTCGTCCACGAAGGTTTTAAGAATTAAGGCGCCGGCCATTAGCTGATCTTCACTAAATATCTTCACAATTTTCGTCAGTTCCTCATTAGCCTTGGCAACATCGTTCTTGGGCACGACCGGCGGAGGATTTGTTAGATCCGGATGGAGCACCAAGCTGGGACTCGTCGTAGCCTTTTCACAAAACGTATTGATTTCTCCAGGATAGAATCTGACCCATGAACCTTCCTGATCGTAAGGATGCAGCAAGGTGGCCATCGCCCAGGCGATTCCGCCAACCAGATAGACACGCCTGATGGTTTGCATGCCCGGCGCTCGCTGGATCTGCCCCCTTACCGCGGGAACCAAGATATCGAGGCGGAAAGCATCTGCCGCCACCCGGAAGTCGCCGTCTCTCCGTATCTTGTTGATCTCCACTGCGCAGGTCTTAGTTCCCCACGGGATCTCAAAATTTGTAAAGCTCAGGTCAGGACTTAGTTTGTCGACGTAGGCACCTCTTGAGTCACCGCTTCCGATGTCGATGACGACGACTTGGCTCAACCGGTGAAAAGGCACGACGCCTCTAAATAGCAGGTCGGATTCCTTCTCGGGCGTCGCATATTCGATCTTTTCCTCGACCTCCTCGAGTATTTTGTCTGAGAGAATCTGTCTAACATCGGCCGGAATTCCGCTGCTACCGACGATAAAAAAGTGGTTCGCAGGGAGCTGGAATTGCTCCTGCATTTCCTTGTGCAGCTGAGCGACAGCGGCCGAGATTTTGCCGGAGGCAGAGGCTTCCCACGTGAAAGCGTTCTCGTTTACTGGCTCGAATAGTTTGAGAAGTTTGAATGGTGGGCTCTCCGGATCTTCCGCGATCAATTGCAGGACTTGACCCTTGATGCCGCTGGAGCCAACTTCGACGACCGCATAAACGTCCCTGATGGATTCCCTCGCGTTGAGAGTCGTTGGTAGTAAGAATACCGTCAGAGATAACAATAGGTGCGCTTTCATCGTCTGAGGCATCGCAAATCTCTGCAACTCCTGAACTCCTGCAACTTCTGACTTCTTCGATTAGTCGTCTGTTTAAGCGCTATGTAGCCCATAAGTGCGTGGACGCAATATGGCGTGCGAGATTTGCGAGCAGGAAAGATTAAGTGATCTCGCCTGTTGCCGATCTTAGTACTGGTAATCGGTCACGAATCGGGACGGAGCTCAAAGCCAAGGGTATGAACACAACGCAAGCCTCATCTATGACTTTACGGGACGTATTGGATCGAGACCGATCGACCATACGGCTAAACGGCGTAACAGCACGTGCGATCGCGAATCGACGGTTGCGCGCCTGATAACAAAATGACATACGTAACATTTACGAAAACGGCGCCATGAATGCTGAACAACACGTTCTTGCCCTGCCCGCCGGCTACCAGTTGGGCAAATACCTTTTCAAGGGAGTACTAGGCTCTGGTGGCTTTGGCATCACCTATCTCGCCGAGGACATAACGTTAAATCGGAAGGTGGCGGTCAAGGAAATGCTTCCCAACGATTTCGCCACCCGGATCGACGGTACAACGGTCGTCGCAAAAACCGAGAGCGAGAAAGGGAACCTCGCCTGGGCGCGCACTCGCTTCGTTGACGAAGGCCGGGCATTGGCAGCCTGCGACCATCCGAACGTCGTAAACGTCTATGAGATGATCGAGGCGAACGGTACGGCCTACATGGTCACGAAGTACGAGGAAGGCTGCAGCCTCGAGCGCTGGCTGCGCGATCTTGGGCGCCCACCTTCAGAATCTGAATTGCGAGGAATTCTCGCGCCGCTGCTTTCCGGATTAGAGCGTGTCCATCGCGCCGGGTTCCTGCACCGCGACATCAAACCGGATAACATCTACCTTACCACCGATGGACGTCCAGTGTTGCTGGACTTCGGTAGCGCGCGCCAAGCCATTACGAGCCGCAGCATAGTGATGACCTCGATCGTCAGCACTGGGTATGCGCCGTTCGAGCAATATCACGAAGATGGCAAGCAGGGGCCCTGGAGCGACATCTATGCGCTCGGGGCGGTGATGTATCGCGCAATCACTGGCAGTAAACCGCCTGAAGCCGTGCGGCGCCTGCAGAACGACCCATGCCAAAAGCTGGCGATATCTTACGCCGGCCGCTATGACGCCCGTTTTTTGACCGCAATCGATCAGGCGCTCAGCGTAAACGAATCCCAGCGCCCGCAGAGCATTGCCGACTGGCGTAATATGATGGACCCCGGCGGCCGGCCCGTTCCTGCACTCGTCCCCGCTTTCTCAAAAGCCAGCGAGCAATCCGGGAAGAATGTTTCCGGAACCAGGGGTATGGAAAAGGCATTTACGAAGCAAATCGCGGTCGGAGTTGGGGTGCTTGTTCTCCTCGCGATAGGGGCTTGGTTTTTCGTACGTCCGAAACCGCCCATCCTAGTTGAAGCGACCGTTCACCAATCTCCTGACACGGGAAAGCAAACATTGGGTGAGCAGCCGAGTCCAAAGCAGGAACCGCGCGATGGTCAATCGCCGCCCAAGCAGCAGCAAGCACCTGCAGAACAACAGCCGCCCAAGGAGCAGCAAGTGCCTGCGGATCAGCCGCAGCCCAAGGGCCAGCAAGCACCTGCAGAACAACAGCCGCCCAAGGAGCAGCAAGCCCCTGCGGATCAGCCGCAGCCCAAGGGCCAACAAGCACCTGCAGAACAGCAGCCGCCCAAGGAGCAGCAAGCCCCTGTCGTTCATCAGCAGCAAGCCCCTGTCGTTCATCAGCCGCCCAAAGAGCAGCAAGCCCCCGTCGCTCAGCAGCCGCCCAAAGAGCAGCAAACCCCTGTCGATCAGGCGAGGCCCAACGAGGAGCGACAGCCGTCTTCTGGACAACCTGTGCATTCCGGTGAGTCGCCTTCCCCCAACGCCGTTGTGATTCAGGAACCTTCGCCGGAAAAGGCTGTCCGTTCAGAAGAGTCTCAAAGCGGGCAGCAGGTAGTCATTCAGCAGCCGCCGAATAACGATGAACCTCAGAGCACCCCATCAACTCAAACTCCAAAGTCTGAGAGTGCAACCTCGCCTGTAGTTTCCAATGCTCCGAGTTCCGGCCCAGCCAGCGATGCAGCGCCGGTGGATTCAAAACTTGTCGGCACATGGGAAGGCAAACCCAACGGTTCGAAAGGCGCGTGGGAGCTGCAATGGCAGCTGCAAAAGGATGGAAGCTACGCCATTTCCGGCACATTGACGGAAACCGGAAACCTCACTGCGAGCGACGGCAAAATCGAAAAGTATTTGGACGGCGGACAGGAGCCGAGCGAAGTAGTGTACAAGTTTGTCGGCAATACGCTTATCACGATGGACCCGGACGGCGCCACAACCGTCTGGCGCCTGGTGAGCGGGGACCCCTCCAAGTCAAAATCCGAAGGTCCCAAAACGTCCGCAAATCCAGTAAGGCACACCAGGCATACTGGACAGTCCTCGAGTCATTCACCGGGAATTATGCATGAAATCAGGAGGTTCCTGCCGTTTTGACGGGCCGCCAGGGCCACGCTTCGCGTCGTCGTCCTTCGTCCTCGAGAATCCCGATGTTTGACAATCTGACTAACTGGACAAAATAATCGCGGGACAATCGGCCTCTCTTCGCTGCAGAAAACGCCGACTGATCGACGACGACGACGAGCACGAGGACGAGGATCCAAACTTCGGAGTCACGCTAAACAATCATTTGTTCGCCGCCTCAGTTGGCCTTTCGAGCACGCTGCGAAATCCGATGAATACCGAACGTTGCTCCGGCGGAGAGAAGAGCTCTTGGTTAAGAGAAGAAACAGCATCCTCTGTGCAATCCTTCCAGGATGCGCCTCGTCGTCGGACTTTACCGTCATCAATTTTTTCCCGACACCATTCCTGAACATTGCTGCCGAGGTCGTACAATCCGAAACGATTCGGTGGGAAGCTCTTGACCGGAGAAGTTGTCGCAAAGCCGTCCTCATAACCTGGAATCGGTTTTATGTTTGTGATCTCAGGCCCAAACGTGATTGCGGCCGTTCGGTCCCAATAGTTACCCAGGCCGGACGAGGGCGGCGGCCAAACGTCACCCCAGGGAAAGCGAGCGGAGCCTACTGCCGCATTCCATTCCTCATTCGTCGGCAGCCGATAAGTAAGGGAGTACCCCTTCTCTCTTGATTCCATCTCCGAGAGCCATTCGCAGAAGGCGGTGGCTTCGTACCAGTTTACCATCACCACAGGATGGTCGTCTTCGCCACTTACCCGGACATTTCTCCATTCAGGGTTTTCCCATTTGTCATCCACGGGATTCTCGTGGGGAGCGCGGGCATACGCGGCATAGTCTCGTTTGCGAGTTTGATGAACGCAAAATAGCACCGTTGTGCCCGGAACCGGCACGAATTCCATGCCGAGCGCATTCGTATAGGCTCGACTCCTGGTCGCATTTTGCGGGGTGATCGCTTGCGGAATCGGCCGCGGAATCGGCTGCAGAGTCGGCGGCGGAGTTGATAGCGTGGGCTGCGGAGTTTCCCAGGGAAGCGGCTGGGGAGTTGGCTCCGGCCTGTTGGTCTGAGAAAAATAGAGACCGGCACCTACCGCCGCCAGAGCCATCAGTACAAGCGCGAAGAGCCACAGAGGACTTTTGGCTTTCGGAGTTTTGCGCTTCGCCTTGCTTGTTCGATCCAGCTTCTTATCAGGAGAGGGAAGTCGATTTTGCCTCGATGTCGCCTGCGGTTCGCGAGAATCGGCTGCCAACATCCTTCGCCATTCTGCTGCGCTCCGAAGCCGAGCTTCAGGCCGGACGGCGAACGCAGCGTCTATCGCTTTCAAAAAGTTTTCTCGATACCGGTCGTGGTAACGTTGTTTTACAGGCTCAAAGGGATCGCGGCTTCCTAATCGGTCCATGGAAAACGGCGGCACATGTCCCGTAATGGCGTGAATCATTACGCCGGCGAGCGCGTATAGATCTGTGAAGGGTCCCTGCGGCTCGACCGTCTGGTATTGCTCGATGGGCGAATAGCCGGGCCGGACTACGCCGGTGAGAATCCTATTTCGGTCAACGGTGGCCCTGGCGCTGCCAAAGTCGAGGAGCATGGGCCGGCCTTTCTCGGTAATGAATATATTTTCCGGGCTGATGTCCCGGTGCAGCAGGCCCTCATAATGCAAGTATCCCAGTCCGTCCAACAGCGGCAAAAGGACGGAGTTCAATTCCTGCTGCGTCGGCTTCCGGTGTCGCTGCATCCACTCCAGGAAGTTCTGGCCGCGGACGAACTCCATGACCATGCAGGCGGTGCCGTGGTGCTCGAGGAAACGGAAGACTCGCACGATGTTGGCATGGCTCAATCTCGCGAGCATCCGCGCCTCTTCGATAAATCGCTGCTTTGACCAGGCAAACCTTTGTTGATCGGATCGGCTCTTGGGAATGATCTCGAAATTCGCGATGCGAGTGGCATAATCCCGTGGCAACATCTCTTTGATTGCCACTTCGATTGCCAGGCGCGTGTCATACGCCAGATAGGTTATGCCGAAGCCTCCCTGTCCCAATACGCTGACAATGCGGTATTCCTCGAGCTGAAAGCCGACCGGCAAGGCGAGACGGTAATCGGATGACGATGAGCCAGATCCGGGCATCGTATTGATTAGAGAGCACGAGAGCGGCAGACATCAAGTTTTCTTGCCTCGTGTTTGGCGTCGGTAGGTTCCTGCGCGTCCGGTCGTTGCACATGCGCGTCAACCTAAGGGAAGACGAGCGAATCTCTGCTCAACGCTATGGTAGGGACGCGCTCCCGCGCGATCCGGCGTGGCAGGTCTCGAAGCTCGTTTTCGGCTTCTCCCATGGCCGCTCGCGCGTGTAGTACAGCCGATATGGCGTTTGTTCGCGTTTATTGACGTGCCCCGCGGGAGCGCTACCGACGCCAGGCGCGAAGCAACAACATCATTGCGGAACCCCGATTGCTTCCTTTTACCTGCCGACATTCTCGTCTGCAGGCAAGGCCACCGCAACGGTGACGTTATCTCCCTTTGGGCCATTTCGCTCTACGGCTCGCGCGACTGCTTGCTCCAGAAGAAGAGGGGCTTCCGATCTTCCGCAAATCAGGAGTTCCGCCATCTCTTCTAGTTTCGTCCGTTCCCAGAATCCATCCGTGCACAGAAGAAATCCATCTTCAGAGAAAACATCAGCCATGCCATGCGCGGGCGGCCTGTATTCCTCGCCTCCGAGCGATTGGAGCAGCATGCCTTGGTCGGGATGAGTACCCATGTCTTTCTCGGCCACTATGCCCTGTTTCACCAGGATCTGGAGCACGGAGTGATCTTCTGTTCGTTCGAGCAGTTGACCCGCGCGGAAACGGTAAAGCCTCGTATCGCCCGAATGAACCCAGTAAGCCCGCGCCGGCGTCAGATAGAGGGCCACGATCGTGGTCCTGGGTGAGAGGCCGCGCTTAGCGCCTTCTTCGTTGATCTGGTCATGCGCTTTCCGACAAAACGTTACGAGGTCTCTGGCTGGATCGAGCATGATCCCGTGGCGTTCGTCCCACGATTCTCGAGCAAGCTCTGTCACCTTTTGCGAGGCTATCCGACCGCCACCTTGCCCACCGACCCCATCGCTGACCACTAATAACGCTGTGCCGTGTTCGGGAGCGCTAAGGCATATCGACGCGTCCTGTTGCTCGTCACGCGGACCCCGGGCGGCAGCATGTATGAAGCGGGAATCATCAGTTTGATCCGATTTGCTCATGAGAAAGGGACGCTAACGCGCTGGATGAATTCAAGTTTACCTGAAAGCCTTATGTTCGGTGACTCTTCGTGATCTTTGCACTGCCGACATCAAAGATCGCGCAAATTCGCGAGGATTTTCAGGCCGCCACTTTTGAGCCGGGACCAACTCGGAGGGAGGACCAACTCGGAGGGACAGGTCAAATATTGCCGTTGCGCGTTTTTTGGACATGCCACGCCGGATCGCGCAGGAGTGCGTCCCGCGTTCAATGTCGGGTCGCGCGATGTGACATGGGCCTCCCGGGCTACACCTCTCATCCCCTTTCGCGTCTTTTAACGTTGTTTCGCGGGCTCCCCATTCCTTAGGCAAAGCGGGGCGCTGCGACATTCGGGAAGCGAAGAAGAATCATTTTGCAGAAGATCGCAAAGATCACGAAGGCAATCCTTTCTGGGGACAAGCTCTAATCCGCTAAAGAAGCGCGGGCGCTATCCGTTCTAAACATATGGGGCATTGCACTCACGCTAAGGATGAGAAGGATCGACATCTTTATATCTTCGCCCGAGGACGTCCAGGCAGAACGAATCTTGGTCGAGCGATCGATTCGTTCGATTGCTGCGGAGTTTAGCGTTCCGATCACTGTCACCTACTCCAATTGGCAGAGAAGGCTCAGCGCAGAGGATAAGTTTGCCGCGCAAAGCGTAAACGGGTGCGAAGAAGGCAGATCATGGTTGTATCCCTGTTTCTGGGAGTATCAGGATTTTGGGCTGGATCAAGACTATCGGGAACGAATTCCAAATACCGGATCGTACGATCTAGTCGTCTCTATTCTCTGGTCTCGGCTCGGAACCAAGATATCGCCGGCGTTCGTCATGCCGGACGGCAGCCGACCGCAAACCGCAAACGAATACGAAATCGCCTGGGTGTTGGATCAGTTAAATCGAACTCCAGGATTCCCGGAGTTGCGCGTATACCGAAATCGATCGACTCCCACCGCGCCGGCTCAACCTAAAGAGGACCGGGAAACATTCTTTCGAGCATGGGATGCAGTTCAGGAGTTTTATGCGGCATGGGAAAAGCAGAGTGCGTTCACCGAAGCCTGCACTGACTATTCGAACCTGCAAGATTTCGAGAATTTGTTTCGCGAGCATTTTCGAGATTTTCTCGCAAGGCAGCTGGAAAAGGAAATTGTCACGCGCAAACGCCCTTCAAGGGCGCGCTACTGGAAATCAAACCCTTTTCGGGGCATGCTGCTCTTCGATTTCGAGCATGCCCCTGTTTTTCGCGGCAGAACGAAAGCCGTCGGAGAAGTGCTCGATGCTCTGAAGAAACAGGCGAGCGCGAAAAGGCCACTCGTATTGGTTTTGGGAGCCAGCGGTTCTGGAAAGAGTTCCCTGGTTCGAGCCGGCGTTCTTCCTCTTTTGACGGAGATCGGAACAGTGGTTGGAGATGGACCTTGGCGCCGTGCGGTAACTCGGCCCGGCCCCGGAGGCACCTCCGGAGATCCCTTCGATGCGTTGGCCGTCGCCCTGCTTGCCAAAGGCGCGTTGCCGGAGCTTGAGAAGGCGGCCTCGCGCAACGAATGGAGGAAACTGGCCGCGGAGTTGAGAGAACATCCAGACAGCGTCGCCCTCCGGGTCAAGGAATTGCTCGATCGGATCAGTCTCCGAGAGTTAGATCATCTGTTGGATGAACAAGAGACTCAATCTCCGTTGCCGGGCAGAATCGAGAGCGTTGAGCTCGCAAGGCACAGGAGGCTGCGGCGCGTCAAGCCAAAGGCGCAGCTGGCCCTCGTCATCGACCAATTGGAAGACTTGTTTGCCAGCGGGTTTTCGCGAGAGCTCCAGGCACGATATATCGCTGTCCTTGCTGCTTTGGTTCGCTGCCAGAGGGTGTTTGTCGTTGCGGCATTGCGGAGCGATTTCTACGCTTCTTATCTGCAGTTTCCTGAACTGGTGGCACTCGTTGGTCCAAGCGGACGATTCGATCTTCTCCCTCCCACACGGTCAGAATTGCGGAGTATAATCCGGTTGCCGGCCGAAGCAGCCGGCCTGAGCTTCGAGCGGGATATCAAGGCAAACCGGGCGTTGGACGAGGCTTTGACTGACGCAGCTATGGCCTGTGCTGAGCCGCTTCCGTTGCTTGAACACCTGCTCTCGCAGCTTTACCGAAAGCAGCTTGATCGAAGAGACGGCTTGCTCCGATGGGCCGACTATCGGGAATTGGGCGAATTTGAGGGAGCACTGGCCAGCCACGCAGAGACCGTCTTCACCGCACTAAACAGCGACGCGCAGCAAACGTTTGAGTTCGTCATGCGACAACTCGCTTCGCTCGGGCCAGACGGTAAAGCTCTTTGTCGGCCGATGCCGTATCAAGATCTCGTCTCATCCCGTGAGTTCGATAATCGCTTGAAAATGGGCGCCAAAATCCTGGTTGACCGGCTGCTCAAAGAGGGGCTGTTCAACGCGGAGCCTGATCCCAAGCAAGAGATTTTCATCAGCGTTGCCCATCCGGCGCTTCTTCGGAGATGGCCGAGAGTTCAACAATGGTTAGCTGAGGACCAAGAATTTCTTCGAATGCGAGATCGGCTCGACGGATGTCTGAAGCTTTGGCTCAATCGAGGCCGCCAGAGCCATCACTTGCTTAGGCCCGGGTCAGGCCTTGCTGATGGAGAGACGCTGATCGATCACTTTCACTTTTCACTGTCCGAGGCTCAGATCGACTACATAAAAAAGAGCATCGCCGCGCAAAGGCATGGACGGTGGATACGGAATATCGTTGCGTTGCCGGTTCTAATTGCATTGGTTTCGCTGGCAGCGGTTGTCGGGGTCCGATGGTTTAAAACGGAGAGCCAACGAAAGAGTTTGGACGAATATACGGACCTTGAGCGAAGGATCGCTGAGGTCGCCCAGAGCAAGCTTGGCGCGACTCAAAACGCGACGAAAAGTGCGGAAGAGAGGGCGCAGCGAGCAGAACAAAGCGCCGATCTGGCCGCTACTCAGCTCAGAGCGATGGAAGTCCGATTAAAGGAGGCTGAAGAAAAGGCTCAGCAGAATGCCGATATCGCCGCGAGCGAGTCCGGTTCGGCCCAAACCGAGATGAAAAAGGCCGAGGAGAACGCCCAACTGGCCCAGCAGAGCGCAGATCTTGCCACAACTCAGCGTAGCGCGATGGAGGCCCAGCTGAAAGAGGCCGAGGAAAAGGCCCAACTGGCCCAGCAAAATGCGGATCTTGCCACAGCTCAGCGCGGCGCAATGGAAGCCCAGCTGAAGCAAGCCGAAGAGAAGGCTCAATTGGCCCAGCAGAGTGCGGATCTTGCCACAACTCAGCGTAGCACGATGGAGGCCCAGCTGAAAAAGGCCCAACTGGCCCAGCAGAGCGCGGATCTTGCCACAACTCAGCGTAGCGCGATGGAGGCCCAACTGAAAAAGGTCCAACTGGCCCAGCAGAGCGCAGATCTTGCCACAACGCAGCGTAGCGCGATGGAAGCCCAGCTGAAGCAAGCCGAGGAAAAAGCCCGACTAGCCCAGCAGAGCGCAGATCTTGCCACAACGCAGCGTAGCGCGATGGAAGCCCAGCTGAAAGAGGCCGAGGAAAAGGCCCAACTGGCCCAACAAAATGCGGATCTTGCCACAACGCAGCGTAGCGCCATGGAGGCCCAGCTGAAAAAGGCCCAACTGGCCCAACAAAATGCGGATCTTGCCACAAACCAGCGCAGCGCGATGGAGGCCCAACTGAAACAAGCCGAGAAAAAGGCC
>Ga0210405_10003088_pt1 | contig 16614 bp, 25 predicted proteins | sample IncBWH11MmetaG_FD_155492 | JGI IMG/M metagenome (GOLD analysis project Ga0210405, IMG submission 155492) | Forest soil microbial communities from Barre Woods Harvard Forest LTER site, Petersham, Massachusetts, United States - Inc-BW-H-11-M | ecosystem: Environmental > Terrestrial > Soil >... | reverse complement strand
AACGCATCGAATAGGCCGTGTGCTTCCGTAGGGGCTTTGTCTTTTGTAAGTGGGTTTACAACACTCATCGCATCCTCCCTGCTTTGCTTTTTGCTGCGATCGAAGCGTTCGATACTCCGAAAGCTCCCGGGCGGTTCAATAATTAAAGCACTTCGCGCCCGAAATAAGGTAATCATTCGTTTTTCGCACAGGACTCTGCGAAGGCTTTGATGTCAGCAATCTTATCTGGTTGCAAGCCGACCAGGTCTGCCTCCTTCAGCCAGCCGTCCCGCATGAGGATTGAGAATACCCGGAGCAAGTCCGAATATCGATATTGATAAATCCGATCTACGGTTTTCCGACTTTCCGTGAGGTACGCCTCCAACTCCCAGAGATCAGAAGGATCGGCCACGTTCACCATCCTGCGTTTAGCCTCCGCAATGATCGCCGAAAGGTTACGGCCCAGCGCCTCGTCAAAAGCTCTTCGGGCCGCTTTCTTCTCAACTGGCGTCCAATGTACATACTTTATGAATTGCTCTGGTGGTTCCATGGGCGTTCTAACCTCGCGAGTTAGCATCCAGAATTCCGAGCAAGATCAAAACGATGATAATCCTGAGAGACTGGCACTTCAACGAGCCCGTGGACGCAACGGAGGAAGCACAAAGGTTGCTCAACGCGAAGACCGTCAAATTGACAGTCCGTGCGAGAACCGCCGACCTGCTCATTCGAGTCTGAAACGGTTCTTGCTTGGACTTTACCGGTTACGACTAATCAGAAGGAGTTAGGGGCCGCTTTCGTATCAGCTCTCACATGCACTACTCTATTTGCCTGTGAAACGTCCCGTCTATCTCTTCATTGGCAGCATCGTCTTGGCTGGGGCCCTTTGGCTGGCGTGGGCGATTCCGCGAGACAATCAGCTGCGAAACGGTTTCGACAAAATCAAAATTGGTGCCACAGAGCAGGAAGTCTTGCAGGAACTTGGCGGACCAAAACGAGTTGAGAAATGCGGAGAGTTTTTTGGTCCGCTTCCAAAAGAAGAGGCCGAGGGCTGCACCAGAGAATACTTCTACGCTTCGCCTTTTGCGCCACTGCTTCCGGAATACTTCGTTTTTAGATTTGACGCGAACAATCGTGTGACCAGCAAGTCCCCCTACTCATCTCCATAACTTGGCGTAGAGATGTCCGGTAAGGCGTGCTAATCAGGAATACAAAAGACAGGATGTTTCTGCTTCTGGTGAAATTACTGCGGCCTTTGTTTTTGTAGCTGGAAAAACACGTCAATCTCCGTATCTACTTCCACCGGTTTGCCTTCGAGGAGCGTTGGCTCATAGATCCATTGACGAACGGCGTCAAGGGCAGCCTGCACTAGTAACGGGTGTCCCGATATGACCTGCAACTGCTGCACATTTCCATCTTTGCCAAGGATCGCATGCAGCTTAACTACACCCTGAATTCCGGTCTGTCTGGCCAGTGCGGGGTAAATTGGCTGCACTCTGTTTATGAGCTTCGCCGCCGTGACGCTTCCTCCTATGCGCACCCGTCCCACGTCGCCAGCCACCGAAGGAAGCGTCGCTGTTAGGTCATCTGTTGTCCCACCGGAATCGGAGTTACCGGTCGCTCTCGAGCCGCCAGTCGCCGCAGACGTCGCGTTCTCGTTCGTCACTTTGTAGTCTTTGGGGATGTCGAATAACGATGCATCAGGTTCTTGCCGCGAAAGTTCAGCGACGCGGACGATCTGGGCCCCATAACGCGGGTCATTTCGCCTCGTGAGCAGGGCGATTTTTAGATCTTCGGAAAACCAGGATTCCGTGACAATCGCCAAGGGTCGATCATTTCCCATTGCTCCAGCGGGATAAAGCTGAGTCGTGCGCGTCCCCTGCACAGGAAGCCCTTCCATCACGTCGCTTCCAAGGCTTTCTCGCGTAGTTTCGGGCATTGCGCCGGGGTTCGTTTGACTTGTTGACGATGTGCCAACAACCCATTGCCTAGCAAGTTTGGTCAGCGGAAACAGATTTGTCCGCGTCGTTGTTGCGGGATCATAAAGCTCAATCCGCGTCAACCGTGGCTCTTCGGTCGTGGTTGGATTGATCCAGTTCCGCGCTTCGTTTCGCGTGCGACCCCGTGTATCGCGTGAATCCATGTTGTAAGTAGTGTGCGTAATGAGGGTGCCGTCACTCAGTTGGTTCGCGATTTCCAACACGACTTTCGCCGAAAATGGTTTCCCCGGAACAGCAGGAATGTGTTCGCCGTACATCCACTCGGCGACACGGCCCTCGGTTGGAGCGGACGTAATGGACTGGGCAGTTTGGCAGTTTCCAGTTACGGACAGGAGCAGGGTGGCAACACAGCAGAGCACAGGCGAAAAACATCCCATCGGGCTCCTCCCAAGTGAGTGAATTTCGTTCAAGCATAACACTAGATAGGGGGCGCAGAATCAATCCCATACGAAGGTCCTGATAAACGCGGAAGCCGTCAAAGTGTACCGGACCGAAATTACCAGGCACTGACCTTTCTCGACTAAAATGCGGGCATTGCTGTTTGTCGAGATTGTGGAGCTCAAAAAGTGCAACACACAACTCAAGTATGTGCTGTAGTCGTGTGCTTTCTTGCGGTCGCATTTGGCACCTCATCTCAAGAGAGGCGAACGAATCCAGCCCTTGAGTTGCTCAATGCTGCGAAACTTGCTGATTCGCGAACAAGCGAACAAGGTTTCGAGATTCACGCCGTTATCAAGCTCGAACAAGAGAAAGCACCAGAAGCCGAGGGAACTTACCTTCTTGTCTGGGCCTCTCCAACTCGATGGCGCGAGGAATTTTCGGTCTCCGATTTTCATCAAGTTCGCGTCAGCGGCCCCGGCGGCGTCTGGGAAAAAAGAGAACCTTACTTCTTGTCAGTGCCCATGTGGCAGCTAATGCAGGCTCTCAATTTCTATGGCCGTTTGGAACTTCCGAGAGAAGAATCAGCAGGCAAGATTAAAGGGCGCAAAAGAGAAGGTTCAGAGCTGCGTTGTGTCGAAATATCAAGGGACTCCTATCCCCTAAATGAGCTCTGCTTCCACAAGGATTTAGATCAACTGGTGAGTGAGCACTACCTGCCATCGGATCGGCGGTACGAATTTGCAGACTATAGAAGCATCCGCACAAAGTTTTTTCCCGGCCACATAACAGTGTACGAAGGGAAGACACTCGCAGCGACCTTTTCAGTGTCAAAAGTAGAAGAGGCGGACAACATTCCCGCCACGATTTTCGAGCAACCAGCCCAATCGGAACGGCGGCCATGGTGTGCATCACCAGAGGCAGGGGGTGACCCACTGACTCCAATCTATAGTCGACTGATTGAGCATAAAACAATATCGACTCTCTATGGAGCCATCGGCACGGATGGTCAATGGTATCGTGTTCGCGTTCTCGAATCCGGAGGGCCTAGCCATGATGCAGAGGTTCTCCAAGCCTTAAAGAAAGAGCGTTGGAAACCATCGTCGTGCAATGGCGCTCCAATAGTGGTCGAGACGGTTTTCCGCAGATAACGCCCACCATTCCCAACCCTTTCTTTCAGCCTTTCGTGAAATTCCTGATATAGAATGCGAGCACCGCGAACTAGACATGAGAGGAGAGCAAAATGGGCTTAGAGCTGCGAGCGTTCCTGGTCTTGCTTTTGCTTTCACTGGCTGTCCCAATCATTCTATTTCTTCTGTTACGCGGCAGCCTTCGTCAACTGTTGCAACACACCGTCAAGCTCGAAGCTGGGGTCACATTCTATCTTCGGTCCTTTCTTCTCATTCTCTTTTTGTCCGCGCTCTCAGCTGCTGTGGGAACTTCCTTTGATTTGAAACCAGACTCTCGCTTCATGGAATACGTGTGGAAGGGAGCGGAGGGTCTTTCAGGAACTCTGGAGAAGACGCTTTGGTTCGTGGCCATCTATGCGGTTCTTATCACCGTTCTTGTCGCCACACTGAAAATCAAAAATGACAAATGAAAGATATCTAATTGTTTCTTATTTCTTTTGTACTGCACTTGCTGTTGCACTGGGCACCCTCGTGTATTTGTTTCTGCGCAGACCTTTTGCGGACATTGCCGATGCCACGTCCAGAAATCACGTCCGTTCGATACTGAAAAGACTATTTCCCATCGGATTGCTCTTTCCAGCTGTTCTTGGATTCCTATCTGTTTCCTATCAGAGCTGTGGTCGGAGGACTTACGAAAGGATTGTTGAGAGCCGAAGGTATCTCGTGGAGAAGAATCAGGAGCAGATTTCTTCCATCTTTCTATCGATACTTGTGGCGGTTCTCCTGTGGAATGTTGTTGCCCTCTTCCTCGTGAAGTATGTGCAAGGTGGGAACAAGAAACCCACGTGACTTGCTGTAGATTTCATCGTGTCAAGTGCCACAAGCGGGTCGAATCAATCAAGGTCCGAGTAAACGCGCTAATCGTCCGTGTGGATTTCATGTTTCCGATTAGCACGACAAATCAGGAGTTGACGAAGACGCTGTCTTCGTTGAGGGTTTATACGCTTCGCAAATGATCGAACTCCTGCTTGAGATGTTGTTGGAATTGGTTGGCGAGTTCCTTTTAGAACTCTTCATGGCCGCTGTTCTGGACCTTGTTCTACGGGCGATAGCCAAGATCTTCGAGACATTCCGTTTTGTGAGCCCTGTGCTTGCCTCAGCGAGCTATGTGCTTCTGGGTGCTTTGGCAGGTGGGTTGAGTCTGCTCGTCTTTCCGCATCCACTGGTGCACCCTTCGCGCTTCCATGGAATTAATCTATTGGTGAGCCCTACCGCTACGGGTTTGGCAATGTCCCTAATTGGCTCAATGCTGAGCCATCAAGACAAGAAGGTAATTCGAATCGAAAGTTTTGGTTATGGGTTTGCCTTTGCTTTCGGAATCGCTCTGATTCGGTATCTTTTTGCATCCTGATTTTTCTCAAGTTGGCAATGTCTCGCTCGGCGAAGTGCTCGCACCGCGCGGTTACTGGAGAAGTGGAGGCGAGTACCCGCGTTTCCGGTTTGCGGACAAATCAGGCATTGACTCTGGTTTGCTGGGAAACAGCTGGAAGAATTTATTTCTTTGGATGCGGAACGCTCATGGGGTTAGAGGCGACAAGGTATTGTCCTTCGTCGGAGTTTAACGGATCCAAGGTGATCGACATACCCGCAACGTTGCCAGAGTGTCCGTAATCAGGTCCATAATCATAGGTGACACGGGCGCGGAAATAATAGGCCTTTCCCGCCTCGGCCGTGAAGACGGTGAACGCGGCTTCCCGCGAAAGCCGTTTGAAATGCGATTGCCATCTCATGCATAGGTGGTGCTCGCCGGGCTCTACGCTGAAAGGAAAATAGGAGTTGCCCTTGACCGCGCCGACCCAGTCGCCATCAAGCCCGATGCGAAGTGTGGCATCGCCCAGTTCGCCGGGGGCCTTCTTGAAGACTTCGCTTACATAGACCAAGGCCTTGCCGGGTTCGACTTCTGTACTGGGATGGCTTGGCACCTTTTCTACGTCGAAGTGCGCCTGATCAGGGCCGCAAGGCCCTTGGGGAGCAACTTGTGCTGTGCTGTTTTGGGCGAGCACTGGAGCTGCGAAAAGAACTAAGGCGAGAGCGCCGTTCATGGCTTTCCTCCTGTTTGGAGACCTGCCGTCGCGTGGCAGGTTCAACGACTTCAACCCGTGATGTGATCATTTGTTGTGCTGAACGCGGACATGGGTACTAGTCCGGTGACCGCTGAAGCTTACATCTGCTCTGCTGCCAGGTGTAGAATAACCGTGCTGCGTGCCCTTCCACTGAATTGTGAGGGTGGTATGTCCCTTCCATTTCCTTCTAAATTCCCCCAACCTGGCATTTTTCGGATGACGCCGTTTCTGATCTGTGTCGGGCTCATCTTCATTGGGTTCCTTGTGGCGGGTTGTAACTCCTGCTTCCTTGGTGTCATCAACTCATCCAATAATCCGCCAATGATGATTACCGGCAATCCACCGCTTGCCTGTTCGCAGCTTCAACCGGTGGCACATGTCAACGCAATCGCTCACTTGGCTCAGGCGTGTACCGGCTGTTCTACTTCGCGGCAAGTAACACACGTCCATCTTTTTCTCAGTGGGATGGAACTGCATCCCGATGCTGTCACAGCTGAAAACTCGCCCGAGTGGCAGGAACTTGCTCCGGACTGGGCTCGGCAGCCCCAATGGGTCGAGCTCGGTGAAGATCCCAACTTAAATGTTGCGGCCCTTCCTCTAAAACTAGCAGGTCAGATTCCCGCCGGCACCTACCACCAACTCCGTCTCCGTCTCGCCCAACCATCGTCGCGCCATACAGAGGAGCCCCATGGCGAGAGTCCCTGTTTTTCAGTGGACGCAAGCTGCGTAGTTACGGCCGACGGAAGCTTCCACGCACTGCAAACACTCGACGGCAACCCGTACTTGCGGGTGGAAGCAACGTCTCCGATTGACTTGCACACGGATCAGCCCAATCTGTTGCGCATCGAACTTCGTCCCGAATGGGCGCTGCAAAATCCATCCAATGGATTTCTCGATCTCATGCCGCTACTGCGCGGTCACGTCGCCGTCGAACCCTCTTCCGCAGCGGGCCCGTTCTACCGTTTGCCCTAGATAAAGTTCGGGGGCGAATGAACCATTAAAGCGGAAATCGTACATGTGGGAGGAACTTGTCCGATTTGAACTAACCAGCACGCAGCGGGTGAAGCGAGCGCCGTCGCACATTAGGGCATATAATTCTAGCTATGGATCACACTAAGCTTGTGGTGATCGAGACTTGCGGTAGCCGCCCTGAGGCGGACTTGGTCAAGGGCGCGCTCGAAGCTGCTGGCATTCAGGCGATGGTCCAAGCTGACACGGCGGGAGGAATGCGGGAACACCTTGCCTGGTCCGGCGCGGGGTTTAAGATTCTGGTGCGAGAGGAAGACGCAATCGCGGCGAGAGAAATGCTCACTTCGCCAGTTGCGGGCGACGAAAGCCCCGGCGCGGACTCCCAAACTGACCACGACGCTCGACCGCTGTGGCGTCGTTTCACTTAACTTTCCAATTCAGCGCCAGATTCTTAGGATTCATGTACTGGAAGCGAGAGGGCACGACGGAGCGGTTCCGAAGCAGGCTAATTGTTAGTCCTTGATTATTCGTAATTCGTCCTTAAATACTCCCAATTCGCTGTGGAATCGATGCTTGGTGTCATCGACCTCGAGCCGATTCTTGAGAACCAGTTTCGCTTCCTCGGCGGCAGTGCGCAATTCCGGATGCCTATCGACGGCGCTTAAAGCCAAGGCGGCATTGGCCAGGCGCTGTAGACAGTTCTCCAATTCATTGATGCGCCTTACAACCTCGGGCGCGGATGTTTGCGCCTTGACGTAGGAATCGAGTGCGACTTCACCTTCAATCTTCTCAATGTGTTCGGTGACAGTGGTTTCGCCGTCGATTCGTGGATGTACACGTCGCGCTACGATGCCTGCCAGTGGATCGGGGTCCGACATGGATGGATTATAAACCGGAAATGCATCTTGTTTAAAGTATCGCGGAGAGGACGCACAATTGACAATCCTTAGTGTAGAATCCGACAAGAACCTCGCTCCACGAATGCGTTTCCAGACCTGGGAGGAGACCCATATGGGCTCAGAGTTGCGTGCGTTCCTGGTCTTGATTCCGCTTTCGTTGGCTGTCCCAGTCATTCTATTTCTTCCGTTGCGCACCAGTCTTCGCCAATAGCTGCAACAGACCGTCAAGACCGACGCTGGAGTCGCGTTCTACCTTCGGTCTTTCCTTCTCGTTCTTTTCCTGTCCGCTCTCTCGGCAGCGATAGGAACCTCGTTTGACCTGAAGCCGGACTCTCGCTTCATGGAGTACATATGGAAGGGAGCGGAGGGGCTTTCTGGGACTCTGGAGAAGACACTTCGGTTCACGGTAGTGTACGCGGTTCAGCTTTGCTCGCTCGGCGCGGTTCGGCTAACTGGGCAAAAACCCCTGATTTTGTCACGGGTTTAGTCGGCGGCGGCTTGGGATTTGGTTGGGTCGATTTCGATGCGGCCCTTGAAGTGGGCGCCGTCCTCAATGCTGATGCGGGCAGAGAAGATATCGCCGATGATGGAGCCTTCCTTCTTGATGTCCACACGGCCGCGGACGTGAACGTTGCCCACGACTTTCCCGGAGACAACCAGTTCGCTGGCATGAATTTCAGACTTGAGATGAGCCGTGGGGCCGACCGTCAGTTCGTGGCCATGCAGCGAAATGGGGCCGTCGACCTTGCCGTCAATCTGCAGGGCTTCGGCGCCGGTGAGCTGACCCTTGATTTCGATGCTTGCGCCTAGGCGCGCAGAACTGCGGGCACTCGTGCCGCCGAGGTGCGAGTCCGAGGCAGAATTGAATGGAACGACTGGAGCTGCTGAACCTTGAGAGGGCGAAACGGCCGGCGGTTCAGCCACAGTTTGCTGCTTAGACCACATAGTACCTCCCTTGTCGGAATCCCAAGAATGGCGATTGCTCCGGGTGGGAGGGAGCAGTGTGGATTCACTTTAGCCGGGCCTCACACGAGGAAGCAACCGCGAAAATACCGGATTGCGCAAACCAATCACTGACCAAGAGGACAGGCGGAAAGCGAAGATCATGAGCCTGTTTCTGAGCCTCATTGTTGACCTTCTCTCGCAGCATGGGCATTCATGAGTGTGAACGGTCAGTGTGTTCAGCAGTTTGTCGGCTCCCCCAATACGAAAGGAGGTGAGAAAAGGTTGCGCGAACTCAAGCGGCCCGCGAGAAACCTGAAATGCTTGCGTCAGGGCAAACTAGGCCGCATGCCTGATGAACGACTAATGGGAGTTGGCCGCTTTCGACCTCAGTTTTTCTAGCGAATAGAGACACATGTGCTGGAGGTCTACACGGCGGATAGATTATATTGGGCGCCAGGCGGCTCGATCAGCGAGCGTGACCGGCCATCCGGTCGTATAGCAATAAAGCCCTTAGCAGAGGAGAAACCAATGCGGCGAACGATTCGTGGGACGGGCGCATTCGCTACCTTCGTGTTGGTGGTTGTGGTCAGCGCGGCTCTGCGAGCACATGCACAGGACACCAAAACTCGGTATCCGAGCATGGCCTCGCTTGACCAATACCTCATGGAGCGAAATGCCGAGATAGCTTTGCCGCGCACCGCTGCTCCGGAATCCATCTCGCGCGATGCCGAGGTCATGGTCCTCGGACGCCACGGTTACGAAAGCGCCGTGAAAGGCAAAAACGGTTTCGTTTGCCTTGTGTGGCGCTCATGGGCCGCTGGAATCGACGATCCGGACTTTTGGAATCCCAAGCTGCGCGCTCCGGTATGCTTGAACGCGCCCGCCGCGCGATTCAACGTCCCACTTACTCTCAAGAGAACCGAACTGGTACTGGCGGGGCGATCCAAATCTCAGATGTTCGCGAACATCGAAACCGCTTTCGATAAGAAGGAATTTCCCCCGCTGGAACCGGGCGCGATGTGCTTCATGCTGTCCAAACAAGGCTACTTGAGCGACGCTGACGGGCACTGGCGTCCACACCTGATGTTTTTTGTTCCATTAGCGGAGCCTGCAAGCTGGGGCGCAGGCTTGCCGAGTTCCCCGGTGGTTGTAGCATTTACTGACACTCCGGAGCGACATACCATCTTTCTGATTCCCGTCGCCAAGTGGTCGGACGGTACGGCAGCTCCCACGGATGATCACTGATTGCGGTCTCGACGAGGCATGCCGATGTGGGTGCGAAGCCCTGATAAACGCGGTATCAACCGGGCATCAAGTAACGCTGACCATTGGGGCAGGTTATCGAGGAAAAGGAACCTGTACGATTTTTTCGTTGCCCCATTTTGGAGCTGGGGCCTAAGGTGGACGTTGTATTGGTCTTGCTATGAGAACCATGGAATCAACACTGGGTCTTCGCGCGAGCAAAACCCAAGCCTCACCTCTTGAGGGATCCGGGACGTTCCGCGCGCAGCAGGCGGAATCCAGTTTGCAGCAGCTCGGGCGCAGCGAGTGGTGGCTTTGGCTCTCCGCGCTCCTGGTAACCGTGCTTTCGGCGACGGCCTTTGTGCTCACCGCGGTCCCCTCGTATTTCCAGCACAGCGAGCATTTTTACGAAATTCGCTCCGATCAGGCGCGGTGGGGAATCCTATGTCTGGTTCTTCTCTTCAACGGCTGGCTGGTCTACAGGCAATGGAAGTTTCGGCGAAGGCGGAGGGAACTGTCCCGGGGTGACGCCGAGAGGAAAGTCCTGAGCGCGCAAATTCCCGAATCGCCCAGCATCGATCTGGTGACGGGCTTACACACACGCGCGTTCATCGAGCAGCAGCTTGGCAAAGAGATTGCCCGCGCTAAGCGGCAGAAAAACTCCCTGAGCCTGGCAACGATTCATCTCGATGAATTTGCCGAAATCGCAAAACGCTACGGGCCATCGGTCACAGACGCGGCGCTAAAAGAGCTGGCCCGGCGCTTAAAAAAGGCGTGCCGTGGCTCGGATTTTGCGGTGCGCCTGGCAAACGACGATTTCCTGCTGGTGCTGCCAGAATGCGACTTGGGTGAAGTCAAAATAGTCCTGAACCGTCTTGGCTCTCTGGAGATAGTTTGCTCGGGGCTAAAAGTAGACCTCGCCTACACGACCGGATGGGTGGATTATCAAGCGGGCGACCTGCCGTCGGATTTGCTCGAGCGCGCCACGCAACTGCTTCACCTGTACGAGAACGCCGCCAAAGACAGCTTTTCTTCCACACTCGCGCCGCACTAAACGGGCCGGGAATCGATTGACCTGGAAGTGAGAAATCTCTCTGCAGTGCGAGGCAGTGGCCCCTTAGTACTATTGCTCTTAGAAGTCAGAATGGTACGATTTCGACGTTGGTCCTCCCGGCCCAAAGGAGAAGAGTTGGCGGACACGCCCCTCTTGCGCCGGAAGGAAGTTCGCGTCGCTGTAAAGATGTTTGTGAATCTTTGCAGCGCAGATGATCCTTCTTCCGAAATCGCTCCCACTATCGACATCAGTTGCCATGGCGCCCGAGTTGTGTCCAAGCGGAGTTGGCAACCCAATCAGCAGGTGTCGATTCGCTCCATCCGTGGAAATTTCTACTCACGTGCCCGTGTCGTTCACTGTCAAACCTATAGAGACAATTCCTTCGCGGTCGGAATCGAAATGTATTATCCAACAACCGATTGGACATCACACGATGTGCCGATACGGATTTGAGCGTCGAACGATACCCCTGGCCTCCCGGTCAGGCGGTCCTCAACCTTGGTCCAGCTGGTTCACAGTTCCGTTGATTGATAAGGCTCTTTAGTGGCTAAATCGATTTGTATGAGCCGCTTTGACAAGGGCTGAATGCCCAGAGTGAACTTTGCTATGGGCAATAAGCATGAGAATTTGGCCATAGTCGCCGTCTTGGCCGTGGTGTACTTCAGCACCGCCAAGCTGGGACTTCGGTTTGCTTACGTCAACCCCAGTGCCACGGCCTTGTGGGCGCCTACGGGAATTACTTTGGCGGCCTTCCTGATCTTCGGTCTTCGCGCATGGCCGGGTGCGTTCTTGGGCGCATTCTTTGCGAACCTGACCACAGCCGGCTCGGTCCTGACATCAATCGGTATTGCGACGGGAAACACCCTCGAAGGTGTGGCGGGCTGCTATCTGGTAAGGCGCTTCGCGCGTGGTCAGCAAGCCTTCGAAAGGGCGCATGACATTTTTAAGTTTGCCTTCCTTGCAGGGATGGTCAGTACGGCGATCAGTGCCACGGTTGGGGTCACATCCCTGTCATTGGGAGGATTCGCCGACTGGACCGAGTATGGCCCCATCTGGCGCACGTGGTGGTTGGGTGATGGGGTGGGGGCGGTGCTTGTGACTCCCCTTGTGCTTCTCTGGAGAGAAAATCCCCGCCTGAATTGGACCCGTGAGCAAATTGCTGAGCTCGCTCTTTTATTCCTCGGACTGTTTTTCACGGTTGGGATTGTCTTCGGGGGACGCTTTCACTCTGAGGTCAAGAACTACCCGCTGGAATACCTCTGCATCCCATTCTTGATCTGGGCCGCGTTCCGCTTTGGTCGTCGCAAGGCTGCGACCGCAACTTGCGTTTTGGCCGGCATTGCCATCTGGGGCACGCTACAAGGATATGGCCCGTTTTCAAGAGAGACTCTAAACACATCTCTACTACTGGTGCAATCGTTCGTGGGTATCGTCGCCGTAACGAGTTTGGCGCTGGCCGCTGAAATTTCTGAACGCAAGCGTGCGGATGAACGGGTGCAACAGTTGGTGGTTACCGATCCCCTGACAGGGCTCGCCAACTACCGGCGGCTAATCGAAGCGATCGAATTGGAAATCAAACGATACGGGCGCTCTGGGCGGCCATTTGCTATCTTGCTTCTCGACTTGGACGGATTGAAGAAGGTCAATGACACGCACGGTCACCTGGTGGGTAGCCGGGCACTGTGCAGGTTAGCTGATGTTCTGCGGGCTCATTGCCGGCAGGTCGACACGCCAGCGCGATTCGGGGGCGACGAGTTTGCTGTAGTGCTTCCCGAGACAAGTTCAGCGCAGGCCCAGCAGATTGCCACAAGAATCCGCGAACGCATCGCCTCCGATGGAGAAAGTCCGCCGATCTCTGCGGCCGTCGGCAGTGCTGTATTCCCGGACGACGGGGAGTCAATTGAGAAACTCCTGTCGGCAGCTGATCGAGCACTCTATGGTATGAAGCGCCCTCCAGTTACTCCAACTCGGCCGCAAGGCCGATAGCGAAAGAGTGGGCGGGTCGAAAGAAAAAGCCCAGCTTGCTTGCACCGGGCTTTCCAACCATTCGAGATTTGGAGTTGGTTGACTATATCACAACAACTGTAGGTCAAGTTCGTAGCTACATGGCTAGAAGGAAAGGCCTGATGCACTCTTTATTCCGTCGAGGTAACGTTAAGCGGAAGGAATGGCCCGGCGGTGATGGCGTCGGGAATCATCACATCAAAATACTGCTCGCACTTTACACACTTAACCGATTGGTGCGCCATTTGCCAGAATCCGGTTCGAGCTTGCGTATGCACGACCTGTTCCTGCTGGCAGTGAAGACAGGAAATAGGGATTGGGATGATGGCCCGCTTCATTTGTGCTTGAGTCATGACCAACCTCCAGCGTCATTCTGTAACTTTGAATTGTCGACGTCAATCGTCAGCCGCCCCGCCCTTTGTGAGTCGTACCGATATATATGCTAGTTCAGGATTTCCGTTTCAGAAACGACTTGAGGCGGTCGCCCACACCACCCGTCGCATCCGCCGAGCCCAGCGGAGTCACCGTGTTAAAATTTGTTATGCGCAAAGCTCCGAACGCCTGCACATGCGGACACGGCATCAACATTCAAGCCGCATTGATGCGCGTGGGAATGGTCTGAAATTTTTCGCCCGGCGGGGTTACATATTCCGCAACGGAAACTCATTGGCTTAGGGCGTCCAATATCACAGATTAGGTAAAATTAATGTGTGTCGAATCGCCATTGCACAAGCCGCGCTGAGTGGCGGCTCCGGACCGGGAAGCCTGCGGAGGCTCTTTCTGCACATTACCGGCTCGATTGCGACTATGGAACCGCAGTTATAGTTTGCTGGGAGCAGGGTGGGAGTGAGCCGATTTATGTGTGTGAAAGTCACGCGAAACAGCTGGGGCGCTCTCGCGAGCACGGCCCAGATGCGCGCATCATAACTGCTCAACCGGACCATGGAAACAATCCGATAAAGCGCGAGGAGCAAACGCAAACTCCGCAGGTCGCTGTCATAAAGCCAAAGAGCTCTGCTTCGCCGCAATCTGCGCGCAGTCTTCCAGATAAGAAGGTTGCGCGAGCAAAGACCGATCCATCTGTCAGAACCCCTGTCCGCGACCTTACGTATGGAAATTCAGCGAAGGCTATGGTGGACGAAGTTATGTGGAATATGGCGACCGGAGACTACCAGGTTTACAGGACGGCGCTGCAGCAAGGGAAGTCCGCTAGAGAGGCGGCACAAGCCGCCGGCGGGCAGTTGGCCGTTATCCATCAAAAAATTAGTGATTATACGCCTAAACTGGAAGCTGTCCTTTCAGAAGCAAAAGCAACAATCAACTTAGGAGAGGCTGTAGATAAACCACTCGAACACGCGGTGCTTGAAATTATCAGTAATGACGCAATGAGTGACCTGGAAAAGGACGCTGCTATGCAGCAGCTCGGCGCGCTTCAAGAATGGGTTAAGCACGGTCTGGAGGGCGATATAACTCCCCTCCAAACGCACCGAATCCTAGTGGCTATTGGTGACCGCCTAAACTGGGGAGGAACTACCGGCGTCCCGGAGGAATTCAAGCCGGTCTACCGGGCTCTTTTCGGTAACCTGAAGACTGCTATTCATGCCGCGATTCCCGAAGCGCAAAATCTTCACGATCGGCTAACGAACCTGTACGCGGCCAAATCTGAACTGGAAATTTGCTGACCACGAGGGAGCTGATCCAGGCTGGCAACCCGTACGACGCGTCAGCAGCGCGACACTTCCTCGAACCGGGAAAAAATGCCGGGAGATGGGCCCGCCAATCGGTTGCGAAGGATTTCATTTCTAGGCGAAGTTGACGATACGTTCGCTTGAGGCATAAGGTTCACTCGTTTCATTAAAATCATGCTGACGCCCATTTTCAGGCCGAGAGCCTTGGCCCCTAAGGCATTTCATCCTCTTGTTCCCAATTAATTTGCTTCTGATACAGACGAAATGCCCAGGGGGCCAGATGGCTTTTTCAGGCGAACCCTAGTATTTACGAGGGCTCACAGAACGGAGAACCTTCCGTTACTCAATCTCCGCAGCGGTTGCCGTCACCTGTCCCGTCTCCGCAATTCCCCTTGAAAAAGTCACTGAGATCCTTTGTTTCGGGGTCCGCGGCAGCGCCCAGGAACGGTTCTACGTGAAAGATTTCCTGCAATGTTTTCAGAGTGGAGCTGTGGTCGTAGTGGATGGAATTGGTGTAGGCCTTCTTACCCCCGCCCTTAGCGAACGGCGAGATGATGAACATGCCAATCGGGCCATCACTGAATTTCCCGCTGTCTTCGGCCTCATCCCATATGATGAACAATGCGCCACCTTCCTTGTACTCGTCAGACTCAGTAATCAGGGGCACATTTTGTTTGAGCCAGGTATCGGAGCGCAACGTATTATCGGTAGATTCCGAGGCAGCACAAGGAGAAATTCCTTCGTGACCGTCATGGCAGAGGTTCGGCGTGATGAAGTTGTAGCGCGCTGAGGTGTGGTCGGCCAGATCGGTGGCGAGCTGGTAATACGGTTTAACATGCGAGATGCATTCGGCCGACTGCGGGTTCAACCCATCGTTGACGTCGTTAAAGTAGACAAAGGCGAGATGTTCCACATCGAAGAATGTAAAATCCAACGGGCAATTGTCGAAGACCGGACTGCCAAAGTCTGGCTCCGCATAGGCCCTCCAGGAAATACCGGCATTTTCAAGAAGTTTTACCAGATGTTGGTCTGTGGACAGTTGAGGCTGGCCAGGTTGGGTATCTGCGAGGACCCCGAAATTGGTCCCTGCTTCCAGCCACAAATAATTTGGCTGGCTGGGGTGGTTCTTGGGAGGGTTGAAATACTGCTCAGCGTGCGCGGATGTTTCTAGAAGGGCCCCGTTGATGTAGGGGGCAAGCGGGTTGCCTTTGATATCCGGAGCACCAAATGCGGCGCCGGCGTTGTTGCCGGTCCAGTTGTGATTTTCCATTAGAATGACCCAAACAGTCTTTACCTTGCTCAATTGCGCATTCGTGGATACTGGCATCGCAACAAGCAAAAACAGCATAGCTACACCAAACGCAATGACCTTCAGCAAATGTTTCAAAGGACCCTCCATAGTTTTCCTCTTACGGCTATGTCTTTGAGTGATCGAATGCAGATCTCCCGAATCGGAATCATCAGATCAGCGACTTGGGCATCAAGCTTTAGGTGCGCTGGAACTCCTTTGCACCTGACGGACTTGGATTGATCCTGATTTCGACAATACGTCGGCGTGCCCAACGACGAGCTTTGCTTGTGAGCTGCGGCGGGGCGTTTGTCTACACTTGCCCCGCAGTCCAGAAGAACAGTCACAGACATCGTGAGAACGAGGCTCGAGCTTAAGGACCCTCTGTTACACTTCAATTACCATGCTTTAAAAATTTCAACATCCCATCGGGGAGAAAACGACCGAGCAACTTCGATTAGTGCAAGCAGGGGGTCGCCGGTTCGAACCCGGTCGCGTCCACCAACTTCCCCGTTTGAATTTCGATCCCGAACGATTTCGATTGCGGCGCAGACTCGTCAATCGCGGCCGGCCCGGTCCGGTTAGCCGCACCAAAAGCTCTTCTGAATCAGCCGAGCAGATGAAGTTCGGGCTCGAGCGGCAACTTTGTCAGGCGAACCTTTGTGGCGTCGTGGAAAGCATTCCCGATCGCTGGCGCGATGGCCATGATTGGCGTTTCTCCGGCCCCCGCCGAGGGAATATCTTTGCGGTCCAGCAGAATCGCGACGATTTCCGGCACATCCTTAAACCGCGGCACGCGATAGCTGGAAAAATGCGCGTTCGAAATGCGCCCCTTCTCAAATTGAATGGACTCGAACAGAGCGCCGCTAAGTCCCTGAATCATCGCGCCCACCACCTGGTTGCGCAACCCATCGGGAT
>Ga0210405_10003084_pt1 | contig 16622 bp, 9 predicted proteins | sample IncBWH11MmetaG_FD_155492 | JGI IMG/M metagenome (GOLD analysis project Ga0210405, IMG submission 155492) | Forest soil microbial communities from Barre Woods Harvard Forest LTER site, Petersham, Massachusetts, United States - Inc-BW-H-11-M | ecosystem: Environmental > Terrestrial > Soil >... | reverse complement strand
CGTCGGCGGGCTTCTTCGGGGGACATGCCAGCGGCAATGTAATCGGAGATTTGGCGTTCGAGGTGGAAGCGGAGCTCGGCGTCGAGTTGTTTTTCGGATTGGTTTTTGCGGAATAGGCGGGTTAGCCAATGCACGGTTTCTGCTCCGGATGTGGGATAGGAAGCGGTTTGATGGAGGACTCTTGATGCACGAGGTGGCGATTTCTGCCGAAGCCAGGACCAGGCACGGCATGCCGTGCCCCTACAAGAGAGGAGGCACGCGAGCCGTGACAGGCGTGGGTTTGGTTATTCATAGCGGAGGGCAATGATGGGGTCGACGCGCATGGCGCGGCGGGCTGGGATGCAGCACGCGAGGCAAGCAATCACAAGGACCAGCGCGGCGGCGGCAAGAAAAGTGCCGGGATCGGCGGGTTTGACGCCGTAAAACTGACTGGCAATCGCGCGCGCGAGAACGAACGCGCCGGCGGCGCCTAACGCGACGCCAATGGCGACCGACAGCAGACCTTGCTGCAAAATCATTGCAAGAATGTTGCGCTGAGTAGCACCGAGCGCCATGCGAATGCCGATTTCCTGGACGCGGCGCGCGACCGAATAGGAGATGACACCGTAAACGCCAAGCAGCGCCAGCGCGAAGCCGACGGCCGCGAAAACGACAAGCAAAACGCTGCGTAAGCGCTGATCGCCGACAGATTCAGAAATAATGCGCGACATCGTGGTAAGGTGCGTAACGGGTTGATCGGGAAATACGGACCAGATTTGGCGGGAGACTGCCGTTGCAAGAGCGTCCGGGTCGGCGAGCGTATGCACGAAGAGGTGAATCGAACCCGTGCCGCCTTGCAGCATCGAGAGATAGTATCCCGGTTCCGGAATGTCGCTGACGTTAATCTCGCGCACATCGGATACAACGCCGATCACTTCATACCATTCTCGATTTCTTTTTTCATCCTTGAACATGCCGATGCGTTTTCCGAGCACATTCGGCGAGCCCCAATATTGCCGCGCCATCGCTTCGTTCACGATGATGACGCGGGGAGAGGTTTGCGTGTCGCGCTCGGTGAAATCTCTTCCACTGAGAAGCGGCATGCCGAGTGTTTGAAAATAGGAAGGGTAAACATAGCGCGCTTTCGCGTAGCGCTCTTCTCCGGCCTTGGGCGGGAGAGCTCCGTCAGCATCGAGACCGGCTTGCATCATGTTCATCCCCGTCAAGAGGGCATGGTCGGAAGCGGTGACGGCGACTACTCCGGGAACAAGCTGAATTTGCTCGATGACTTGTTTCACCCGCGCCACATATTCCTGCACGAATTTGGGGCCGGGATCATCGTAGATGGGCGGAGTCGGAAGATCGAAAGAAAGAAGGTGGTCAGTGCGGAAACCGGGATTTTGATGGAGAAGGTTATAGACAGTCTGGGTCATCAGAGCGGAGCCGACAAGCAGGATGAAAGCCAGCGCAACTTCAACGACGACGAGAGCGTTGCCGAGCTTTGATTGATGAGCCGTGCGGGCGGCGCCGAGATTTGTTCCTGTGCCTTCCTTAAGAGATTCATTGGGATCCATGCGAGCGGCGCGGCGGGCGGGTGCCAGCCCGAAAATTAGGCCGGCGACAAGTGAAGAAAACAGAGAGAACAACAGGAGAGTGGAGTCGACTGAAATTTCGCTGAGACGAGGCGTGCCAGCGGGGGCAATCGCGCGAAACAACTGCACGCCGCCCGCGGCGAGGAGCATCCCGAAAGTGCCGCCGAGAAGCGCAATCAGACAACTCTCCACTAATCCTTGACGGAGGAGGCGGCCACGCGATGCGCCGAGTGCTGCGCGAAGAGCCATTTCGCGTTGGCGCGCGGAACCACGCGCCAGAAGCAGGCTGGAAAGATTGGCACAAGCGATAAGCAACACAAGTGTGGAGGCACCGAGAAGGACGAGATAAGCGGTACGAATGTATTGCACGCGAGATTCGAGAAGCGGTTCCGCCGTGAAGGTGATGCCAGATTTCAGCACAGGAGAGTCTTTGACGAGGCGCTCGGCGATGGTGGCGAGTTCCGCGTTCAGCTGAGTGATTTTCTGGCCACGCCGCAGTTTGCCAAGCAGTTGAAACATGAAGAGAGCCGGCTGATGCTCGATATCGGGGGTGACCGCGACGGGGATCCAGACTTCATTCTTCTCTGGGAAATCGAAATTGCGAGCGGCCACGCCGACGACGGTGTAAGGCTGTTTATCGAGAACGAGAGCCCGACCGAGAACCGCGGGATCGGCAGCGAAACGGGTGCGCCAAAGCCAGTTTGAAAGAACGGCGACGAAGTTTTGCCCGGGCTTTTGGTCTGCGAGATTGAGCAGGCGCCCCTGCAGGGCCGTTGCGCCCAGTTCTTCGAAAAAGCCATCAGAGACGCTGGTGACAATCAGTTGTGCGGGAGCGCCCTGGCCGGTCAAGGTCTTGTCTGACTGCGTGTAGACCGCCGATTCTTCGAGGGAGGCAGCTTGCAAACGGATCTGCTGAAAGGCAGGCCAGGAATTCCCGAGAGAAAACGTGGGAAACATGGCCGTCTTAGTGGAAACGCTCAGAATGCGGGAGGAATCCTTGAAGGGCAGGGGCCGCAAAAGAGCGGCGTCAACGATGCTGAAGATGGCGGTGTTGGCGCCGATGCCGAGAGCGAGTGTAATCACCGCCGCGATCGTGAAGCCGGGATTTTTGCGGAGCATGCGGACGGCGTAACGCAAATCCTGAAACAGAGTTTCCAGCAGGATGCCACGGCGAGCTTCGCGAGTTTCTTGTTTGATGGGTTCGAGGCCGCCGAAATCAAGTCGGGCGCGGCGGTGTGCTTCGGATGGAGTCATGCCGCTGGCGACGTAATCGAAGATTTGGCGTTCGAGGTGGAAGCGCAGCTCGGCGTCGAGTTGTTTCTCGGATTGTTCCTTGCGGAAGAGACGGCGGAGCCAGTGCATGGGAGCACCTCCTATTCGGCGGTTCGCAGGATTAGGGCTACAGCATCGGAGAGCCGCTCCCAATAAACGAGTTCGGTCTCCAATTGTTTGCGGCCCTTTCGAGTAAGCGTGTAAAACTTTGCATCGCGTCCGGTCTCCGATTCGCGCCATTCCGAGGCCAGCCAGCCGCGGTCCTCGATGCGGTGAAGGGCAGGGTAGAGCGAGCCTTGCGGGACCTGGAAGAAATCCTTGGAGATTTGCTGGATGCGCTGGGAGATCGCGTAGCCGTGAATAGGGCCCAGCGCGACAACCTTGAGGATTAACATGTCGAGAGTTCCTTTGAGGAACTCCGATTTTTCTTGAGCCATGTGGACACCTAGAAGTTCTACTCTTAAGCCTAGAAGTTCTACCTATATGGAAAAAAGACCGAGATGTCAAGAAGTGAGTTCAGAAGAGATTTCAGCCTGCATTGACGCGCCGAGCAGCGCGGCGTAGGATTCGCGGCAATCATCTCTTGAGAAAGGTACCCATGACGCAAGGACCGACACGCCGTGAGTTTCTCGGCTCGATGGCAGGATTTGCCTTGTTGCCGCTGGAGCGGGAAAAACCCGAACTGATTCTGCATAACGGAAACATTTGGACGGTGAATGCAGCCGAACCGCGCGCGGACGCCGTCGCGATTTCGCGCGACAGATTTCTCGCGGTGGGAAGCAACAGCGAAGTGTTGAATCTAGCAGGAGCAGGAGTGCTAAAGATCGATCTCGGCGGAAAAACGGTTCTGCCGGGATTCATTGATGCGCATTCGCATCCCGCGGATGCCGGCAGGTTGCATTTGCGCATGGTGGACTGCGACCTGCGTTCCATTCAGGCGATTCTTGCCGCGCTGCGTGAGCGCGCGGCAAAGACACCGGCAAGAGAATGGGTGCTGGGATTCAAGTACGATGACACGAAAACGGAAGAGGGCCGGGCACTAACGATCGCAGACCTGGATGCGGCTGTACCGGACCATCCCGTTCACATCCAGCACCGGGGCGGACACACGGCGTATGCGAATTCCCTGGCGTTTCGCAAGGCGGGGGTCGATGAGAAGACACCCGATCCGCCGGGTGGACAGATTAGCCATGATCCCGCGACAGGAAAATTAAGCGGGCGCGTTGCTGAGAGCGCGAACGATTACTTCGACAAAGTCATTCCGCTGAATTTCACGCGAGACGATTGCCGCGAGGGAGTGAAACTCATTTCCAAGATGCTCGCGCGCACCGGAATTACTTCGGCGACGGAAGCGCAAGGCACGCCACAGGACCTGCGGGCATATCAAGACGCGCATGAGGCAGGTGACTTGCTCTATCGCGCGTACTGCTTCATCAACTATCACCATCTCGATGCGATGATCGCGGCGGGTGTGCGAACCGGTCTTGGGGATGAATGGGTGCGCGTCGGGGCGGTGAAGCTGGTTTGCGATGGTTCCATCTCAGAGCGCACAGCGCGGCTTTCTGTTCCGTATGAAGGCAGGCCGAACGATTACGGCATCTTGGTGATGACAGAAGAAGAGATGTACACGCATGGCCGCAAAGCGCACCTTGCGGGGTGGCAGATTGGTACGCACGCGAATGGGGACGTTGGCATCGATCAGACGCTGCGGGTTTACGAGCGGCTGCAACGCGAATCGCCTCGCCGTGATCCGCGCTTCCGGCTCGAGCACTGCACCGTCGTGAACGACGAGTTGATCGCGCGCATGAAGGCGCTCGGCGCGATACCGACGCCTTTTTCAACGTATGTCTACTATCACGGCGAAAAAATGCGCTACTACGGAACAGAACGGCTGAATCACATGTTTGCTTTGCGCGGTTTCATCGACGCGGGAATTCGGCCGACGCAAGCCTCCGATTATCCGCCCGGGCCGTTTGAGCCGATGATGGCTTTGCAATCGGAAGTGACACGCACGGACAGCAAGGGCAACGTTTGGGGCCCGAAGCAACGCATCACGATTGAAGAAGCCATTCGCGTAGGCACTTTAAATGGCGCGTACGCTTCCTACGAAGAGAAACTCAAAGGATCGATCGAAGCAGGAAAGCTGGCGGATCTGGTTGTACTTGGCCGCGATCCCCTGCGCGAGAGTCCATCCTCGCTGATCACGATTCCCATCGAGCGGACTATGGTTGGCGGACGCTGGTCGTTCGAGGCGTGAACTGTTCTTGTCTGGCGCGGAGAAAGGCGCTTCCGCGCTGAAGTTATTAGCTCAACTCCGCGATCAATTCAATTTCGACGCAGGACCCGAGTGGGATTTGCGCAACGCCGAAGGCGCTTCTAGCGTGCTTGCCGCGTTCTCCGAAAATCTCACCGAGAAGTTCTGAAGCGCCGTTTGCCACGAGATGCTGTTCAGTGAAAGACCGGGCGCTGTTCACCAGGACCATCAGTTTTACGATTCGAGCGATCTTGTTTAGGTCTCCGGTCGCCGCGTGGAGTGTTCCCATCAGTTGGATGGCGATATCCTTTGCCGCATCTTTCCCCTGAGCGGTGGTGAGATCAGCGCCGAGCTTTCCCGTCCAGGGCTGTCCGTCTTTCTTGGCGATGTGTCCCGAGACGAAAATCAAATTGCCCGTGCGCACGAAAGGCAAGAACGCTGCGGCTGGCGGTGCGATTGGTGGGAGAGAGATTCCCAGGGCGTTTAATTTGTCGTAGACAGACATTTCAGTCTCCTGAGTTGGATTGCGGAGCCGCTTTGCTTGACGAATGTGGCGCGCAGTCTTCAGATTTGGCGCCACTTGTCCGAGAAAAATCGACGACGGCCGTGTTTCCGCCGCAGACGAGAACGCCTACGCGCTCGCCAGGCTGAGGTTTGTAGCGGCCGGAAAGGATTGCCGCAAATGCGGCGGCGGCGCCGGGTTCCGCAACGATGCGCAGGACCTTCCAGAGTGCTTGCTGGGCTTGCTGTATCGCGTCGTCGGGAACGAGTATCGCGCCGTTGACAAGTTTTTGCGCGATCGGAAACATAAGCTCGCCGACGCGTTTTGGGGCCAGTGAGTCGGCGGCGATGCCTCCTGCTGGACTATCAACCGGGTGACCAGCTTGCAACGCGTTATGCAACGTCGGCGCGGCTTCGGGCTCTACACTTACTATCTTAGTGCGATTCTCATACCAGGACGCGACGCCGCCGATCAGTCCGCCACCGCCGACGGCAACGAGCAGCGAATCGAGATTGGGGGCCTGCTGCTCGAACTCAAGACCGACGGAGCCTTGGCCGAGCAGCGTCTCAAGCTGATCGTAGGCATGCACCGTGAGCGCGCCAGACTCGGCGGCCCATCGCTCGCTGGCGGCCAGAGCATCTGAGTAGCGTTCGCCGATCACGACGAGTTTCGCACCATAGCCGCGGATGCGCTCGATTTTCTCAGGTGAAGCGACAGTGGGAACAAAAATCTTTGCGGGCACCCCTAGCCTCTTGGCGGCGAAGGCAACGGCTGCGCCGTGGTTTCCGCCGGAAGCTGCGACTACACCCGCCGAAGGAATTTTTCGCAGCAGCAAGTTCGCGAAGGCGCCGCGAGCCTTGAAGGAGCCGGAATGCTGAAGCAATTCGAGTTTGAAAATAAGCGGAATGGAATCGAGGCCGAAATCGATGCCGTCCGCTTCGATGATGGGCGTCCGGCGAATGTGCGGGCGGATGACTTTTTCCGCCGCAGTGATTTGGCCGCGATCGATCTGCGTATCGGGCATGGGAGTTATTTTCCGGGATTTGAGGCGCGGCAGGCGCGGTTACCGGAATCACAGAGCGCGAGGAAGATACGCTTTCTTGGTTTCATTTCGCATGCTAGTATACTTAGGGAGTTGGCTAATTGTCTATATGAATCTCGAACCGGCACTCGCCGCACTTTCCAGCACAAGACGCCGGCAAATTCTCTCTTGGCTAAAGAATCCGCAAGGGCACTTCCCGCCCCAGGTTTACGGCGATCTGGTCAAGGATGGGGTGTGCGGCGTGTTTATTGCCAGGAAGATGCGGGTCAGTCAGCCCACCGCCAGCGAGCATTTGAAGATATTGCAGCAGGCAGGCCTGGTGCGAGCGAAACGCATTAAGCAGTGGACGTTTTATCGGCGAGATGAGGCGCGCATTAAAAGAATTAAGAAAATAATCGCTGCCACGATTTAGTGTTGGGTTTTGCAGACGGCTTGTAGTTCTCATGGGCTAAATGAGCGGGGCAAGCCCAGCACCTACAAGATGTGGGATCGAAACGTCACGTCAGGGCGCGACGACATCCTTCAGCTTGGGCTTGACCTGGACCGCGGCCAGGCTCGATGCATCCCAACCGCCTCCCAGCGCTTTAACCAGAAGAACGCTGGTCACCAGCCTCTGGCCTTGAATCACGGCAGCTTCCTGCTCGTTGCTCAGCAGGTTCTGTTGCGCGGTGACGACGTCCAGGTAGCTCACTAGCCCGCCTTTGTAGCGGTCCTCGGAAAGATCAAGAGTGCGGCGGGCAGCATCTACAGCGAGTTGCTGCGTATCGCGTGCCTGTTCGAGAACCGTGAGCCCTGTAACATCGTCTTGCACTTCCTGGAAGGCAGTCAGCACGGACAGGCGGTAATTTGCGATTGTGATGTCATACCCGGATTTCGCAAACTCCACCTGAGCGCGGCGCGTTCCCCCAGTGAAAATACTCTCGGCCACGTTTGCACCCAGCGCCCAGAAGATGCTGGAAACGTTTGCGAGCTTTGCGACGTCGGCTGCTTGCCACCCGCCATTTCCAAACAAATTCAAAGACGGATAGTACGCCGCCTTGGCAACTCCAATCTGCGCATTGGCGGCAGCCATTTGGCGCTCGGCTTGGGCAATATCCGGGCGCCTCTCGAGCAAGTCGGAAGGAAGCCCCAGGTCAATCGGCGGCGGTTCGGCTTTCAATTCTCTGACTGGAATGTGAAAATCCGGCGCAGGTTTCCCAACGAGCACGGCGATCGCGTCTTCAAACTGCTTTCGCTGCTGCAACAGAAGCGTAGCTTGCGTGCGCGTTGTCTGAAGGAGCGTTTCTTCCTGCGCGACATCCAGTCCGGAAGCAACGCCGCCCTTGTGGCGCGAATCCACGAGCTCCAATCCGCGGCGCAACGCGTCCACGGTGCGGTTCAGAATTCCCAGCTCGGAATCGAGTTGCCGAAGGCTGAAATAGTCACCGGCAAGCTCCGCGGTGATGACGAGCCGGACATTTCCGAGGTTTGCCGCGCTAGCCTGATACGACGCTTCCGCGGCCTCGATAGTCCTGCGCCGCTGGCCGAACAAGTCCACTTCGTAGCTCACGGTGAACGGCAGCGTGAACGAATTTTGTGTGATGGGCCGAAGCGGTGCAACCGCGCCTATAGCCGGCCGGTTACCGGAAAGCCGTTGGCGCTGTGCGCTTGGGGCGACACCAAACGTGGGGAAAAGCGTTGCAACCTGAATGGCGGCGGCGGCGCGCGCCTGATTGTAATTTCCGATCGATGCTTGCAGTGTCTGATTTGCCGCGAGGGAGTCCTTTTCCAGGCCGTTCAGCTCATCGTCGTGAAAAACTTCCCACCATTCGCCCTTGGGGACAGTGTCTTTAGGATCGCTCGCCCGCCAGGGTTCCGAAACGTCCCACTTCGCCGTAGTGGGTGCGCTGGCGCGCTTGTACTTGGGCCCAACCGTGCACCCGACCAGAAACAACACGCAGCCGGCCGAGCACAGAAAAGGCAGGAAGAGTTTCCTTTGGGGCATTGCCATTACCGCTTAGCTCCAGACGCTCCATTCGCGTTCGGAGCATTGGGTGGAGGCGCTTGCGCCGGTGGAGCTGCAGTGGCGGCTGGTTGCGCGATTTGCTTGACGCGAACCTCTTGGCCTTCGTCGAGCGAGTCCGCGGGATTCAAGACGATCCAGTCGGTAGGCGCAAGGCCTTGCAAAACTTCAAGCGTTGTTCCGTAGTCGCGCCCGATAGTTAATTGGCGGAGGTGCGTTTTGTTATTTGCATCCACAACCACGGCGCGCAAACCCTCCGCACGGAAGAGCAGGGCGTTCACCGGCACTTGCACGCGCGAAGCCGCGACTTTTACTTGCAAGTGCACTTGAGCGTAGCCGCCTGGGAAGAGCTGGGCGGTCTTATTCGGCACATCCACTTCTGTCAAAAGCGTTCTTGAATTGGGATCGATAGCTTCCGCGGTGCGCACTACTTTTCCCTCAAAGCGCTGCCCGGGAAATTGCGTTAATTCGAGAAAGGCTCCGAGTCCGTTACGGACCGCCGAGGAGTACATCTCCGGCACGCTGACGTAAACGCGAATAGGATCCGTCTGCGCCAGGGTAAAAAGCTCCTGCTGGGCGCCCCCATTGCCAGCGTTGATCAGCGTTCCAGTATCTATATTGCGCCGTGTGATGACGCCGCTGAACGGCGCGTAAACGTGTTTAAAGGATTCCAGTTCCTCGAGCCGCCGCACATTCGCCGCAAAAGACTGGACGGTCGCCGCTTTCGCCGCGTAGTCGCCGACGGCATTATCGACTTCCTGTTTGGAAACTCCGTCCGTTTTGATTAATTCCTGATAACGAGACGAAGTGATTTTGGAAAGATTTGCATTGGCTTGGGCAGTGTTCAAGTCGGCGCGGGCCTGCAAAAGTTGTTGATCGACTTCGGGCGTGTCGATATCCGCCAATAGCTCGCCCTTCGGCACCCGCGTACCGATATCGTGGTACCACTTTTGCAGGTAGCCGCTTGTGCGAGCATAGATAGGCGATTCCACATAGGCCTGGAGAGTGCCCGGCAGCACGAGGTCTTCCTGGGCGACCTCAGATGTGGGATGAGTGACCGCTACGGTAGGAATGGCCAGCGCTTCCGTGTTTTCGGCCAGAGCGTGGTATTGCGCTCGTCGCTGGAACAAGGTGAACGCGCCCAAAATCACGAGGACAATCACGCCCAAGATTAGATACGTGAACAGCCGCGTCCCTTCCTGGGGCCGTCGCTCGGGTTCCATCTGTGATACGCCTTCTTTCATAGTCCGGTACTCCGCATTTTCCGCTAGCTCTTTTCCACTTAGGCTACCGCAGGGGATGGTGATTGGCTACGTTGCTTTCTCCGCTCGCGCCGGCCATGAATCATCGAGAAAACGCAAGGAACAAAAAACAGCGTCGCAAAGGTTGCGAAAAGGAGTCCGCCAATCACGGCGCGGCCCAGCGGCGCGTTCTGCTCGCCGCCCTCCCCAAGACCGATCGCCATCGGAATCATGCCGATAATCATGGCGAGAGCTGTCATAAGCACCGGGCGGACACGCACAAAGCCCGCTTGCAAGGCGGCTTCGCGCGCCGATTTTCCTTCGCTCATCTGCTCGCGCGCAAACGAAACCATCAAGATACTGTTGGCGGTGGCCACACCCATGCACATGATCGCACCCGTAAGCGATGGCACGCTGAGCGTCGTGTGCGTCAGCAATAAAATCCAGCAAATCCCTGCGAGTGCGCCCGGCAACGCCGTAATGATGATGAAGGGATCAAGCCAGGACTGGAAGTTCACGACGATCAACAAATACGCCAGAATAATCGCACCAATTAAGCCGATACCGAGCCCTCTGAACGAGGTGCGCATCGTTTGTACCTGACCGCGAACTTCGATATGGCTGCCGCGTGGCAACTCGTTCTTCACTTCGGCCACACGCTTCAGGACTTCATCGGAAACACCGCCGAGGTCACGGCCATCCACCGCGGCGTAAACATTGATCATGGGCTGCACGTTGTAATGAGAAATTTCCGCTTGCCGCGCCGTGGTGTTGATGTTCACCAGGTTTCCGATGATCTGTGGCGGAGTGCCGGGCGTGGTTCCGGTCACAGGTGTATTTTCCAGCGCACGATAACTGTCCACGCGGTATTGCGGCGATTGTACGGCGACGTTGTAGGCGACGCCGTTCTTGGGATCCAGCCAGAATGCCGGCGCCGTCTGAAAGCTGGAGCTCAAGGACACAAGAAGGTTTTGCGCCACGTCCTTGGCCTGCAAGCCGACGGATTGCGCACGGGTGCGATCCACATCCATGTGGAGAGTCGGCTCGTCGAAGGCCTGCTGCACGTGCACGTCGACTGCTCCCGGGATATGGCGAATTTCTTTTGCGAGCTTTTCCGCCACTACATAGTTACCACGCTGATTAGCTCCCGTTACCGCCACATCGATGGGAGCCGGGGTTCCGAAATTCAAGATTTGCGTCACGATGTCCGCGGGCTGGAAAAAGAACTGAGTTCCGGGAAATCTTTGCGGCAGTTTCTCGCGAAGTTCGTTGATGTAGGCGCTGGTAGGTTTCCCTCGCTCTTCTTTCAACTGCACCAGAATTTCGGCGTCGGATGTGCCGAACGTTCCGGAGTTGCTGTAGCTGAGGTTGATGCCGCTGTAGGGGACGCCAATGTTGTCGAGAACGGTTTGCAACTCTTTGGGCGGAATGGTCTCGCGAATGACGGCGTCAACCTGATCGGCCAGACGGGCGGTCTCCTCGATGCGAAGACCCGTGCGCGCTCGGAAGTGCAAACGAATTTGTCCCGCATCAACCTTGGGGAAGAAATCCCTGCCGAGAAAAAAGACGAGACCGACAGAGAGTACGCAAAATATCAGAAAACAGGCCCCAAACAACTTCGGCCATTCCAGAGCCGAATCCAGCGCATGGCGGTAGCCCTCGCGAAACCTCTCAAAGCCATGCTCGAATTTTTGCTGGTAGCGGCGGAAAAAGGCCTGCTTTTCACCGACATGTTCTTCGGGCTTGTACTCGTCCGCGCTGCTCAGGAGATACATCGCCATCGTTGGGACGATGGTTCTGGACCAACCGTAGGACGCAAGCATAGCGAAGCTAACCGCTTCGGCCAGTGGTACGAAGAGGAATTTCGCAACGCCCGAAAGAAAAAACATGGGAAGGAAAACAATGCAAATGCAGAGCGTGGAAACAAACGCAGGCACGGCAATTTGCTGAGCTCCATCGAGGATGGCCTGGACGGTTTCCTTGCCCATGGCCAGGTTTCGATTGATGTTCTCGATTTCCACGGTGGCGTCGTCCACCAGGATGCCGACGGCCAGCGCTAGACCGCCCAGGGTCATGATATTTATGGTTTCGCCGAGAGCACTGAGCATCAGAATGCTGACGAGAATCGAGAGCGGAATGGAAACCGCGATGATCAACGTGCTCTTCCAGTTTCCGAGGAAGATCAAAATCATCACCGCCGTCAGGCACGCGGCGATCAGGGCTTCGCGCAGGACTCCCTGGATGGATGCGCGCACGAAAAGAGATTGGTCAAAGAAAGTCGAGACGTGGAGGCTCTCCGGCAATGAGGAAGCATAGTTCTGCAAGACCTGCTTGACGCGATCCACGATATCGAGGGTTGAAGCGCCGCCGGTTTTGTATGTGGCCATGAGGACGCCGCGTTGCCCGTTCACGCGGACGACATTGGTCTGCGGGCTGAATCCGTCACGAACATGGGCGACGTCCTTCATGTAAATCGTCGCGCCGTTTACAGTTTTTATCGGCAGATCGTTCAACCCTTCCACCGTCAGCGGGCTACCGTTCATCTCCACGAGATACTCAAGGGCGCCAAGTTTCACGGTTCCCGTAGGTAGAATGAGGTTCTGCGCGTTGACTGCGTTCACGATATCCACGGCGGACAGCCCTTTGGATTGCAGCGAGGCGTTATCGATGTCCACGGAAACGAGGCGCTGCTTTCCGCCGTAAGGGAAGGGCAGTGCCGCGCCCTGCACGGTGGCAAGCTGCGTACGAATGAAATTGTTTCCGAAATCGAAAAGTTGTTGCTCGCTCAAGCTGTCGCTGGTCAATCCAATCTGAATGACGGGAACGGTCGATGCGGAAAAGATAGCCACGAGGGGAGGCGTGGTGCCCGGTGGAAGTTGCCTCAAAATCGTTTGGGCAATGGCAGTGGTCTGAGCTAGCGCCACTTGCACGTTCGCAGTTGGCTGGAAGTAGATTTTGACGACCGCAATGCCGTTAAGAGACTGCGATTCGATGTGCTCGACGTCGTTTACAAGGGTGGTGACGGAGCGCTCGGAGTTGCTAGTGATACGCTGCTCCATCTCCTGAGGCTGAAGTCCCGCGTAGTTCCACACCAGAGTGATCACGGGGATGTTGATTTCAGGAAAAATGTCCGTCGGCGTGCGCAGAAGAACTACCGGCGTCAGCAGGACGATGACAAGAGCGAGGACCACAAATGTGTAAGGTCTCGCGAGCGCTAATCGGACAATCCACATAAAATTTCGAAGGTTCCTCTAAAGGGCTATCTGCCCAGCTACACAAACTGGAACGGTTCTTCCGTCGGGTGCTCTCTTCTTAGATTCCTGAACTCAATTGTTTGGGTACGCCCCAACAATCCGAAACGATATATCGTCCGCACGAATAGTCAGCATACAAATCGCTTATAACCCGAACATTCCTGCCTGCTCTCGAGCCATTCAATTCAAGAGCAAGCCATCGCTGCGTAGCGACCAAACCTTTACAGGTCAGTCTGTTAGCCGACAGGTCAGGCCACACGTGTCCTATCTTACTCCGTTTTGGATGCTCCTGATTTGAGGTCAGTCACATTCACCTTTTCGGCCAATTTGGACGGCGACTTTCTCTCTTTCCAAACTTTCCGAATGCATGCGTCTTTCGGGTATAGTCCTTCGTCATTAGATTTGCCGCGTCTAACCAATCGCGAGAGCTTTTCTCTCGAGGCGTCAAAAAGGAGCCTACCCAGTGCTTTCCATTCGCAACCTCGCCAAAACTTATTCCGGCGGCGTCCGTGCGTTACGCGGGGTGTCGCTTGAGATTTCTCCCGGGATGTTCGGATTGCTGGGGCCAAACGGGGCTGGCAAGTCCACCTTGATGAAAATTCTCGCCACGCTTCTCGATCCAGATACAGGAACAGCAACTCTAGACGGAATCGACCTGGTGGCGAACAAGGATGCCACACGCCGGCTACTCGGCTACCTGCCGCAGGAGTTTGGCGTGTATCCGAAAATGTCCGCGATCGACATGCTGAACCATCTGGCGGTGATGAAAGGAATTACAAAGAACGGGGAACGAAAAGAAACTGTCGAGGGATTGCTGCAACAAACGAATTTGTGGGATGTTCGAAAAAAAGCGCTTGGCGGATATTCGGGCGGAATGAAGCAGAGGTTCGGAATTGCGCAAGCACTACTGGCAAGTCCAAAGCTGATTATCGTCGATGAGCCGACCGCGGGTCTTGATCCCGCGGAGCGAAACCGCTTCTTGAATTTGCTGAGCTCGATCGGGCGAAACGTGGTGGTGATCCTCTCGACGCACATTGTGGAAGACGTGCGCGAGCTTTGTTCCAAAATGGCGATCATTAGCAGCGGCGAACTGATTCTCGAGGGCGTGCCAACGCAAACGATCGAAGTGTTGAAAGGGCGCGTGTGGAGCAAGGTAGTTCCAACGGATGCCGAAAGAGAGGCCATCGAAAAAACCTACCCGCTAATTTCGATGCACCGTGTGGGTGGACTTAACGAGGTTCGTGTTTATTCGGAGGCGCCGCTCAGCGATGGTTTCTATCCCGCCGAGGCGGATCTGGAAGACGTTTATTTTCGCCAGTTGTCGCAGCACCAGCCGAATTGAACGGGGGAACACGACATGTTCATGGACTTCTTTCTATTCGAGCTGAAGCTACGGTTTAAGAGCATCTCCACGTATATTTTTTTTCTGCTGGCCTCTTTCCTCCCATTCTTCTCCGTTGCCGCGCGGGATTTCGGGCCCATCGGAAGCGGCAAGGTGTTTTTGAATAGCCCCTTCGCGGTTCTTCTCATCACGACACAGGTCCTCGCATTCGGCTCAATACTAATCGCCGCGATTTTTGGGCCGGCAATCCTGCGGGACTTTAACGGGGACACTTATCAATTGATTTTCACAAAGCCGATCTCCAAATTCGGCTATCTGATGGGGCGATGGGCGGGTTCCATGGTCACCGCCATCTTTGTTTTCTCAGGAATCGTCTTCGGAATCGCCCTGGGCACGCTGATGCCCTGGGCGGACAAGCTGCGCATCGCGCCGAACGATTTCGGGATGTACTTCCGTATCTACGCTTCCATTGGAATCGTCCAGATTTTTTTCCTCGGAAGCCTGTTTTTTTGTATCGCTGCACTCACGCGGAATATCGTAGTGGTGTATTTGCAAGGTGTGGCGCTCTTTGCCTTTTATCTCATCGAATTGATCGGGATCGTTACCTCCAACAAGCTGGAGCGCACGTGGGCGTCCATCGTTGATCCGTTTGGGCTGATTCTGGTTCAGAGCCTGACACGTTACTGGACGGTGGTGGAGAGAAACGCGCTCGTTCCGCATTGGACAGGCGTGTTTCTCTATAACCGGTTAGCTTGGCTTGGCGTCGGTGCGCTTTCTCTGATTGCCGCATACGCGCTTTTTCCCATGTCCGCCGAAGTTTTGGGCTCCAAGCGCTCCACCAAGAAGGCAGAGGAAGCAAAAGCCGACGAAGACAGCGCGAAGAAGGAACCCCGGCACGTTACCGCGAGCCTCCCGCAGGTGACGCAGATTTTTGGCAGCGCCACCACGTGGAAACAACTGATTTCCATGACGCGGATACGATTCTTCAATATCGTACACGAGATTCCATTTTGGGCAATCACACTGATTATGCTGGTATTTGTGTTGATCAGCGGGCATTTCGCCGGGAACAACAACGGCGTCGAGGTATGGCCGGTAACGTTTCTGATGGTATCCGTGGTTTCGGGGCAGTCTGGATTGTTCCTCTACATTGTCGGCGCGTTATATGCGGGCGAGGTCATTTGGCGGGAGCGGGACGTGCGGTTCGAGCAGATCCATGACTCCTTGCCCTTGCGGGACTGGACCGACTTTGTCAGCAAGTTTTTGGCGCTGGCGATGGTCGAGACGGTGTTGGCCTCCGTAGTGCTGGTGTGCGGCGTGCTTTCGCAGGCTCTGAGTGGATACTTCAGGTTTGAGCCTGGCCACTATGCGAAAGAGATTTACCTGATTTATTTGCCACAACTCCTCATGGTCATTCTGCTCGCCTTGTTTCTGCAGACGGTTTTGGGAAACAAGTTTGTTGCGCATGCTGTGGTGGTCGGGTTGTTCGTCTTGATTCCGATTTTATATGCGTGGGGAATTGAGAATCGCCTGTACATGTTTGGTGAAATCACGCCCTACACGTACTCGGACATGAACGGCTACGGACACTTCGTCAAAGCGCTATTCTGGGTCACTGCGTACTGGCTTTGCATTGGAGGCCTGCTGGGCGTATTCGCGATCGCATTTGCGCGACGCGGCACTGAACAGTCGTTTGGGGCGCGCTGGAAAATGGCGGGTCCACGGATGCGGCGCTTAGTCCCCGCGGCGGGCGCATTTCTGCTCCTGGCAGGAACGTGTGGCGTAGTGTTCTTCTACAACGCCCATGTGCTGAATCAATTCCGCACGGCGAAGCAGAACCGGCATCGCGCTGCAGAGTATGAACAGTTGTACAAGAAGTATGAGCGGCTGCCGCAGCCCAAAGTGACCGATGTGGACGTCGCCGTAGACATTTTTCCGGAACGGCGCTCTTTCGCGGGTACGGGCCACTATATGCTTGTCAATCACTCTGGCAAGCCGATCGACGAAGTGCACATCACGGATACCCGCGAATCCGTTCAGGAAGTGAAGTTCGACCGCGAGTCTAAACAAACGCTCGCCGATAAAGACCATTTCTATTCGATCTACAAGCTGGAAAAGCCTCTCGAACCAAATGAAACAATG
>Ga0210405_10003083_pt1 | contig 16627 bp, 8 predicted proteins | sample IncBWH11MmetaG_FD_155492 | JGI IMG/M metagenome (GOLD analysis project Ga0210405, IMG submission 155492) | Forest soil microbial communities from Barre Woods Harvard Forest LTER site, Petersham, Massachusetts, United States - Inc-BW-H-11-M | ecosystem: Environmental > Terrestrial > Soil >... | reverse complement strand
CGTGCGCCGCGCCGAGGCCGATATTGTGTGGGAAAAGCGTAGCGCCATAGACATTGTTGTGGCCATGGACAGCATCCGAGGCCCAGATCAGCGGAATGATGACACGGTTTCTCACCGGATCAACCGAGGCGTCGTAATAGGGCTCGATTAAGTTGACCCAGTCCTGAACGCTCGAATGCTTATTGCCGCCGGGCACCGCACCGCCGCCGTTTTCAATCGAGCCGATATGATATTGTGCCACCTCCGCCGGGCTGATCGACTTCCATTCGGGCTGGATGACCTGACCGACCTTTTCCTCGACCGTCATCCGTTTGAGTAGGCCGTCGATGCGCTTTTCGATTTTCGCTTCGAGGCCAATCGGTGACTTGCTTTCCGGCCATAGGTTGACATGAACGAGTGGAGCCTGATTATCGGATTTTGTTGCATCAAAGAGTCGCGCGTTGCGGGCGTTGGCCTGGAAGCAAAAAGGGTTCATCGCCAGGCTGATCCCAACCAGTAGCGCCGCCGTCGATGTGAATACATTTCCAGCGGCTGCAATCAAAGTCTCCAGCGCAATTGACACCGCCCACAAACATTTTTCTGCTGGACACGAACTCTTCCCGAACCCCGCCACTTCTTTATGTTCGTTCATTTCCCGCCTTTCGGCCGCTAGGTGTTTTCGTGATCAGGCTTGGAGGTTTTGCAGGGCAGGTTAGCCGGCTTTTCTTTTAGTTCCTGGCTCATTTCCCGCGATTCTTCCCTCACCTTTCGCGAAGGCGCCGCACCTGTAGAAGCGCGCACCACGAACTCGGGCTCAATCGCTATTTCCGGAACGTATTCGGCGCGCCCTTCAATCTGATCGACAATCGTTTGCGCGGCAATCTGGCCCATTCTAATCAGCGGTTGCCGCACCGTTGTCAGCCCCGGATTGGCATACGCCGCGCCGGGAATATCGTCAAACCCTACCACCGAGATGTCTTCCGGCACGCGCAATCCCGTTTCCTTAATCGCCCAGATCGAACCGATCGCGGAAATATCGTTGTAAGCAAACAGCGCCGTGAAAGGATGCTTTCGCGCCAGCAGTTGTTTCGCGAAGGGATACCCGATGGCCGGTGTCGAATCCGTTCCTTCCAATTGAATCGTCAATTCCGGCCGCACCTGAATGTGCAGCTCTTGCGCTACCTCGCAAATCGCGCTCCATCGCACCGCGGAGTCCGAACTCACAGTCTGGCCTTTGATGAATGCAATGTCCTCGTGCCCCAACTCCTTCAGATGTTCCAGTGCCAGCCTCGCCGCTTGCTTGTGATCCAGCACAACGTTGGTCACTCCTTCGACGCGCACATGCCCCGACACCGCCACTGTTGGAAGCGCCAGCGCTTCTTTGATCGACGCGTCCAGCGTGATAAACCCTTCCACTCCGCGCGTCAGCAGCATCTGTGCATAAGTCTGCAGCAATTTTGGATCGTGCCGGTGAATTACCGTCAGGAAGAAGAAATTATTTTTTCGCAGGTATTCTTCGATGCCGCTGATCAGCATCGCACCGTACGCGTCGCCGATCTCTTCGGCAATCACCCCTATCGTATACGTCCGCTTCAGCCTCAACGTGCGCGCGAAAAAATTCGGCCGGTAATTCAATTCGCGCGCCGCGGCGATAATACGGTTCTTGGTGCGTTCGGGGATGGACTGTGCTGCGGGCGAATTGTTCAGTGCCGCGGAGACTGTCCCTGCAGTCAGTCCCAAGTGCTCCGCAATGATTTTGAGGGTGACCTTATCGGAAGTGCGCGAGCCCGTTTTTCGTTTCGGCGGCAGCGGAGTCATCTAGACGTCCTCAGCGAATCTTCCACAAATGGGATAGGGGGCAAAGGCCATTTCTTGAGGGGGGCCCCTTGGGACCGCTCGGTAGGCTTTGGGTGCGCACCGCGCTCCCATCGATTCGCCTGTAAGCGCAATTCTACATTTAGGCGTAGAAACAAGTACCCGAACACAGTCCCGGTCCGTCGGGCGGCTCCCACCCTCCCCCCTGCGACGCGGCCTAGAATATCATTATTCTTTCTGTAGAATATCATTATTTCTTCTTGACAAGCCTCCCCGAATGGTTATAAATACCGCACTAGTTGGAAAGCACTACCCACAGTAGTGTTTTAGGGGTCGGGTTCGATCTCAGTTTTGGTCGCTTAACAGCGAGATGAGTCCTCTGCTAGCTCGCGCTAGCACGGGTTTCATTCGGTTTTTCTTCGTGAGGGTACTTCCTCGAGGGGTATACGAATGAAGATTCAATTTTCCCATGCAGATAAGTCAATCGGTGAATCACGGCCGATCCGTTCAATGCTCGTCGTCCTGGCGCTCATCCTTTGCACCGCTTTCACCGCTCGCGCTCAGAACACTTCTGCTTCCTTGCGCGGCACTGTGACCGACGTGCAGGGCGCGGCCGTCGCAGGTGCCGACGTCACGCTAACTAATGCGGACACCGGCTCCCAGTTGAAGCAGAAAACAGGCCCGGACGGCTCGTACGTGTTCCCGAGCCTTCCACTCGGCCGTTACGCTCTTAACGTGACCAAGGATGGCTTCAAGGCTTTCGAGGCAAGGGACGTTGTTCTTCACGTCGACGATAACCTGACGATGGACGCCCGTTTGGACGTCGGGGCAAAGAGCGAAACGATCGAAGTGGTCGCCAGCACGACCCAAGTGGAGCTTAGCAATGCTGATTTGAGCGGCACGATTTATGGCAAACAGATCACCGAATTGCCGCTCAATGGCCGCAGTTTCGCGCAATTGCTGACGCTCGTGCCTGGCGTGGCACAGGACAATGGTTTCCAATACAATCAAAAAGGCCTTAACGGGGGCGCGGACCTCTCCATCAGCGGTGGCGCCTCGAATGCCAACACCTTCCTAGTGGATGGTGCCAATAACGTTGACGTTGGTTCGGGCCGCACGCTTCTTGTTTACCCTTCCATTGATTCCATTGAAGAGTTCAAGGTACTGCGGAACAGCTATGGAGCCCAATACGGCGGAAATTCCGGCGGCCAGGTCACCCTCATCACGAAGAGCGGCACCAACGAATTTCATGGCAGCGCCTATTATTTCGGCCGCAATGATGTCCTGGACGCCAACAATACCAATCTTAAGGCCAACAATCCGGGCGCCCATACACCCAAGCTTCGCCGCAACGACTTCGGATACACCGTGGGTGGGCCGATCAAGAAGGACAAAATCTTTTTCTTCTGGTCCCAGGAATGGAATCGCCAGATTACCGGAAGAGTGAACTCCGGCCGCGTCCCCACGCCCTTGGAGAGGACCGGCGACTTTTCCGACCAGGCCAACGACACGGCCTCTAATTCGGCGAACACAGTCGGCTGCCTGCCTAAGGCCGGACTTGCTGACCCGGGAAATGGTGTAGGTGGTGCATTTACTGCCAGCCCCAATAATACTCCCGCCACAGGGGCGGGTTTCATAGACGTCATCCCCACTTCCCGAATGAGTGCTGCTGGAGTTGGTGTTCTGAATACGTATCTTCTACCCACGCTTCCGCGCGGGGCGCCTAACTATGGCTGCGGAACCAACTTCTCTAAGTCCTTCAATCAGGCCAACAACTTCCGCGAAGAAAGTATCAAAGGAGACGTCAATCTCGCGCCGAGCTTGAAGCTGATGTTGAGATACGTCCAGGACAACAACACATTTGGCCCTCCCGCCACGGGAAGTTCCGGGTGGGGCGCTGATTCCGGCACGTCCCTCCTTTCGGAAGTCTGGAGCCAGCCCAGCCGCATCGCCGTGGCCCGCTTGAGCAAGACGATCGGCTCGACCGCGGTAAACGATTTCCAATTCTCCTTCTCGGACAACCGCATTAATATTAACCCGACGAATCAAGGCGCGGCGACGGCACTCTCCAGCCTCTTTCCACAATTCATGCCCGCAGCGAACAAGGGATTCACTCCCGCCAATGGGCCGGCTACGTGGATTAACGCCGGAAATCTTCCCACCGTCTGGAATTTTGGGCCGTGGGCCAACGCTGAAAATCTCTACACCTTCCAGGATGACTTTTCGAAGGCCATCGGGAAGCACACGCTGAGGGCTGGCGTCCTCTACAGCCGGAACGAGAAAAACCAGGACCTGTTTGACACGGAAAACGGAGTACTCAACGGCTCTGTTGGCTTCGGCGGATGCAAGGGTCATGGGCCCACCGACACCAGTGAACCCGCTTTCTGTCAAGGCCTTGCCGCTAATCAGACCGGGTATGGCACGTCGGATTTGTTCCTGGCGGGCTCGGCGTTCGGGTGGGGTGAGCAGGGCAATTTCTTCTCGAACCTCGGGCGCTGGGAAAACTTGGAGTGGTACGTCAACGACGACTGGAAATTCACCAGCCGTCTGACGTTCAACCTGGGCATGCGCTATTCCTATCTGCCCAATCCCTACGCCTCGAATGATAAGTACACGGTGTTCAATCAGGCGGCATTCAATCCGGCACTCGGCAACGCCACCTGCAACGGTTTGTACTACTCGGCTGGCTTACTCGCGAATCCATGCCCTCCGGGGACGGGCGGGTTGCCTGGCCCCAACAGGGGTCTACGGAACAACTATAACCGTGGGTTTGCACCCCGGTTGGGCGTCGCGTGGGATCCTACTGGATCGGGGAAGTGGGCCCTCCGTGCAGGGTTCGGGCAGTTCTACAACCGCGACGACATCACCTTGACAGACGGCCTTGGCGGCGCAAATCCTCCGTTTGTTGCCAACTTTAAGTCAAATAACGGTAATGGTCGGTTTCTCGACAATACCAACCAGCTTCCCGCATGCGCCACTTTCCAGGATCCAACAAGTAAGCAGGTGATTGGCTGCTTTGGCACCGGGTTGGGGAATGCCTCGGTCGGTACGGAACTGACCGCTCGGCAGCCTTATACCTTGCAGTGGAATACCACCGTGCAGCATGAATTGTGGAAGGATACCCGGTTGGAAGTGGGCTACGTCGCCAGCCGGACGAAAAACGCTCAAAGCAAGTACGACGCGAACGCGATCACCCCAGCGAATCGGCTAGCCTTTGCACAGTCAAATGGCAGCTTGAATTCGCTTAAGCCTTTTAATGCTATCCAAACCGGGAGTATCGCGGTTTATGGCTATCATGGCAGCGCCTCATACGATTCGCTGCAAGCCGCGTTCGACACACGCTTCCGGCACGATCTGACTTTCGCTGCGGTTTACACTTACTCCAAAACGATTTCAGATGTGGCGCTCAGGTCCAACAATGGAAACGGCAACCTCCTTTTGGATCCCTTCAATCTGGGCGCTATGCGCGGACTGGCGACCATTGACCGGCCGCAAATCTTCGCGGCCAACCTGATCTACACTACCCCTGGCTTGCACGACATGAATCGGATCGCCCGATACGGTTTGGGAGATTGGCAACTCGGCACGATTGTCAACGTTTCGAGTGGGACTCCCTATACGCCGGTCATCAATAGTTTCAGTGCCGCTGGGTCGGGGGTGAATGATCTTTCCGGCATAGGTCTGGGAAATGGCGCGTACCGGCCGGAGATTGTGTCCGGACAGTCCTGCCGCAACGCCAGCTTTAAAAACTTCCAGTGGATCAACCCCAACCGCTATACCTTGAACGGCTTCAAATTGGGAACCATTGGGACCTCCCCCGTCGGCGATTGCTTCGGGCCGGGAGTAGCAAGGGCGGACTTCTCCGTGGCGAAGAATTTCTCGATCACCGAGCGGATAAAAATGCAATTCCGCATGGATTTCTTTAACCTATTCAACCATCCGCAGTACAACAATCCCAACAACGGGAACACGAACGGCTACGTGAATGTAGGCTTCAGCGCGGTGAACACCGCCGCAAGTCCGGCGTTTCTAACTGCAAACGGAACTCCGACGACGACCCTTTCAAACGCCGTTTCGATTGCCAACTCCACCCCCAATGCGGTCGTAGGCCAGGTGACCGCCGACAATCAGCGAGACCGGCAAATTCAGTACTCGTTAAGGTTCACCTTCTGATCGCACAGGGACAACCTGTTCCTTCGCCGTCCCGCCAGGCCCGTCGAGGGGCTTGGCGGGACTTGCTTTTCTAAATTCGTCGGCTGCTGCTTCTCTATCGCACGAATGCTCAAATCCTTTCCAGTATAATGGGACTTATGACAGTGAATCGGCCTCGCTCGGTTGCTTTATTCATTTCTTTGCTGGTTTTCTCCCCGCTCTCCGTTCCTTTTCTATTCGCACAAACACAGGGGCCTCAACGGGTTCCAGTACCTGTCACTCCTCCGGCGAAACACTCCCCACAAGAAAAGAAAGACCGCAGTGGCCTGCCGCCCATTCCCACTTTCAAAGACATCGCCAAGGACGTCGGTCTCACCGCTTCCCACATCGCCGCTCCCGAAGCCCGCTACGTCATCGACTCCACGAGCGGCGGCGTCGGCCTTTTCGATTGCGACGATGATGGCCGCCTCGACGTAGTCCTTGTCAACGGCTCCACCGTCGAGCGCTATCGCGCCGGCAGCGACCCTCTGGTCACTCTCTATCACCAGGAGCCCGACGGCACCTTCAAGGACATAACCAAGGAGGCGGGCCTCACCCGCCGCGGCTGGGGCATGGGTGTCGCCGTCGCCGATTACGACAACGACGGCAAGCTTGATCTCTTCGTCACCGGCTTCGGCGGCAGTGCGCTCTATCACGGCCTCGGCAACTGCAAGTTCGAGGACGTCACCGAAAAAGCCGGCGTCGCTGGCAGCGGCTTCATGACTGGCGCCGCCTGGGGTGACTACGACCGCGACGGCTTCGTCGATCTTTACGTCTCGCGCTACTCCCATCTGGACATGAACAATCTCCCCCAATTCGGCAGCAATAAATTCTGCCGCTTCAAAGGCATTCTCGTGCAGTGCGGCCCCTGGGGTCTCGAAGGCGAAAGCGACTTTCTCTATCACAATCGCGGTGACGGCACCTTCGAAGAAGTCTCAGCAAAAGCCGGCGTCCACGATGACATCGGTTACTACGGCCTCGGCGTCATGTGGGTGGACTATGACGACGACGGCTGGCCCGATCTCCTCGTCGCCAACGATTCCGTCCCCAACTATCTCTACCACAACAATCACAACGGCACGTTCACCGACATGGGCATGCTCACCGGCGTGGCCCTCAGCGGCGAAGGCATGGAACTCGGCAACATGGGCGTCGATTGGGGCGACTACGACCACAGCGGCCGCCTGAGCTATTTCGTCACCCACTTTGAGGAACAACCTAACTCCCTCTATCGCAATACGGGGCCGCAAGGTTTCGACGACGTGAGCTGGACCTCTGGCGTCGGCCAGCCCAGCTATCCTTATGTCGGTTGGGGCACGGCATTTTTCGACATGGACAACGACACCTGGCTCGATATTCTCGTCGCCAACGGTCACGTCTATCCGCAGATCGACACTCTGGATACCGGCCCCCGCTATCGCGAGCCGCTCTTGCTCCATCGCAACAATCGCGACGGCACCTTCGACGAAGTCTCCAAGGAGTCCGGCCTCGCCGCACTTCCTCTTCACTCCCGCCGCGGCGCCGCGTTTGGTGACGTTTTTAACTCCGGCAATATCGATGTCCTTCTGCTAAACGTCAACGAGCCGCCCTCTCTTTTGAAAAACATGAACGCCGACGGTTATCATCGCGTCCTTTTCAAGCTCATCGGCACAAAAAGCAATCGCGCCGCCATCGGCGCCCGCGTAACCATTCGTTCCGCCGGCGTAAAACAACTCAGCGAAGTTCGCGGCGGGGCGAGCTATCTCTCGCAGAACGACCTCCGCCTTCACTTCGGGCTCGGCGCCGCCAAAAAAATGGAATCCGTCGAAATTCGCTGGCCCAGCGGCAAGATTGAAACGCTGGAAAACGTCGCTGCCGACGCCATCTACACGATTGTTGAAGGCTCGGGAATCCGCAACGCTATACCTCTCCCGCCACCCGCGGGTGGAGCAACCAACGGTGCCCGGTAATCTCCATTCCGCTTCCCCCCTCGCTCACGGGAACTCTTCTCGCCGGCGATTTGCTCGCCGCGCCTTTCCGCGTCCCAATTTATTTTTGCCCCGCTTTCCGTGGCTGTGTTGTTGCTCGAAGCCCTTGCTCCTCATCTTTTTTTCCATGCTTGGCGCGGTAACAACTCGTCCCGCCGACGATCCCGCCGTTCTCCTTAAGCGTAATTTCGAATCCGCCAAATCCGCTCTTGCCTCCGGTGACCTCCCCGAAGCCGAACGCCAGTACGACCAGACCATCGCTCTCGGCCTCCGCCAGGTCGCCAATATTTCCGTCTCTGAATCCCGTTTCGACGAAGCCACTCGCGAATTGGATCAAGCTCTCAAACTCGCTCCCGCCGATCCGGATATCGGTGTCGAAGCTGCCATCGCTTGGTTCCGCGCCGGCGACCTCGAAAAAGCTCGCCAGCTTGCCCAGGCCGTCGTCGCCGTGCATCCGCGTCACGCTCGCGCCCAGGACGTCCTCGGCCGCATCGAGCTATACCGCGGGGATTTTCCCGCCGCCATTCACGATCTCCAGGCTTCCATCGCGCTGAACGATGACTTCGAAACCTCCTACTTTCTCGGTCTTGCCTACCTGAAAGCCAAGCGCCTCACGGATGCCCAGCAATGGTTTCAACACTTGCAGGGCACCATGGAAGATTCTGCCGCATTGCATGTTCTCATCGGCCGTGCCTATTCCATATGCCATTTTCCTGAATCCGCCGTCACCGAATTTCGCAAAGCCATTCAGCTCGACCCGAAATATCCTCGCGCTCACGAACTGTTCGGCTACTCCATCCTCGAATTCCGCGGGGAAGAGGCCTATCCGCAGGCCCGCCTCGAATTCGAGCGCGAGCTGAAGCTTCATCCCGACGATTACAACGCACTCTTGCTCCTCGGTATCTCCGATGTCGCGCTACGCGATTTTCCTGCTGCCGAAGTCGCTCTTCTTCACGCCAGCCGACTCCGTCCCTTCGAATCCTTCGCTTACCTCTATCTTGGCGAAATCTATAGCGAAACGAAGCGTCTCCCCCAGGCCGTCGAAGCCCTCGAACAATACATCCATCTCGTCCCCGATCCCAGGGAAGTTCCACGCGACGTGAGTCGCGCCTATTACTTGCTTGGCCAGGATTTGCGCCGCCTCGGCCACCTCGACGAAGCCCAAAAAGCGCTCGCCAATTCCCAGCGCTATCGCGAAGCGAAATTTCGCTATGATGCCCAGCACATTTTCGACGAGCCCGCCGCCCCCTCCGACGGCGATAGCCACACTTCTGACCGCATCGCCGGTCTTCTCGAATCCGGCGCCAACGACCAACAGAAATCAACCGAAGCGATGGTACAGGGCGGCGTCCAGGAAAATCCCTCTGCCCAGCGCCGGCCTGCTCCAGAACTAGCCACAGAATCCAAGGCCGCGAAAGAATACCGCGCCTTCGCTTCGGAAATTCTTGCCAGCTCCTACAACGATCTGGGCGTCATGCGCGCCAAGGCTTCGAATTTCGCGGATGCCGCCGAACTCTTCAAACAGGCGGGCGCTTGGAATCCCGCCCTTCCCGGTCTCGACCGCAACTGGGGTCTTGCCGCCTATCGCGCCGAGCTTTATTCCGAAGCTGTTCCTCCCCTGGAGCGGCAGCTGGCGGCTTATCCCGATGATCATCTTGTCCGTCAGCTTCTCGGAATCAGCTATTTCATCGCGGAAAACTTTTCTAAGATCGCGGAAGTTCTCCGTCCTTTTCTCAAAGATCCGCCCAACGATCCGGGCCTGCTCTTCGCTTGGGGCACCGCTCTCGTTCGCACTCGCCAGCCCGGTCTGGCCATGGAACTTTTCCGCCGCCTTCTTGAACAAAATGCCAGCAATCCCAGCGTTCACTTGCTGCTCGGACAGGCCCACGCCCAGCAGAAGGACTACCCCAACGCACTCACCGAACTGAAAACTGCCTTGCAGCTCGATCCCCGACTTCCGGAGGCTCACTATTACGAAGGTCTCGTTTACCTTCATCAAAGTGCGTTCGAACCTGCCGCGCAGGAATTTCGCGCCGAACTTCAGCTTCGGCCCGCCGACCCCCTCGCGACCTATCATCTTGGGTACGCCCTGTTGGCCCAAGGTCACCCCGAGGAAGCCGTGCCTCTCTTCCGCAGCGTGATCAAGGCCTTGCCCAGCTACGAATCAGCCCATTTCGAACTGGGCCGCGCTCTCTTGCAGCTGGGAGACACCGCCGGAGCCATCGAGAGTCTGGAGACCGCCAGAAAACTTGTTCCGGACCACGACGCCACCTATTTTCAATTAAGCCAAGCCTACCGGCGCGCGGGACACATACAAGAAGCGCAGCAGGCGCTCGTGGCCTTTCAAAAGCTTATTGAGACGAATCGGTTAAAGAAGCGCGAAAGCCTCGAAATGGAATAACCCTGATTGGCTTCTGCGAAGCAATCTCATCGATCCGCGCAGAGTCCCCTATCGTGTGGTTTAGATGGACGAGAGACACGACGGCCGAATCAAATTCAGCTCCACCGCAGCGTAGTGATCGAATCGGCGGTCAGCGCTACTTTACAAGTCTGGCCGCCACACGCGATCGTCAACTCCCTCGCGTCGCCCGGATTCGTCATCACCAGCACCAGCGAACCGTCGGGATTTTTCGCCGCGGTGTGGAACACGCGCGAAGTCGAGGCGCTATACGGGATGCCCGTCCCACTTACTAATGGTCCAGGCGGAACGACCAGTACTCCGCTCACCGCAGGTGCATCGCCGTTTGCATCGTGCGAGGCGACAATCACAGCTCCGCGGCGTATTGCCCGCGCATACTGCACCAACGCCCAATACAGGCCCGCCTGTCTGATTTCTTTTGTCACTGAATGAATCTGCACGAGCCCGCCGCAGTCGAACGGACCGATGTTCGGCCGCCCGCGCTCATCCAGAGCCAGATTCCATGTAGTGATGCTCTGCGGTCCGTTCGCCAGGATGCCGCTGAACGTCGCGCCCCACTTGCACCAACTCGTCCAATAGTCAGGGAACTTGTAGTCGTCTCCTCCTTCGGTCCAGTGCATTTCCACGTCCGGAAATCTCTGCTTCACGTTACCCATCATCTCCGGGCTTCCCAAGTACCCGTGCCAGGCCACGGTGTTCACGTATTTCTTGAAGCGGGCATTGGAGAGTTGATCCAACACGCGGCCCCACAAATTGTAATTGTGGTCGAGCATCCAGATTTTCGTGCCGCTCGCTTCGAGCAAGGGGCCGAGCGCCACCACCAGACGCTCCTCGTCCTCTTGCGGCCAGGGACACGCGGGCATTCGGCCGCCCTGGTCCGCATCGATCTCGTTTTGGGGCGTCACGGCGCGCACGTTCACGCCCGCCGCCGCGTAGGCCTCTACGAATTTATGAAGGTAGCGCGCATACGCGGGAATATTTTCCGGGCGGATGTTTCCGCCCAGCATCGAGTTACTGTACTTCATCCATCCCGGAGGACTCCACGGCGAGCCGAACAAAAACAGATCTGGATTCGCGCTCAGGGCGGCGCGCAAGGTGGGCAAAATGTAATCGCGGTCGTGGTCGATGCTGAAGCGCTTCAACTCCGGATCGGCCGCGCCATCGTCGTAGCTATATGCCGCGGTGCTGTAATCGCTCGCGCCAATCGGAATGCGTCCCATGCTCAGGGCATGCTGGTCCTGTCCGAACATCGTATGCAGGAGGTTCGCGCGATCGTTATCACTCAAGCGCGAGAGCGTGAAACACGAAGCATCGGTAAACGCCGCGCCAAATCCCAAGATCGTCTGCGCCGGTTTAGTCGGGTCCACCGTCACGTCCGCTGCCGCAGCCCTTCTCACAACCTTCGTCCACGCAATCTCTGCCCCCGCTGCCAGCCGCTTCCCGCTATTGTCGGTGATTTCTGTCTGCGCGGGCCTCGTCATCGCCTGCCCCTCATGCACATCGGTTTCAGCGTTTGCCGTCAATCCTAACGCGGATGCAGCCGCCGCACCCATTCCCAGCCCCGCATACCTCAAAACTTCTCGCCGTGTTGTCACGCTCGGCTCCCGGTTATCCCTGAATCAGTCACGCCGCCTCCAACCAAAGCTGTTTGCTTCGCCGGACAGAATACTCTAAAACTTATTATCTGGCACCCCGCTACGTCCTGGAAAGTTTGAATGTATAGGTCGAAGGGGGAGCGCTTGGTGTACAAAAACTGAACTCAGCGAAGAAAGCGCTGAGGCAAGCAAGTGCTACTATTCGGGCTAGCCAACAAAATAAATACGAGGCTCTCACAGCCATGAGCGACTCTTCGCGCCTCTCTCCAGAAAAGTTGCCGAAGTGCCCGGCAAATCAGTCCAGAGTCAGCTTCGCGTGCAGTGGTAGATTCCGGGAAGACGAACCCACGTGAAAAGAATAGTCACCCGGGAGGGACTTCCACGAATTGGTGGTTTCATCGAATACGGAGAGATACTCCTTGGAAATCGTCAAGCTTACTTGCTTTGAGTCGCCGGGCTTCAACTCCACTCTGCTCCACCCAACAAGCCGCTTCGGAGGTTCACCGGAATTTCCAGGCAGCGTGGCGTATACTTCGGCAATTTCCACTCCCTCGCGGTTGCCAGTGTTCTTTACGCTGAAATTGAGAGTCACGTCGTTTCCAGCTCGGATCTCCAGACTCGCATATTCATATTTTGTGTACGACAATCCGAAGCCGAACGGGAACAACACCTCTTTCTTTTCCGCGTCGTACCATTTATAGCCAACCTTCAAGCCCTCATCGTAATCAACGGCAAAGGTTGGCTTCGCTTCCCCGGTCTTCATAATAGCGGCAAGACCAACGCCGTCCGCAGGCGGCTTGTGCAATTGGGGATGCGGAAGATCGGCGACGTCGAGCGGGAATGTAATGGGCAACTTGGCGCTGGGGTTCACTTCGCCGAAAAGGACGTTTGCCACAGCATCCGCACCTTTGCTGCCGGCATACCAGGCTTCCATCACCCCGCTGACTTTATCGACCCACGGCATCGTAACCGCCGTACCGGTTTCCAGAATTACGATTGTGCGGGGATTAGCCTGCGCCACTTTCTCGATCAAAACATCCTGGTTTTCCGGAAGTGAGAGGTTTGGCAAATCCATGTCTTCGCTCATCCACTGGTAGACAAATATGAGGGCGACGTCCGATTTACTCGCGAGTTCCGCGGCTGACGCTGGATTCCCGCCAGAATCGAAGGCCACCCGGAGGTTTGCATGCCTTGCGCGAATGGCTTGCAGAGGAGAAGTAGGAAACCAGACTTTGTCCTGCCATTTGGGTTTTTTGCTTCCCGGCGGGTCCACTTGTGCGGAACCCCCGCCAGAAATCATGCCTGTGTCCGCATGGGAACCAATGACTGCGATCGAATGAACCTTGCCGGGATCGAGAGGCAAAATTCCCTTTTCATTTTTCAGCAGAACAATGCTCCGCTCAGCGAGAATTCGAGAAGTCTCAAGGCCTCCCTGCACATCGACGACGCTTTTTTCGACAGGAAAGTCAACAATGCCGCTGGCAAATTCGGACCGCAGGACGCGGCGGACATGTTCATCCAGTTCTGCAAGGGGGATACTCCCGGATTCCACCGCCTGTTTGTATCGGGCCCCGTAAAAATCATCCAAAGGCTGTTCCTGGTCCAGGCCAGCGGCCGAAGCTTTCATTGTGCTGTGCGTCGCACCCCAATCCGAAACCACAAATCCTTTGAATTTCCAATCCTTCCGAAGCACATCGGTGAGCAAGTGTCTGTTCTCGCAGACGTAGTCTCCGTTAACCGCATTGTACGAGCACATGACGGCCGCAGGCTCAGCGATAGCGATCCCCAATTGGAATGCGAGCAGATCCGTCTCCCTCATTGCGCGTTTGCCAATCACGGAATTCACTTCGTTGCGGCCCGATTCCTGATCATTCATCGCAAAGTGTTTGATATCTCCCAATACGTGCTGCGCCTGTTCACACTTCATCCGATTTCCGACGAGGGTTCCGGCAAGGATGGGATCCTCACCCATATATTCGAACGTGCGGCCATTGCGCGGTTCGCGCGTCAGGTTGACGCCGCCACCCAAGGTCATGTTATAGCCTTGCGCGCGCAACTCACGTCCGATCAGAGAGCCGTAGTCGCAAGCGGATTGCGTATCCCAACTTGCCGCCGACGCGATGTTGGAGGGGAGAGCTGTGGAGTAACGTCCATTTTGAGCGCTGGCGCGCACGCCGTAAGCGGCATCGCTCATTTGAATCATGGGAATGCCGAGGCGAGGCACGCCCAATACAAAACCGGCGCCGCCATTCCCCAGATGAGCATTTGGCCTAGGTTCACCCCGCCATCCAGGCATGCCGTTGCCGTGGATGAGTGCGATTTTTTCGTCGAGCGTCATCTCTTTCAGGACTAACTCGGCGCGCTCGTCCGGGGACAAATTGCGGTTCAACCAAGGGCGATTCCCGGCGGACTTCGGAGGGTCCTGAGGGTTGCGGCGGGGAGCAGCAGTGAGCTCCATTAGTGCACAGAACGCAAATACACATGCAAGAAGAGCGAGCCGGTCGCGAAGCCAAGCAAGATTCATGGAGAGTGCCCCCAATCATTCGGCCGCATGATCATAACACCTGTGGTCAGTTCCTAGCCAACACCTTTAAATACATAGAGTTGCTAAGACACAGGGCCACTTCGCTTTGGCCAGGTTACCCGGCTTCTTTGACGATTCCTTCCCGTAAGACTCTTGAGACAATCATGGTTACCGGGAAGAGGCGTAACTATTCTTGGCATGTTTTCCCGCCACTTTACCTTTATATCAAAGAGTAATTTGAGGTACCTTTGCAGCGCCGTTGTGACGGTATTGATGGCAATTTCTTCCGCTATGACGATTGGCCAGGAACTTGGCCTAGCCCTCATTGTGTTCGCTCTTTACGAATCGGCTTACAGCCGCGAACTCGCGCCGCTTGCGTGGCACTCTCCTTGCCTGCGGTTAGGCCTGGCCTCTCGCACCACTTCCCACTGCGGGGGTTCGCTTGGTAAACGCCTCTCGGGGTCAGGGTAATTCACGGCGCAAATGTTCCCACCAGGTAAGTCTCTTTTCGAAGATGATGACCTCACCCGGCTTGGCTGAAACTGGATTTTTTAGTCTGCCACATTTGGATTCGTCATACTCAGCGACAACTCCGGAGCGTAATACCAATTCGGGAGAAAAAGCACTACGGTTCCAACAGCCGAAGAAGTCCGTCGGTGGCTCAAGCATGAACCCAAGATGCTCGAAAGACGGTTGTGCGAGGTGAAAAATGGCGCGACCTTCGGTGTTGGTAATTGTCTCGACTCGCTCGTGTCGCGGTGAAGGATGCTGAGGGTCAAACTTTGAATCCCCACTCCAAGAGATCATTGCCACCGAAACTTTGGAAAGAGGTTTTCCAGATCGAGCATCGACTAGCTGAACTATAACGTCCTGTGGCGAAGCGCAAACGCAGAATGGCAAGCAAAATGAAAGCGCTAGACAGGCTATCGTCGGTCTGGCGCGCCACTTCAATTGGCTTATAGCGGCGGGTGGCGCATTCATTCCTGAATTTTAGCATGTTACGTTAGCAAGCACTTACCGGATGTAGATAATAAATAATCGCACTGTTACGAGTGCTGCAAGAACGTGAGATCGAACGTGTCGGTAGCAACAGGCCAATTCGTCTTGACGTAAGAGTGCTGGCGGCCACGCATCGTGATTTGAACGCGCTCGTGGCCGAAGGCAAATTTCGCCAAGATCTCTTCTACAGACTGAATGTCGTGCCTATTGAGATGCCTTCGTTGCGCGATCGCGCACCGGACATCGCCTTGCTTGTCGAGTACTTCATTGATCGCTTCGGGAAAAAGGCCGGGAAGAAGTTCAAAACAATTGACAGAAGAACTCTCAAGCAGTTGCAAGCCTACGGCTGGCCGGGCAACGTTCGTGAATTACAAAACGTGATTGAGAGAGCCGTGATCCTGAGCGATGGTGACATTTTTTGTGTGGATGAGTCGTGGCTCAAACGGCAGGCGCCACAATGCGCTGGTCCGACAGCGGCTCTCAATTGCACGCTGCAAACGCAGGAAAAGGAAATGATTGAGGCCGCACTGGCGCAAAGTGCGGGCCGTGTCTCCGGGCCAGGTGGTGCGGCTGGCAAGCTCGGAATTCCACGAGCGACGCTTGATGCAAAAATCAGGCGATTGGGAATCAACAAACATCGGTTCAAAGTTCCTCAGTCGAACTGATCCCTGTCTACCCGGCAATCCCATCACGTTTGCTCACTGAACAACATTTTCTCAAAACCGAGCATCGCCGGCGCTTCTAAGTCGCTTCTTCTCAAGCAATTTCATATGGCACGGTTGTTGCAGACTCTACGAATGCCAGACTCTGGATACAGCGTGGGCTGAACCGCCGGCGCAAAGGGCTAACCGCAAGGGGCAGCAATAAGGAGGATTCTCATGCCACTGGTTCGTGTGACGATGATTAAGGGGAAGTCGCCCGACTATATCAAGAAGATGTCAGACAGCATATACGAGGCGCTCGTCGATGGTTATATGCAGAAGGGCGATCTGTTCCAGATCATAGAGCAAGTTGAGCCGGGCGATCTGATCTACGATCGTCACTTCGGGATCAAAGGGTCTCGCTCGGGAGATTTCGTGATCATTAACATCGAGTCAGACGCGCGGCGTCGGAGCGAAAAGGAGGCCTTACTGGCGCG
>Ga0210405_10003081_pt1 | contig 16634 bp, 10 predicted proteins | sample IncBWH11MmetaG_FD_155492 | JGI IMG/M metagenome (GOLD analysis project Ga0210405, IMG submission 155492) | Forest soil microbial communities from Barre Woods Harvard Forest LTER site, Petersham, Massachusetts, United States - Inc-BW-H-11-M | ecosystem: Environmental > Terrestrial > Soil >... | reverse complement strand
GGTGGCTTCGCCACCAATCCCACGGCCGAGGGCGAAGCCACCGCGGTTTACCTGTCGAAGCTCTTAAAGCCGCTGGGCGTGCGCGTCACGCGTATCGGCGTCGGGATTCCGGTGGGCGCTGACCTGGAATATGCCGATGAAGTGACGATGCTGAAAGCGATGGAAGGGCGGCGGGATTTATAGAGTTTCCCACCCGCACAGCTCTGAGAAACGCGCTCTCTTGACTTCGCGTAAAGTGTGCAAGTTTCCCACCGCAATAGGCGAACAGCAGCATGACTCTTAGTACGCTTAGGACGCTCTAGCCAATCCTCCCATTTCGGTATACAGTTTCATTGCCGCGGTGGTTGTCCCCTCGCCAATAGGCATGGCAGCCGCATCGCGTCTGACTGGAGGTGCGCTTATGCCGAGTCTAGCGCACTACATGACGCAGTACGACCACGAGCACAAATCCGGATGGAACAAGTTCCTGCATGGTGTTGGCATTCCGATGATTTTTGCCGGGCTGGTCCTTCTCCTTTTTATGAAATGGATCTGGGGAGCCGGATTTTTTGTAGGTGGATGGGTGCTCCTCTTTCTCGGCCATCGTATCGAAGGAAACCGTCCGGCGTTTTTCCAGGGAGCGTTCTATTTGCTAGTCGGGCCAATCTGGGTCGCAAAGGAAGCATGGATGTTCCTAACGGGTGCGCACCGCAGGCCAGCCACGGAAGGTACTCCGCAAAGTGACGCGATGAAGTAGATGCAGCGATTTCAATCGTCTGCGCGCGATCTTATAATCCTGAGGGGCGGCGGCGGTCTGTATGAAAGAGTCAGGCGGCGATTTTGCCGACGAGATAATGGAAATGGTGTCGGAAAGCGCTAATAGCGCCAGCGCGGAATTGAGGAAGCGCCGCAGCACGCGCATCGTGCAAGCGGTTCCTCTGGTGGTGACGGGTGTCGACGCGCTGGGGCGTCCGTTTGTGGAACGAACGTCGTCGCTGATTATCAATTGCCATGGCTGCCGCTACCAATCGAAACATTACGTCCTGAAAAACATGTGGGTGACCATGGAGATTCCCCACCCGGAGACGGGTCAGCCGCCCCGAACTGTTCGGGGGCGGGTGGCTTGGATTCAACGCCCGCGAACGGTGCGGCAGCTTTTTCAAGTCGCGCTGGAGTTGGAAGTTTCCGGCAACGTCTGGGGGATCGCGTTTCCGCCCGAAGATTGGAGCGCGTCCCCGGAGTTGACGCAAATCGTTATGAAGCTGGATGCGCCGCCGGAAACTTCGTCGTTACCGCCGCCACCGATGGCGGAACCGGATACCGCACTGGATTTGGGAGAAGGGGAGCTTCCGCCGGCCGCTGGAGGGGACAACATAAGGTTGTTCCCTTCACCGTCGAGCACGACGGATGCTTCCATGCAGTTGGCGCGGCAGGTGGCTCGCCTGGTGGCCGACGCCAAACAGCAAATTCAAGCCGCGACGCGGGAGGCGGCTTCGCAGGCGGTCTCCGTGGAGCGGCGGCTGTCCTTCGAGCAGTGGGAGCAGAAATTTGCAGCAGGACGCGCGGAAATCGTCAACGAGACAGCCCAGGCCATCGAAAAGTTTCAGCGCGAAGCGGATGAGCATTCGCGAACGGCCCACGCCGCGGCCGCCGAAGCCCTGCGGACGGAATTGCCGCGCTGGCTTGCGCCGCAACTCGAGCAACTCACCCGCGACTTGACCGCGAGTCTCGCGCGCGAAGGCGCCACTCAGCGCAATGAACATGCCCGGCAACTGGAAAGCATGACCGATGGACTGCGGAAGGCAGTTCAACAAGGCGAGCACGCGGCAACACGGCTGAAAACGCAAGCGGAGCAAACGCAAGCGCAAATTGCCGCGCAAGCGGAGTCCGCGGTAAGAGCGCTTGAGGAAGCAGCGCGGCAGCACGAACAACATGCCGCCGCCCAGCGCGAGGCGTTACTCGCGGCGGCCAGTGAGATTCAGCAGCAAGTAACAGCAGCGCTCTCCTCAGCGCAATCTTCCGCCCACGCGCGGCTTGCGGGCGAATTGGAAGCAGCGCAAGCGCGGTGGCGCGAGGCGATCGAGCATACTCTCGCGGAAACGCAGGATCGCGCCGCCGGCGGATTGAACGAGCACGCGCGCGAATGGATCGCTCAACTGCGGGATGAGATAGCGCGCCACGCCGCAGCGGCGCGCGAATCAGCGGCAAGCGCGGCTTCAGAAGCAGAACAGCGCATGACCTCGTTGCGGGACTCGCTGCAAGAGCAGACCCAGCGGCTGGAGTCGGTCCTGGCGCATGCCGCGGAGACGAGCCAGCGCCTCGAACAGCATTCCGCGCAGCTTGGAAACACGCAACAGCAAGCGCTGGCCGGATTCCAATCGCAACTCGAAAATGTATTGAACCCGCACCGCGAAGAATTGCAGCGCCGCTCCGAAGCTACGCTCGAGGAGCTCAACGCGAAAGTCCGGGCAACCTTTGAAGACGCGAGCCGCGAGGCCGTGGCGCAGTTCGACCGGCAAATCACGGGGATGGTGCAGCCACACGTCACCCGCGCCGAAGAAGCGGTTCACCGCCTGGCCGGAGGGCGCTCTCTGCTCGATGCGGCGCTGACGATGCAGCAGGACCGCATTCGTAACTCTGCCGACGAAGCTTTCGCGGAATCGCTGGCCCGCTTCCGCGAGAATCTGGGCACCGTCGAGCAAATCCTGCAGGAATCCTCGCAAACGATCACCGGACGCAACCTGGCGGACCTGGAAGGAAAAGCCGGAGATTTGAAGCACCAGATGGTCGAAGAACTCCTCAAATCCGCGGAATGGTATGAAAAGAAGGCGCAGACGCAAATTCAGAATCTGACGGAAAGAATCGTCGGGCACGCCGAAAACCAGTTGCGGGAAAAGGCGGGAGAGATTTCCGGCGTCTTCGCGAGCGAACTGGATCATGCCAGCCGCAGCTTCGTGGGACACACGCAGACGCAGATGGAAGAGGTGGTGCGCGATGCGTTCGAACGCGCCCGAGCGGTCTTCGCGGAAGCGGCGGACACGACCGCGGCGGCGTTCACCGATGAGGTTCAGCGCACAGGCCGCCAGGAGCTTGATGGGTTTAATCAGGAAGTGCAGCGCTCCGCGGCCGGGGCGCGGCTGCAAATGGATGCGGCACGCATGGAAATTGCGCAGCAGACCACCGCTGAGCAGGAAGCGTTCCTGAAGGGTTTCCAATCCTCCATGGGCGGGGCGCTCGAAGCCGGTGTGGCTGAAGCCCAGAAGAAAGTTTCCGAAGGATTCGGCCCGCTGCTGGATTCCTGGAAAGCGATGACCGTCGCCCACCAGCAAGAGATGCAAGGCATTTACGGCCGCATGGGCGAGCAGGCGGCGGAGCATTACAAGAGCCGCCTGGAAAATGTTTCCAACCAGTGGATGCTGGCGACGGTGGCGTCGCTCGATCACCAGTCGCGCGAAATGATTTCCGGCATTGCCGCGACTGCGGAAGAAAAACTCCGCGAAGCCTGCGCCCAGGTTTTCGCGGGCGTGGGAGAATCCCTGCGCGAACGGCTAAGGGAGATGGCGCAGAGTTTTACGCCGCCCGTGGGACCTCCCACCCGCGCGAAAAGCGCCAACACGGGAAGCTGAATTCTAAAACCTCCGAAGCCAACAATGACTCTGCCATCGTATTCCTGCCCAAGCCCCCGCAACCGCTAATTCGCTACTTCCCTGTCGGCCCGGTATAATCTCGAAGGTTCCGACCACAATGGCCAACCATGCTTACCTGCGCATGTGGACGCGCGATTTTTCGTTGGAGACAATGATTGCCGAATTCGCACGCTTCTTGACGACCGCGCCGCTTTCGGCGGCGGAGAATACCTTTAGCGAACTCACCGTGCAGGCCGTGGATGCCACGGAGATCCCTGTCGCGGAGTGGGATTTGCGCCCGCTGAAAACAGGGCCTGCCGAGGTTGCCGCGCTGGCGGTGCAGCATCTGAATGCCGACACGGCGTACATCGCAAGCGCCAAATGGGACTTGTGGAGCTTCGATATCGAAAGCCTGAAGTGGCAGCACAAGCCGGAGCCGTTGGTGCTCGTGTGCCACGGCCTCGACTATGACGACGGGCTTGCCGCCGCCGCCGGGCACTTCATGGCCGACCTGGGCTTCGAGCACTTTTTCACCGGGCATGGCGGGCTGCTCGCGCCCGGAGCTGCGTCGAATCCATTTGACTCCTCGGATCATCCGATGGAGCGTACATTTCGCCAGTGGATGGCGGTGAGCGCCAACTTGAAGGAATATCACGCAAAGACCCGGCAGAACATCCAACAATTATTCAACTGGGTGGAAGCCATCGAGCAAGCGCTGCCGGTGCAGCGCAGCGAACTTGGCTCCGAAGGAGAGGAAAACTTTGAAGCGCGGCTGGACGCGATTTTAGGGCAGCGCTAACGCATTCAAGACTTGGACAAGCCCGTTTCGCGGAGTCCTTCCACCAAAGGCAACCAACGGCTAGAATTGCTCTAGCGGTGATGGCATGGAGTGGAACCGGACGCGACGGAGTTGTCCTGCGCGCCGGAGAAGGATGGGAAGCCTGGGCGAGTGGCAGGAATCACGCCCGCTGCTCCAAATCTTCTGATGGAAAAAACGTCACAAAGCGACTGTTCGTGTGCTAACCACGCGGGTATCGGTCCGTCCTTGCTAAGAGAGGGCCCCGGTATTGGCGCGGCCCGCAGGTGGAGAATCCCCCTGAAAATTTCGCTGAGTCTCCTGTCCCTGGCTGTTGTTCTGGGCGGGTGCGGAGCGGATGCGTCCAAGCGGGGGTCTGAAGCGGAAGCCAAGCCCGCGGAGCCGGCTGTGCCCGAAGAGATTCAGTTGGCGGCAAAGTCGCTGCTGGGAAGCGAATCGCAAGTGCTGGCCTTCGGCGACCTGGCGAAAAACGGCAAGCAGGAATTTCTTGTGGCCAACGTCGTGCCAAAAACGCCCACCAACAATTTGCCGGGAACCATCGTGACGCGCGTCGTCGTGGCCGAAAATTCCGATGGAAAATGGTCGGAACTCCTGCGCTGCGATGAGCACCTGAAAAATGAAAAGGGTTTTCTCGGCGGGATGCCGCTGGCCGCGATAACTGGCTGGCGCCTGCAATACGAGCAAAACCCCGAAAAGGGCTTGCAGCTCTACTTCACGCCGCTGAAAGGCGTCACCGATTCCCACGTGCTCCCCATCGCCGTGCAGTGGAATCCCGCGACAAAGCGCTACCAATCGCTCGACCGCAACTACGAACATTTCCTCCTCGAATCGCCATCCTTGCAAGATGCGAGGTCCACGCTGCGATGAGCGCTGCCCAGCAAGCCTCCAATAAGCCCGCGCCCAAGGGCTCAACGGAAACTCCTGCCGCCAAAGGCCTGCGCAGCCTCGTGCCGTATCTGCGGCGCTACACCGGCGGCATCGTTTTCGGCTTGCTCACCGTCGTGCTCATGAGCATCATCGGCAACGTCCTTCCGCTCGCCACCGGCGTGATGACCGACACGCTCGCCGGCAATGCCGTTCCCTTTGAACACTCGACGCAAACGGCAGGTCCACTTGCCGTGGCCCTGAATCCATCCAAGCTCAGCCGTTCGATTCCTTACTACGCCCCCGGCAGCCGCCGTACCCTGGGCATCTACTGCCTCATTGTCGTTCTATGCGTCGCGATCAAGGGCGTGCTCTCTTTTTCCGCGCGCTGGACGCTTATCGGAGTGTCTCGCGACATCGAATTCGACATTCGCAACGATCTACTGAAACGCCTGCTGATCCTCGAACCTGAATTCTACGTGCGCAATCGCACCGGCGAGCTGATGTCCCGCGCGACGAACGATCTGAACGCCGTCCGCATGGTCCTCGGCCCCGGCATCATGTACAGCGCCACGACGATCATCACCATGATCATGGCGATTTTAGTGATGGTCACGCTTTCGCCTTCCCTCACTCTTTGGGTTCTGCTTCCCGCTCCGGTCGTCGCCATCGCCGTCTGGTTTTTCGGCAAAACGATTCACGACCTCTACGAATCCATCCAGGCCGCGCTCGCCACGCTCACCGCCCGCGTCCAGGAAAATCTTGCCGGCGTGCGCGTCGTGCGCGCTTACGCACAGGAAGAAGCGGAAATCCGCGGCTTCGATGAGCCCAACCGCGAATATGTCTCGCGCAACATCAAGCTCATCCGCACCTGGAGCATGTTCATGCCCTCGCTTCAGGCGCTTATCGGCACCACCTTTTTGATCGTGCTATGGCAGGGCGGTCACCAGCTTTTCCGCGGACAGATTTCCCTCGGCGCTCTCATCGCTTTCAATGGTTATCTCACTCTGCTCGTCTGGCCGATGATTGCTCTCGGTTGGGTCACCAACATCTTTCAGCGCGGCGCCGCCTCCATGGGCCGGCTGAGTTACATCCTCGCCGCCAAGCCGAATATCGACGACCGCCACGCCAGAGTCCCCGAAGGCACCAAGCCGCGCGGAGAAATCGAATTTCGTCATCTAAACTTCACCTACCCAACCACTCTTTCCGGAAACGGTTCGAACGGCGCGGCTAAGTCGAACGGCAACGCTTCTCATCCCGTCCTTCGCGACATTCATTTCAAAGTTCCCGCCGGCTCGACTCTCGCCATCGTCGGCCCCACCGGCAGCGGCAAGACCACCCTCGCTGCTCTCATCGCGCGTCTCTGGGAAGCGCCTGACGACTGCGTCTTGATCGACGGGCGTCCCATCCGCGAGTGGCCTCTCATCACCTTGCGCCAGTCCATCGGCTTCGTGCCCCAGGACACTTATTTGTTCGGCGAAACCGTTGGCGGCAACATCGCCTTCGGCTTGCCGGAATATAACGAGCAGCGCGTCCGCGAAGCCGCCGAAATCGCCAGCCTGCACGGTGACGTGCAGGATTTCGCCAAGTCCTACGAAACCATGGTCGGCGAGCGCGGCATCACGCTCTCCGGCGGGCAAAAGCAGCGCGCCGCCATTGCCCGCGCCGTCGTCCGCGATCCGCGCATCCTGATCCTCGACGATTCCCTTTCCGCCGTGGACACCCAAACCGAGGAGCGCATCCTCAGCGGCCTGCGCGGCATCATGCAGGGCCGCACCACTATTCTGATCTCCCACCGCACCTCCACCGTCCGCGACGCCGACCAGATCGTTGTCCTGGTCGAAGGCGCCATTGCCGAGTGCGGCACGCACGACGAATTGCTGTCCCGCGGCGGTTACTACGCGGATCTGTACCAGAAACAGTTGCTGGAAGAAGAGCTCGAACGCGCATGAGCAACCTGCACGAAGAAGAGGCCCTCGGCAAAGCGTACGATTCGCGCTTGATGCGCCGGCTTCTGCAATACATGAAGCCCTACAAATGGCACGTGGCGCTCGCGCTCATCATGGTGGCCGTCGTCACCCCGCTCGAACTGGCCCCGCCCCTCATCTTTCGAAAGGCGATCGATAGTTATTTTGTTCCTGCTCTGAAGCACGTCCTTCCAGAAGCATCGGCATGGACCGGCATCGGCTGGCTTAGCCTCATTTTTCTGGCCGTCCTTACTTTCGATTTCCTCGCCCAATACATCCAGATTCGCATCATGCAGCGCGTCGGCCAGCAAACCATGTACGACATGCGCCGCGAAATCTTCGCCCACATGCAGCGCCTGCCGATGAGCTATTTCGACCGCAATCCCGTCGGCCGCCTCGTCACCCGCGTGACCACCGACGTCGACGCCCTCAACGATCTCTTCGCCGCCGGCGTCGTCACCATGATCAACGACTTCTTTCTCCTCGTCGTCATGGCCGGCTTGCTTTTCAAAATCGACACCCGCCTGGCGCTGGCCACCCTGGCGGTCCTTCCAGGCATCCTCATCGTCACCATGATTTTCCGCAAGTTCGTCCGCGACGCCAATCGCCGCATTCGCACCGCCATCGCCCGTATCAACGCCTTCCTCCAGGAATACATTTCCGGTATGAGCGTCGTGCAGCTCTTCAACCGCGAGCGCAAAGCCTTGGACGAATTCGAAAAGCGCAATCGCGACAACATGCTCGCCTGGCGCGACGCCATTCTCGCTTACGCCCTCTTCTACCCCGCCGTCGAATTTCTCAGCTTCGCCACCATCGCCTTGATCTTCTGGTCCGGCGGCATCCGCATTCTCTCCGGCACTCTCAGCCTCGGCATCCTCACGGCTTTTACAATGTTCGCCCAGCGCTTCTTCCGCCCCATCCAGGACCTCAGCGAAAAATTCAACATCCTCCAATCCGCGATGGCGGCATCCGAGCGCATCTTCAAACTCCTGGATGAGCCGGTCCTCGTCGAGTCCGATCCCAACGCCATTCCGCTAGACCATCCCCGCGGCGAAATCGAGTTCCGCAACGTGTGGTTCAGCTACCGCCGGGATTCAGGGTTTGTACTTACAAACCCTGAAATGAAGAACGTCCCCGAACCCGCCGACGAAGATTGGGTCTTGCGCGATGTCTCCTTCCGCGTCGAGCCCGGCCAGAGCTTCGCCATCGTCGGCCACACCGGCGCCGGCAAAACCACTCTCATCTCCCTCTTGCTTCGCTTTTACGACGTGCAGCGCGGACAAATCCTCCTCGACGGCAAGGACATTCGTCTCATCGAATTGCAGGACCTCCGCCGCCAATTCGGCATCGTGCTCCAGGATCCCTTTCTTTTCACCGGCACCATCGAAACCAATATCCGCCTTGGCACTCCTGGCATCGGCCGCGCTACCGTCGAAAACGCCGTCGAAGAAATCGGCCTCGGCGAATTCATTCACTCCCTGCCGGAAGGCGTCGCCACCAACGTAAACGAGCGCGGCTCCACGCTCTCCGTCGGCCAGCGCCAGCTCATTAATTTTGCGCGCGCCCTGGCTCACAATCCGCGTTTCCTCATTCTTGACGAAGCTACCTCCAGCGTGGACACCAAAACCGAGCTGCTGATTCGCGAAGCCTTGAATCGCCTGCTCTCCGGGCGCACCGCTTTGGTCATCGCCCACCGCCTCAGCACCATTCAACACGCCGACCGCATCCTCGTCTTCCACAAAGGACGCTTGCGCGAGCAGGGCGCTCATCAGGAGCTTCTCGCGCAGCGCGGCATTTACTATCGCCTGTACCAGTTGCAATACAAGGAGCAGGAGCTCCATCTGCCCATCGAAGCCAGCCGCTCGGCCGAACCCTCGGTCTTGCCCGCCAGCGACTGATCCCTCACCATCCGCACATGCCACCCATACCGCTCCTTCTCTCCGCCGGCGAAGCTTCCGGCGACATGTACGCTGCTCGCCTCGCCACCGCCCTGAAGCAGCGTCTCGACGTCGCCATTTTCGGAATGGGCGGACCGCACATGCGCGCCGCCGGCGTCGAAATCATCACCGATTATTCCGAAGTTTCCGTCGTGGGCATCACTGAAGTCCTGAAGCGCCTCCCGTCCTTAATCCGCGCCATGCGCCGCCTCGTGAACGAAGCCGCACGCCGCCGCCCCCCGCTTGCGATTCTCACGGACTTCCCCGGCTTTCATCTCCGCCTCGCCCGCAAGTTGCTACCCAAGGGCGTTCGAAACGTCTATTACATTTGCCCGCAATTCTGGGCTTGGCGTCCCTGGCGCGTGAATTTGGTCCGCCGCCGCTTCGCAATGGCCCTGTGCATCTTTCCTTTCGAAGAAAAGTTCTATGCCGACGCCGGTGTGCCCGTGAAATTCATCGGCCACCCCCTCGTGGAAAACGTGCGTCCCACCCTGACGCGGGAATTTTTCTGCCAGAAATACGGTCTGCAACAAGGGAACCACATCATCACCATCCTGCCCGGCAGTAGACGGGGGGAAATCGCGCACCATGTTCCAGTACTGGTTGAGGCTCTCAGGCAAATCCGCCAAACGCTGCCAGGTCCGCCCCAACTAGTGTTTGCAGTGGCGCCAGGACTCGCTATTCCGCCGCTGGAGGCGCAATTCCCTTCCGATTGGCATGTGCGATTCGTCACCGAAGACACCTACAACGCGTTAGCCGCCGCGGACCTGGCCATCGTCTCCAGCGGCACCGCCACCGTCGAAACCGCGCTGCTCGATAAACCAATGATCGTAATCTACAAGCTTTCTCCGCTCACCGCGCGGCTCGCAAAACCGCTCGTCCGCACCAAGTTTTTCAGCATGGTCAACCTGATCGCCGGGCGCGCTGTCGTCCCAGAATTGATCCAGGACGATTTCACACCGCATAGGCTCGCGGCGGAAGCGGAAAGACTTCTCTCCGTCTCCAAGGAAGCCAAAAATCGAGTGGAAAATATGCGCCTCGGGTTGGAAGAAGTGCGCCGCCTCCTCGGCCCGCCGGGAGCCATTGAAAGGGCCGCCGATGAGATCGCCAGGCTCTTGCAAGCCGCTCCAAGCAACGCAAAGTGAAGGGTTTGGTATCCTATAGATGTACATTGGTGCAGAATTGAAGACAATTGAAAGGGGTCCGATGGCCCTTCGCCGTGGAGTTCCTGCTACATTTTTGTTTGCCGCCCTGATCTTCCTGTCCTGCGCCGCCGCGCCGCTCCGTGCGCAGGCTCCCCGGCCCGCGAATTTCCTCGCCGAACATTACGATATTTCCGCTTCGCTGGACCCCATCGGACAGTCACTTTCCGCCACCGCCAAAATCGAATTCAAGGCCGTGGAAGCCTCCAGCAGCGTGCGCGTCGAACTCCACCCCAACCTGATTGTGAAAGAAGTCAAAGGCGCCGACGGCAAACCGCTCACGTTCGAGCGCGACAATCAAAACCCGCTCTTCGTCGTCGTCCAACTCCCCACCCCCGTCGCCACCGCCGGCCACCTCACCCTCACCTACACCTACGCGGGCCTGCTCGTAAATGAAGAGAACAGCCCCGTCCCTGGCGTGCGCGCCGCCCTCATCAACAAAGATGGCGCTTACTTGCTGCTCCCCGCCAGGTGGTTTCCGCTCACCAATTTTCCGTCGAACCACTACACCGCCACGTTCCGCCTGAACGTTCCGGACGCCTTCGCCGTCGCCGGAACCGGCAAAGCCTCCGCCCCGTCGCCCATGCCCGCCAAAAACGCCGTCGAAGGCAATCGCCTTCTCTACACCTTCGAATGTAAAAACCTCGCGCCTCACGGCACCTTCGTCGCCGGCAATCTCCAGCTCAATCCCAAGCAGGCCGAAGGCGTCAACGTCGCCGTCTACGCCCCACGCGCGGCCTCCGCGAACGCTCAGGATTTTGCCTCCAGCGTGGCGCGCTCCGCGATTATTTTTTCAGATATGTTTGGCCCCATCCCCGATCCCACTTTCACTTTGATCCAGATTCCCGATGGAACTTTTCGCGATTACGCCGCCCCCGGAGTCCTGCTCCTAAGCCAGCGCACCTGGGACCCCAAGGGCGCCGACCGCACCATCGCGCGTCTGGTCGCCTCGCAATGGTGGGGAATCCAGGTTATGCCCGCAACTCCCAGCGACGTCTGGATCAGCGACGGCCTGGCCCGCTATTGCGAAGCCCTCTACGCCGAGCAAAACGCCGGCAAGGAAGCCGGTCTCCGCGCCGTGGACGAATTCGCGGTTGGCGCGCTGATGTACGAAGATGCCGCGCCCATCGCCCAAGCCGCGCGCCTCGTTCCGTACTCCCCCGACTATCGCTCCGTAGTGCAGAACAAGGGCGCCATGCTTTTTCACATGTTGCGCGCGCAAATGGGCGACGTGGCCTTCAAAACCGCCCTCCGCGACTTCTACTTTCAATTTGCGGAGCGCAGCGCGCGCATCGACGATTTTGAAAATATCGCCCTCCGCCGCGCGCAAACCGCCAAACCGCCGGTAGACCCGTCCAACCTGCGCGGCTTCTTCGCCCAGTGGCTCAACTCCACTGGCGTCCCGGAGTTCACCCTGGAATACGTGGTCTACCGCACACCCAAAGGCTTTCGCGTCAATGGCAAAATCAAGCAGCCATTGGACACCTTCCGCATGCCCGTGGAATTGCGTATCGATACTGAGGGAAATCCCGAGTTGAAAACCGTCGACGTGATCGGCACGGAATCCGGCTTCACCGTGGAAACCTTCGGCCGCCCGAAGCCGGGCGGAATCAGGATCGACCCCAATAATCTCATCCTGAAAGGCAGCACTTCTCTGCGCGCCCGCGCCGCCATCGCCCGCGGCGAAGATCTCGCCGAGCAAGGCCGTTTTTACGACGCCGTCACCCAGTATCAGCGCGCGCTTTCCATTCAGCCCGGCCGCCCGCTCGCCAATTTCCGCATGGGCGAAGCCTTCTTCTATCAGAAAAACTATCAAGCCTCCGCCAACGCCTTCCGCGAAGCCTTGCAAACCGTTCCCGAGCCTTCGGAAAAATGGACTGAAGTCTGGAGCCACATCTACCTCGGAAAAATTTTTGACATGCTCGGCCAGCGCGAACGCGCCGTCAACGAATACTCCAAAGCCAAGCAAACCAACGACGACACCGGCGGCGCCCAAGGCGCCGCCGAAGGCTTCCTGAAAAAAGCCTACTCCGAAGGCGGAGCGTCCGTGCCCGCCCCTACCCCCGCCCAACCTGCAAAGCCCGCCATAACAGTCCCCCCGCCGGCCTCCGGCGAAAAACCCGTCTTGAAAAAACCCGCTCCCCCGCAGTGACAAGAGTCCTTTGCAGGCTCCGCCCCCCGAAGCCAGCAGTCACTCCGTTTCCGATTGCCAGACTCGAAATTGTCGTAAACGAAAAAATCCCAGCAGGAACGCTGGCTTCTTCCTGCCGCCGCGCTTATACTCCCTGCTACGTACCCAACGGCTTAGAACGGCGGTTCCTCTTCAGGAGAGAAGTGCAACTGCCGGTCCCGCGGACAACTCGTCGGGGCTTAGCACGCTTCTAAGTCGAAAGAACCAGGTCTGTATGGCGTCAGGAAGTGTCGCTGCGTCTTGGCGTAGATGGGGGCATACGATTAGTGTGTGGTATATCTGGCTATACCCACCGTGGTGGTGTGTTTAATCCTTCCGCGATTCTGGAATCGACCGATCGTTTAATTCATCGCGGCCCGGATCAACAGGGAACGTATGAGTCCCCCGAAGTGTCTCTGGGCGCAGTGCGGCTGAAAATCATTGATCTGGCGGCGGGCACCCAGCCGTTTTTCAGCGACGACCGCAAAACCGTTCTCGTTTTCAACGGCGAAATCTACAATTACCGGGAACTGCGCAAGGAACTGCGCGAACTGGGTCACCGTTTCTCGACCCGGAGCGACACGGAAGTGCTCCTGCGGGCTTTCCTTCAGTGGGACACGGATTGCTTCCGGCGGCTGCGCGGAATGTTCGCGGCGGCATTTTGGAACGAAAACCAGCGGAGACTCGTTCTGGTCCGCGACCGCGTCGGGATCAAACCACTTTACGTGTCCCGGTTAGGCGAGGACATTTACTTCGCTTCGGAATTGAAGGCCATTCTGTTTCATCCGCAGATTCCCCGGCGGTTGGACATCAGCGCTCTCCACTATTACCTTGCCATGAATTATGTGCCTGGCCCGCTCACCCTGATCGAAGGTATCAAGAAATTGCGGCCGGGATACTTCCTGGAATGGCGAGACGAGATGGTCTTCGAGCAGCCATACTGGAAGTTGCCTTATGGGGAAAATGAGAATTGGACCGCGCCCGATGCGGAAGAAGCCCTCGATGGCCTTTTGAAGCAGTCCATGCAGGACCATTTGCTCTCCGACGTTCCCGTGGGAATCTGGCTAAGCGGTGGAATCGATTCCTCGGCGCTCCTGCATTACGCCTCCCAGGCAAGGACGAAACGATTGAATACGTTTTCCATCACCTTCCGGGGGCGGAGCTTCGACGAAACGCCTTATATCCACCAACTGGTCGAGAAATATGAGACCGAGCATCTGGAACTGGATCTGAATCCCACGCTGGATCTGCCGTCGGCCATTGAGGAGCTCGCTTACTATTCGGACGAACCCTGCGCGGATGCCGGGGCGGTCCCCGTGTGGTTTCTTTCCAAGCTAAGCCGCAAGCGAGTGACGGTGGCGCTGAGCGGCGAGGGAGCCGATGAACTTTTCGGCGGGTATGTGACTTATCGGGCTGACCATCTCGCGGGCTACGCCAGATTGTTGCCGGAAGCGGCGAGGCGTTCCCTGCTTGGCGCGCTCCGGTATTGGCCGGTGTCCGATGAAAAGATCGGACTCGAGTACAAGGTGAAGAGGTTCCTGGAAGGATCGCTGCTCCCCCCTGACGAAGCGCACGTGTACTGGAACGGGTCGTTTTCCCGCAGCCAGCAGATGAAGCTCCTGTTGCGAACCAATCATGCGCGGGTGCAGGATCTATTTGCATCGGATCTGCCCGCGCCAAATGGCGACGGGAACCTGAGCCGCTTTCTGACATTCGACCAAAAATATTATCTGACGGACGATCTGCTGCAGAAAATCGATCGCATGAGCATGGCCCACGCCCTGGAGGTTCGTCCGCCGTATCTGGATCATCGCATTATCGAATTCGCCGCTTCCCTGCCCGACCGGCTCAAAGTCAGCGGGCGTTGCCACAAACTGATCCTGCGGCGATTGATGAAATCAAAACTGCCGGCGAGCGTGTTGCGCCGCTCAAAGACCGGGCTGGACATTCCCACGCATGATTGGCTGCGAGGGCCGCTGCGCTCGTTCCTGGAGGATACTCTTAGTCCGGAAGCCGTGAAGCAGTCCGGATTGTTTCGCCCTGAAGCCATCGAGGGGCTGAAAAAAGACCACCTGGGACGCCGCGCCAACCTTGGCTTTCACCTCTGGGGCCTGATGATTCTATTTCTATGGATGAAACACTGGAACATTCAAACCTCAAGCGAACTGAGTCTGCCATTCAGCGCGGAGGAAATCGTTTCGAGACCAGCGGTGTCCTGATCTTTCTGGCCGCGGCTGTTTTCTTCGGTTGCATCGTCTCGCCACCCTCCCTGATGGACGATGTCGATGCCGTCCAGGCACAAATTGCCCGCAACATGCTGGATTCCGGCGACTGGGTCATTGCACGCCTGGACGGGGTCCCCTACCTTGAGAAATCGCCCGCGATTTACTGGATGATTGCGGTTTCGTACCGCCTTTTCGGCGTCCACGACTGGGCCGCGCGAATTCCCGTTGCGCTTGCCGCGGTGTTGCTTGTCTGGGTCACCTCCAGGTATGGACGTTGGGCGTTTGACGGGCGCGCGGGCTATTACGCGGGTGTAGTCCTGGCTACTTGCGTCGGCTTGTTCCTGTTTACGCGCATTCAGATACCGGATGTGATGCTGACTCTTACCGTGTGCCTGGCGTTTTGGGCCTTTCAGCGCGCCACGGACCCGGACGAGGCACACCCGAATCGGTGGGCAGCCGTGTTGGCGGCGACCCTCGGCGTGGGAGTGATGCTGAAGGGCTTGATTGCGCTGGTGATACCGGGCGGTGGAATCTTGGTGTACCTCGTCTTGACCAGGCGGTTGTTCTCCGGGGAAGTCTGGAAGAGAATGCGTGTGCCATCCGGAGCCGCCATTTTTCTGGCCATCGCCGCTCCCTGGCACATTCTCGCAACCCGGCGGATGCCGCCATACTTCAACTTCTCCATGCACAGCGGTCCGGGTGAGTACCACGGCTTCTTCTGGTTCTATTTCATGAACGAGCACGTCTTGCGTTTTCTGAATCTTCGATACCCTCGCGATTACAACACTGTTCCCCGGCTGGCGTTCTGGGCGCTGCATCTGCTCTGGTTATTCCCGTGGAGTGTATATTTTCCCGCCGTAGCTCGGCAGGATTTCAAGCCCGTTGATCGCGCCGGCAAAACGCGCCTTCTGGCCCTTTGTTGGACGCTGTTCCTGCTCGTTTTCTTTACCTTTTCCACCACCCAGGAGTATTACTCCATGCCCGTCTACCCGGCTCTGGCCCTGCTGCTTGGTAGCACTATGGCGAGAGACGACTCATGGAACCTTTGGGGCACAAGGGCCCTCGGCGTGATTTCCGCGATGTGTGCCGTGTGCATTGCGTTTCTTCTCTATCTGTCGCGCGGATTGGCCGCTCCTGGTGACATCTCTCAGGCACTCGAGCAACATCCGGCCGCCTACACCCTGTCGCTGGGCCATATGGGCGATCTGACGATTCATTCCTTCGCCTATTTGCGCACTGAGCTGATTTTGGCGGGCTTGGCCTTTTTGTTGGGTGCCGCGGCCTGCTGGATGGTGCGAACCACGCGAGTCTATCTGGCCATCGCTCTCATGATGGTGATGTTCCTTCACGCCAGCCGCATGGCGCTGGTGGTCTTTGACCCGTACCTTTCCTCGCGGCCTCTGGCGGAGGCCCTGTTGCGCGCCCCGAAAGGAGAGCTGGTCATCAACGGCGAGTATTACGCGTTTTCCTCGGTTTTCTTCTATAGCGGCCGAAATGCGTTGCTCTGGAACGGCCGGCGCGACAACCTGGAATATGGATCCTATGCGCCGGGCAGTCCCCCCGTGTTTATCGACGACCGCCAATTCCAATCGCTTTGGAATTCCCCCGGCCGCTATTTCGTGCTCTCCGACGGAGATAGAAAGCCTCATCTCCAGCAGTCCGTGGAGGGTAGCAGACTATTCCTGGTGGCGGAAAGTGGAGGCAAAACGCTCTATTCAAATCTACCAATCGGCCCATGATGCTTTGCGCTTCACTCCTCTCGGAGGGCACGGATGGGTTCGACGCGAGTGGCGCGGTAAGCAGGTACAGCGGTAGCCAGAAGGCCGACCATGACCAGAAGAAGTGCG